>BNJS01002979.1_pt1 | contig 164431 bp, 227 predicted proteins | sample 8540461 | NCBI WGS metagenome assembly BNJS01 (sample SAMD00202454, study PRJDB9452) | human saliva metagenome | isolation source: human saliva | place: Japan | reverse complement strand
GCACGCACCATTCCATGCGATGCTGTCCGCACGTTCTACCAGAAGTTTATGTCATCTATAGGACGAGAAAGCCGGGCCACACAGCGCTCCTTTCGAACTTATCTTGTAGATACGAACAGAGGTGTCCCATCCACCACCATCTCACGCAATACCCTTAGCATGATGATTGTAATACCTCATTTTGGAAAGGAGGCTCTGTCCCCTGCTCCTGAGTCACTTTGTACTGCAGCATAGGTCAGCTTACGACGCACCTCGTCCTTATCCACATAGCGCTGCGCATGCGCTCTTGCCATCTTGTCTTTCCTGTGTGGCAATACCTACCGGATGCTTCTTTAAGGTAATCTTGATGGTAAGCCTCCCGCCGAAGATAAAAATTCTTCGAGGATACACTCTACAACAATAGGCTTAGGATATTTTTGCAAGACCTTGCAGCATCTCCTTTGCCACCTACTTCATCCTGAGACATCCGTATAATAAATACCTGTTCGACATGGCGCCCAAACGTCATGCTCGGCGATTGAGGACGGTAGGATCAATCATCGTACACCAATCCTAGGATAAAGCTTCCAGTAGGAACTACCGAAGCATCGTACTTAATTCTGAGAGTCGGCATAATCGGTGTATCTCCATCTTCATATTTCTGAGTTAGGACGAGTGCTATTGGCACCAGCCAACAGTAGTTTCAACCACACCTTGTACCCCATCAAAATAGCTCTGCATTCCCCAAAAGCATCCGCCTGCTAAATAGATTGTCTTTAGATTCTCCTTACTAGGACGAGGTGCTTGGGCTTCTATTACGGGTTGGTTTATCATGATCATTTTTGTCTGTTGTTTAGTTACTACTTTTTCTACTCTCAAAACAGAATAACAACTGTGATGGTTCACCATCAAAACAGCAAAATAAGAATGGATTTCGCCACACAAAAGAGATTGCCTTCTCTCTAAGGAGAAAAGGAAAGGAGGACTTGATCACCCTCAAACCTCCTCCTTCTTTTTATTCGCAGACCTTACTGTCTGCGCTTATGCCACGAACTAAATTAGTCGAGCTTATGAACTACGATACCGGAAAACGGAGCTAGGCTCAAACCGTTGTCTTGGGAGGCATAATGTCTCCGTATCAGCAATATCCATAATTTGCTTCATAGTAACAGGATAAAGAGCCAAAGCAACTTCATCTCGCCGCTATCGACACGCTTCTTTAGCTCGCCGAGGCCAGGATACCACCAACAAAGTCGATCCCGCTTGTCTGAACGCAACCTGATGCAAGATCTCATCCAAGATTAGATTAGAAGAGATGGTAACATCCAATACCCCAATGGGGTCGTTGTCGTACGTACGTACCGAGGCTTCTGCAGTGAGCAGGTACCATGTACCACCGAGATAAAGAGCGAAGTTGTGCAACGTAGCAGGCTTGTAAATATCGGCCCCTTCTTTTTCTACGATGAAGTTCTTTTCCAAAGCCTTTAGGAAGTCAGCTTCGCTCAAGCCATTGAGATCTTTCTACAACTCGGTTGTAATCGATAACTGTCAATTGGTTGGCAGGGAAGCAAACAGCCATGAAGTAGTTATACTCTTCTTGCTCCCTTTGTGATTGGGGGTTATTCTTTTGCCTTCTCAGCACCTACATGAGGGCAGCAGCTGCTCGAACGGTGGCAGCCCATCGGCAATATAAAGAGCTTGAATCTGCAAAATCTCTGTAATACGCTTTGATGTCAGCTTTTGATCGATGATCCAGAACTTATGACCAAAGCTTATCAATGTCTGCCACGAAATCGTAGATAGGAGCAACATTGGTTCAACGAGTTACGATAGCATCGAGTTCTGCATTGTCGGATAAGCAAAGAAAACGGCCTCGAGATTAGCATTGTTCACACGAACGTGCTTCATACGATCCTCTTTATCTCTACGAGTGCCTCATGCTTCTTGGATTACACCATTCATATAATCTTTCACCCATGCCCTTACCAAACCATATTGGGTCTTACCATTCATGGTTTGAGCGTATACATAGTAGTTTTTCTTTTGGCGTCTTCAACAAGCCATCCTTCTGTTGGAAGAGATCGAAGTTCTCACGAGCCTTTGGTATAAACACGTTCATCGTGCTCATCCGTACCTTCGGGGAAGTCAATTTCGGGCTTGATAATATGATAAAGAGACATCTCATTTCCTTTTTGCTTCAGCATGAGCTTCTTCGCTGCTGAGGACGTCATAAGGACGAGAAGCACCTTCTCTACGAGGTTACGGGAGGACAAGTCCCTTTGAAAGGTTTAATTTACCATACTATATATTCAAAGAAAAATCGAAATAAGGGGAGACACGTATCTCTACGATAAAAACCCATGCTCCCCCACCTGTCTGTGATCTTTTTGTGTTCTAATGCTACAAAAAGAAATTACTTGTTTACACGGAACTTTTCCACACCATTGGCTATAAAGTCAACGATTTGGTTAGCAGCTGCAATACCTGCATTGTTGTTAGCTTCGCCGGTCTGTTCATCTTTTTGAGAGAGAAGTAACGATCGCCAAGAGCAGCTACCATAGCTTCGTGGGTTAGCGGGCATAATGTCCGTGAGATAGCGAAGGTCTGTACGCTCTGTAAGAGCCTTCAGTACGCCCTCTTCGTCAATAACTCCTTACGAGCAGCACAATTGATGAGAACGGCATCCTTTGGGCATCTTCATGAGAAGATCGTGAGTTGATAGACTTAATCGTCCCGGGAGTGGCAGGAGCATGGAGCGAAATTACATCGCAAGTAGCGAACACCCGGGCACGGTAGCAATAGGAGTTGCACCTGATTCCTTGATAGCTTCTGCAGGTACAAAAGCATCAAGCAAAGATTTCATACCAAAGCCCTTTGAGGATACGAGCCATTATGACCCACATTACCATAAGCCAAGATACCCATCTTCTTATCTTTTAGCTCACTACCCGACTTGCCATTGAACTCGCTATGAGCTGTTAATCGAGAAGACCCATCACAAGCTCAGCCACAGCATTTGAGTTCTGGACCGAGGTATTCATTACACACACGTTGTGCGCAGCCTCTGCAGGTCTACATTGTCATAATCGACCTGCACGCACTAATCTTGAATCTTTTGCGGCATCAACATTTTATCAATTTTATCACTACGATACGATAGCATCTACATCGGCAACAGCTGCGAGGAGCTGGCTCTTTTCGGTATACTTTTCGGCAATACAGTTTGAAACCTGCCTTGCTTACAATATCCTAATCGCTGCAACAGCAGGAGCAGCAAAAAGGCTTTTCTGTGGCAATAAGAACCTTTGTCATAACAATATATTAGATTAGAAAGAAGTGCTCTGCTCACTAGATGAGACCTCTAAAAGAAATAGAAGTATCAGATGAGCAGAGCACCAAAGTGTGATTAATTAGTGTTTGCGCAAACTCCTTCATAGCGTCTACAGAGCCTTTTACGCTATCTATTTCGAGAGCGTTGTAGAGGCTTTCGCTGTACGGAAAACCACCTACCGAGCGGTGACCCTCGATACCGACTTTCATGCCACGCTGCAGCGAAAAGCAGCAAAATCGGCTTCGAGTTCTTTGTATTCATCGTTCATCACGAAGCAAACGTTCAGCGATAGGACGGCCCTCGGTAGCTACAGTACCACGGAATAGTTTGTTGCGGTCGATTTCGTTGTAGAGGAGCTCAGCCTTGTCGAGATTGCGCTTTCGAGAACCTTGATACCACCCAACTCTTGTACCACTTTTAAGGGTTTAGGGCAACATAGATGGGGAATACAGGAGGAGTAGTGAACATAGACTCCTTCTTGATGTGGGTGTTGTAGTCGAGCATTGTGGGGATAGGACGCTCGAAACGACCAAGTACATCCTTCTTAACAATCACGAAAGTAACACCGGCAGGAGCCAAGTTCTTTTGCGCACCATAGATAAGATCGTACTCACTGATATCTACAGGACGGTTGGAAAATATCGCTAGACATATCTGCACACCAAGCGAGCCTTTGAGTCGAAGTCCTTGCGAATTTCACTACCATAGATGGGTATTGTTAGAGTGTAGGAAGTGAGTCACATCTTCAGGGATAACGAAGTTCTTGGGGATGTAGGTAAAGTTCTTATCTTCGCTAGAAGCCAAAACTACTTCTCCACCAAATACCTAGATACATATCCGGCTTGCTTCGATAGCATTTGTAGCCCACGTACCCGTGTGATATAGGCCTTCTTGTGCATAAGGTTAGAGGCACCATATAGAATTGAGCTTGCACCAATTACCGAGGAAGATAACTTCGTATCCTTCGGGGATATCGAGAAGTTCCTTGAAGAGCTGAGCAGCTTCTTCGATCACAGCGGTAAACTCTTTACCACGGTGCGATACTTCAAGTACAGAAAGACCTGTACCCTGTAAAATTCATTACTGCATCAGCAGCATTCTTGATAACCCCTGATTTAGAATTGAGGGTCCGCATAAAATTGTGCATCTTTTACATCACCGCAACTGTTTCTATTGATTACTAATATTAGTCTATTCTATTATCATACGGAACTGAGGGCTCAGATGTTGCACACCCCAAACCTCTAAGCACCTACAAAGGTAAACTAAACATTTGAATAAAGCCAAATACACTAATACATCCCTTTTTCTTCACGAAGAGGAGTCCAAAGAAGCATTCGGGGATGCTGCTGAAAAGAAAAACTTTCTTGCCCTGCACACACATCTTGGGCAAAAAGAAAAACTTTTCTAGGTAGTTTCGACAAAACCAACTGATTTCCCCACGCCCTACTGCCCAAGATATTTTATCACTTTGGGGTGCGCCTGGAATCTCGACACAATACAGGTGAAATAAAAATTAGCATAGAAAGCTACATCCTCCCCTAATTTCATAGTCGTCTTTTGCTAGAAAGGCCGACCCCTTTTTCAAGAAATCAATGAAGAGGTACTAACCCAAGCCGTGAGGCGACACACTTCTTCTAGAGTGAAGGTTAGAATTCATTGAGGGCTAAATGCGAGACACAATCCGCCAAAGTTACCCGATTGATCCACCTGTACCATCACATTATTTATGATCGATATAGTAGGTATGGCCGATGATTACTTCTCCCATCCCTTACCAGTGAAGAACTTCTCAATATAGGTTGAGTTAATCACTCTCACATCGTCAGTAAACAGAAGGGCCATGGAATACTTACCGGCATAAGCGCCTTCACCTTCCCATACAAGCATCATGGGAAAATCCTTTGAGGTTGTATTAACAACGTCACCGAGCTCATTCTTAGCAAGAGACTTAAAGTAAGGTTGCTTCTTGTACAACTCAAGAGCTTCTGCTAAGGTGTAGTTGCCAAATTCGAGGATTGGCAAAGGAATATCCAACTCTCTTTCATAAAGGAATCTGCCATCTGGGGATTGCCTTTGAAGAACTGCACTAGGGAAGATACACTTCCATCTGTAGGTTTGTTTAGCTCAGCCACAGCAGCCATATTGGCATCCTTATTATGACACAGGATTACCGTGGTCGAAAGCGTGGTGATCAAAAATCCCATAGAGGCGCATATACTCTGTAACATCATCGGGCTTAGGACGCTTATCAGTGGTTCACAAAGATGGCGCACTCTTCTACAAAGACTTGGTTTTCACATCAAGCCAATAACGCGTGCTGGAAATCAGGGTTGCGAGTCTTGAAGGAATAGACGCCCTTGTCCGCCATGGTTGTTTCATGGATCAAAGTATGTCCCATACGAGCCTCAAAGCAGTTACCATATCAAGGGTATTATCAAGCGCCATAAGAGGAGCCCAAAGACCTATTGCGTGTTGCTTTTGCATCAATACGAGACCAAGAGGTGATCGCTTCATCAAAGGGAGCGAAACATAAGAAATGTCGCTATCACTACGATGCAGGACGAAGACTACCCATCCACGTTGCTTGTGAACAATACGCCCTCAGTTGCCATCTTAGTATGCAGTCTTTCTTGTGTAAGCCTTGGCTTAGAAGCTTGCAGCAGCACCTTCAGACTCTGTGTTGGCGAATCTTTTTCCATGGCATAGCGATACTTGCCTCAGCATCAAAACTTGAGGTAAATAGTACGTGCCAAACCTTGATCTCCATTTATCTTGACTGTGAGAGTACGTGCCTCGGCATCTTTTGTCATACAGTCTCGACCTAGCTGACGGGCTTCGCTTCAAGGGCATCATAGCTCTTACCAAAAAGGGAGCTAGAGTAGCGTTACCATGATAGAGTGCAGTCTTCGGATCCGGAGTTTTGCCGCAAGAAGCCATCAAAAGTGTGAATAACACAAGAAGTGTGGTGAGGAAAAATTTTTCTTGTCATTGTTTTGATTTTCTCAGTTACTATTTGCTATAAATTCTATTTCTAACGAACCATGTTTGGTGTGCGTTTCCTTATTAGAGATAACATGTTTTTCTAGTGTCTCACACTCTATCAAAAGAGCGCTATTAACCGTGAGAAACGAGCATCTCGGTACAAATATAGCTCGATTTTTATATATTTACAGCACATTGAGAACGAAATCTGCACCACGATAATACATAAAGCTTCCGTGCGGCTTTTTCTTTTGGGATGTAGATTTTAATCCACCCAGTACTAAAAGTTCGTCATAAAAGCACAAATAGAACTGAAATAGAAAAATAGAGAGGATTAACTCTTCCGGAGCTCTATTCTTCATATTAGAGATGCCTAAAGAGGCTCTGGAGAGGCTGATAACAACTCTAAAGGTAGGATTAGACGAGGATTTAATTGCACGATGCGGGCAAAACGTGCAACTTTACTGAAGACGATATTCATACAATGATATATTACTACTTTTGCAATAAGCAACACCACACAACATAGAAAAAGAAGGAAGAGTTGTATCCGCATCCTTTACGCTGTTGGGTATGACGTCTCTATAAAAAGGAACGTATGGAAGGGAGTGTTACTCCGCAACAAATAGATATCGGGGCCATTATATCGGCAAAGTGGGGCGAAGCGTTCCTCGCTTTATTGTGCGTTTGGTCGAGAGACTTATCCATCAGCGAGAAATCAACGAGATACTAAGGACCATGGGCACCTACAAGGCGTTGCCTTCATGGATAAGCTCGTGGAGATTTATCGGCTTTCGCTGAGCTTTGTACATGAAGAGCGTTTGCCTCAAGACAAGCGTGCTCTTTTTGTTTCCAACCACCCTCTAGGAGGGCTTGATGGTATCTGTCTTACTCACATGCTCGCAGGGCACTACCAGTCGGACATTCGCTACATTGTCAACGATCTCTTAGGGGAACCTCAAACCCCTAGAGTCTATTTTTCTCCCCGTCAATAAGTATGGCTCCCAGAGCCGTAGCTCTATTGAAAGGATGAATACCGCTCTTACAGGCGACCTACCGGTTATTACATCTCCTGCAGGTCTTTGCTCTCGCCACTTCGATGGTCGTATCCAAGACCTCCCATGGCAAAAGAGCTTTGTGCGTCATGCTGAGGAGTTCCATCGCCCCATTGTTCCCTCTTTTTCGAAGGATATAATAGCAAACACTTCTATCGAATAGAGCGAGTGCGCAGAAAACTTGGAATCAAATTCAACATCGGTACGGCCCTGCTCCCCGATGAGATGTTTCGCGCCCAAGGCTCGTCGTTCCGGGTTTGGGTGGGAGAACCCATCCCCTATCAAGAGCTCCCTCTCTGAGGGAAACGCCCTGCAGATATCGCTCTTGCCATTCGCGAACGTGTATATCGTCTCCCGCAAGAGAGTACACCACCGTCTCTCTAGTATTCACCTCAATCACTTTTTATTGCAATAATCTATGCAACCCATTATAGCCCCTATTGCCTGAACTTATTATGGGGGAACTTACCCCGACAAGTTGCTTTTGCCCCACAAATAAAGGTCGCAACGACATTTATATCTTCTCAGCACACGAGGCTCCACAAACCATGAGAGAGGTAGGACGCCTGAGAGAAGAGGCTTTTTCGTGCCGGTGGCGGAGGCAGTGGTCTTGAGTGTGACATAGATGAGTACGACCTCGACCCTCTGGGCTATAAGCAACCTCGTAGTTTGGAACCCCCGAGGCTCAAGTAATTGTAGGAGGCTATCGCTATATTTTAGGGTTCTGATGTAGTAAAAACATCCGAAGGGCACCGACATACTTGCCACTTCTCACATGTTCGACTACAGCGATGAGTTTGTACAAGACATTCTCCCCATACAATAGAATTGGGACGCTCATTTGTTTCTCCGGACTTCCAATCTACCCGCTTTCATCATCTCTCCATCTTTGCATTAGACAACCTATGGGACGGATTGGGAGCTCTCACGGTACTCAATCCAGAGATTCAGTACTTCTTTGGTAAAGGTAACCATGTATGCCAATTACAATCGTCGCTGTCGCAATCTTATTTTGCACTTTATGCAGCGCCATTTCCACGATGATCGGCATCTTGTATCTCCCAAGCAGCCTCTGACCATTGACGTGAATCCGGAGGAGATGGATCGGCTATTCTCGCAGGAACGCTCAATGCCGATTACCTGGCCCCTCAAGCGCGAAGTCCGTAAAACGGGCATCAGCATCCCGCCCTCTTTAGCGCCTACATATCGCTTTCTCCCCAACTTCTCTTCCTGGGCACAGCCATTAACTATGAGTTTAGCGAGGTAGAAGGGACCGGAATCTTGATCCGTATAGATCAGATCTTGGAAGAGAAAAAGAACGACACATCAATACATTCAGAAGACGAACCACCCGGCGAACTAGAGAAACGATGGCACAGCACAACGATCTCGGCGTATTGGGTGAGCAGGCCGCTTACCGCTATCTAGAGCAATTGAAGTACCGAATACTCGACAAAAATTGGTCTATTGATGGCAAGAAGGAAGTGGATATTTTTGCCACTGACGAGAAAGAACTCATTGTCATTGAGGTCAAAACGCGAAGCGAGGATTATTGTGTTTCCCATTATCGGCAGTTACCAAGCGTAAGCAAGCCAATATTATCTCTCTTACAAATTCCTACATCCGTATAAAGGTATTACCTACCCATACGGTTTGATGTACTCACGGCCGTCTTCCATCCATTCGACCAATCCTTTGATATAGAGTATTATAAAGATGCATTTAGGGCAACAATACGAAGATAATACCCGTCAACCATAACAAAAATAGCACTAGAAACGGCAATTTTGTACGCTTAGTATGGTGAAAAACCTCCCGATATGCAACAAGAAAAGGTATATCTACCATAATCTTTTTAATACCTTTGTAAATAAAGAATGAAGGTTATTATATGGAAACAACATATACTATAGGCATAGATATTGGAGGGACTAATACTGTAGTGGGGGTAGTAGCAACAGATGGCACTATCCTTACTAGAGAAAAATTCCCAGCACGCTCTTGTGGTGCCGATTTTGTTTGTTTTTACCAATAGGATAGAGGCTTGTATCCATACACTTATTCGGCAACATAATCTCGCCGGAAAGATTGCGGGAATTGGTATTGGAGCCCCAATGGCAACCACGAAAATGGTACAATAGCCTTTGCTCAAACCTTCCCTGGAAGGAGACCTTCCCCATTGTTCGACTACTGCAAGAGCGAACTCTTCTGCCCGTTGCACTCATAAACGATGCAAAAGCAGCCGCAATTGGCGAGCGCACCTATGGGGCGGCACGTGGCATGCGCGACTTTATTATTATCACGTTGGGTACGGGTGTCGGTAGTGGCATTGTAGCCACTGGAGAACTGATATTCGGGCACGATGGATTAGCCGGAGAGCTCAGGCATTTTATAATTCGTCGTGGGGGTCGTCCCTGTGGATGTGGGACGTTGTGGATGCTTGAGACCTACTGTTCGGCACGCGGCATGGCACGCACCGCTGTAGAATTGCTCCAAGAAAGCACAGAAGATAGCCCCTTACGCCATATCAAGGAGGATGAAATCACGAGCAAGGCAGTCTACGATGCTGCTGAAGCCGGGGATCCTATTGCTCAAAAAGTCTTTCGAGGTAACCGGGGAGATATTGGGGAGAGTTTGACGATTTCTATGACCTTTTCGAGCCCGGAAGCAATTATTCTCTTTGGAGGAGTTGCCGCAGCCGGGGAGCGATTACTAGAGCCCATCCGGAAAGCTCTTAACAAAAATCTTCTCTGCGTTTACCAAACACCCAAACTGCTTCTCTCTCAACTTCCTACTGATGATGCAGCCATATTAGGGTGCTGCAGCTGTGGGAGTAGAGGCAACGCCCTCCGCGCTAGTGGACAAAGTAAAGGCGCAATGGCTTCGTAATAATATTATATCCTTTTTCAAATTAGATATCGAACTACTGGCAGAAAAAAATCACATCCTATTGCTCTCGTTACGGGAGCGACATCGGTATCGGTCGTGCCACTGCTTGGAAGCTGGCACATGGGCTATGATGTTATTATTACCGGTCGCCGGAGCGATCGTCTTGCTGTCTTGAGTCAGGAGATAGAAAAGAAACAAAAAGCCACATATTGCCTTTGGTTTTTGATGTACGCTCCTTCGAGGGAGGTTCAGAAGCATTTAGGCACACCCTCGGAGTGGACTGATATTGAAGTGCTTGTAAACAATGCCGGATTAGTCTGCGGATGGAGCCTCTGCAAGACGGCTTGGTAGATGATTGGGAGCGAATGATTGACACCAACATCAGGGGCTACCTATGTAACCAAAGTGGTTTCTCCCGGCATGATTGCCCGAGGTCGTGGACACATCTTTAATATTGGCTCTATTGCAGGGCGTGAAGTCTACCCCTCCGGCAACGTGTATTGCGCCACCAAGCATGCGGTAGATGCGCTCTCCAGGGTATGAGAATTGACATGCACAAGCATGGAATAAAGGTAACTCAGATAGCACCCGAGCGGTAGAAACGGAGTTTTCGCTCGTTCGCTTCCATGATGACGCAGCTCGTGCAGAGAAAGTTTACGAGGGATATACGCCCCTCACTGGCGAAGACATCGCTTTCTTGTATAGAAGCCGCCCTCCGCTTACCCGACAACGTTTGCTTGGCAGATATGCTTGTTCTCCCTAAAGCTCAGGGGATCTAGTCGAGACTCCACCGCCAGTCAACCCCTTAAGGATCCCACTCCCCTCTAGTATTAGTGCATATCCGAGGGGATAATCCCATTTCGAAGGGCAGTTTAGGAATTGAGACTTGCAAGCTCACTCCCCCTAAGCTGCTCTTCTTTATTTCTACCATGAGGTAACACTCCAACCTTTCCCGAAAGATTTTCGATCAGCAGCCAGGTAAAAATTCTGAATATAACAGCCTGAATTTTTCCACCCGTTTTGAGTAAAAATATCATCGTCTTGCCCAAGATTTCAAAAAATATTACTCAGTTTTGGAAACAAATCCGGGCAAGATCTTTTTCGTATTACCTCCCTCCCAAGTGAGGGAATTCCTAGATCGGGAGAGGCCTACTGCCATCTCGAAAAGAAGAACTGACGCCCCTTTTTCCCTCCGACCGGCAACTCTCCTTCACTCGCCATTGTACACGAGTCTCCCAGCCAATATCCCCTTCCAACGAAATCGGTGGCATATAGAGTATAAATCATCTATTATAGTTACTTTTGTAGGGAATAATTCCTGCATTACATTGGGAAAGGAGTTTGTAATAATATCAGTCGTTGAAATATGGACACAAACAAGTTAGTGTATGTTGCCCTTGAGCTGGGGAGTTCTCATGTCAGTGGGTTACTTGCCTACAAGGATGCTCTGGGGCGCGTTGTGCCTATGGCTTCGCGTCGGGTGGAGAGCAAAGGTAGTATCGTACATGGGACTATCTACAACATAGATGCAGCAAGTGCAATAGCCAAAGAGATCATCAAAGACTTCAACCAAGAGCTAGAAAGCAGTGGCTATAGTACATCCGAAGTGTACATTTCGATAGATTGTCGTTCTCTTCATTCTCTACGGCATATCGTCTCTCACAGCTATGATGGCGATGGAATACTCGCTACAGAAGAGCATGTAAAAAGCACTCGAAGAGGAGGTACTCAAAGAGCAATTTGATGGATACGAAATACTCTCTGTACTTCCACCCTACTACCACGTAAATGGGAGAAGAGAAAACTCCATTGTAGGGATGCTGTGCCGAGAAGTTCGGGCCTACTACACATTGCTACTTGTACGAAAGACCTATGTTCGCCTAATCACAGACCTCGTAGAAAAGAGATTGCGTCTAAAACTTGCCGGTATCTTGGCTGCCCCCATCTGCGAAGCTCAGGTTATTTTGAGTCCCGGTATCCGTCAAATGGGCTGTGCACTTGTGAATATTGGAGCCGATTGTACTACGGTGTCTGTCTACAAAGAAGATGCCCTAGAGTTGTTGCGCGTCTACCCCGTAGGGTGCAGTGCTGTGACCCGAGATCTCTCTACATTGCATATTCTACGAGAAGATGCCGAGGAGATCAAGTGTAGCCGACTCAGTGCCGTAAGTGAGATGAAAGACGGTGATTCTTTTGTGGAAATCCCCTCTTTTTATCGGCAAAGAGGCCCAACAAATCCGCCTTCTAGACCTTAATCGCTGTGCACAAGCCCGCATGAAAGAGATTATTGCCAACGTACAAGCCTTGGTAGAGAGCTCCGGAGTAGCGAATCGCATCGACGGAGGATATATTTTCACAGGTGGGGGATGCCTCATTGGCCGCTTCAATCGCCTACTAAAAGACATGGGGATCAATGACTCCATACAGGTCACCTCTGTCAACGATAAACTCTTTTTGCGGAGCCTAATACGGACGAGTTTTTGCCAGCCCTCCCAATACGCAAGTATTGTAGGCGCCATTTATTGCGCCACAAAGGGATGCTTAGAGGTGGCCAACACGGTATTCTCGCCACTTACAGAGGAAGATGAGTTTGAAAACGAGCCCTCAAAACCTCTACGACAAGACGAGCCTCTCCACACTCCTTCCGAAGCAGGACAACAAGACGTGAAAGAATATACAAGGGACGTGGAAGAGGATTTGTATAGTCAATCCAACCCAATGCCCAGGAAAGAAGAGAAGAAAAACAAATTCTCTTTGGGGAGGGTTTTCAAAAGACATCCTCGATGTGGCTTCTAACACACGGCCCGAAGGCGAAGAAGAGGACGAAGAAGACGAAGAAGACGAAGAAGAATAAAGAGCAAGCACTAGAATCGAAAAACAACATGTTTCCAGAAGATAATAAGGATATAAACGACACACCTCTCAAGAGAGGCGAAGAGGGTTTTTCGATTGAGTTTGATGTAAACTCAGATAATGCTTCAGAGACACCAACTCTGAAGCGCCCGCCAAGAAACTGTCTCTCGAGATTTGATGGAGGAGCACGAAGAGGGTACTAAAAGGGGGGACTCCCTGTTTGACCTCCTTACTACCTCCATGGCTGAGCGAAAACCTATAAAGATCGTAGGTATCGGCGGCGGTGGTGGTAATGCAGCCGAGCATATGTACCTAGAGGGGGTAGAAGGCGTAAGCTATCTTATCCTCAATACCGATGTACAGCAGCTCAACGACAATAAGATCCCTCACAAAATCGTACTCGGGGAGAATGTAACAAGAGGCCTTGGGGCCGGTGATACGCCAGAGATCGCCCGCCAAGCAGCTCAAGAGAGTGCGAATAAGATTAGAGAAGCCCTCCACGACGGCAATACCGAGATGGTATTCATCACAGCAGGCATGGGAGGTGGTACCGGTACCGGTGCTGCCCACGTAGTGGCTAATATTGCCAAGAAGGAACTGGGACTTCTCACAGTAGCCATCGTTACTATCCCCTTCGCTTTTTGAGGGGTTCTGCACAAGATTATAAAAAGCCCTAGAGGCGGTAGAGAAACTCAAGGAGGAGGTAGACTCCATCTTGATTGTCAACAACGAACGCCTCCGCCAATACAATGCGGCTCAAAAAGAACTCCTTTACCAAATCGCTCTACATAGGCGACACCGCTGTATCTAAGGCAGCCAGTAGTATTTCTGATCTCATTATCAACCCGGGGTATATCAACCTCGACTTTAATGACGTGAAGAAGACGCTAAACAATGGCGGGGTCGCCATCATTAGTACCGGTATGGCAAGCGGAGAAGATCGTCTCAAGAAGGCTATTGATGATGCTCTCTCTCTCCTGTTCTCAACAACAACGACATTACCCAAGCCAAGCGTGTGCTAATAGCCATTGCGCATGCCCCTGACAACGACGAAGATCCGACTTACAACTTTCAGACGGAGGAGTTGGATGCTCTCAACGACTTTACCTCGGGGATGCAAGACTATAGCTCATACCCTGGTTTCTACGAAGACAAGACCCTCAAGGAGAATCTACGAGTAACCATCTTGGCCTCAGTGGTTCGACCTCTCCGCCACTATCGAGAGCGCCAATCTAGGAGACCCTATTGCCAGAGCGAACTACTGCAGCGGCATAAGAATCAGCAGCAACTCATCAATAAGTACTACGAGGGCACTCAGTCGGTCGACAACTTCAATCGCAAAACTTCGTGGGCACCTCAATCTTCCCTTTATCCTCAAAGAAGAAGAACTTGATGACGATGAGTTTATAAATGCCCTACTCAACACCCCTGCTTACAATCGCAATCATGAGGAGCTTGAGAGCCTACGCAAGCTAAGGAACCCTGATATGGCAGGAGGAGAAAACAAAGCGAGTGGCTTCAGTGGTACCAATGCCGTTGACGATAAGCCCCTCGTAAGCAATGTTATTGACTTCGACTAAAAGTGAGAATATCTCTACTATACTAACTCTATTTATCCGTAATGTTCTATGAATCTATTCGATCAAATAAGTGAAGATATAAAGAGCGCAATGCTCGCTCGCGATAAAGTAACTCTGGAGGCTCTACGCGGAATCAAAAAAGAATTCCTCGAAGCAAAAACAGCCAAAGGAAGCAATGGAGAACTCCCGGATGACAAGGCCCTTGCCATCATCCGCAAACTACTAAAAGCAAAGACGTGACAGTGCAGATATTTACACACAAAACGGCCGTCCCGAGCTTTGCAGAAGCCGAGCTTGCAGAAAGCCTTGTACTCGAGCGTTACCTTCCCAAGCAACTGAGCGAAGAAGAGCTCCTACCCATCGTACAAGCTGCTGCCCAAGAGAACGGCATCACCGACCCCAAGCAAGGGGGGCGCTTAGTGGGTATTCTCTGTAAGCAACTAGCAGGGAAAGCCGATGGGAAGCTCATTGAAGTTGTGAAAAGGCATTAACTTCTGAATAAATTCTGTACATCATCGTCCTTTGCATAGTGTACACAGCGTAAGTATTATATGTCGTATTTATTGATATTAGGAGGTGGAGAAAGCGGTGTAGGTGCCGCTATTCTCGCACAAAAGGTAGGGCTACCCTGTCGAGTTAGTGATAAGGGAAAAACTAAACCTCAGTACCGAGAAGAACTAGAAAAACGAGGGATTCCTCACGAAGAGGGCAAGCACTCTCGATTGGCTCCTCGGTGCCAACGAGGTTATTAAAAGCCCAGGATACCTGATTCTCTCCCCTAATTCAGGACTTTATAAAAGCGAGGGATCTCTGTTATTAGCGAAATAGAGTTTGCCTCTCAGATACCTACCGGAGGACACAAAAGTCGCTGCTATTACAGGGTCTAATGGTAAGACTACCACCGTCAATTGGGTTACCCATATCCAAAAACGGCCGGATACGATGCTGCCATGTGCGGCAATGTTGGATTTTCTATGGCGCGCCTTGTTGCAGAAGATCCTCACAAATACTACGTAGTGGAGATGAGTAGTTTCCAACTCGATGGCACCTCACAAATTCCATCCCAATGTATCCGTACTGCTCAATATCACCCCGACCACTTAGATCGTTACGAGCATAAGTTTGAGCTATATGCCCTATCGAAGATGCGTCATTACTCAGCAACTGGCAAGGGAGATAGCTTTAGTTTATTGGGCAGAGGATGCCTTTATAAAAGGCCTATTTGGAGAAACACGCCATGGAGTGCTCCTACTCCCATTCTCTACAAGCCGATGGCTCAAAAGCGCTATATGAGAGTGATAAAGAAATGCTCTGCATAGAGGCACACACGACCTCCCTGCCTTCTCTATCCCCAAGGGTGACTTAGCCCTCGTGGGGGAAGCCAACCCTACTCAATGCCATGGCTTCTGCTCTCGTAGCTCGTGAGTTTGGAGTGAGCAACGAATGTCTTAGCAAAGCTCTAAGAGACTTTAAGAATGTGCCCCACCGTATTGAGTACATAGCAGAGATCAATGGTGTACGCTATATCACTGATAGCAAGGCAACCAACATCCAAAGTACCTTCTATGCCCTAGAGGCGCAAACTGCCCTGTGGTACTAATCTCAGGAGGTACCGATAAGGGAATGATTATTCGGAAATCGAAGATGTAGTACTCAGCAAGTGCCGTGCCCTTATATTCATGGGGGTGAGATAATGATAAGCTACACCGATCTTTTGATGGTAAAATTGCTCAAATACGCGATGCTCGCTCCATGGATGAGTGCATAGCCCATGCCCAAGAGCTCGCACAGCCCGGAGATGTAGTCCTACTCTCCCCTGCGTGTGCCAGCTTCGACCTCTTCAAGAACTACGAAGATCGAGGGGAGCAATTTAAGAACAAAGTACTAGCGATTAAGGATAGATAGCCTCCCCAAAACAGAGCGGTATATGCCAATAGATGTAGTATCGAAAGCCGATGGATTGCGTAAGAGTTTCTTTCGCTCCAATCGTGTAATTGTCAGTCTTTTCCTTGTACTTTGGGCTATTGCCATACTGGTGCAATTCAGTGCTATCAGCTTCTTAGCCGGAGAAGAAGGGCGTACTTTTTGGGAGTATTAGTCAAATCTTTGGGGATCATGCTCCAGCACGCTGGTGCTATTCTTTTTGTTCTCCAGTATCCAGCGTCGTGATAGATTGATAAATACAGGGTGGCTAATCTACCTCCTCTCCGTGCTTGGGATCGTACTGGTCCCCTTCATCGGATTAGAGATTAACGGAGCCCGACGCTCCCTCCCCATGCCGATCATTGGATCTATCCAGCCCACAGAGTTTTTCAAAATCGGGATTGTCTTTGTAGCCGCCATGGTATTCGGAGATTCTCAATCACCCCATCAGGCGCTTGGCAGACACCCTGATGAACATACTAAGAAAAGATCTTCAGGGGATCCCTCAGTTCGAGGTAGCCCTACGGCTTCCTTCTTATTCTAGTATTTACTCCCCTATTCTTCGTCTTCTCCCATGCTCTGATCTATGACTATCTTTTTAGTCATACTCCTTAATACTCGTACTATATGGGGGTAAGGTCGATCGCTTCTGTCAAAGGTAGTAGTGGGTATGGTGGTCGTTGCCGTAGTGGGATTTTTGGCCATAAAATATACTCCGGATAGTGCAGTGCGTGGCACGAAACTCGAGCGCATGATCACCTGGAAAAACAGATTGGAGCCCGACCGTGCTGGGCTGACTAAGGAGGAGTATAATGCTTTATCGAAGACGCAGCAAGACTCTCTAAACTACGTAATAACAGACGCCACGATGCAAGAGAAGTATGCAAAGATGGCCGTAGCAAGAGGGTTGCACAATGGGATACAAGGAGTAGGAATAGCAAGATGCGTCACTTCATGCCGAGATATACAACGACTTTATTTACTCTCTTATCATTGAGGAATATGGTTATTTGGGGCTTATCGGAGTGCCTATCATATATCTATTATTGCTGCTCTACATTCGCCAAATAGCTCAAGACTCAAAATATCGCTTCTACGAAATTGTCCTCTATGGTCTCACTACGAGTATCGTACTCCAGGCTCTCGTCAATATGTTTGTAGCCACAGGTATGATCCCCGTTACAGGTCAGACGCTCCCCTTATAAGCTATGGAGGCTCGTCTCAGTGGGCAGTATCCATTCAGTTCGGGCTTATTGCAGCCGTTGTCTCCATCATTTACAAGGAAAAAATGGCTGACAAAAAAGAACAAGAGGAGCGCGAGAAAGCAGAGACAGACGCAACCATCGAAACCTCCCCAGCCGATATTACAGAGGAGCTAGAAGGCTTTGATGAAGAAACAATCAACGAACATGAATAAGTCAATAGAGAGGGTTATCATATCAGGAGGAGGTACCGGGGGCATATATTCCCGGCCATCGCTATTGCCGATGCGGTACGAGCCAATATCCCAATGCCGAGATCCTTTTTGTAGGAGCTGAGGGACGCATGGAAATGGAGCGAGGTGCCCAAGGCCGGCTATAAGATAGAAGGGCTCTCCGTCCGAGGGCTTGATCGTAAGCAGCCATGGCGCAACGTCAAAGTATTGCTGGACTTTTCTCCGCTCGGAACAAAAAGCCAAGAAGCTAGTAAGAGACTTCAAACCCCAAGTGGTAGTAGGTGTGGGAGGATATGCCTCTGCCCCCTACCCTTAGAGCGGCACAACGGCTTAGAGTACCACCCTCATCCAGGAGCAAAACAGTTTTGCAGGAAAGGCCAATAAGATGTTGGCTACCCGAGCAAAATATATATGCGTTGCCTATCCCAATATGGATCGCTTTTTCCAAAAAGAATCCATCATCTTAACGGGAAACCGGTTCCCCCATTCTCGAAGACTCTCCCCTACCGATAGGGAGTGAAGCCCTCACTCGTTTTGGGTTTACTGACGAAGAATATCCTCTACTGATGGTCGTAGGAGGGAGCCTCAGTGCTAGAACTATCAACGAAAGTATAGAAGCCGGTTTTGGCTCTTCTAATGGAGAATAAAATACGTTTGATTTGGCAAACAGGCAAGGCCTTTGCCCCTAGAGCCCAAGAGGCTATTGAGCTGGGGTCCGATGCTGCTGAGTGGATCGTATCCATGCCCTTTATTGATCACATGGAAGATGCCTTCTCTTGTGCCGATGTAGTGGTATCTCGCGAGGGGCTACTACCATCAGTGAACTATGCCTACTAGGGAAGCCCTCTATTCTAGTACCCTCTCCCAACGTGGCCGAGACCACCAGACCTGCAACGCAAAGGCTCTATCCACCTCGCAATGCAGCCGTATTAGTAACAGATATCGAAGCCCTCGCAATCAGCTTGTGGGAGAAGCCTCTCCTTAATAAAGACAAGCAGAGACAAGAGGAGATGTCAGCGAATGTTAAGCAATTGGCTGCACCTCATTCAGCTCGTCGTATCGTAGAGCTTATGGGAAAGTATCATCTCCCAATAACAACTAGCAAAAGCACCTATCCTATGAACAACGATAAGCTCTATAGCCACGTATATTTTATTGGTATTGGTGGTATTGGCATGAGTGCCTTGGCTCGCTATTTTTCAGGCCAAAGGCTCCTTTAGTCGAAGGGTATGATCAACCCCAAGTCCACTCACGGAGGCTTTACAACGGGAAGGGATCTCTGTACACTACACCGATGATCCGGAGTATCTTGCTCGTTGCGCTTTCCCTCTGGCAACTACTCTTGTTGTGTACCTCCTGCAGTTCCCGACCATTTGGGAGAGCTACAATACTTCGAGACATGAGGGTTACCGAGTGGTAAAAACGGAGCGAAGCCTTGGAGCTGCAGTACAAGACGACCGTCTTCTTGCCCTGTGGCTGGGACGCATGGAAAGACTACAACATCCTCGCTTCTTGCCCATGTTTTTCACAACAGCAAGGTAAAACAAATGCTTTTTAGGTGGGATTAGTGCCAATTATCAGTCTAATCTACTGCTGGACTCAGCGAGTCCCTATGTAGTAATTGAGGCCGATGAGTACGATAGATCCTTCTTACACCTATACCCTATATCGCGATAGTCACCTCCATGGATCCCGACCATTTGGATATCTATGGGACTCCGAAGGTTATCGTGAAGGCTTTGCCCAATTCATCCGACAAATAAAACCGGGAGGGACCCTAATCTATAAAAAGGGGATTACCTCCACTCCCGCAACACAGAGAGGCAGTCAAGTGCTATACGTATGCTATGGGCGAGACAGCCGATAGTTACTCCGACAATATCCACTTCGATGAGGGACGTCTCTTTTTCGATTGGCACTTCCCGGAGCGAGGCATAGAGTCAAGAATCTAGAATTAGGAGTACCTATTACCATCAATGTAGAGAATGCTACAGCAGCTCTCACGGCAGCCTGCCTATTAGGAGTAAGCGGAAACAGAACTCCGTTCTGCACTAGCCTCTTTCCGTGGCATTCACCGCAGATTTGAGCGTTTGCTAGATACACCTAGTAGAGTGCTCATGGATGATTATGCCCATCATCTGAAGAGCTAAAGAGCCTCCATAGCCTCTGTACGAGCACTCTACCCCACGACAAGATAACAGGGATCTTCCAACCTCACCCTATACTCACGTACACAAGATTTTTATCCTGAGTTTGCCGAGGTTCTTTCGGAGCCTAGACGAAGTTATCTTACTACCCATCTACCCGGCACGAGAAGAACCCATACCGGGGTTTCTTCCTCTCTTATTTTTAGATAAAGTCTCCACAGCAGAGAAATCTTTAATCCTAGAGAAGAATTGGTAGAAAGACTACGAGAGAGAGAATCTTAATCGAGTAATCCTAACACTAGGCGCCGGGAATATCGATCGTATTGTAGCTCCGCTGCGAGATATGCTCCTGGAGCGAAATTAAACGTCCTTGAGAATGAATCGTAAATTATTTTTCTTCATCGTAGGACTGGTCCTATTGCTACTCTCATCACCCCTGGCAATCACTACGCATCGCGATCGCAGTCACATCCGTATTGTCAAGTATATTGCCAACATAGAGAGAATAGAAGGTGCTGCCAATATGAACGAGAGGATGTAATACATGAGCTGCAACAGATGTTTCCCCAAGTGGGAAAACTAAAAGTATAGACTCGATTGATGTGCATAAGATTGAGGAAAAACTAAAACAAAACACGGACTCTTCGAAAAAGTAAATGTCTACTATACCCTAGAGGAGAGTTTGCATGTGGATATTACCCCCTGCAGAGCCTGTGTTCTTAGTAGTTAGCGATGACACAAAAAGCTATTATGTATCGAGCTCATAAATGCATCCCCTGCAGACAGCTAGGGAAAGTACTCACAACCCTACTTGTGGTATATGGAGCTGTAGATGAGCAGGAGGCTTCTGGAGAAATCTACTGATCTCTGTAATCTCATTTCGTCCGACGCCTATTGGAGTAGCTTTTTCACGGGCATCCGAGTGCAACCTGGGAGCAAAAATGTAGTAGCTGACACACAATACGATCACCTCTCCATCAACTTTGGTTCTGATGGGAGATTGGAAATATAAATTGTGCGCAACTCCGCACGTTTATAGACCAAGCCATTCCCAGGTAGGTTGGCAGGCCTATAGTCAGATCTCTCTTGAGTATCCCAACCGCATTACAGCCACCGAACGCATTTCCTCCCAAAGAGAGAAAAATAAATGGGATGGAGTAAGTCTAAAAACGAGAGCCCTCTCGCTTTTTAGTAGTCCTACCCCATCACAAAACACACTATACACTTCAATAATCAAATAATGAAACGACAAGTTATGAACAAGATTATCAAAACCTTCCTATGTATTCCCTTTGCTCTTGTGGGTACTTCTACCACATCTTGTCTCAAAACCGGAGCCTTGCAATAGCACTTTTCAGTTCGAGCAAGAGGCGTCACGCTTAAAGTGGGCGAAGAAGTTACACTACAATTCAGTGGATACGTTTCTAAGAAAACTCAGATTTCTTGGAGCGTAGAAAAGCCCAATGTTGCCTCTGTGGATAATGGGACTGTACGTGCCTTGCATGCCGGTACTACTCTGGTATATGCAGAAGCCACCATCAATGGGGGTAAAAGAAAACGGCCCAATGTACCATAATTGTACCCTCAGAAGGTCTCCTCAATTTACAGACCCCAATCTTCCTAAGAGGATCCTACAGCTCCACCCGAGATTGACACAAATAAGGATGGAGCAATCTCTCGGAAGAGGCTCTTCTGCTCACCGAATTGAATCTAGCGATCGAGGATAAGACAAAGCAACAGCAGAGGATCACCAGTGTTGAGGGATTGAATTATTCAGCAACCTCACCTCTCTCAATCTTAAGAACCAATTTATCAAGGATGCTAGCCCTAGAGGCTCACAAAGCTCGAGCTCTACATCACTTACACCGAGATCCCTCTATACAAGTAAAGGGTATGCTGGCATTGCGTGACCTCCGTCTCTTTGGCAATAAGAACTTGACGGCGATTGATGTTAGAAAGCAACACTAAGCTCGATACTCTCTATATCCAAGACACTCAGCTCTCAGAGATCGATCTAACCAATAATAAAGAGCTTATAGACCCTCAACCTAAACCGCACTAAACTTACTCGTCTCATCCTTGCAGACCTTCCCAAGCTCAATCAAGTCCTTGCCGTTAAGTGCGAGATTTTCAGACTATTTTATTCCAGGGGTTACCTATTATTGAGAAAAATCTACATCGATAACAACTAACTAACGAGAGTTGCATTGAAAGACTTGCCAGCCCTCATGCACCTAAGGTGTTTATAGCAATCAGTTGCAGACTCTTGAGCTAGACCTACCCAAACTCATGTTTCTACATGCCCACGAAAATGAGCTAAGGTCAGTCGATCTCAGCAAGCTCCTGATGCTCTTCCATCTTGATATTGATAAAAACCCCCTCGTCAAAGATTGATTTGTCGACCAACAAAAATAATACGCGACTTGAGAGCTGACAATACTCCCTCACTCGAAGAGATCAATCTAAGAAATGGCGAGTATAACGAAGAGTGCCCAGTACGAAATCAAAGAGAGGCAATACGGGTCTCAAGAGGGTATTGGTGGATAGCGGAGATGAAGAAACACACCTACGTAACCTATTCCCTGCCGGTTCTGGTGAGCTATCCTAGCCCAATAAACGATTCCGTTCCCATTTGGAAGAGAATACACAAAGCCTCTGCTCCATATTTGGGGTGAGGGTTTTCAGTTTTATAGGATCTTTTTGCAAAACGCTACCTTCTCCCTCTTCGTTTCCGCCTTTTAGTAGCTATCATATGGCTAAGTCTAATATTCTTATTACCTTTGTGGGCGGAAAATCCATCGGATGTAGCACAGTTGGTAGCGCGCCACGTTCGGGACGTGGAGGTCGGAAGTTCGAGTCTTCTCATCCCGACCAACAAATAGGAAGACGTGTTGAGTAAATCTTTATTCAGCACGTCTTTTTAGGCCTCCTCTCTGGAGGGCTTCTCAATACCCTTGTAATCATTGGCCGACGTACAAAACGGCATTAATTGACATTTTGTCTGACAAATCAGGGCAAGGCATATTTTTGTATCTATGTAGAGCAAATAATAAAGCATTGACCTCATGGAAACTCAAAACAGACAATCAACGACTTCAGCAACAGAGTGCTCTCAGCCTTTTACGCTCGCGACCTTTGTCAAGCTGCTAGTGCGGGAAAAGCTAGATCCCGTAATAGGGCAGTGATGACGAAATTCGCCGTGTGTTGCAAATATTATCCCGAAGAACACAACCCCATCTTAATCGGAGAGCCGGGGGTGGGTAAACAACCATTGTAGAGGGCTTGCACATCGTATTATTCGTGGTGACGTACCAGAGAATCTTCGAGACAAAAAGATATTCTCCCTCGACATGGAGCCCTCATTGCAGGGGCTAAATATCAGGAGCGGAATTCGAAGAACGCTCAAAGGGGTCGCACGAAGTGGTGGAAAGCCAGGGACAAATTCTCTTGTTCATCGATGAGATTCACACCCTAGTAGGAGCCGGTAAAGCTCCGGAGCCATGGATGCGGCCAATATTCTGAAGCCGGCTTTGGCCCGAGGGCGAACTACGTGCTATCGGAGCAACGTCATCTAGACGAATACCGAAAAGTATTTCGAAGTGGATAAGGCCTTGGAGCGCCGATTCCAAATGGTAATGGTCTCTCAGAACCCGACGAACTTGCTCTATCTCCATTTTACGTGGGCTCAAAGAGCGTTACGAGAATCACCACAAAGTCCGTATCCTCGATGAGGCCATTCTATCCGCAGTACATCTATCACACCGCTACATCACAGACCGATTTTGCCGGACAAAGCCATTGACTTGATAGACGAAGCGGCTGCATGACTACGTATTCAAATCGACTCTCAACCCGAAGAGTTAGACTGAAATAAGTCGACGTGTCAAGCAACTTGAGATTGAACGCGAAGCAATCAAGAGGAGCACGACAAGGAAAAAGTGTCTCAGCTCTCCCAAGAGATTGAAGAGCTCCGTAAACAAGAAAGCGAACTATCATCTCGCTGGAATAAGGAGAAGACGATCATCAACACCATCCAGCAATTGAAGTCCGACAAGGACAACTTTCCATTCAAGCTGATAAGGCCGAGCGGGAAGGGGATTATGGCAAAGTAGCAGAGATCCGCTATGGTAAGATACGAGATATTGATGCCCGAGTAGAAGAAGAACGAAAGAGATTAGAGGAGATACGCTCAGGAGAACCTCTTATCAAAGAAGAGGTGGGCAGCGACAGAAATTGCCGAAATTGTAGCAAAAATGGACCGGTATACCCGTGAATCGTATGCTTATGAGTGAGCGAGAAAAGCTACTCCACCTAGAGGAAGAATTGCACAAGAGGGTGGTTGGACAAGACGAAGCTATACGCGTGGTTTCCGATGCTGTACGTCGCTCTCGTGCCGGTCTACAAGACCTCCGTCGCCTATCGGAAGCTTCATATTCTTGGGTACCACAGGAGTCGGAAAGACCGAACTTGCCAAGGCTATGGCTGAGGTGCTTTTCGATGACGAAAGCATGATGACTCGTATTGATATGAGCGAATATCAAGAGAAGTTCAGTGCCACCCGATTGATTGGTGCTCCTCAGGGTATGTTGGATACGAAGAAGGCGGACAGCTTACCGAAAGCCATACGACGCAAGCCCCTACTTGTGGTTCTATTCGATGAAATCGAAAAGGCACATCCCGATGTATTCAATCTTCTGTTGCAGGTTTTTAGACGATGGTCGTCTAACAGACAACAAGGGCATGTAGTCAATTTCAAGCATACGATCATCATAATGACGAGCAACTGAGGGAGCTACGAGATTAACCAAAAGTTCGCCCACATTACCCCGGAGAATAGGAAAGAGTAGAAGAAGAGGCCTGAGAGAGGTTTGGGCTATCCTCAAAAAGTATCCGACCCGAGTTCCTCAATCGTATTGACGAAGTCGTAATGTTTAAAGCCCCTCACTGCACAGAGAGTGCAAGCATCGTACGTCTACAGCTATCGAGTCTATTGGCGCACTCCTAAAGAGTAGCGACATAGAGCTGACTTACTCCAGACGCTGCCGTTGCTCGACTCACAGAGCTGGGATATAGCCCTGAGTTCGGGGCACGAGCTCTCAAGCGTGTATTGCAGAGAGAGATCCTCAACGAACTCTCAAAGGCTTTACTGGGGAATAGTGTTGACAAGGAGCGCCCCATCCATATTGATGTGGATGCAGAGACGAAAAAGTTCACGTTTACCAATATTCTAAATTTTACAGCCCGTGGAGAAGAAGTCCATGGGCTGTAATTCTTTCTTTTGCCGTCAATAGATTCTCTACCAGAGGGGAAGTAAAGAAGTCTGTCTTCTAAGAAGAGATTCCGAAACACCCTCTAGCATACCATTGCTCCCCCTCCTCTTGCTTGAGAGATGGATGAAAGGGGAGATTATTGTTATTGTTTTATTACCTTTGTTTTTGATGGATAGGAAGTCTCTCTTGGGGCTTACCTACCCCTAAAGGCATCTTATAAGCATGAATAGCGAAACAGATACAAGATGACAGTACAAGACGAATTTAAGCACTTTGCAAACCTGAAAACTAGGGCTCAACATGCAATACTCTACACCATTACATATCCGCAAACGGAGGTTATGCTATCCCCACCATCATGAAGAGCGCCAGCTCAATGTCGCTCAAATGGACGTATTCTCTCGTCTTATGATGGATCGAGATCATTTTCCTTGGTGCGGGTGTGAGACGATTATACCGCCAACGTAATCCAGGCACAACTACTATTCTTGGATAGCTCCGATCCCGGAAAGGATATCTCTATTTACATCAACTCCCGGGCGGATCTGTATATGCCGGTTACGGATCTACGACACAATGCAGTATATCGGTTGCGATGTTTCTCACCATCTGTACAGGTATGGCAGCCTCTATGGCGGCAGTACTGTTGGTAGCCGGGACCAAGGGAAAAAGATTTGCACCACCACATCTCGTGTTAGTGATCCACCAGCCTCTAGGGGGATGCAGGGCAAGCTAGTGATATCGAAATCGCTGCAAAAGAAATCTTGCGTGTGAAGGAGAGCCTCTATAAAATCATCTCTGATCACCCGGGCAACCACCAGAGGTTATTGAACGCGACAGCGATCGGGATAAGTGGATGACGGCCACAGAGCGCGCAAAACCTATGGCATGACTGACAAGGTCCTTAGCCCCAAACAAAAAGAAAGAAGACTGATTGACTTCCCACACAGAGAGATAGATAGTACTCCTCCAGAAAAAGAGAGATGGCTCCTAAAAGAAAGACAACAATCAGAAACATTGCAACTACTGTGGACGTGGGGAAGCAGACGTTAACTTCTTGATACAAGGTGAAGAAGGTGTAGCTATATGCGATCTTTGTATCAACAGAAATGAACAAGATGATCCGCCAAGCGATGGGTCCTGCCCTGTAGATAGCGCAGTAGAGAACCCTCCCAAAGCAGAGTCTATATTTTGAGAAATTACGACCCAAAAGATATTAAAGCCTTCTTGGACCAATACGTAGTTGGACAAGATGCAGCAAAAATACCTTTCGGTTGCTGTATACAATCACTACAAAACGAGTGCTCCAGGTCCCCAATGACGAAGATATTGAAGTAGAGAAAAGCAATATCATCATGGTAGGTCCCACAGGTACGGGTAAGACACTTGCTTGCCCACCATTGCACCGAATGCTGGACGTACCCTTTGCTATTGCAGATGCTACCGTGCTTCATCAAAGCCGGTTATGATAGAGCGAAGATATTGAGAGTATCCTCACTCGTCTCTTGCAAAGCATGCAACTACGACGAGAAAGCAGCAGAACGATGGTTGTTTTCATTGATGAGATTGATAAGATCGCACGCAAAAAGTGATAATCCCTCTATCACTCACGTATGTAAGCGGAGAGGTGTGCAACAAAGACTACTCAAATTGCTTGAGGGTCTATTATCAATGTACCCCTGCAGGCGGGCCGTAAGCACCCCTGATCAAAAGTTCATCCGAGTAAACACTGTCATATCCTATTTATCTGTGCCGGAGCTTTCGATGGTATCGAACAAAATTGCATAGATTAAATACGCGCTATATTGGTTATCAAGAAGATGGAGAGCGTACTCATGTAGATCCACAGCATCTTCTCAAACATGTCTCCCACCAAGATCTCAGAGCCTATGGGCTTATCCTCGAGATCCCCTGGGCGCCTCCCCATCCTCACCTATCTCGATCCTCTAGAGAGGAGACCTCGGAGCATCCTTACGGAACCTAAGAACTCCATCATAGGTCAGCATGAAAACTTCCTTTGCCATGGATGGTATCAAGCTCCAATTCACCGAAGAGGCCCTTGACTATATCGTAGACAAAACGATCAAAGAGGAGCTAGGAGCTAGAGGACTTCGCTCCGTGGTGGAGACAATCATGATGAGTTAATGTACACCCTCCCGGGGTAGTACTGACGTTTCAGAGCTTCTCGTAACACGAGAATACGCACAAGAGCATAGCAAGGAACTGCATATTCGCAATTAGAGAGATTACTTCATCCCACACCTCTAACATGGATCTAACCTCACTGGCTCATCTCAAAAGAGCACTTTGGCTTCGAGACTTCAAGAATCACCAAGAAGAGATTATTTGCGCCCTATTGGAGGCGAGGATTGTTTTGTGTTGATGCCTACCGAGGGGGAAAAGCATGTGCTACCAGTTGCCCGCCCTTATCTCTGAGGGGACGGCAATTATCATCTCCTCCTCATTGCTCTTATGAAGAACCAAGTAGATGCTTTACGTAGCTACTGTAATGACGACTGTGTAGTGCACTTTTTAATTCGTCTCTACGCAAGAGTCAAATGGATCTTGATGCGACAAGATACTCTGTGCGGGACGTACCAAGCTCTCATGTTACCCCAGAGTGTCTCACAAAGGAAGAGAATAATCTTCTTTCAATCTATTTCTATTTCCTTCTTTGCCGCAGACGAGGCCTCATTGTATCTCGGAGCACGACTTCCGTCCTGAGTACCGCAGATACGCCTGATGATCGATGTTATAGGACGTCGTCCTATCATTGCTCTCAGCAACAGCCTCCCAAGGTGGGTACGATATTCTGCGAACCCTGCAAATTCCTCAAGCTCACATCTTCCAGATCCTCATTTAATCGACCCAATCTTTTCTACAGCATACTCCCTAAAATGAGGATGTTGACCGAAATATTGTTCGATTTGTCCTCTCAAACCTCAAAAGTGGCATAGTTATTGCATGAGTCGGAGCAAAGTCACTACTTTTTGCCGAGATTCTTCAATTAATGGTATCGCGCCCTTCCTTACCATGCCGGTTTGGATGCACAGAGCGAGCTACAATCGTGATGCATTCCTTTAGCGAGGAGTGCCAAGTCGTGGCAACCATTGCCTTTGGCATGGGATAGACAAGCCGGATGTGCGCTTTCGTTATCCACTACGATATGCCTAAAAGTCTTGAGGTATATTACCAAGAGACCGGTAGAGCGAGGAGAGAGGAGAGGGAGTCTGCATTTACTTACAGCCAGAGCGACATGCAACGGTTGGAAAAATTTATGCAAGACAAAAGCAATAGTGAGCGAGAGATCGAGGAAGCAACTGCTTGCAGAGACGACAACTATGCTGAGTCTGCCCTTATGACGCAAGCTCCTACTTCATTATTTCGGAGAAGATTACAGTGAGGAGAAATCTCTGGAAATTGTGACAATTGTACGATGTCTAAAAAGAAATTAAAACGCAAGTGAGTGGCTACTAATCTCTCGTAGAGACGGTACTGCACTCAGAGAAAATTCAAAGCAGAATACGTAGTAGACGTGATACGAGGCGTGAATACTGCGGATACAGAAGCCTGCGATACTGAGCTAGAGTGCTTCGGACAAGGAAGTGATGTGGATGCTGATCTATAGCAGTGCGTCATAGCAAGCTGTGATAGGTGGTTTTTATAGACAAGGATGTCGAGAACTATGGTATCCTAAGGTACGGCAAAAGGGAAAAAGTCTCTAAAGAAGCCTACTAAATTCGAGATCGTGATTGATGATCAAGAGGATGATGAGGATGCCATGATGGGTAAGGAGGATGCTTCCGGAGAGGCTGGAGACCACTGAGCTCCATCATGAAAAGAGTTTCGTAAGACGATGGCTCTACAGCCAAAGGTGCCTGTACGTAATATTCCAAGATGCCTTCTCATGGCCACACTCTACCCCACCACCGAAGAGGAATTACAAAACATTCCCGGTGTAAGTTCATAAGGTAAAGCGCTACGGTGCCAGAATCAAGCTCATCCGAAAACATGTGGAGGAGAACGAAATAGAACGCCCCATAGACTGCATGTGCGTACCATCCCCAATAAGTCTAAGATCAAGCTTCTCAATTATTGGAGAGCAAATTGACCGCAGAGGTATCCTGAAAGACATCGCTTTCAACAACTTAGAGATCGACGAACTCCTCACTGAGTTGGAAGAAATCATAGTCCCGGAACGGGCATCAATATCGACTATGCTATCAAAGAAATAATGGATGATAGTGATGTTTTGGAGGTACACCTACCTCAAGCAATCTGAGACTGACTCCATTGATGCTGTACTCGATGAGTTTGGCGATGTTTATTCACTAGAGTGAGCTACGCCTTATCCGCATCAAAGTTCTATATCCGAGCAGGCCACTAACCTAGCCCAACCCCCATTTCTCTAAGCAACAAAGAAAAATGAAAAGACTCAATTCACTACGCCCTTGGATCCTAGCTATCGGCTATCATGCGGTCTCCATATGCACCCCTATTGGCTCAGCAAGTCATAGACGAAGTCGTTTGGATGGTGGGGGATGAAGCTATCCTCGCTCCGTGTAGAATATCAAAAAGCTACGCCTTCTCTCTCGGGGTGTACGCCTAGATGCCAACTCAGAGGCGCTATACCGGAGCAACTTGCCGTGCAAAGATGCTCTTCTCAACCAAGCAAAATTGATAGCATCACGGTAGGTGATGCGATGATCAATCGCTACGTAGAAGCCAATATCCAGGGAATGATAGCGGAAGTGGGTTCTAAAGAAAACCTCGAAAGAGTCTAATAAGAATCTAACACAGATTAGAGGACCAGAGACGACAGGCAAAAGCTGGAGAGATCGCGATGCAGCAGAAACTCGTGTCGAACATCTCGGTAAGTCCCTCCGAAATTCGTGCTTACTTTGCCTCTATTCCTACAGACTCTCTACCCTATATCCCTACCCTACTAGGGGTACAAAGGTTGTGCGTGCCTATTGTAAAAAGCTATCGGAGATCGATCGTATCAAACAAAAGCTTCAGCGAATACTCAGAAGAGGTTAACTCCGGAAAATCTTCGTTCTCACTCTTGCTCGCCTATACAGCGAAGACACTCAGTACCGCCCTCAATGGTGGAGAATATGGCTATGTAGCAGAGACAGTTTTGGAAAATGAGTTTGACCCGCATTCTCTCGATATGCCCAACAACAACGTAGTGTTTCTCCATTATCCAGTGAAGAGGGCTGTCATATCGTACAAATCATAGAAAACGTGGCGATCTTATCAACTTCCGTCACATTCTCTCTTGCGTCCCAAAGTTTCTGACGAAAGCCCTTGAAACAGAGGTTATAAAGCTAGAACAGTATCGCCGGACAGATAACAAGTAGCGCCCTCTCTTTGAGGATGCCGTTGCTAAATATTCGCAAGACGAAGACACCAGTAATAGCAATGGACTTCTCGTGAATGCCAACTACCAAAGCACCTATTCCGGTAGTTCTTTTCTTCCCTTGAAGAGCTTCCTCAGGATATCAGCCGAGAAGGGCTAAACTTGAAGCGTAGAGACGTATCTCGCGTTTCGTCATGATCAACGACAGGCAATAGAGAAGTCTTGATTGTAGCTTCGTAATATGTATGATGCTCACCGCGCCACGCTTACCGAGACTATCAAACGATCAAGGAAATGGCTCTACAGAAAAAGGAAACCAGGAATTGGACGATTGGGTACGCACACAGCAACTCAAAACATTTTATCGGAAGTTGCTGAGGGGCTATCGCAATTGTGACTTCGATATCCGGGGTTGGATTCACGATAATAAACTATCGGAACAAAGATCACACAAAAGCCATTCTCCCATCCTAAAGAGCATGGATTGATCCCTATTTCGATAGAGAATGTCGAAAAGACTCTCACCGCACACTAAAGAGCACTCACGGTGGCAAATTTCACGGTGGTGCTCATTGGTTTGTTATTCTCTTCTCTTCATTTGCTCTCGTGCCCCTCCCACCCTAGCGTAATATGCAAGAAAAAGGGACGCGGCGTATCATCCTTGATCATGCGAGATCGCCCAGAGTATAATGCCGAATCTGAGCCCTGAGTACAGCGAGCTCGTTGGCAATGTGCAGTTGCGCCATCTCAATTGGCTAATGACCTGCGATAGCGCCTTCCTAGACCAAGAGACAGATCAATTTGAGGCTTTTGGGAATGTAGAAACACATGAGGGGGACTCTATAAACCATCCTATCAAAGTATCTCAACTATGATGGAATAGCCCGCTTTGCAAGGCTCAGAAACACTGTAGAACTTCGCAAAACTCCACGGCTACCTCTACACCGATAGTCTAGACTATGACAGAGTCGCAGGCAAGGTTATTACTTCGATACCGGTACCATTGTAGACCTCGCTCAATACCCTAACCTCCGTCTATGGGGAATATACCCTCTAGTACAGACGAAGCTAGTCTTTAGGGATGCCGTAGAGCTTGTCAATCCGACTTTACCCTAAACACAGACTATCTCGTCTACAATACGCGAACCAAGATCGCGGTATGCGATGGCCTACACTATTGTCTCAGACCCGGTCACTCGAAAGTATGCGAGGGTGTCTGCACAACAAGACCTAGGTATCCTACTCGATCGGCTCTACAGTGTACGCAACCTCGCGGGTACTGTAGCAGGGGATCTCTACCTACGACAATAGGCTAAAGTTTGCAGAAGCTTTGAGGATATGGTGCTCATCGATACTGTAAACCAGCCATACTCAGAGGAGAATATAGTACTACGACGAAAAATAAAGAGTATGCTTTTCTACCCAACACGCTTTGGCTAATAGATTACTCAAAGCCCGATAATTTATGTTGAGCTGATACTCTTGAGTTAATCACACGAAAGCAGGAACCCAAAGATATCCGTACAAGCGCCTATCAAATACAGGTAGAAATGATGCCCAAGCAGTTGCAGACTCACTGCATTACTTCTCTATGGACTCTACAATGCTCAGCAGCCCTATTCTCTGGAGAGATGAGCTGTAACCCGAGAGCGACACTGTCAGTTGTACATTTTGCCGACGATACACTACACCACGAACAGCATGGCTCAAACGCAAAAGGCCATGCGGCTATTGGAGAGAGAGACAAGTTTGAGAAATCAAGGGGGACTCTCATCAGCATTCTTTGCCGATAGTACCATACGAGATGCAAAGCCCACGAGAGGTTGAGATGGTGTACTATGCCCACAAGAGTCCATTACACTACTATGCAGGGCCGCATAAAGTCTCCTCACCCTATATGCCTACCTAGCTGCAGATACTCTACACGATTTGGCAAGGACCGGCCTCAGGTATTCACCCTATTGAGAGTGTAAGCGGTATATCTAGGATTAGCGGCTGGTCTGGCAACCGGAGAAGCGCCCAAGTCTCCCGACGATCTATTTGCCCAAGAGCTAGACTCATTAGGGGCCCCTATACCCCATACCCACCCTCACACCTCTGCCTCTTCGCTTTAGTGCGCACAGGCTGCCCTGGCTGCTACCAACTTCTGAACAAAGAGGTAGAGGATAGAGACTCAGCAAGCCTCCCTAGAGCAGAAAGAGTCTCAAGACGAAGAGAGCGACATGGAGCAAGAAAAGCAGAAGAGACGCTAAGTCCATACATTTGCCCGTCCCCTGATGACAATACGCCCTCTTGGCAGCTGCCCCCAGCCTCTCGATATTTTCAATAATGCAATGAAACAATTATGGGACTCTTTTTTCTTCTTCAACAACCAACGAGCAAGACGCTTCTGAACACAAGCCAATCTACTGGAATCAAGAGCGAGAAGCCCTAGAGGACCGGGTAGCAATCATCGAAAAGAACTTGAAGAAAATGAGAGATTCTCCCGACGCAAGTAGACCTCTACAATACGGAGACTCTTTTAGGGAAACAACTTGCCGAGAACGAGGCTAAGAAGAAGGCACAAACGGAGGAGCATCGCACCAATTTGGCTGATGAACTACTACTTCTATGTTGCAAAACATGCGCCATCTTAGTCAGCAAGAAGAGAAAAGGGATATCGGGCACAGGGAGAATAAATGAAATACTAAAGATCCTGCTTGTACTCTTGTGTTGTAGTGGTTTGGTTTCTATTATAAATAATGAGCGATATAATACATGTACTCCCGATAGTATTGCCAACCAGATGGCGGCAGGGAAGTTATTCAACGTCCTGCATCTATCCTCAAAGATTGGTCGAAAACTCTCTTTGATGCCGGAGCAAAGCGTATTGTCGAGAGGTAGAAGAGGCAGGAAAGGTAAGCCTCAAGGTTACAGATGATGGGTGGCATGTCTCAAAATGGATGCCCGCATGGCCTGAGCGTCATGCAACCCGGCAAGATCCTCTGATGTCCAAGACCTCTTTTCTCTCCGCTCAATGATTCCTGAGGGAGGCCTGCCCATCGCCCTGTTGCTACAAGTCGAGCTAACAACACGACGTGCCGAAGACGAAATGGCTACCCAGCTGACACTGAATGGCTCCGATATTGTAAACGTGCGCAACGTTGCAGCCCCCGTAGGGAGAGTTTTATGGTACGAAATGTCTTCTTCAATGTACCGGCACGTAGGCGCTTCCTCAAGTCGAACCAAACGGAACTGAAAGCACCTTTATAGAGCAATTCGAGCGCATCGTGTTGGTCATCATCCCGGCGTCTCTTTCTCCTTTTTGATAGTGATGGCAATCACGCTCAACCTACCAGCCACCACGCAACGGCGCCGTATCACCGATACGCTAGGGCAATCTGTAGATAAAGGGGCTAATTTCATCCATTTCGAAAACGAGATCTCCAATATCAACGGATTCGTTTCACCGGACAGCGCCAGGAAACGAGGTGCGGAGCAATATCTGTTTGTCAATGGACGATATATGCGCCATCCCTACTTCCATCGTTCCATCCTCTCGTGTACGAGCAGTTACTCTCCCGAGCTACGCTCCCAATTATTTCCTTTCTTTTCCATCGATCCCTCTCGTATCGATGTAAATATACACCCCACCAAAACAGAAATCAAGTTCCTCGACGAGCAAGCCATCTTCAAGCTCCTAGCCATTGCCATTCGGCGAGTCTCTGAGCACCACTATGGCGGTTCCGACCATCGATTTTGAGCAAAAACACATTGTAGATATCCCCATTTACTCGAAACAACAAGAGATACTCCCCTCCTGAGCAACCTTTTGGATCCGAATTACAATCCGTTTAATTCCACAGACCTACCCACTACAGTCAAGTAGCAAAGGTATTCGGCCCCTCTCGGCGCCTGAGGGTGGATTGGAAGTCTATGTTCGAGAGCTTTGGGCAACACAAAGAAAAATAGGCTGCCATCCTCCTCAAAAAGAAGCTGCCCCAATTTCCTCCGGAAAGCTGCCTGGTTTCTCATCTACCCAGCAATCAACTTTTTCTACCCAAGAAAGTTTTTCTTCTCGTAGTAATCCTCGAGAAAAAACTCCCTGCTTTCTCCATGGCAATAAATACATAGTTAGTTCTGATCAGCAGAGGGTTGTTCTCATCGACACAAGCGGGCCGCAACAGCGGATTATCTACGAAGAGGTAAAGAAAGAGTTCACAAAGAGGGAAAAGAACACGCAACCCGTAAGCTACTTTTCTGAGTTATGTCTCTTCCCCACAAAGGATATTGCTCTAGTGGATGCCCTTCTTCCCGAATTAGAATCCATCGGATTTGAAATTTCTTCGCTTGGGGGAGCTATTCCATCTTAGCTGTACCGGAAATGGTGAGACTGATGCCAAAGAGCTCGTCGAGCAAATCGTCTCCGATGCTCTAGAGCAATCAATCTCTACTAAGGAGGCTCTGTAGAAATACTCGCCATCAAGCTATCTAGTTACAAGGGAGCACTGTAGCCATCCGCTCTCTCCGGAGGGATGGAGGCCTTATCGCCAAACTATTCTCTTGCCAAGAGAGTACGTACACCCCACAGGAAAGCTCATCATGCGGTATTGTCTAACAACGAAATAGACGCAGAGCTTCGACTAAAGGCCCTCGCTCTTCACTCCTCTTCCTACTCAAATTCAGAACAAACTAACCTACTGTTTTACAGAAGGATTACTCCATCGATCATGAACTTTCATTCCTAAAAAGGGGGATCGAATGATAGGTCGACATTCAAAAGAAATAGCTACTTTTGCACTCATGTTTGCGATAAAGGCCTATTACGGTGTCGCAGCACATAATGGGTCAAAGTACTCTACGATACAGAAAGTTTTTCTGGCTTTAGAACAGAAAAACCAAGAGAAGGACGCACAGAGAACCTCACCCATTGTTTTTGATATTAAGGGTGAAAAACAATAGCCATTCCTCCTCCCAATAAGAGGTATAAAAAGAGCAAGAGAAATGGTACTAACCAGAGAAATGGATTATCACTACATGACTGAGGACGGCTTCAACCGTCTAATGGATGAAATTAGTCGTCTGGAAAGGGAGGAGCGTCCTGCCATAGCTCAAGCAATTGCTGAGGCTAGAGACAAAGGAGACCTCTCAGAAAACGCGGAGTATGATGCCCGTGAAGCTCAAGGCTTGCTCGAAGCGAAGATTTCGCAACTAAAAACGCAAGCTGCCAATACACGCATTATAGATGAGAGTACGATCGATACCAGCAGGTGCAACTACTACCAAAGTAAAAGTAAAGCGTCTTGATGATAATTCGATCATAGAATATACGATTGTGCCCGAGATAGATGCTAACTTCAAAGAGCGCAAACTCTCCGTTACAGCCCCTATCGCCCGCGGTCTTATCGGGAAAAAGGTGGGAGAGATTGCCGAAGTACAGGTACCTATAGGGCTTCTTCGCTTCGAAATTTTTGGAGATCTCTATCTAAAGATCTCACTCCGTAGGGTTCAAATTGATAGTAAGCTATGAGTTCGATTTTTCTCGGATTATCGCAGGAGAGATCCCTTGCTATAAGGTAGCAGAGGACGAGCGTCATTTTGCATTCCTAGATATCAATCCCAAAGCCGCAGGGCACACTCTTGTAATACCCAAGCAAGAAATTGATTATATCTTCGACCTGGATGATGAGAGTACAGCAGCCCTCCACCTATTTGCCAAAAAGGTAGCAAAAAGCCATTGGCGAGGCTATCCCTTGTCGCAAAGTAGGTTCTTTTGTGCTGGGATTAGATGTACCCCATGCGCACATTCACCTCATTCCCTACAAGACGAATCGAGCGTAAACTTTGCCTCAGGGCAGCACCTCAAGCTCAGTAGCGAAGAGATGCAACGTATTGCAGATAGTATAGCACAAAAAGATCCTATAAAAAGGAGCTAATCAAAAACGGTGGAACTCCCGTCCGATAGAGGGGGAAAACCTCTCATTATTCTATCACTCCCATGCAAGTTTTATTATTTGCATGGGAGTTTTTGAGACCAATATGTTTTTAGAAGATCAGTTTAGATATAAAGCATTTTAGAGAGCAAGAAATAATCAACTGAAGGTATCTATCCCAGAAATTCAAAAACATTTCCTCCTCAAATAAGCCATTATAAAGAAAAAAACTCCTATCTTTGCTAAGGAAAGATAGTATGTAATGAATTTTTCGATTTTTGACTTTTGCAGACGAGGTCCTAGATGGGCTGGATGCCATGAATTTTTTTCGGAGCCGACTCCCCATACAAGAGGCGACTATCCCCACTGCTGGAGGGGCGAGATCTTCTTGATGTGCTCAGACAGGTACCGGCAAAACGGCAGCATATCTCCTCCCTATCATTAACCGGATCTATTTAGGTGAGTTCGAAGAGGGGTATATCAGGCTATTGTAATGGCTCCTACGCGCGAACTAGCACAACAAATAGACCAGCAAATTACAGGATTTGGCTACTTCGTATCCATCTCCCCTCGCCATATATGGGGAACTGATGGGTCAGCTTGGGCACAAGCACAGCGTGGAGCCGAGCGTGGAACCGATATTGTCGTAGCCACCCCGGTAGGCTAATCTCCATGCTAAATCTACAAGCTGCAGATATATCTCACACCTCTTATTTTTGTTATTGATGAGGCAGATAGGATGCTCGACATGGGCTTCTACGATGATATAATGAGCATCTGTAGACACCTACCAAAGACATGTCAAATTGCACTCTTTTTCGGCCACAATGCCTCCCAAGATAGAGGAACTCGCTCGTAGTATTCTTAAAGATCCGGTACACGTTGCCATCGCAATATCCAAACCTCCCGAGACCATTCTACAGAGTGCCTATATCTGCTACAGAAGCACAAAAAGTTACCCATTGTTACAGATCTCTTGTCCTCAATGTCGGAAGAGCAACCAACCAAAAACGGTCGTATTCTCTTCCTCAAAACTCAAGGTTCATCAGCTTGCTACTGCGCTAAAAAGCAGAGGGGTAAATGTGGCAGAAATGCACTCAGACCTCGACCAGACAACGAGAGAACAAGTGATGCGAGACTCAAAACGGGTTATGTAGAGGTGCTAGTCGCTACGGATATTGTAGCCAGAGGGATTGATATTGATGACATCAAGGTGGTAATCAATTACGATATGCCCCACGATCCCGAAGACTATGTACACCGCATCGGACGTACCGCTCGAGGAACCGATGGGAAGAGGCGTTGCCATCACCCTTGTCAACGAGGAAGAGCAACGTAGCTTCGCCTCCCTTTGAGCACTTCCTGGCTACTCTATATATAGGTACCCATAGGGTCGGAGTATGGAGAGCCCCAGTACTCTCCAAAGACACCTCAGAAGCGTTACGGCAAAGGAGGCAATAGACGTAGGCCAAAGGTGCAAAAACCATGCAGCTTCGAACGGAAAACAAAAAACAGACACAATCTGAAAATGGGACAACCCCTAAAGGGCGAAATTCTCATCGCACCGAAAACCCTCAAGAAAAAGCAATCCAAGGGGAACAGTAAACACTATTATCTCTATTGCCAATAATGAAGAAATCAATGAAAGAACCCGTATTACTCAGTGAAGTTGCATCTGGGACAAGGTGGGTCAAACAAAAAGCCAAATCATTGCGTATTGTATTGAACATGGCCCCTCTACCATCACTGACCTCGCACATCATTTGATGCTCAGCACGCCTACCGTTACTAAGTTCATCACAGAGCTAGAGAATAAGAAGTGCATTGCCAACTATGGCAAGCTAGAGACCAATGGAGGGCGCTATCCCTACATCTACGGGCTACACCCGAGGCAGGGATATTCATCGGAGTAGATGTACAGCACGATCGTTTGCACATCGGGCTTATGAACTTAGTGGGAGAGATCCTTCTCCAGGACTACGATATTCCCTACACGCTCAGCGATACTCGAGGTCCCTAAACGAACTTTGCAACCAGATTCGTACCTTTATCTCCGAACACAAGATTGATACAAAGCAACCTGCTCAACATCAACGTCAATATGCCGGGGCGTATCAACTCCCTAACAGGGCATAGCTACACCTTCTTCCAACAGCTACAAAAAGAAATGTCGCTCGCAGAGATTCTCAATAAAGAACTAGGCTTTTAATGTTTCGTTGGACAACGATACACGAGGCATAGCTTACGGAGAATATATGCAAGGGGTAACAGCAGGCTCTGATGCTAAGAACGTTCTCTACCTCAATCTAAGCTGGGGACTTGGTCTCAGGGATTATCCTCGATGGAAAAATCTATACCGGCAAGTCCGGCTTTAGTGGCGAGTTTGGGCATATGAGTATCTTCGACAATGAGATACTTTGCCCCTGCGGTAAGAAAGGTTGTATGCAAACCGAGATTGGCGGGCTTGCGCTCCACCGCGTACTCACCCAACGTATTGCAGCCGGAGAGGTTTCTGTGCTTTCTGAGCTCTACCACAAAGGGCAGAACATCACTCTAACCGACATTATCAACGCCATCAATCATGAGGACGTTCTCTGCCCTCGAAGTGCTTGATTCAATCGGACGCAAACTCGGTGAGACAGCTTGCAGGGGCTTATCAATATCTTCAATCCCGAAGTAGTGATTTTGTGGGGCATTGGCCGCAACAGAGCGAATTCTCCGACTCCCCGTTGAGACTATTGTACGCACCTATACACTCAATGTAGTAAGTAACGATACATCTATAAAGATTGCCACTCTCGGGAAAGAAGCCGGGCTTATTGGCTCTTGCATGATGGCTCGCTCTCGCCGTTTGGGTAAAAACAAACTAATCAAGATACAGAGGGGAGGAGAAAAGAATCTTCCCCTCTTACTCTCCCCTCTTATTGCATATTTCGCAAGAATAGTGTTACTTTGCACCCAAAGAGGGAGGAATTAACCTATAAAGGCTACTCCCCGAGAATATAAAACTAGATCACGATTGCCTATCGAAACATTGCTACTCTTTATTTATTAGAAGATCATAGCAATATGAAAGATATAAAGCTGAGATCGGACGATGAGTTGATCTCACTCTATGTTGAAGGTTGCAACGAAGCCTTCGATGCGCTTATCGACAGATATGACGGTGAGCTGCTTTCTTATATACGCCTACAAGTAGGCGATAGCGATGTGGCAGATGACCCTATTCCAAGATACATTTATCAAGGTTATCCATGTGCTCCGTGCCGGCACCTATCAGATGCAAGGCAAGTTTCGTCAGTGGCTATTCCGAGTGGCTCGCAACATGGTGATAGACTACTTCAGACGCACCAAGGCACAGCATCGTTGTCTCCATCCACGACGAAAAAGTCAGAGAGAGTTTCTTGATAGACTTCCTACCCTAGCCCTAACATTGAGGAGCAGTTGGTGAGCAAAATCGTAACGATTTATTACATTCTTGCGTGGCCCGACTCCCAAAAGAACAGCGTGATGTACTCATTTTTACGCTATCATAAAAGAAATGAGTTTTCAAGGAGATTGCCGACTACACCGGGGGTTAGTATCAATACTGCCCTAGGGCGTATGCGCTATGCGCTTATGAACTTGCGCAAGATGGCTCCTCGGCAGGCCTTTGACTAAAACAAAGCTCTCCTCACGAAGGTCTAAAGGCTTCTAATCCTATCAAAACAGGGGCCCAAAAAGGTTTTTGCAAGGAGTTTTATGCTTTTAAGCACTGCTATTTAGATATTGTATTGTATATTTGCAGAGAAATAGCATCGATGGATTCTACATTGGGAGACATAAAGGTTTCCTTTTTCGTTGTAGAGAGAATCGTCCTTTTTCTGAGCTAATCGCTAAGTGGACTTTGCCCCTTGGGTGAGCGAATCCTTTTCGAGTTTAGTAAGTTTTTGGATTTGATCGATTCTCCATCGTAGCCAATCATATGTATTTAAATTCTCTAGTCTACGCCCTTTTGCGATAAGGGGAAAAAGGCTAAAGGACCACTAAAGCAAAAATAGCAGAAGGTAATCACACGATGCAAACAAAGTACACTATTGTATCTCTTGATAGCAAAAACAGACGAAGAATTGCGCGCTATCACCCAAGAGTTGGGGATGAAAGACATCCCTTCGGGCAGGGATAGACTCATTTATGCCATTCTAGACTTCCAGGCCGAACTCCAGGCCGAAAGTAGAGGAAAAGATCAGGAGACCGAAATCAGATCGGAGCAATACGAAACGCTCTGACACCAATAATACAAATGCAACAGAGGGGAAATCCTCTTCTAACCTAAGGAAAGAAATCGCGCCAATAACCCAAGAGGGGCAGCAAAGACCTCCTCAAATCCCCCTCTGCTCCCAAGCAGAAAAAAGCCTCTTCTCCAGACATGGACGATGAAGCACGGAAAAAGCAATCGAAGCTGCCTCGCCGAGAGCGCAAGTCATCTAGCAGGGAATACAAAAACAGAGAGTTCGTCAATCCACCCTGCTCTCCTTTCTTCTAGCTCTCCCGGAAGAAATTGCCTCAACCATCAAAAACGAGGATAATTACCCCAAGGGCGCTGCAGCTATCCTCCCCGAGACTCCGGCATCCGAAGCCTCCCAGAGCGGCTTCTACGAACAAGCCTACGCAAATGGTATTTACCAATGCCAATGCTAAAGACTCGCTACTCGACTCCATGATGCCGCTAATTACCCCCACAAAGGGTGCAAATGGAGAAAAAACAGCAGCTCCCCAAGAGCGCAAAGGGCAGAAAAAAATCAAGAAAGGAACAACCGCAATCAGCAAAACCGCCAAGACAAAGCAGAAAAAGCAGAGAGCACCGCTGAACAAGAAACCTGCTATACAACTTCGAGGGCATACTCCCTTGCATTGGGGTACTCGAGGTGATGCCTGATGGATACGGCTTCTTGCGAAGTGCCGATTACAACTATCTCTCCTCTCCGGACGACATATATCTCTCTCAACAGCAGATCAAGACCTATGGCTTAAAAGTCGGGAGATGTAGTAGAGGTACCATCTATCCCCCTCAAGACGGAGAAGTATTTCCCTTTGCTTCTCTTGAGAAGGTAAATGGCAAAGCTCCCTCGAAATCTTAGACAGAGTGCCGTTTGACCACCTAACTCGCTTTTCCCCGAAGAGAAATTCAAACTCGAAAGCCTTGATGTAGCAGGGGTATTCGACAAGACAGCCATGCGTATTGTAGATCTATTCTGCCCCATCGGTAAGGGACAACGTGGACTTATCGTATCCCAACCTAAAACAGGTAAAGACGATGCTACTCAAGAGATATTGCCAATGCCATTGCAGCCAATCACCCTGAGGTGTACGAGATCATATGCTCATAGATGAGCGTCCGGAAGAAGTTACGGATATGGCTCGCAACGTTAATGCAGAGGTTATTGCCTCTACCTTTTGACGAGCCGGCAGAGCGCCACGTAAAGATTGCAGAAATCGTACTAAGCAAGGCCAAACGTATGGTGGAATGCGGCCATGACGTTGTAATTCTATTGGACTCAATCACACGTCTTGCCTGAGCCTACAACACGGTGCAACCGGCCTCCGGGAAGGTACTCTCCGGGGGTGGATGCCAATGCTTTGCAAAAAGCCCAAACGATTCTTTGGTGCCGCTCGTAACATCGAACATGGAGGAAGCCTCACGATCCTCGCTACGGCCCTTACCGATACAGGTTCAAAAATGGACGAAGTGATCTTCGAAGAGTTCAAGGGAACAGGTAACATGGAGCTACAGCTCGATAGAAGAATCTGCCAATAAAGCGACTCTTCCCCGCCATGGATATCATGTCGAGCAGCACCCGTCGTGACGATCTTCTTCTCGACTCCTGTGACCCTCAATCGTATATGGATCCTACATAGTATCTATCAGACATGAACCCCATAGAGGCCATGGAATTCGTAAAGCAACGTGTAGAAGCTACGGATTCAAATCTAGAGTTCTTAGCTTCGATGAATAGCTAAAAGAGCCCATCATTCAATGGATTATAGGTACCTTCTCTCCTCAACGGGGAGGAGGTACTTTTTATTTCCGAGAAGGATATAAAACGAAGGGCGCCCCTTGTCCGAAGATACAGCAGTGGGAAATTAAAGCGACAGAGGACAAGAAATCTTCGGAAGAAGCCCACTTTATTTATAAAAGACAGGCCTTAGTCTCATTTTTTATTTGCTTAATTTGTAAGCGAATTGAGAGAGGGTCCCTATATGTTGTAGGGTTGCCTCATCAAAGGAATGCTGTGGAAGATACTAACTTGATGCCCCAAGAGAAAAACCTCAACACCACAGCACCCGATGCTGCTGAGGCTACTACTCCCGAAGCTCCCGTAAACGGAGCCGACCACTCTACTGAGAGTCCTGCTTACAAAAACTTTCTCTTATGAGGAAATCGAAGCGATGACTTGTCCTCAGATTGTAGATGCAATTGCACTGATGTCTCAATCTGAAGTTTTACCCTCTCGCCGTGATGTCGACGCCCTAAAAAGGGGATTTGATAGGAAAAAGTGCGTACGAACGCGCGGAGACAGACGAAGCGAAAGCCCAACTCGAAGAGGCAAAACTACACGAGTCGCTTACACGATATCCTGGAGACCCTACTGACTTCGCTACCAACAAAAACCTGGAGGAAGAGCGAAAAAGCAGGAGGAGAACTACGAACTCAAGCGTCAGCTCATCGAGACCTTGCGCTCCATCGTTTCGAGTCAAGACGACTTTTCGACCATCCGTACACAATACTACGAACTAGAGGAGAAGTGGAAAAGCATCGGACAGGGTACCCGAGGCGAAGTACAACGAACTCAAGCCGAATATAGTAAGTTGCGCGAAGAGTACTACGATCTTCGCCAGATGAACGAAGAGAGCCAGTGCCTACGACTTCCGCAAAAATCTCGAAGCAAAACAAGACCTCATAGCTCAAGCCGAGCTCAGCACTCGTGAAGATATCATAGAGGCATGTAAAGAGCTACAGCAGCTACACCGCGAGTGGAAAAGAAATTGGGCCCGTAGAGAAGTCTATGCGTGAGGAGATTTGGGGCTAGATTCAACGAGCTATCCCACGATCTTAATAAACGTCGTCAGGAGTTTTTCGACAACCGAAATGCCCAAGAAGAAGCCAACCTCTCCGCAAAACAAGAGATCTGCTTGGCCATAGAGTCTCTCCCATTAATTCGTTCAATAACGCCTCAAAATGGAAGAGTGCTACCGAGCAAGTGCTCAAGCTACAAGAGCAATGGAAAGAGACCGGCACGCTCCACGTAGCGAAAGCAATGAGATATATATGCGATTCAGATCGGCCTGCAATTTCTTCTTCGACACTAAGGCTAAATTCTTCCAAACCCTACGGGAGCAATACGATCAGGCTGATACTACAAAGCGCAGGATCATAGAAGAAGCAGAAGCACTTGCCTCCAGCACGGATTGGAATAAGACTGCCAATAGACTCAAAAGAGCTACAAGAAGAGTGGCGCAAGGCGGGACGCTCGTCTCAACGTGTGGTGATGAGCTGTGGGCTCGCTTCCGCACCGCATGCGATACCTTCTTCGAAGCGCGCAAGAAGCAAGGCAATGCACGCAATACAGAGCAGGTAGCCTGCCTAAAAGAAAAAGCGTGAGATCATTAGCGAAATCGAAGCTTTGATTCAAGAAGAGGGTGCTACACAAGAGGAAATGCAGAGGCAAACTCAATGCCCCCTCATGGAGCGCTTCAATGCCGTGGGTCATGTACCCTATCGTGATAAAGAAAAGGTGTACAATGCCTACTACCGTGCTGTAGACAAGGTGTATGAGAAGTTCCAAATGGAGCGTAATCAGCGTCGTCTCAGAAGCATTTGCATCGGATATCGATGGCATGGGCGGCGACCCAAAAGAAAGCTAGAGGATGAGCTGGAAAGACTCTATCGTACCCGCGAGCGCACGTCCAGGAGTTGCAAACCTCTACCGGCAATCTAGATCTCTTCTCAGTTTCATCTAAGTGGGGCGACTCCGTGATGCGAGATATAGAGCAAAAGCAACAACGCTTGAAACGAGATCTAGCCTCCATTGGCGAAAAAGATCCGTCTACTCAAGATGCCGTGAAGGAAGCACGTGCAGAGAAGAAATAAGATCCTCTTGTCACGACTTCGGACATTCACGAATAACGATTAATTGTGTCACTCAAAGGGGGTCCATTCGACCTCGTTTGAGTGGCTTTTATTCGAAAGAGAAGATGAACTTGCAAGAAGAGGGGCAACGCAAAGAGCGACTTCTAATTACAGGAGCAACAGGTTTTTATCGGCAAATACATACTAGAAAAAGCGATCACACTAGGCTTTGATGTTTGGGTAGCAGTACGTAAAGAGAGCTCTGAAAGCACTTCGAAGGCCTTCCCATTCGCCTCTTAGAAGTTGATTTTTACTCCGTGGATCAAATGGCGCAGCAGTTTGCGAAGATTCCTCTCGCCCTCACAGAGGCTCCTTTTTCGCTGTTATCCACAACGCAGTCTTACCAAGACAGCCCATAAGAAAGAATTTCAGAGAGGTCAATGCCGGGCATACCCGCCGTCTACTAGAGGCTCTTGAGCGCATGCCTGCCCTACCCGAGAGATTCGTGATTGATGAGCAGTATGGGCAGCTATGGAAAGAATCGTAGCCATCACCCCTTGGATGCCTCCATGCCACACGAGCCAAATACGCTCTACGGGAAGAGCAAACTCCTGGCCGAGCACTATGTGCGCCAATCGGACTTTCGCTACACCATCCTCAATCCTACCGGGGTATATGGTTTTGGCGACCAAGACATTGGCTCTCCATCGATACCATGAAAAAGGGTTGGAGTTTTTCTATCGGGACGCAAACATCAACAGCTCTCATTTGTGTACGTGCGAGACTTAGTGCAAGCTCTATTCCTCGTAATGACCCATCCCGAAGCCGAAGGAAAAATTATCTCGTTTCGGATGGGCAAACGTACGACGACCACGACTTCACCCTTTTTCGCATCAAGGCATATCCATCGCAAAGTGCGCAAGTACGAGTTCCTTAGCATCATATACATAGCATGTATTTTTGGAGAACTCTACGGAAAACTCTCGGGGCATCCCATTGCACTAAACCTGGATAAATACCCCATCCTCAAGCAACGCAATTGGCAGTGCAATATCGCTCCTCTTCTAGCCTTAGGGTACCGCCCCAATATGATCTCGCCAAGGGGCTTGACGAAGCATTCGCTCTTGCCAAGGAGAAAGAGGACGCTAAAAACTTAGCCATCGGAGGGCACTTCCCACCCCATCCCCAGTAGACAACTCCGCCTAGGGCAGAAAAGGAAAAACTCCTGCCTTAAAAATAAAAATTTATAGGCTGGTAATGGGAAATTATCAGCCTATTTTTGTATCCATTTCTGCCCAGAATTCCTCCCAAAACCACCCTATACAAAACAGAAAATTCCATATTTTTATCTCTCGAAAAAGAGAGTGTTGTTCCTTCTCTTAGCATTTCTGTACGCCTTTTGATAGCACCAACTCTGACTTATCGTGAAATCCTCACATTTTAGATAGAAGCCTATTTTCTTGTCGATAACGGCAAGAAAATAGATAGATCGCCTAAGCCATTATTTACTGGACCTTTGTTTTTCTTTGTTGCGAGAGGCAAGAAAAATTCACCGAAAACAAAAACCACAACACTATTGCCGAAGATAAAAACAAAAAACTATCTTTTGCATATGATTAAGATCAAATATTATAGTAATATGAATCAAGAAAAGTTTTTATCAATCCTCGGTTGGATAGCTACGGCAACAGCCATGGCGATGTATATTTCCTATATACCACAGATCAGTTCTAACCTCGCTGGACAAAAAGGCGACTGGCTGCAACCAATGGTCGCAGGTATCAACTGTACGCTATGGGTAGCCTATGGTTTTATTCGCAAGAAGAAGGATTGGCCCATCGTTATAGCCAACCTCCCCGGCATTATCTGCGGCTTCCTTGCCCTCTTTTGACGGCCATGTAAAAATCTCTATGAGTTAATAGAGACGAAACTCGACAAGAACGAACTACTAGTAAGACCTCGTGAATGCAACAAAGCATATCCTGAGGTCTTTTTTATGTAAGCCCCATCCCGCATTTTATCTCGGTATCAAAAAGAAAAGAGCCCGCAGGGAAGTCTCCCCACGAGCTCTCTCTCAAAGTATCTATCAGACTATACGTCTAGACTTTATTACTCTACAATAGTAACCCATCCATAAGGATCTTCTATATCACCATACTGAATAGCACGGAGACGGTTGTAGAGTTCTTCGCAACGCTTGCCTGGCTTACCATCCTTAGAGATCTGGTAAGTCTTGTCTTTTCATCAAGGTCGTCAATACGAAGAATAGGGCTGATCACAGCAGCAGTACCGCAAGCACCGGCTTCTTCGAACTCTGCAAGTTCGCTTTCGGGTACATGACGACGCTCTACGTTCATACCCATATCCTTAGCAAGTTGCATCAAGCTCTTATTGGTGATAGAGGGGAGGATAGAGGTAGACTCAGGCGTAATGTATGTATTGTTCTTTGATACCAAAGAGTTAGCAGGACCGCATTCGTCGATATACTTCTTTCCTTTGCATCAAGGAAGAGACATGCAGAGTAGCCCTTATCGTGAAGCAAGTACCGTAGGAATCATACCGGCATAGTTACCCCAACCTTGATCGTACCGGTACCCAATGGAGCTGCACGGTCATAGTCACATAATAGCCATAGGGTAGGCTTGAATCCTTCTTTGAAGTAAGGACCAACAGGCGTTACAAATACGATAAAGAGGTATTCGGGAGCGGGCTTAACACCTACTTGAGCACCGAGTCCGAGAAGAAGAGGACGGATGTAAAGAGAAGCACCACTCTCGTAGGGAGGGATGAAGCGTTCGTTGAGCTTAACAGCCTTGATGCAAGCCTCTTCGAAAAGTTCTTGAGGTACGGGTTGCATCACAACGCCCTCTGCTGAGCGGATCATACGCTTAGCATTCTCGTCCATACGGAAGATACGCACCTTTCCATCTTTGCCCTTGAAAGCCTTTTAGACCTTCGAAAGCTTCTTGTCCATAGTGAAGGCAGGTTGCCCCCATATGTATGGTGATCGTTTCTTCGGAAGAGACTTCTAGTTCTCCCATTTGCCGTCGCGGTAGTAGCAACGTACGTTGTAGTCAGTCTTGTGATAGCCAAAACCTAAAGATGACCAATCGAGTTGTTCCATAATACAGTACGTATTTGAGATTTGTATAACACTTGCAAAAAGTAGCCATTATCGGTTAAATAACAAAGGCTTTACCGAAGGTCTTGCCTCAAACATACCTTTGTAATAAGCTCGCTGCCCATTGACATAGGTGCTTGATGCTGTGATCGAAGCTATAGCCTTCGAAAGGCGACCAACCACAGCGGCTCACAATGCTTTCTTTGCTCACCTCTGTATTCTCCCGAGGATTGACAAGAACGAGATCTGCATAATACCCAGGGCGGATATGTCCTCGCTCTTGTACCGAGAATAGGTCACTAGGACGGTGACACATCTTATCCACCACCAACTCTCTAGACCACAAGCCCTGCTCAGCAAGTTGTAGCATCACGAGTAGAGAGTATTGAATGAGGGGACCACCCGAAGCAGCCTTGAGGGCTCCTCCTTCTTTCTCCTGCCAAAGATGCGGAGCATGGTCCGTGGCTACGATATCCAATGCTCCGTCTATCAGACCTTGCGCAATGCCTGCCTATCGGCTTCTGTCTTTATGGCCGGATTCCACTAATACGTGTGCCAAGGCGGGCATAATCCTGATCCGTAAACCAGAGATGATGCACACAGACTTCACTTGTGATATGCTTTTTCTTTTAAGGGAGGTCATGGCGGAATAAAGCTACCTCTAGCTGTACTCAGATGCAACACATGGAGGCGAGTGCCATACTTTGTAGCTCTATCGAGAGCCTCCGATGTACAACGATAGCAAGCTTCGTCACTACGAATAAGAGGGGGTGACAAGTAATTGGGGGATCCTCTCCATAACGCTCAATGTACAGGGCTCGATTACGGCGAATGATCTCTTCGGACTCAGAGTGAATGGCTATGAGATGGGGGCTCTCTGCAAAGAAAGTCTCTACCGCCTCCCTACGATCCACCAACATATTGCCTGTAGAGGATCCCAAGAAGAGTTTGATTCCGGGGATTATCTTTGGATCTAGAGAAAACAGACTCTCCGCATTACTATTTGTGCCCCCACAAAGAAGGCATAATTTGCCCAAGAGACCTCGTGCGCATGGTCGCGCTTCCACATAAGAGCATCGTATGATGTGGTAGCGGGATTCGTATTGGGCATATCCATAAAGGAGGTTACCCCTCCGGCAATGGCTGCTCTACTCTCGCTCTCTATATCGCCCTTGTAGGTGAGACCCGGGTCTCTAAAGTGTACTTGATCATCAATAACACCAGGAAGAGCCACAAGCCCTCACAGTTTTTCGATCTGGGCATTACGGGCCTCTTCGGGGATGTGGGTCGGAGACATCACCCCGGATAAACGGCCGCAATGCGCTCCCGTCAATCAACACAGAACCGAAGAAAGTTTTTCCTTCGTTCGTTATCTGAGCATTAAGTAGTAGTTGTTTCATAGTAGCATGTAGTGTTGAGAGATCCTTCTTCTCCGCCGTTTCTTAATTTGCTTTGCGGCGAGGATATCCTTTGAATGTATGCCATAAACGCAACTTAAGTACCCCCGTGAACGCTTCGCCAAAGATGGAACTGCTCATCTTAGAGACCCTAACTTGCGATTGATAAAGATGATGGGCACTTCTGTCAGCTTGAAACCGAGACAAGCGGCCACGTATTTCATTTCGATTTGGAAGGCATAGCCCTTGAAATGGATGGCATCAAGATCAATGGCTTCTAGCACCTCTCGGCGATAGCATACGAAGCCGGCCGTAGTGTCGTGCACCTTCAACCAGGTAACGAAACGGACATAATGAGAAGCCCAACGGCTCATCATGATACGATTACGAGGCCAATCCTTCACGCCCCCACCCTTTATATAGCGAGGCCCACTGCCACATCATACCCTTGATCGTGACAAGCTGCATAGAGGCGGGGTAGCGCTTCGAGAGGATGACTAAAGTCGCAATCCATCTCAAAAAATGTAGTTATACCCTTCAGAGAGACACCACTTGAAGCCTGCAATATAGGCCGTACCCAAACCGAGCTTTCCCTTTACGCTCCAAGAGATGGAGGCGCTCAGGGGTATTTCGCCATCTCCTCTTTTACGATGGAAGCTGTACCATCAGAGAGGAATCATCCACGATAAGTATTTCAAAATTACCCTCTAGAGCAAATACTTGGGTAATCATATTGGCGACATTTTTCTCGCTCGTTGTAGGTGGGAATGATAATAATCTTATCCTTCATACTATAGCGCAACTCTCCTATAATTGCTATCCGTTTTTAGTTGCCACAAAGGTAACACAAAAAGAAAAAGAGAACATATCACCCTATCTCCTACAGACCTCATCTACGTGGGGATTATGTACCTTTGCCCTGCAAAAAGAAGACAAGCCCCAAGGGAGTTATACGCACCCTCACCCCTAAAAAGAACGTCATGCATGATCTAGACAAACAGATAAACGAAAGGCTCGAAGATCTGGCAAAGAAGGAGAACCTCCGCCGGCTCTCTCCCTTATCCCTCCCTAGGAAATGGATTGTAGTCAATGAGGAGAAGCGTCTCAACCTATCCGGCAACGACTATCTCGGGCTTACTGAGCGTGATGACCTACGTGAGCAGTTCGCCGCTCTTCATCACTGAGTATAGTACCCCCTCGGGCAGCACCTCATCTCGCCTCCCTATTGGGCAACTATGAGGAGGCAGCTCTTTTTCGAAGAAGAAATAGCACAGGCTCTAGAGCACCCGTCAGCTCTACTCTTCAATAGTGGATACCATCTTAATACAGGCATTCTCCCTGCATTAGCCCATCTGGAGGGTATAAAGGTATATGCAGATAGGATGGTGCATGCCAGTATTATTGATGGGATACGCCTAAGCCGACTCCCTTTCACGCGCTTTAGACACAACGACCTTGAGCACCTTGGCGAGCTACTGAAAGAGGATGAAGGGAAGTATCGTATTTCCATCGTTGTGGTAGAAAGTCTCTACAGCATGGACGGCGACGAAGCCGATCTCAAGGCGCTTGTTGCCCTAAAGAAGAGCTATCCCTCGCTCGTTATCTACTGCGACGAAGCCCATGCCATAGGCACCCACGGCGCCAACGGATACGGATTGGCAGAAGAGCAGGGAGTACTTGCCGATATTGATATACTCGTGGGCACATTCGGGAAAAGCCCTAAATAGTATGGGGAGCTTATGCTGCAATTAGCGCCCCTCTCAGGGAGTACCTCGTCAACACGGCTCGCCCCTTATTTTCTCTACGATGTTACCTCCGGCCGTTATAGCTTGGAGCCGATATATATTCGCATTACTACCTCAATTAGGGAGAAGAGCGCATCCAACTGAGAGAGGTAAGCCGATATCTCCGCTCTTCTCTCGAAGAAAAAGGGTACTCGTGCCCCGGAGTGGCTCAGATCTTACCCCTAATTATAGGCGAAAATGGGGCTTGTGCTCTTTTGGCAAAGAGGCTACAAGAGGGAGGATTCGAAGTAAAACCGATACGCTACCCGACCGTAGCTCTCGGGACAGCTCGCCTACGCCTTTCTCTTACCGCAGCTATCAACCCGAGCGACCTCACCCCAATGCTACAAATACTAGAGCCTCTCCGATGAAACAGCTGTTACTCCGGTCCGCCTCCTCACCGGCACCCTCCCTCCTCATCTTTTGCAACGGATGGGCCATGACTCGTGCCGCAATAGAGCACCTTGCACTCCCCTCAGGGTATGATCTCCTCCTCGTAGAAGACTATAGGCGCCTCGACTTCTCTTTCGACTTTTCTCCCTACACTCATGTAGACCTTGTAGCTTGGTCTATGGGGGTATGGGCGGCAACTCTCCTTCATTTGCAGGGCCAATTACCTCCACTATCTAAAGCGATTGCCATTGCAGGGACTCCCTACCCAAGGCACGATGATTGGGGGATACCCTGTGCCATCTTCGATGCAACAAGAGACAACCTCAGTGAGGAGAATAGAGAGCGATTCAACCGACGGATGTGTGGCGGGAAACGGCTACGACATCTATTCGACTCCCTCAAAACACGCTCTACCGAAGAGCTAATAACAGAACTATCTTACGCAGGGTCACACCCCTCTTCGCCAGCAAGCAAGGGCGCACTCCGTGGACGCACGCTATAATCCCGATCAAGGATCGCATCATTCCTGCCGCTAACCAACTTGCTTGGTGGCAGACGACAGACGTTGCCATCACCACGCTCCCCGAAGCCGATCACTACCCTTTGGAGCCTACTCCCAGTGGGAGCAACTTCTCTCCCGATACGCTTCCCCATGAATAAAGCCCAACAAGGTATCGCCCTGCTCCTTTTGCCCGTGCCGTCTCCTCCTACGATCGGCACGCCCTTGTGCAAAAATCAGATTGCTCAACACTTGGTAGCCTATCTATCCCAGGGGACAAAAATACAACCATATCCTGGAGTTTGGTTGCAGGAACGGGCCTACTCACCAAAGCTCTGACAGCTAGAATTGAAGTACAACATTGGTTGCTCAACGACCTTAATGCCACTATCCTAGAGAGGGCCGAGCAATACCTGGAGCATCAAACATACACAAAACTCATAGGAGATATATCCGAGGTATTATCCCGGATCACCACTCCACTAGATCTTATTACCTCGGCTTCTGCCCTACAATGGATAGAAGATCCTTTTCTCTTGCTCTCCCAAGCCCAAAAGCATCTTACCCCCCAAGGGGCTCTGCTCATCTCCACATTTGGGGAACGTAATCTACACGAGTTGCGTACCCTCACAGGGCGAGGGCTCCGCTATTTCCCGGCATCGGAATATAGGAAGTTTTGTGCCGAATATTTTAGCGATGTAAAGGTAGACGAAGAGGAGGTTGTACTGCAATTCCTTCGTTATCCGACCTCCTGCATCACCTACGAGCCACCGGTGTGACCCACCTCCCCAATGACAATATTTCCTATCTTTGCGGTCGTGCCCAACTCGCTCAACTAGAGAAGGAATACACAATGAAGTACCCTCACCCTCAGGGAGGCATCTCCTTGACCTATCATCCCATATATATAAGGTGTAGCAAAAGGGTCTCTAAGTAGACCCCTCAAAGTAGAAATAAAACGAAATAAGCAATATGAATCGAACAAAATTTTTCTCTGTCATTGCATTGGCAGCACTTACATTCCTTGCCATTGGCTGCAAAAAGGAAAGCAAGATTACAGGTATAGTATCCCCCGATATGAAGGGCGAGATGCTACGAATTTATGATCTAGACCAAGAGGACACCTCTATCGCGGTAGATAGTATCCCCTCGATGGACCCAACTTCGAATACGTATTCAAAGGCAGAAATGGGCAAAGTTTACCGCCTCGTTTCTACTGACGAAGGTATCAACACGATGTTGGTAGCAGAAGCCGGAACCCTTACTCTAGACACCACTTGCAACGCATTCCGTGGCACCCCCATCAATGATGAAAATGCCGACATCTACAAAAAGATACAGAGGGAATTGCCCAAGGTGGTGAAGTTTGGATCCAAAATGTCTACACCCTTGCTGAGCAATTCTATCTTAAATATGCCGACTCTAAGGCCGGATTCTTGGGCTACTACCTCTGCAAAAATGACCTGCGAGAAAGCAGCAAACTAAGCGATCTATTAGACAAAGCAGGGGACGCCCTCAAGGCTATGCCCATCATTAAGAAGGATATTGCACTCTTTGCTAACCTCAAAGAAACGATGCCCGGCAACCAATTTAGAGACTTCACGGGCGAAGACCCCGAGGGAAATAAAGTATCTCTCGACGACTATGTAGGCAAAGGACAGTACGTGCTCGTAGATTTTTGGGCCTCTTGGTGTGGTCCCTGCCGTAGAGCGATCAAGAATGAGCTCCCTACCTATCTACGAAAAGTACCGCAACAAAGGTCTTAGTATTGTAGGCGTAGCAGTATGGGATGGCAAAGAAGATCATCTCAAAGCTGTAGAAGAATTGGGCATCGCTTGGCCTCAAATCTTCGACACTGAGGGTACTACAGCTACCGAACTCTACGGTATTATGGGTATCCCCAGATTATGCTCGTAGGCCCTGATGGCAAGATTGTTGCCCGCGACTTGCACGGAGAGGCTATCGAAGAGATCATCGCTCCTCTCTATGAAACCACGGGCGACGCAAAAATAACGCCCCCTGCGCTCTCCTTCCCGAATAGGGAAGAGCCGAATAAAAGGTGTGGTGTACTGAAAATAATTTCTGAACTTTTTTTCGGACCATTGCCGTCCGATAAAAAGAAAAGTAGGGGGCTGGTTTCCGCAAATGGAAATCAGCCCCGTTTGTTTTACCCTTGGCGTTAGAGGGTACAATAGTAAGAGGTAAGAAAAGTACCCTCTTTACCGAGCAGAAATAATTTCGAATCTTTTTATGCCCTAGAAAAAGGGGGATTGCCAAACCTGCTCAGATGCTCTTCTTAAGTGAGGCAACGTGGTTCCATGTGCCACCATTGAGGACGTTGTCAAATCCATTGCGTTCGAGGATCACTTGGGCACTGAGAGCTACGGCCTCCACTGAGACAGAAGACTATGATCGACTTCTTACCCTTGAACTTGTCAAGCTTCGCTTCGATCTGATCCAGAGGAATATTGACGGCCCCAGGGACACTGCCCGAGGCAAATTCGCCGGCAGAGCGGACATCGACCAAAAAGGCGGGCTTGAGTCTGGCTCCATCGATGCGATGAGAGAGCTTCATGCCCAAGAAGATACCGAGGATCGCAAAGGCGGTGACAGAGGGAGGAAGCCCCAGTCAAGATCCCTCAGTCCGCTCTCGCCCAAGAAGCCCAGCAGAGATGATAACGAGAGAGGTGCCGATGGCTTGCTTCATAGGCAGTCTCCCAAGGATGACGAGGGCAGGGATGATGAGGAAGCCACCACCTGCACCGACAAGACCTGTAAGCGAACCTACCACGAGACCTTCTGATGAGAATCAAGATGTAGGGGATACTTGCGGTGAGTCAGAGCCGATTGTGGGGACTTGGGACTTTTTGTTGTCGGACGGATCATGCCGATGGAGGCTACGAGCATGAGGATGGCAAAGAGGAGCATGAGCATCATACCCTGTCGATGATGAGATCCCCAGCCTGAGTACCTCTTGCGGTATGGCAGGGACAAGGTAAGCCCTCGTCGGAAGACGGCAACGATCGAAGGTAGACCGAATATGATGGCTGTGCGCACATCCACAAGCGAGTGACGGGAGTAGGAATACTCCAAATGACGCTCGTGACACCTACGATGAAGAGCGAATAGGCTGTGCCCAAGATCGGGTCAATGCCAAAGAGATAGACCAATACGGGGACGGTGAGGATACTCCTCCTCCTCCGATGAGTCCGAGTGAAAGACCGATTAAAAATAGAAGCTAGATAACCTGCGATGTACATAATGGGCTCGGTTTGATTAACGACGCAAAGGTCGTCATAAGCCGCACCCCGTACAGACGGGCATCGGTGTAGAGGAAACTTCCCCAATTTTTGATACTGATGGGAACAAGTGGAGTCTTTCTGTATTGAAGCAGGTCATCAAGATGCTTGCCCTTTTCCAGACTCTCACGGCTTATGCCCATCTGCTCAAACTGTTCCCATTTCACCTTGTCGGGGTCAATACCTTGGAAGGACTGTTTCTGCTCGCCTGCATAGTCCGAAGGATTGACACGGGCGGAGTCCAGCATCTCTTTATTGGAGGGGACTTCGGAGCTTTAGCATCTCCGAGAGCACACGCACTGGCAACGGCACTCTCAAAAGGCACTTTGAAGAAGTTCAGCGGTGTGGGATGCTTGAACTGACGCATGAAGTTGGAGAGGAAGTTTTCCAGCGCATTGCTGTGCTTGTCGAACTTCGGAAGCTCTGTTCATGCTCGGCGGTGGGCGGAACGGTTTTCAGTCCGCCTTTCTCGTCCGTACCTGTGACGACTTTGAGATTCTCATCTTTCTGATCCTTGACCAAAAAGGACTTCTTGGTCTTTGATTTTTTTCGTCCATATTATAATGTATTTAATGGCACCAACAGCGGTGCATGGACAAAAGTAAACCAAAGAAACAGTGTATGTTATAGGTTTGAGATAACTGCGTACTTGTGGCTTCGATATGGATAGAAGTGAGAAAAAGAGGTGTGGATCAAACTCCACACCTCCATATTTTTCATTGATTAGGTTATTGCATGGACAGCAATTTGCAGTACATTCCGTTTTTGCTGCAAGTCCTGCATGCGTCCCGTTCTCTACAAGGTGTCCCTTGTCCATCACAATAATCTGATGAGCATTACGGATGGTTTGCAGATGGTGGGCAATGACCAAGACCGTGCGGTTTCGGATAAGCGCGGACATTGCTTGCTGTATTTTGTACTCATTGACGGGATCGACGTTGCTCGTTATCTCGTCTAAACAGGAGGATGGGAGCGTCTTTGAGGAAACGCACGGGCGATAGAGAGGCGTTGCTTCTGTCCGCCAGAAAGCCCCAAGCCGTTTCTCTCCGATTTTCGTTTCGTAACCATCGGGCAGGCTGACGATGAAGTCGTGTATCATCGCCCGACGTGCGGCGTCCTCGATTTCCGCTTGCGTGGCATTGCGATACCCACCTTTGATGTTATTGGAAATGGTGTCGGAAAAGAGGATGACGTTCTGCATTACCACGCTGATTTTGCCGAGCAGATAATCGTAGTCTATTTCCCGAATATCCACCTCGCCGATACGGATATCAGCCCGCCTGCGGTTCCCAAAAAGCGGAGCAACAGATTGGTGAGGGTCGTCTTGCCCGGAGCCCTGATGAGCCGACAAGAGCCGTTACAGTCTGTTCGGGGTACGTTGAACGTGAGATCCTTTCATCTCGAACCCCTTCTTTTCTCATAGTGGAAACCGACACCCTTCAAACGAGAGGTCGAAGCGGTCAACAGTTTTTCGGTTGGTCGGGGATTGACGATGACAGGGAGCGTCCAACAAACGAGAGATGCGTTCGTAGCTATCCTTTACCTTGATGTAGTTCAGCCAATGACTCTCCATGTTGACAAAAGGGCTTTGTAGAACTCTCTCGAGACGATGACGAACATCAGGTAAGCGAAAAAAACGGGAAAGTTCGCCACGCCAAGTCCACCAAAGACCAAGCGTTGCCATCAGCGCGAAAAGCCAGCTCAATGAGAAAGACATATCTGCCCACGATTCACAGCTGCTAAACGAGAAGTCTTCTTGCTGCTTTCTCCCGAAACTCGCTGAACAGAACGGTCGAGTCTGTCACGGAAACATTCCCTTTTCCTCCGAATATTTTTCAGTACGGGTATGCCCTTGACATATTCCACGAAAGAGGCTGACCATATCCGCCAAACCGTCTTGTGCCTCCTGCTGTGCTTTCATTCCCGAGCGGATGCCCTCGATATAGAGAGAAAAGAGCAACAGGGAAGGATGGCAATCATCGCCAATCCCATACGCCAGTCCACACAGAACAGTCCAATGCCAAGTATCAGAGCCACGATGAAAGTCGGCGGATATCCGTGTCCAGAGATGCCCCACCACCATTTCCATATTGTCCACGTCCTTTGTGTATGACGGTGCTTATCTCGCCCAGCCGCTCATTAGTATAGAAACCGAGTGAGAACATTTTCAGTTTCAAGATGATCTTCTCACGGATGCGCTCCACGAGATCGAAGCCGGCAAAGTGTTTGCTCATATCGGCAATGGCATTGGAGATGGTTTTTCAAAACCAGCAGACCACCGAGTATCCACGCTGCCGAAATTAGAGAGATGCTTTCTCCCGATATATGACGGTCAATAAGAAACAAGACAGTGAGCATTATCGCCGTGCCACAGAGGGCATAAATCACGAAAAACAGTGCGGAGACAATCAGGTGCTCGCACTCCGCGGGCAGTCAGTTCATTCAGTATATTGCGTACCATTCGTTATTCTCCTTTTCTTTTAGTTGCCATTTACTTACCCGTTCCTGTGTCTCCGTCATATTGCGATATAGTGGGCAGTTGTCCATCAATTCTCCGTGCGTTCCCGTCGCCAAAGACCTCGACCTTGTCCATCACTACAATGCGTTCCATATCCTGAATAGATGTTGAGACGGTGAGCGATGGTGATGACGGTCTTTGTTACGTTGCAATTCATCAAGAGCTTCTTGGATGAGTTTCTCGTTCTCCCCGTCCAATGCGGCGGTTGCTTCGTCGAGAATGACAATCGGCGAGTCTTTGAGCAACATACGCGCAATGGAAATGCGCTGCTTCTCCCACCGGAGAATTTTACACCCGCTTCGCCTGCCGACGTATCGTAACCATTGGGGCAGTCCCACGATAAAGTCGTGTATGCGTGCCCTTTCGTGCCGCCGTTTCCACCTCCCTGTTTGCGTAGCGGAGGGTTTGCCGATACGGATATTGTCCCGAATGCTCATATTGAAAAGGAACACCTCCTGTTGCACCATCGAGAAAGAAATCGGCAATGTTTGCGTTCGGAGAGTTCCGCAAGATTTCTCCACCCAGTCGAACGGTTCCCGACCTGCGGCTGCCAGAAAACCCATCATCAGACTTGCCAATGTGCTTTTGCCTGACCCCGATTCTCCCACAATAGCCGTATGACTGCCCTTTAGGGAAATTGCAGACAGACATCACACAAATGCGCTGTCCTGCTTGTTCGGGATAGGCAAACGTCACGTGCTCGAAGCTGACATCGCTCTGCATAGCGTCCGTATCCCTGTCTGCCGTATCCTTTGCGGGTACTTCGGTAATCGACTGAACCCTTCGCCAGCGACTGACCCATAGACGATTCGGAAATGTTGGAACGTAGCCAGCTTTGGCAAAAGGAGGACGAGAACAGTCCGCCCAATATCAGGGCGAGGATGAAAGCGTGCCACGGTCAGTTCGCCCGAACTCATCAACCACAGGCCGACAAGCGTCATCACCACGATACCGCCCTCCAAGAACATCGTGATGAGCGTCATCGGAACAGTAACGCTGAACATACTCCGCGTTTCACCCAGCGGATATAGTCGCGCATGCCACCGAGAATCCCGCTCTGTTCGGGTCTCCTCGTGGCTGAATGCCTTGACGACCGGAATTGTAGCCACATATTCCAAAAAGGTCTTCCGACATCCTCTGCGTGCTTTCCATAAAGTGTTGGAAACTCTTGCTCCCAAAGCGTTTTTGACTGCCATCTGCAAGAGAAACGCCAACGGTAGCAGCGAGATGAGCGACAGTCCCAGTCCGCCAGTCCAATACCATGACAATTACCCCAGAGCAAAGCAGGGAAAAAGCGTTGCCGAGAGGATTTCGGGCAGTCCCATGTGCCAAATAAATCTCGATTTGTTCCACGTCGTGGTTGATGATGTTCACCAAGTCTCCCACCTTTCCGCTCCTGAAAGAAACCGATCGGCAATCGTTGCAGGTGGCTCACGATGCGCATCTCAACCGGGTGAGGGGCGTTGTAAGCCGAGCGGTGCGCCCGCCAGATCGCCATTCCGTAGAACATGCCGCGAAAGCAGGGTGAACAGCACTATCACCGCCCCGACAATCCAAAATCATTGTAGAAGTGAGCGTATCGCTCATCAGCCTGTCCACCGCCCACACCACGAGCAATAGGGGCAATGTGCCGAAAACAAGATGCAGTATGACCACCGCATTGGAGAGCAGGCTGCGACTCTCCCGTTCCTCATCGAGAGGCTGATTTTTGTTTATCCATATATCTGTATCGTTTTGATTTTCTAAGATGCAAAAGTACGGGAGACGCACAGGGGCAAAATAACCCTAATGAGCATTACACTGCCCTGAAAAACGATAACTTGACACACATAAAAACTCAATAGGGGTATAAGTGTGGATAGTAGGGTTATTTCTTTGTTCGATAGGCGGGTAATTTTGTACGAGTTTTTCATAAACAGATAAGATATGTCAATCAACTCAATAGTTCATTTATACAAAAAGAGTGCTCATCGTCAGCATCCTATTGCTGTGGGCTTATCCGATGTTTGCACAACAGCATTCCATCGAAATAAAAAGTTATTGATGCAGAGAATGGTAACAGTATAGAATTTGCCACGGTGCAATGGAAAGCACTGAACGAACCTTCATACAAGAACGGTACAACCACAAATAAAAAGGAGTGGCGAAACTAAATACGCCTGCCCATCAAAAACTTGTACTAAGGGTAAGTTACGTAGGTTACCAGACAATTACCGACACGATTACGGCAAATGAGAAGTGTCATACCCTAGAAGTTACGTCCGGAATCGACGGAATTGGCAAATGTGGTAGTCTTCGGAAAAAAACAAAAAGCACGAGTTATTAGAGAGTCGCCCGAAGCGGTTTCAGTAATAAACGCTAAGGAATTGCAAGGTCGCTCCGTTTCTTTAGAAACCATCTTGAACAAAACCATCGGCTTGAAAGTCGGGCAGACTGGTGGTTTGGGAAGCAGTTCAAGGATTATTGTTCACGGTTTGGAGGAAACCGCATTCAAATCCTTTGGGATGGTATTCCGATGAATACTTCGGACGGAGCCTTTTCGCTTGATGAAATTCCGATAGACATTATCGAACGGATAGAAGTCTATAAAAAGCATTATCCCTGCACGTTTCAGTTGCGATGGCTTGGGTGGTGCCGTCAATATCGTCACGAAGGAGTTCAGTACGGACTATTTGGATGCTTCGTACGAACTCGGTTCTTATCAGACGCACAAGGGAAGTGTCTTCTCTCGCAAGAACTTTCCCAAGAGCGGTATTCTGCTCGGTGCGGGAGGGTATTATACTTCTGCAAAGAATGATTACTCATTTAGAGTCCCCGAAAGAGAGAACCTGTTGGTAAGCGTGACCACGACCGTTTTCGTTCGTATATGTTGAAAGGAAGGTCGCTTTTACAAAAACTTTGGTTCGATGAAATTAGTACCGAGTTCGGGTATTATAACCGTTTTAACGAGATACAAGGAGTATTGAAGAATATCCAGCATGCTGAAAAACAAATCCGGGATGTTTATGCTCGAAAGCAAACTGATAAAAAGCGGGATGCTGAACAATCGTCTTAACTTCGAGTCGCATTTCTCCCTTTCGCACACGACGAACAATTTTGTGGATACGGCACGAGTTAATCACGATTTTGAGGGAAATATATATCCGAGCCTGAACGGACAGGGAGAAACGGGGACGTTCCTCACAACTCAAACGACAAAAGGTTTGGAAATCAACGAACGTATCAACCTTGATTACAAATTGTCCACCAATCACAGTTTGAACCTGAACACGCTTATTAACTATGCCCGAAGACAACCAAGCGATGACATTGCAAGTCAGCATGCAGGGTTTATTATCGGAGGATTTCCAAGCAAAAAGACCAGTATTGTCTCAGGATTGACTTGGGAAGCGAAACTCTTCGGTAGAAAAACTGACGAATATGTTCTCAGCAAAGTATTTCCATCTCCATTCCGAGATAGAGGATTTGACTTCATACGAGATGATCGAGGCTCCGAAGAAAAAGAGCAATACGACATCGCAAATCGGCTGGATAGAGTCAATGAAGTACGAACCGTTCAGAGGTTTTTCACTTGAAGGTATCTTACCAACGGGCGATACGACTCCCCAATTCGCAAGAGCTGTTCGGCGATGGTATCATTACCTTTCCTGCTGCCGGACTGAAACCGGAAAAAAGCCACAACTTCAATCTGGGTTTCTTGATAGATAAAAACGATGTACTCGGACTGTCGCGATTGCAATTTGAAGTGAATGGCTTTTATATGCAGGTGAGCGATATGATAAAACTGATGAAACAACATATGGCAGCCGGATATGTGAATGCGGAAAAAGGTATATATCAAAGGTATAGAGACTGAATTGAAATTGGATATATCGCCGACGGTCTATGCCTACGGGAACCTGACTTATCAGGACGTACGCGATGTTTTGGACTATTTGCCGGGCACCCAAGCCCCCTAATCCGACAAAAAGGGATTGCGACTGCCGAATATTCCCTACCTGTTTGCCAACTTCGGAGCGGAATACCACAGCGACCGATTGTTCAAGAATTGGTATGTCAAGGCATTTTGGGACGGAAGTTCACGGAAGAGTTCTTCTACTTTGGGAACTTACCAAATTGCAGAAACGGCGTATCCTCGAAGTTTTCGTCAATGATATAGGGTCTGTTACTGACCTACAAGAACAAATATTCCATCGCTTTGGAATGCCACAATCTGATGAATAAAGAAGTTTGGGACCAGTTCCGCCAACCGTTGGCAGGACGGACGTTCCATCTGAAATTCAGATACGTCTTCTCGAAAAGGGTATTTTTATAACTCTAAACATAAATTATAATGAGAACAACAACATTGAAGAACATAGCCCTTTCTGCTATGCTGGTCGGCTCAATAGGGCTGACGTCCTGCGACAAGAACGATGACCCCGAAACCAACGCCCAATGAGGAGCAACAGCATTTTGCCTTTGTGCATTATGTGGACAAAAGTGCTTACGTCGACACGTTTCGGTGATTTGACACCTCAAGCCACCGACAACAAGAAAGCATTCGAATTCGGCTTTGGGGTGTTATCTCTTCGCAAAAGGAAACACGGTACTTGTGCTCGAAGGGAAATTCGGAGATAAGGTACACAAGTTTACAAGAGGGGCGCACGGCGAACTTCTAAAAAGCAGGTACGATGACCTTTTGAACAGATGGCGCAACCCGGAGAAATCAATTTCATCGACGAACAGCGGGCATACGTCGCTTTGCACGGAAGAGGGCAAGATTGCGCTAATCAATACCGCTACGTTGCGAAAAAGAAGATGAAATTGACCTCTCGCCTTATGCCGTTCAGGACAATAATCCCGATCCCGGATGCAACGTCATTCGAGACGGAAAGATGTACGTAGCCCTCAACCAGCTCAATTCGCCCCACACCTCCGTTCCGGGGACGGGTGCAGAGGTGGCTGTTATTGACCTTAAAACGAAAAAGACCGAAGTCATCAAGGATAGTCGCACAAGTGTTGTCGGATTGTTTCCGCCATTCCGATGCCTTTATGGACGAGCGAGGCGACATCTACTTTTACAGTGTGGGCAACAACTTCAACGTTGCCAATAAGGAAGGTTTTCTTGCGTATCCGCAAAGGGAAGTGACCAATGGGACGCCGACTACCTGTTCAACCTGTCGAAAGACAACCATAAAAGGGATTGGCAAAAACGGGGCAATATATGATTAAGTCTTACTATGCGGGCAATGGCATTGTATATAGTTGCTTGAAAGTAACGGATACGGAATTCGGAATACTCAAGAAAGACTTCCAACCCGTGAAAATCGATATTTGGAACAAAAACCATCGAAAAACTCGATTTGCCGATGACCGACAGCAATGGCTCTTTTTGCGCATAACCGCACTAAAAGATTTCATCGTCTTTGGAATGACGTGCAATAACGGAACGGGCTACTATACCTACAATACCAAGACGGGTGAATGCTCTCAAACACCTGTCGTTACTGCCGTGGGAGTACCTTCAAGTTTAGTCGCATTTGAGTAAATCCCTATCGCAAGAGTATTCCCTCAAAAAGGAATACTCTTGTTTTTATAGAGCATATGATTCAACAAGGATAAAAATATAAGAAAAATCCTCTTTTTATCCTTGTTTATTTATACCTTTGCAGAAAGGTATAATGATATGACCATAGAATTTTGTGCAATCAATAAGCCAGAAGATTGGATGGAGATGGTTGCCGAGCAATTCGGCACATCAGTAACTGAACGATGGTTTTACCGTTCCGCCCTCAGTGGGCAGCGGCTTTTTAAGCAATACTACCCGTTGTCATGGCTCACATTGACCTACATCAGTTTCGTATCGTACGAACCGATGACAATGGTGCGTCGCTCGGTGGAAAACTCGAAATGGATTCCCGTGATGTTCTATATCAACGAGCATAAGCACGAGCAGATTATCGGCACAAGCACGAAAAACGGTCGGGATGGACACGCTCGACGGTATCTTTATGCCCTCAAGCAATATCCCTACGGAGTGGACTTTCGCTCCCAAACGGCAGTATGAAAACATCACATTGACCTTCAACAAGGATTGGATAGAGCAAATGGATACGGCTCACGAAACCTACATCGGTCAGTTGCTTCAGTCAGACAAGTCTTTTTATCTCTTCGAGACCATCACACCTGCGATGCAACAAGTATTGGATGGCATTAAGGGGCACAGCCAAAAGCGATGCGCCTTTCTATCCCCTCCATTTGCATGGAAAGGCAATAGAACTGCTGACGATATTTCTTGAAAAACTCGAAAAACGTTCGGAGGTAAAATCTCTTTCCAACTGAATTTGAACGATGTGGGAGGCTGTCTTTTCGTGTCCGTCGTCAGATATTACAAAGTTTGAACAATGTACCGAGCATTCCCGAACTGGCACGTGAAGCGGCAATGAGCAGCTCCAAACTACAAAAAGTGTTTCAAACAGGTTATTGGAAAAAGCCATCGCCGAGTATGCCCCTATCCGAAAAAGATGGAATGGGCAAAACGTTTGCTTTCCACTCGTCTTTACTCTGTATCCGAAGTAGGCTATAAAATTGGATATGCCAATCTCAGCCACTTCACAGAGGCTTTCCGAAAATATCACAGAATAAACCCCAAGCAATTTCTCGACTCTCTATAAGTTTTATGCAATAGGGATATTACTTGCTATTTGAGGGCTATTTTACCCCTAAAGCAATCTTCCGAACTTTGCCTGTAAAAACATCAGGCAATGAAAATAAAAACTATTTCAGTTTTGCCGAGTAACAATCTTTTTCATTGTTTTCCGGTATTTCTGTTTATGCGCAATCTCCGAATGAAACGGACTCTCCAGACTGAAGAAATCTCGCAGGATAACCGCATTAAAATCAATAGTTATCTCCGTACAGGTATTTTTGGCGGAGAAAAGGAAATACGCAATTACTACGGAGAGGTGCCTTGAGATTAGAGTTCCCATCGGCATAACATCGGACAGACCTGCATCACCCATTCTTTGGACTTCCGTCAAGATGTAGGTAATGCACTCGTCTATATTCTTGTTCTCCTTGTGGAAATTCTTCGCAAAGAGTTCATCGTATGATGCTCTCGTTTCCAAATAGTTTTGGATAACGTCCTTGAAATGTTCTGTACCTTTCATTGTTTTGATATGGTTAGATAGTTGTTAAAATGATTTCTTGGATATGAATAGGTTCAACTTCTGAAAAGAGATAGAATATAAACTCCTTTCTATCCTTCGATTGAGTTCCTTGTATAGTTCTCCAAAAGGCCGGATATGTTTCCGTTGAGGTAAACCGATACCATATACTCGAAGATGTTGTCCACTTCGTGGTATCTGCATTGCTGTGCGATTGTCTTGCTTCTTCTTTTCATATATCTGTCTGTTTAAGAAATGAGTAACAAAAGTATTCCCCTATGGTGAGGGCATAAGCCAAGATGTATGCTGCGATTGCCAAAGTGATGGTAAGGAGTAGCCAGAATGAGAATTTCCTGCATATATCCTGCAGCCAAAGCCAGACGCTTCCGCCCCAAGGAGGAGAGCCTGCAGTGCAAGAGCCACCCAAATTGATATTTTGTATCTTTTAGTTTCATCTTGTCTGATTTTTGATTTTTATGCGGATTCCAGAGGTGAGGAAGTTGAGTTTCCATTTTTCATTTTCTCTATCCTCGTGTTTCCGACATATGCGTCTTTCCGTCGAGGTCGGTCGTTTTCGTTTCAGGGCTTAAAAAGGTGGGGCTTAGGACAAACAAGGTTTTACGGTGAGAATACTACCTGCAATGAAATGGAAGTGTGGAGATTGTCGTCTAAGCGGCTTGCCGCCCCGACCTTTTTGTCCGTGGAAGCCTGGAACTACCTTTTGCCGCTGACAACGAACAACCGATCCCGATGCGAATACATGGAGTAGAATGTGAGAGGAACACGAGAGGACAGAGCGAAAAAATGAAAAGTAGCCTTCACAAGAAGGACTACCATAATCGTGAGGAATAAGACGAAAAGAATGAAAAACTATTGTCTGAACAGACAACTATTAGAAAAAGAAAAACGGAGAGAGTTTCGTCTTTCTCCGTAGATAGTATTACCTTTGCAACAGGTTATTCGAGTTATGCAAAGCGTTGTGTGTCATTGCAGAAGATAGGTCGCTAAATCATTACCTGCTAAAATCATAACTCACAAGGCTGTTCATAGCCAATTACTTGAACCTAAATGATAGATTTTATTCGAAAATGATGTACCTTAGCGAGGTAACAAAGAGGAAAAATCCGTATGAATACATTCTTTATTCTAGGTCTGATCGTGCTAATGTTAGCCCCCGTTATATACCGCTTCCGATGCTGCTTGCCGGCTATAACACTATGTCTCAAAAGGAGCGTGCAAAGATTGATGAGAAACGCCTCAAAAACATATGCCGCAAGCGGGTTGGCAACATTGGGGCTCTGTTACGATGCTCTTTGGCTTCCCTACCGGAGGGGCTAAGTGGGTAGATATCTCTTATGTGTGCTTTATTCTTATATTCTAGTTGTCTTTCTTGTAGCAACAAACAGCAATCGTATGCAGAAAAAATAGCCCTGTAAACCCAATCTTCATACTAATTTATTTTTCCTCAATAGGGTAATTTCCCGAAAATTATAGGCCAGAATAATGAAAAGAGTAGCTACTTCTGCTTAGCCTTCTACTCTTCTCTTTGAAACTTACTTTCGCACAAGAAAGGGCAATAGAGGATTCGTTTATATAGATCAGGGAAGAGCCTGCCGAGATGGCTCTTGTAGCACTTCACTCGGACTCTATCACCTCGCATCAACACTTGTCACCTATACAGATAAGAGGGTACTACCACATCAATCTAAATCCACCCTTTGAAAAGCAATATCTCCTTGAGGTGCGATACGTTGGTTACAATGCAACGACCACGCGAGATTGAGGAGAAAATATCCAGGGGACAGGGCGGTATGACTCCATTTAGAGATAACTGCACCGGCAGCACTAACTACAGGAGGTAGTTGTCACAGCCAAGCAAAAATGGGCATCGACCGCAAAAGCTATCACTTCAGCCGAGAACAAATCAAGCAAGCTAAGAGCAGTCTTGACCTTGCTAACACTCACCTCAAATCAAGGCAGAGGCACGCACAGGGCGAATCGCTTCTGCAACAGGAGAAGCCACTCCGCTCATCCTCATCAATGGACGTTACGCAACCAACGAAGAGTTACGCTCTATACCTCCCGGCAAGATTATTCGGATAGATTGCTTCGATATAGCCCCCGAGCGGTACAACACCCAAGGGGAGCGTACTCGATGTAATCGCCAAACCTCTGGATAACGGACACCATGCTGGCGTAGAAGCCTCAGTGGCACCTTTGCCACCGGCGCTGTTGCTCGCCTGTACTACAACTACAACTCAGGGCACATCAATTCAAATTAGTTTACAAACAACTTCGTTCGTCATACGAACTTAGGGAAAGCAGGAGGGCAAACATCCGAGTACACGACTACGAGAGGGCATCTATACGAATCCGTTGGGACGACTGCACAAAAGGCTCAACTCCCATATGCTCAAAGCAAGCTATGCCTTTAGCCAACCGAGATAAACGGCATTTGGAACTATCCTTTTCTACTCTTCACTAGAAAAAGTAGCAATCCACAATCCTACGATGCCCTCAGTGCAAATCGGCAACGAACAACAACGTCGCCTAGGTAACATAACAAGCGGAGGACTGAGTCTTCACTCCCGTAGTGGATGTTATTACGACCGCACGCTGAGCAGTGCGGGCGGTCGTCTTTCTCAACCTCGTCTATACACACAACCAAACGAGCACAGAATACCAACTCAGTAGAGGCCTAACCTCAACTCAAAAACCTCTCTAGAGGAGCATCTAGAGGGCAAGACTTCCTAAAATTCACTCATAGCTCAAGTCGAATATGCCCGCATCCTCTAAAGGAGGATGGCTCTCTATGAGGATCTCATTTCATGTATTCCTCATGCCCTCTTTTCATCTCAATGGGATCAGCACAGGACAAACGCAAGACCAACAAGATCGAGTGGAGAGACCGCACGTATCTCTCGTGGGAGGAGATGGGTAAATTCTTCTATCGAGTCACTCCCGGCCCTAAGCCTGCACTATGTATCGGCACACACAAGGGATTAGACAAAAGCACAAAATGAGTTGGAGCTTCAATCCACGTCTCTTAGTTGGCTACCAGCTGCCCAAAACCATCGCCTTAGATGGGAAGTAGAAACAGCGAACCAAATCCCCGAACTTGGAGAGACTACCAGAAAGCTATGCGTCCAGGTCAGAGGGGCTCTTTGTGCGCAACAATCAAATTTAGAGAACTGCTACGCAGCTACAACACGCCTCTACCACTCATGGAGTCACCCTATATAGAACTATCCAACACCCTTGCATACAACTACACGGATAGGGATTGGGTGCTGAGTTTTGAGCGAGAAAACGAAGTAAACGGAAAAGACAGCAATCATACAGCAACGGAGCAATGCGCTCTATTCTCAATACGTCACCTTCAAAACAAATATTGGTATCAAGCCATTGGGTAGTGAGCTGTTTATCATCCGATTATACGCACAACCTCGTTACCAACACTACCAACTGACCCAGACGCGAGAGGTCTCTCTATTTTCTATCCCAGAAGGTTAGCGTAACCTATCAGCACAACAACTGGGGAATACAAGGCGATCTAGATCTCCCCCACCGGCGACTGTATAGTGACTTCATCTCCTCTACGGGATGGAATTCTTCCTTGTCGGGCTTTTGGAGTAAGGGGCCTTGGAATCTCCGCCTCGCTGTTGAGAATCTATTCGTACCCGAATCTGATCAGACGTTTAACCATCCATTCCTAGACCTTCAGGAAAAAACCAAAGTTATGCTTCGAGACAATCACTGGAAAGCAAGCCTGTCTCTCACCTACTATTTCTCCGTTGGGAAGAGCTTTAGGGGTGAACGCTTCCTAGAGAACGAAGACAGCGATCGTGGGGCAATTTAGAGCCAAATAACATCTTTTCTCAGAAGAAGTCTAGCTATAGAAGCCTCATCCACAGGGGAATTCTTGGAGTATAATTCATCAAACGCCCCTATTGTAGAGGTGAGTAAATCCACTGCTCTCATGTTATTTTTCCGTGATAATTGCTCGTTGGTAGGGTATTCAGACAACTTAACGGCACACATTAAAGTTTCCATGTTTGTAGAGAAATTGCTACTTTTGCCCCAAAATAAAAATGTCAGATAGGTATTTGAACTTATAACATGGAATCGAAAAAGAAAAAGAGACGACTGCCGGAGAAGCTATCTCGCGTGGCGAACAGTTTGCAGAGCGTTACTCCAAACCCATCATGTATGGCGTGTTAGGAGTTATTGTTGTGGCCTTTGTATATGGGCATACATACAGTATGTAGGGCAAGCCTCGTGCAGCTAAGGCCTCGGCAGAATTGTTCCGCAGCGAAGAGCAATTTATCATGGGTGCAGATAGCGCTGTACTCAAAGTAAACGGTGTAAGTGAGGAAGGCGTCCTCCGGATTATTGATGAATACTCCGGCACTGATGCTGCCAATCTAAGTCATCTCTATGCAGGCATTGCCTACTACGATCTTGGAAATACCAAGAAGCTTTGGATGAACTCAAGAAATTCGATGCCAAAAGACAAAATGAGTAGCTCCTTCCATTGTACGCCCTCATGGGCGATTGCATGGCAGAGCTAGACAAGCTAGATGAAGCCACCTACTTCGAAAAGGCCGCATCTCTTGCCGATAATGACGTAGTATCTCCCAGCTGTCTACAAAGGCGGCTCGTGTACGAAGTACAAAAGAAGTAATGATAATGCCATTGCAGCCTCACGATTGTAGAAAAGTACACTTCTTCTGAGGTAGATCGTGCAGAAGCTGACATTGTACGCGTAAAAGCTCTTGCCGGCAAGTGATAAAAACAAAAAGGCACACATCTCAGACAGATTATGCCAAGCATAGATAAAAGAAGGGAGGTACCCGGAGTCGTGAGATAGAGATCACCCTCTAGAGGTACACTCCCTCCTTATTTATAAAGCCATTACAATAGCAAAACCCAGACAGACCCAATGACAAGTCTCGAACAAAATCATATGGAGACAAGCTACCAATTGCGTAGTTGCTCCCCAAAGAAGTGCATATTGCCGTAGCTGTAGCCGAGTGGAACAACGACATCACATTTGCCCTCCGTGATGGAGCCTTGGCTGCACTAGAAAGCCTCCGGGGTACCCAGCAGAAAACATCAAAGTGGGCTTACGTGCCGGGAGCCTTCGAACTGACCTATGCAGCGGCCTCTTCTCCTCAAGCAGAGACTCTATACGATGCTGTTATCATCTTAGGATGCGTAATTGAGGAAACTTCAGCCACGATTGCATTTGTGATGGCGTAGCTATGGTATCACCTCCTCAATAGATGCCTCAACACCCGTTATTTTTGGCCTCGTAACCACCGAGAAACAAGCAGCAAGCTCGATCGTGCCGGTGGGAAATTGGGCAATAAGAGAATAGAAACTGCACGCAGCACTAAAAATGATTGATTTCTCTTGTGAGATTAATCAATAGTTTGTACCTTTGCACTCGGTTCTAAGTTCGGAGGCGATCTGAGTGCAATTAGGGCAGCTACCAGAGTGGCCAAAATGGGGCTGACTGTAACTCAGCTGGCTTACGCCTTCGGTGGTTCGAGATCCATCACTGCCCACGCACAGAATACACCTTCTCCCTAGCAGTTGTTTAGGACAAGAAGGAAATGCGGAAATAGCTCGATCGATAGAGCATCAGCCTTTCCAAGCTGAGGGTCGTAGGTTTGAGCCCCGTCTTCCGCTCTATCCTCCACAGGATTATGATGAATCTATACTGATTTATACAACCCTTTGGAGGATTTGTTGTAAAAGAAAGTAGCTTATCCTACTCTCTTACACGTGGGTGGCTCTGTGCGCCTGGGGTCGCCCGGATGGTGGAATGGTAGACACGAGGGACTTAAAATCCCTTAGCTATTGCAGCTGTGCGGGTTCAAGTCCCGCCTGGGCACTAACCCACTACTCCAGGGTTAGTAGGAAAGGAGTTTTACGAGAGGGATCCGCTTTGCAGACCCCTAGAGCAGATAAGGATACAAAAGAGTATCCTTTTTGTTTACACATATGCAGCCTCGACCTCCCTCTTCCCTTGCCACGGAGACTCCTCCACCTATCCTAAGAAAGAAAATCGCAATAGGGATAGGCTCTCTCCCTCCTTTCCCCTCCTCTCCCCTCCATTGGGCTTTTATACTAGAGCCTATAAACCGAAAAACACGAGTGAGAAACTTGGTCATCTCCATGCTTTTTACTTTGTGCCCGATTACGGCTCGGCATGGGCGCTTGATCGTATAGAAGTAATGATGCTAAACCTCATTTCGAACAGCAATGTGCACAGCAAGTAATTGACAATGAGTATAATAAGAAAACTAACGACTATACAAAGAGATGTCTAAGGCTTTGTCAAATCACAGGTAAGCGTGCGATGAGTAGGAAACAATGTATCGCACTCTAATCATAAGACGAAGCGTGTCTTCAATGTAAACCTATTCGAGAAGAAGTTCTATTGGCCGGAACAAGATTGCTGGATCCGCCTCAAGGTTTCAGCAGACGGTCTTCGTTTGATCAACAAAATCGGTCTTAACGAAGCTCTAAAGCGTGCCGCAGAAAAAGGATATATAGGCGCATAAATTCATAGCAGCAATAGCAAAGAATCAATATGGCAACTAAAAAGCAAAGGAGATCGCATACAAGTAATCCTCGAATGCACAGAGCATAAAAGAAAGTGCATGTCAAGCACTTCGTTATATCTACCACCAAGAATCGTAAAAATACAACTAACCGCTTGAGCTAAAGTAGTAACCTATCCTTAAGCGTTATACTCTTCACCGCGAGATTAAGTAAATATAGGAGAGAAAAGAAATGGCAAAGAAATCCGTTGCAACTTTTAGAAGCGGTAGTAAAGATGACGCGCCTATTCTAGGGTAATCAAGATGGTAAAGTCTCCTAAGACGGGTGCATATTGCTTCCAGGAGAGGAGATGGTACTCAACGAAGCAGCACAAGAATTCTTTAAGTAGAGATATCGTTCGCCTCTCCTCTTAGCTCTTGCCACAAAACGAGAGTGCAAGATGGAGCATTCCTCCGGAAGATAGGAAGAACTAGGAATATTTTCATCTATAAAGAGAGCTGTATTAGGATTAAATCCTAATACAGCTCTTTTCTTTCTAGGGATACCCTCACACAAAGGAGAGTATAGGCGCTCCACCTCCCCACCCTTTTTCTCTTTCGTAGAAAGAAGAGAGTATCTTTAGTGGAGATAAAAAGACGACAAAAGATGGCATATGCAAAAGAGCGAATTATACTAGGAGTAGACCCGGGGACACAACTCATGGGGTATGGACTGATTCGCATTACGGCCACTCAGCCCAAACTACTCGCCTTGGGCGTAATTGAACTAAGCAAATACGAAGATCATTACCTCCGCCTAAACCATATATTCAGTCGGATTACCGGCTTTGATTGAGGAGTTCTCACCCGACGAGATGGCCCTCGAAGCCCCATTTTACGAGCAAGAACGTACAAAGCATGCTCAAGCTCGGCAGGGCCCAAGGCGCCGCCATGATAGCAGGACTGCAACGCGGGCTCCCCATTACAGAATACGCCCCACTACGCATAAAACAATCCATCACAGGGAGCGGATCCGCATCTAAGGAGCAAGTAGCAGCTATGCTACGAGAATACTCGCCATACCGGTAGCCGACATGCCCAAACATCTTGATGCCACAGACGGCTTAGCGGTAGCACTCTGCCACTTCTACCAGACGAGTAACCCCTCGATTCTTCAGACAAAGCTATCCGCAACTGGTCCGATTTTGTCAATCAACCCCGAGAAAGTGCATGAGCTCAAATAAATCAGAAAAATCTCCCCGCCCAATCATTTTGCAAATCACTGAATATCAAGAAAAAGAACAGACTTTGAAAAGAAAAGAAGGAGAGTAATTCCCACCTATAGGCTACACTATTGCAGGAATAGCAGTACCTTTGCACTTGCGGGTGAGTCTTATACGGTCAGCTCCTTGTGATCCCCAGGGGCTTGATCACGCAAGGGTAGCAGGTTGTAGCGACGCGATATAGGTTGCTCACCCAACCTCATAAATGCCTCTTTAGCTCAGTTGGCCAGAGCACGTGATCGGTAATCTCGGGGTCGTTGGTTCGAATCCGACAAGAGGCTCAAAGTGATGAGTGGAAAAATCCTCTCCCAGTGCTATGATGGCATCTCGGAGGATTCTTTCTTTATGGGACATCATTTCCAATCGTCTACAATTCTCCTGCCTTATGAACTTTGAACTAGCAAGCCAATACAAGCCAACAGGGCGACCAACCGGAAGCCATCAGTCGCTTGTTGCGGGGCTCCAGCAGAACATTCCGGCTCAAACTACTGGGAGTTAAAGGCTCGGGAAAACTTTTATATCATGCGCTCAACGTAAAGCAGATAATCCACTCTCATTGTAAGCCACAACAAAAGCTCTGGCAGCCCAGTTTGTATAGCGAATTCAAAGCTTTCTTTTCCCCACAATGCGGTGGAATACTTTGTCCTACACGACTACTACCAACCCGGGCTATCTGGCGACTACAGACACCTACATAGAAAAGGACATGGCCATCAATGCCGAGATAGAAAAGGTTGCGCCTACGCACTACGGCGTCTCTACTATCCGGTCGAAGGGATGTGATTGTCGTTTCATCAGTATCGTGCCTGTATGGTATGGCCGATCCTCGTGTTTTTTCGGATTGCATCATCACCCTAAAACGAGGGATGACCTACCCAAGAAGTCAGCTCATGCGCGACTTGGCAGCAAGTTATTATATCAACAACAAAGTAGACTTCACCTCAGGAAGCTTCCGAGTACGCTGGCGATTACTATTGATATTTTTCCCGGCAGTGAAGGGTATGATGGTGTAGCATACAGGGTAGAATATTGGGACGATGAAATTGACTCACTCTCGGTTATCCACCCCGTCTCGGAGCGGTACAAGGCGATCTAGACAACCTGATATTTACCCCGCCAACCTATTTGTCACCTCAAAGAGCAGACAAAGCTGGCTATCGAAGAGATTAAGAAAGACCTTGCGCTCCGTGTTGCAGAATTAGAAAGCATGGAGAAACACTACGAGGCCACCCGCCTACAAGAGCGTGTGAAGTACGACGTAGAGATGATGAGCGAGATCGGCTATTGTACCGGGATAGAGAACTATTCCCGCTATTTCGATGGGCGAACTGCTGGCGCACGTCCCTTCTGTCTCCTCGACTATTTCCCTCAAGACTTCCTACTCGTAGTGGACGCAGCCATGTAACCATTCCCCAGTGCAGGCCATGTATGGAGGCGACAAGGCAAGAAAGACCTCTCCTTGTTGATTACGGATTTTCGCCTACCGGCAGCTCTAGACAACCGCCCGCTTACATTCGACGATTTAGGGAACCTCACCCCCTCTACTATATACATAAGTGCAACGCCTGCTGAGTACGAATTAGAAGAAAGTGAAGGGGTAGTTGTAGAGCAAATCATACGCCCCACGGGCTTGCCGGACCCCATCATAGAGGTCAGATCTACGGAACATCAAGTAGACGACCTCATGGAGGAGATACAACAGAGAGAACGGCATCAAAGAGTGCTGGTCACAACCCTTACCAAACGAATGGCAGAAGAGCTAGCGAATACCTCCAGAGAGCCGGCATAGCTACGGCCTGTCCACAGCGATGTAGACACCCTGGAGCGAATACGTATCCTCGACGAGACTACGCAAAAGTGTTGACGCGTATTAGTGGGGTTAACCTCTCCGAGAAGGACTAGACCTTCCCGAAGTCTCCCTCGTTGCCATCCTCGATGCCGACAAGGAGGGATTTTGCGTTCGCACCGCTCTCTCGACTCAAACAGCAGGTCGCGCTGCTCGACATGTAGAAGGAAGAGTCCTTTTCTATGCCGATAAGATAACGGAGGCATGCAGCAAAACCATCGATGAGACAGCGGACCGCGAGAGAACGACAGCTTGCCTACAACAAAGAGCGCACAACATGCCCCGCGCCGGGGTTGTGAAATTGGGCACAAGCCCTGGTCGCTGGGCGACCTACCCTCCTACCCTCCCCACGAGCCTACATTGAGTCCAGCATACCCACAAAAGATCCATGGTAGAGCATCTTAGTGCATCTCGGCTCCAGCCTACTCGACGGCACCCGCAAGAAAAATGTACGAAGCAGCGAAAGCGCTTGACCTCTCGAGGCAGCAAGACTCAAGAGATGAAGCCAACGACCTGAGAGACTAAACTACTGAAGCTAGAAAATCCATTCCTAGCAGATTAGACTCAAGAGCTGCCTTAAGATTCAAATATTTGTAGTACCTTGCAGCCGAAATGTGAATGTAAATCATTAATAGAAACGTCAGTATGAACAGTTACGAAACCGTTTTCATCTCTACTCCTGTTTTGTCTGATCAACAGATGAAGGAACGGCACAGAAGTTCGTCGATCTTCTTAAAGAACAAGGTTCTGAGATCGTGAACGAAGAAAACTGGGGACTCAAGATGCTTGCGTACCCCATTGACAAAGAAGACAACAGGCTTCTATCAATTTGTTGAGTTTAACGCAGAACCCTCTGTGATCAAGAAGCTCGAAGTAAACTTCCGTCGCGATGAACGCGTTTTGCGTTTCCTCACTATCCGTCAGGATAAGTTCGCTCGTGAGTATGCCGAGAAGCGCAGAAATCTGCAAACTAACAAGTCAACAAATCAATAAAGTCATGTATAGTAAGAATAAGGGCGATATCCGCTATCTAACCCCCATGTCGGTGGATTCTAACAAGAAGTTAAAGTATTTGCCGTTTTGAGAAGTGCGGCATCAAGCACATCGACTATAAGACCCGAATTCCTTAAGAAATTTCTCAACGAGCAGGACGCATTTTGCCCCGTCGCATCACTGGACTTCACTCAAATTCCAGCGCCGTATAGCTCATGCTGTAAAGCTGTGCCCGTCATTTAGCTCTTTGCCTTTTGTTACCGACTTGATGAAATAACAAGAGAGGAGATAGAAACATATGCAGAAGTTATCAATAAAGGAAGACGTCCTCAACCTTGGGTATAAGGACGATATTGTAACCGTTCAGCGACGGATATGGCCGCAACTATCTGATCCCTCGTGGCATGGCTGTTATAGCTAGCGAATCTGCAAAGAAGGTGCTTGCGAAAGCCTCCGCCAACGTCAGCACAAGCTTGCAGCCATTAAGAAAGCTGCTGAAGATCTTGCTAGCTAAACTAGAGGGTGTTACTCTCTCGCTCAAAGCTAAAACATCTAAGTTTGGTGTTATTTTGTAGTCATTATATCCAACTCGCAGCTCTCCAAGAAAAGGGCTTTGAGATCGATCGTAAGAGCATCTACCTAAAGAACCCCGTGAAGGAAGTTGGAAACTACGAATGCCAACTCCGTCTCCACAAAGAAGTGCAAGTAGCATTCCTTTTGAGGTTCTTTCTGAAAACTATCAGGAACTAGAAATCAAGAAGGAGGAGATCGTGAGAAGAAGCTCCTGCTGATAGAAGTAGCTCCCGAAGTTGCAGAAACTCCAGACGCTACTACAGAAGCATAAACTAGAATATAAGTATCGCTCTCGCCCCTAGGGAGGGGTAGGCCTTACTCTCGGGCACTCTATAGTCGCGCACACTATAGTCAGAAATCTGCACAGACAAAGGTTAGCAATGCCTTAGCGATAAGGATATTTGCACAACATTGCCGACCTCTAAACCCTGTACAAACAAGGGTCTGGAGGTCTGTTCTTTTATTTGTTTTGTAAGCGAAACGCCCTCTCTCCTGTATTAGGATCTAAGGCTAAAGACTTTTCCTTTTGGGCTATGATTGAATGGATTAAAGAGGTGTTTGGACACCGTCCGACATACAAACCATTATTGCCATTTGCCTTGTTTGTGCCGTAGGGCTGATGCTGGCAAAAATAAAAATGGGCAAGATATCCCTCGGGATCACTTTTGTATTCTTCGTGGGAATCCTTGTTGCACATTTTGGATTGCGAGTAGACCCCACGATGCTCACTTTTGCAAACAAAACTTTGGCTTAGTGCTCTTCATCTATTCTCTGGAGTGCAAGTCGGCCCTCGTTTTTCCCTCGCTCAAAAGGGAGGCATTACAGATAATCTACTCTCGGTACTGCTAATTAGTATCACTCTAGTGCTCTGTTGGGGCATTTATACAGTGGTCGGCATTCCCATAACAGAAGTAATCGGATCATGTCTGGCGCAGTAACCATCACGCCGGTGGTGGCAGCGGCACTAAAGCACACTTGCCGGCATTGATCCCGGCTCCACAGATGCTCAATCCAATATGGCGCTGGCATGTGCCGTGGCTTACCCTTAGGGGGTTGTAGGGATGATCCTGGGATGGTGATCCTCGGACTCTTCGCAAAAAGGGGAGGAGAAAGGCTCTCTGCCATGCAGCACTAAATACGTTTATCAATGGGTTTAGTGCCAATAACCCTGCACATCCTAGGACGCACTATTGCAGCTATTGTACACGATGTGGATGCCAAGTTCGTTATTTCTCGCATTTTGGCATAACGGAGCTGTTAGTTTTACCCACCTCTCAAACCATTATTACGGAAGGGATCACCTCGCTTGTTGCTTCGCACAAAGAGGATGTTCGAACGATAGAAATGCTTTTGGCACTAAGGCTTCGAAGCGACTGGAACCGAGAAGACATTGATTGGAACGTATGCAGACAAACAGCTCGTCTCCAAAAGACCATCGTTACGCGCCCCAATCTTAATGGAGAAAAGCTAGGCTCTCTCAAACTCCGTAATCTCTACGATATTAACATAACGCGCATCTATCGATCCGGTATTGAGCTATTGCCTCACCCTCTGCGCCTTCAGCTGAGGCGACCGCCCATGGTGGTGAGGAGAAGCCAACGCTGTGCCAATGCCAAAGAGAAGATTGGGATGAAGTAGGCGTACTCGATGTTCCCCAATCTGATTAGCCTATTTGTCGGGATTGGTGCTGAGGTGCGTTGTTGGGTCAATTTCTATATTTATCCCGGGTATCTCCATGCCCATAAAGTTAGGATTGGCCGGAGGACCTATTGTCATAGGAATTCTTAATGGAGACATACGGACCTCGATTCCGACTCTCAACTCACATAACCAATAGTGCGAGCTTGCTACGCCAACTTGGTCATCGTGATGTATCTAGGCTGCCTAGGCTGGCAAGTGGAGCGAATTTCTTTTCGATACCATTGCACACGGCAACGGCTGGCAGTGGGTACTGATAGGGCGGTTATCACCATTCTTCCCATATTGATTGTCGGCTGGATTGCCATGAAGTCTCCCACCGCCCTATGGGAGCTACTTGTGGATGCTGTGTAGGGAGCATGGCCAACCCCATGGCTCTCAGATTATCTCACAGACAAAGTGTACGACGATAGCCACAATGTGCTATGCTACGGTCTACCCTCTCTCTATGTTTTCTACGGATCGTCACGGCACAAATTCTTTTGCTACTTATTGTATAAGTAATCAAGCTCTACAATCTCTAGCGAGAAGATTGAATAACTCATCTCGCTTTTTGCTCTCGGTGATAACCCACCTCGAAGAGCAACGCTCCAAAAGGAAATTCTCAAGAAGAAGCGTAGTGTATACAGTCATCATAAGTGCAATGCTCACATGGCAAAACGACTGTTTTTGTGAGCCATGCACTACCTTTTGTGATATGAAAGAGATCGAAAAAGTGCAGCAAAAACAGAGCTCATTCTCTGAGATAATGGCTCCAGCAGGTTCATACAGATCCTTAATGGCAAGACTATCAACGCCGGGGCTGATAGCATTTACTTTGGCGTTGAAGGGCTTAATATGCGCTCCAAAAGTGCCTATAACTTTACGAGAGAAGACCTTACAAGATCACCGAGATATGTCGCAAGCCGGGTGAAAAGAGCTAGTCTAACGGTCAATACCATTATTTATGATGGAGACCTGACCTATATGCGGCAACTCATTGATGATGCAGCGGCAGCCGGCGTATCGGCGATCATTGCCTCCGATGTTGCAGCTATGACCTATGCACGCAAAGTGCAGGTGTGAGAGGTGCACCTCTCTGCACAACTTAATATATCCACACGAGGCCCTTCGCTTCTATGCCCAATTCGCCGATGTAGTGGTGCTTGCCGGGGAGCTCAACATGGAGCAAGCGGATGCTGCTATACATCAGGCGATAGAAACAGACCCCATATACAGGCCCAAAGGTGATCCCATCCGCATCGAGATGTTTGCCCATGGAGCTCTCTGCATGGCCGTATCGGGCAAGTGCTATTTAAGTTTGCACGAACTGAATAAGAGCGCCAACCGGGGATCTTGTGGGCAGGTCTGCAGGCGGGCCCATCGCGTGCACGACAAGACAAGCGACATAGAACCAGAGGTGGACAATGCTCAACATCATGTCGCCCAAAGATCTAAAACGATCCATTTCTCAATAAGATGATTGATGCCGGAGTGCGCGTCTTCAAGATCGAAGGGCGAGCCCGAGGGCCGGAATATGATGAACACTCGTGGTGCGATGCTACCGAGAGCAGGTAGAAGCAATCTCCGAAGGAACCTATACCCTGGAGCGCATTGCGGAGTGGGATGCTCGGCTATCAACTGTCTTCAATCGAGGCTTTTTGGGATGGATACTATTTGGGGCAACGTCTGAGTGGACGCTGTATGGCTCTGCCGCCACTCAAACAAAAGATATACAATAGCCAGGTGACCAACTATTTTAGCAAACTAGAGCATGAGCTAAGCCTGAAGCCGGGAGTTTGGCTCTGGGAGACGAGATCCCGATCACGGGCCCAACATCCGGATTGGTACGCACTACGCTGCAGGAGATCCGCTCGACCTCCAACCTGTAGAGCGAGGAGAACAGGTACACGGTAGTCATCCTGTTCCCTCTAAGGTGCGCCCGGAGATCGTGTGCCTCTTTGAGGGAGCGAGTGGTGCAGCAAGAAGCCTTTTGAAACAGACACAAAAGCAAATCAGTCATAGACCTAATAAAACTACTTCCAGGAGATGAAAGATCAAGATTACCTCTTCTCGATCGACCTAAAAGCTACACGACTACAGAGTGCGATCTGCAGGCGTTGTATCAGCCACCTATCAACTACTACATGGAGCATCACGCATCGCGAGTTTCTAGAGTCGCTGGGAGAGAGCTAGCAGGATGCACGAAGCAGGCATTGATGCCTTTGTATACAGGTCTCCATCACTATAAGAAGTCGCTCCCGTGGCGGAGATCGCTTTAGAAGTGCCCTTAATGTTGCTATAAAAAGGGGCCAAGCTTATTTTTGAGCAATACATACTATTCCCCGATGGTGCGGTGAGCGCCCACGGGAGAAATGAGCAGTGGCTGTAGAAAACGGAGTAATTACCCGATGAGAAGTATTCGACAAGTTATTAGAGGGAATAGAGAAAAAGTAAAAGCTTTATTTCTCCTCATTTTTAAGACAGTATAGCGAGGTTGAGAAAAATATTTTCTCAACCTCGTGCAGTATTTGGGAGGTATCGTGCATTTATCCCATAGAAGCTCGCTCAAGGGGGTAACTCCAGAAGAGAGCTTCTAAACGACAAGAAACAGAAAAGAAAAACTAAAGCAAAACAAAATAGAAGCTCACAAGGAGCAAAACAAAACAGTAATGAATCCAACGAGGCCCAACACACCAACTCAACGGAATGCGCCCAACACCCAACACTACTGCGCCATACTAAGCTTTTTGTTCTTACTCCTGTTTGTGGTCACGATTAGCGGTTTGTTCCCTGGGTCCTCCGAAGGCCTCATTTGGGATTATCGTAACGAAAATCTTGAGATTGCTCTTGTTGATGATAAAGGGCAATCGCCGATCGACTCAACAACCGACGAAGGGCTCGCACTCTCGACCTCTATCTCCATCGACTACGAGGGCAAGAACTACCCCTCCACGATCGCATAGGAAGAGGCTTGCGTGCGACCAAGGAGGAGTACAGACTTCTTTTTACGCCGTAAAACTCGGGTCGTTACTGTTCTTAGCTCGGGGAGTTCCAACCTAACTATAAGGATCTACAAGTATGTGTACCCATAACCTCCCCGGCAAAGAACGTCGCCGCATCTCTTTTCACCCATACACTCATAAGGGCAACAGATTCATCAGCTCCGTTTGCTGACGATGAGTTGGAACCTCAAACCAAAGAGCTAAACAACGTAATCATTCACCCCAAGAACAACGGAGAGAGCCTTCCGTAGCTTGAAGAATGCAAAGGCTGCACCGTTACCTATATATACTCACCGCGCCTGGCGGACAGTTGCCTTTACAAGGATAATCTAACAAATGATCTCTCAATCCCTAGGAAGGAATATTCGTTCTACAAGATTGGTTATCGTGGCGAAAGTTACCTCCTGAGGATACATAGATGGACTCGGACTCACAACCGGTAGGTAATGCTAGTCGATTCTTGCTACCATCAAAACAATTGCAAATCTCCCTACCTTGCATTTGGTCCCTTCCGCCCGGAGGATGATATACACAACGCCGAAATTGTTGTTAGCTACCGTGGCAAAAGAACAGACAATCTTGCTCAACTGCTATCTCAACTTGAGAAGGAAGAATCTGTATACGAAGGCCTGGCTGAGGGAGACGAAAACAAGAAAAATATTTTCTACTTTCGCAGTGGCCCCTTGAGAAGTAGATCTGGAGATAATGACAGAACAGGAATTGTGTGATAGCTGTGAGGCTGGTAGCCGAGAGGCATACCGTCAGCTTTACCACAACTATGCACCATTCTTACTACACCTAATACAGCGGTATGTAGGGTGACATAGAGGTAGCAAAGATCTGATGCACGATGACTTTTCTTTCGATTATCAGAAGATGAAAAGTTCGATTACCGGGGAAGGCTCTAAAAAGCCTGGCTCTCGCATCTGCCTCAACGATAGTCTCATGTGGCTCAGGCAAAACAACGCATAACCATACACTCCTCGATGAGAGAACTCAGATGCCGACCAAGAGACTCCTCCACGATGCTCCGGAGGAAGAATCCATCAAGCATCAGCGAAGAGGTGCTACAAGGCTTTTATCGCTGAGCTCCCCGATGGGTATCGCACCGTCTTCAATCTCTATGTATTCGAAGAGAAGTCGCACCGAGAGATCGCCCAACTGCTGAGGATTAACGAGCGATCCTCCTCTTCTCAATTGGCACGTGCTGAGAAGCTATTAGCGCAGAAAAGATAACGCCTCTTGGCGCAACAACTAAAAACAACACACCACACTCCTCTCCCACAAAGAGAGGAGCTAAAGAGATAAGAACTCGATGGAATGAACAACAACACACCACAGAAACCGCTAGAGCCTTGGCTCCAAGCTCTCAGAAAGAAGGTGGAAGAAGCTCCCCACAAAGGGAGAGTCTCCCTTCGATCTTGATGCAGAATGGAGCAAGCTCGAGGCAGAGTTTACCTCAAGCGTCTACGCCCGCTTCTACACACAAGGGGCTAGACTCTCTTAGGTTCAAAAAGTGGTATGGGATCAGCCGCCTCCATAGCTTTATTGACAACAGGGGCTAAATACTCGATATAAAGGCTGTGGAGCCGCAGCGCTGCCACCCTGCCATCGGGTTACCGGTCTCACCTGGGTTATGCTCAGAAGCCCACCTCCCCAATGCAAAACCCAACAAATGCCATTGCTCAGAACGAACATAGAGCCGTCACACCCTTCGTCCCCTGAAACATTTGAGGAAATACCAGCCTCTCCGGCCACACCTCTATCCTCTCCTTCGTAAAAGAAGAGAGCATAGAACCGGTAGCTGTAGCTACCCAACCTCAGTCGGAGCCAAGACAGAACCCACCTCAAGTGGAGACTCCACAACCCGAAGAGACACCTAAGAATACATTTATAGGGACCCGAAGCCCCCGAAAATAAGAATTCCCAACAAGAGTTTGCTAGCCGATGCCGGGCCAGCACCAACTCTAGATGAGAGCCAGATTGTTTATCAGCAATATATCCGCTTCCGGGAAATATGGCGAGGGCCCATCTCAGACCAGGGAGACCTGCAATTGATGTCGCGTACCATCAATCAACCCCTATCCTCTCCAGAGACAGCTTTTGCCTACGAGATCGGCTGTTTTTGCACACAAACTCCTTTTCAACTTAGAGCTAAAGTAGTTCTCGATCTGGGTCGTCATTTGCGCTAGAGACCGGGGTTGTCTACACCCTCCTACGCAGCGATCTAAGCAACTACAGATCTACGGGCCGTAGAGCCATGCAGCAGATCCAGACCTAGGGCATCCCTGTTGGCTCAATTTTGCATTCTACCAAGTACAAGATTTGCGCGCTTATGTAGGAGCTTCGGCTCGTCTTAGCACAAAGCCATCAGTAGCACCCTATGGGAGACAAGTCTAGGAGAAACCCCATGGCAAATTTCGCTGCAAGGAAAGGTGGGCATGGCCTACGATATTATACCTCACCTAGGTCTATTTTGTAGAGAGCCGGAATGGCGTACTACTTCGACGACCAAAGTCGTCTACAAACATTCTATAAGCAGCACCCCTAACCTTTGCCATCTCGCGGAATTCAATTAAACTACTAAACTAATTTTATACGCTTATGAAATCAAGTCTTCTACGCAATCTTCTATTGGGCCTCACCCTCACTGCTTTTCGGCGAGGCCTACAAGCTCAGACGACCGAGGGCACTCGAGTGGTTTATACCCAGGCTATGGAGTCAGCTCGCATCCCTCGCTCAGTAACATGTTCTACTTCAGCCTCTTTCTCTCCTCTATGGGGCTCAACTTGGCTACTGAAGAAATGTACGCGAGCAAGTCTACGTTGGGAGTGAACTCACATTGACGGCTTGGAATGGTGCTCCCAAATCCATAATGGCAGCTCCAACTCTCCGCTATTACTTTGGGCAAGGGCCGATGGCTCAAACGATTGCCTTCTTCCTTTCGCTCAAAGGACAAATCGGATGCTACTACGATCTGCCAACAAAAGATTCTCACACTCCAGAAGGAAATCAGTGAGTGCAGGCTCTATTTAGTAGGTGCCAGGGCAGGGAGTGGGCTTAGATGTCGCTATCGACAAGGCATCTAGATTCCATGTATTCGCAGAAGGGACACTGCGCTTCTCTCATCCAAGGCCTGGAGGAGTGCCCTCACTTGAAGGCTCCGAAAAGCCTCTCCAGCACTATCACTTACTATGCTATGATGAGCCCTACATCACCTACAAGGTTTACAATTGGGATGATCTACTTATTCTGAACAGACCGAATCTAACAGGGACAAACACACACTTTCACTGGATTTGAGGTGGGCTACTATTCCGTTCTTGGATGGTGGCCCTCTGTTTTTATCCTCTACGGTAAGATTTCAAGGAAAAGGCGCCCCGCCACTAGTACTTCTGATCGCCTCATACGCCCAAGGATTCCATCGAGCCACTTCCTGCAATTCCAAGGAAGTAGAACATAAAAGCAAAAATTGCTGTAATTTTGGATCGGGTATAATCGCACCTGGAGCGAGGAAAAGCAGGTGGAAAAGAAAAATCACCCAAAAAACTCCTCCTGCAAGGGGAAATAGGGTGAAAGTTAAAATAGAAACAGAGTAGAAAGGGAAGAAACCAATCACTGGAACGAAAACTACAGCATAAATTTAGGATATTAACCCCTGCCCTCTCTAAGAGAGACCAAGGAGAATTGCAACCTAGAGCAATTATAAATTATGGAAGATATAGAAGATCGAATAATAAGATCGACAGGAGACCCGAGATGAAAATCAGCCTGCTACTGACTCACTCAATGTCAGTAATTGTGGTCTCGTGCCCCACTCCGATGTTCGCGATGGATTTAAGCTCAGTACACAGGCGTACTTCACGCAATGAATGAGATGGTAACGTAATATCTTTGTCTTCCAATACGTAAGTCTGCCAAGGTTGGTGGCGTTTGCAAAGTACCACCTCATGGTGATAGTGCCAGTATGACCTGGTACGTTTGGCTCAGCCTGAACCTCCGATACACCCAGTGGATGGACAAGGGAACTTTGGTTCGGTAGACGGAGACTCGCCCGCTGCCATGCGTTATGCAGAGCTCGCCTTACGGAGCCTGGCCGGAGAGATGCTGCGTGATATCGACAAGGGAAACCGTCGACTTCCAGAATAACTGACGATACGACCCAAGAGCCAGCCGTACTCACCGCCTCCCAACGCTTTGTCAATAGAGCTCGGGTGTTACGCGGTATACTACCAATATGGCTCCCACAACACTGAGAGGTAGTTGACGGCTGCGTTGCCTATAGAGTGCAGGTGGTGATCTAGAGGTTGCCGATCTTATGCGTTACGTCAAGGCCCCCGACTTCCCAACAGGAGGGTTCATATATGGCTATACCGGTGTAAAAGAGGCTTTTGAGACCGGTAGAGGACGTATCATGCTAAAGAGCTCGCACAGAGATTGAGACCGATAATAATGGTCGTGAAAATATCATTGTAACAGAGATTCCCTACCAAGTAAATAAAGCCCAACTTGTAAGCGACATAGCTCAACTAGTAAATGAGCGTCGTATCGAGGGAATCTCTAATATCAGTGACGAATCGAGCGGTAAGGGAGGTATGCGCATCGTGATAGAAGTAAAGCGCGATGCCAACGCCTCTGTGGTGCTCAACCATCTTTTTCAAAGCTCACTTCTCTACAGAGCTATTTCAATGTAAATAACATTGCGCTCGTAAAGGGGCGCCCCTGTCTACTCAATCTAAAGCAACTGATCGGAGAATTTGTGGATCACAGACACGATGTAGTGCGTCGCCGCAGTATCTTCGACCTCCGAAAAGCACGCGAACGTGCCCATATCCTGATGTTGCTCATTGCGGTAGACAATATCGATGAGGTTATCCATCATACGCTCATCCGAAAATGCCCAGAAGCTCAGGAGCGTCTTCGTGAGCGCTTTTGAGCTATCAGAGCTACAAGCCAGACTATCGTAGACATGCGTCTGCGTGCTCTTACAGGCCTAGAGGCGACAAGCTCCATAAAGATTGACGATCTCATGAAAACAATCGAGTATCTCGGAAGCCCCTTGCAACGACGAGCTACTCATGCAGGTGGTGAAAGACAGGCTACTTGAAGTAAAAGAAAAGTTCGGAGACCCTCGCCGCACCGAGATCGTATTCTCTAGCGAAGAATTCACGAAGACTTCTATGCGAGATGACGAGATGATCATAACCATCTCGCACCTAGGATATATCAAGCGTACTCCCCTAAGTGACTTCCGCAGCCAAGCGCGCGCGGAGGCGTAGAGGTCGAAAGAGCTCCAACAACCCGAGAAGAGGACTTTATTGAGTACATGTACTCCGCCTCATGCATGCTACTCTACTACTCTTCACCACAGGGTAGATGCTTCTGGTTGCCCGTTTACAAGATCGGGAAGGCGCAAAGCACCAAGGGACGCGCAATCCAAAACATCCTCAACATCGAAGCGGACGACCGCATCACAGCGTGCATCCGCATCAAGAAACTCCAGAGGACCCGAATTTGTGGCTTGCACTACCTCGTGTTTGCGACCCAGCAGGGGATGATCAAAGAAGACTCGCTAGAGGCATACTCTAAACCCCGAAGCAGGGGTATTTGCTATCAAACTAAAACGAAGGCGATAGCGTGGTAAAGCGTTCGTCTCACCAATGAGGTAGACTGAGCTACTCCTTGCCAATAAGGGAGGCCGAGCCATCCGATTCCCCGAAAAGCAAAGTCCGCTCAATGGGGCGCGCTTACTACCGGGGCGATGGTCATGATCTTAGACGAGGTGTGGAAGATGCTATTGTAGGAGATGGTAGCATCAAAAGACCCAGAAACCATCTTGGTAGTAAGTGAATGTGGTTATGGTAGGCGTACCACTCTCGACAGCTACCGCATCACCAATCGCGTAAAGGAGGGTAAAGACCATACGAATCACAGAAAACGGGATCTCGTAGACTTCCGCTCTGTAACGGACGAACTTGCATGATCATCAATCGTAGTGGCGTGGCTATACGTATGCCCATGTCATCTATCAACGTGATAGGGCGTGCAACTCAAGCGGGTTAAGCTCATCAACCTATCGAGGCCGAGACGAAATTGCCTCTGTATGTATTGTTGCCAGCGAAGAATTTAGAAGCTGAAAAAGCCCCTACTAAAAGGGGTTACTACTGATGAAGAAAGCAAACCTTACTTCCGAAGTCGATTCTAATAATTATGAAGGAGTCGTAGACGACACACAAGAACAACGATTAGAAACAGAAGAAGATAACGTAGAATAAAAGAACTAAAGGGACTTACTCTAGAGAGAGAGAAGGGCATATCGAGCTAGTCTTGTAGGATCCTCTCCACTCTCGAAGGTGAGGTATAAAGCGTAAACTATAAACGCAAAAACTATTCGCAAATGAAGACAACCAAGAGAAAGTAATGTCTATTGTTTTGACAGCCCTCATGACTAGTGGGTTTGCCATGGCACAAAAGGCTAATGTAAAGGGAGCGGGAAGATTGCCGATAAAAAGGAGATTACAACAGAAACTCAAAGTGTCTGATCAAAGCAGCTCTCAAAATGAAGAACAAAAGAGCGACCCAAAAACAATGTACATTGCGTAGGGTATGTAGAAGGAGCAACTTTACAAAACGAACGTAAAGCAACTAGAGGTGTAGAGCCGAATCGTGCTGAGATGAATAAGGCCCTTTCTGGACATGTTTGACTACTATATCGGTACCATCGACTAGAGACGGCTGCAATAGCGGTAGCACTAAGCCGGGAAATTTGGCAAAAGATTAAGGATGCTTTCTCCAACAACCTCCTCACTTCTATCAATGCAGGGGCTACACATGGAGAGCAAAACTACAAAAGATGCCCTCCGTGCCTTCTCTGCTCAAGCAAATAAAGAAACTTCCGATGTTTGCAGATACTCCCATAGCAGCTGCAGACTCTAACTCTATGATGGTAGATTTCTTCTCTGTGATCAATGCTTATCAAACAGGGAGACAAGCAGCTTACTATCAAGCTTGCAGAAGAGATCAGAATGTAGAATATCGTCGTAACGACCTTATTCAGATCCTCTCTCAAACCTATCTTGAGAATGCAGACAGTCAGTACATCGAAAACAATGCGAGAAGGTCTCTCATTGTATCCTAACGAATCGTACTACTCTGTAAATCTTATCAATACCCTCATCCAGATGGGCCGCACAGAAGGCGATCCTCTCTCTTGGCTTCTTGCTATCGAAAGAGGCTCCCAACAATGCTCAACTCTACGACTAATGGGAAACTTTTATGAAACCAGCGATGAAGAAAAGAGTCTCGAATGGTATATCAGGCTCGCTACTGATCCGAATTCACGGAGTCTAACTTCAACATGGTACGTGTATACTACAACAAGGCTGTAACTCTCCCAAGTCTAGCGACAAGTACGATGCGGCTACCGGACAGAAGATTACTGAACTCTTCAAAAAGCGTTACCCTATCTAGAGAGGTATACGCAAAGAATCTGCAGTCAGTGCTACTACGTACTCGCTCAGTGTGTACTATAACCTCAAGATGGGGGATAAGTACGATGCGATCAAAAGCCGCTTACGGCCTATAATATTTGGTTACAAACACACAACAGAATAAAGAAAAATCAGAAATTCTTAGAAGAAACTATTGATTTCACTCGCTGCTGCTCTTATTTGTGCTATCAACAGCATCCGCACAAATGTTTACCCTTCGCGTAGAGCCGGTCCTGATTCGCATTCTCTTCTCTTGCTACTCACGGAGTAAAGGTTCTTAGTGGTGGCACGAAAGTTGGGCTACCACGTAGGTGCCTCACCAGATATACCTCTCTACAAAAGGCTCTCTCATGCAGTACAGGTCTCTCTTTCGAGAAAATGAAGGGTGCTAAGGGTAGGTTAAAGAGATAGCTCTCTTATGAGACAACAACTCGGTTCTTTGATAAAACAGAATACTCAAACGAGATTTCACCATGCACTATCTACAGATCCCCCTAGCTACTATCGGTATCGTCTATCTCTTACTCCTAGCCCTCAGCTTAGCAGCACAGACAGGTCCCTACTTTGCTGTAGCTCTTGCCCGGTTCACAAAAGCTCCGGGCATAAGGTTGCCATAAGCTTCAATATCTTCAAGAAGGTATCCTTGGTCTTGGTAAGGCCAGCGCTTCGATGTAGGTTGTGCATCTGCTATGCTATACTTCGGCAATATCTATGGTACCGTAGGCGCAGACTTTGGCTTCCTCAATGTGGCTCAAACAGATGCAAAAAGCATACTGCAAATCAACTAAAGGTCTAAGAACTCTACAGCTTATATCGGTGCTCACTGTTGCTTCTAGCCATCTCGCCTACAGAAAATAGTTTGCAACTTTGTGGGGAATACTGCAGGGTGATCTCAGTGGGTATTCCCCCTTTGATATTATATAAAAACGGCATTTAGCAATGAAAAAGACTCTCGTAATAGTGGTTCACCCCACTCTCTCTACCTCAACTATAAACAAGGCATGGGCAAGAAACGGCTTGGGCATGCTACCCTTCATTTTCTACGATGCTTATCCCGATGGAGCCTCTTTTGACATTGCCGCCGAGCAGCTCTTATCGAAAGCTCACGACCGCATTGTTTTTCCAATTCCTCTCTGTTGGTATGCAGCACCCTACCTGCTAAAATGGCTTGACGAAGTTATGCCTTACGGCTGGGCGTATGGCAGAAGGCGGTGATAAGATGGAGGGCGACTGAGCGTGGCCGTCTCCTCGGAGGTAAAAGAACAAGAGTTTTCTGAGAATACAATGTCATTCCTTGGCTCATTATAGCAGGTTTTTGATGGGATTGCCGCCTTCACGTTCGTGCCAAGTGTATTGGGATTTCATGCCCTATAGACGACTCTCACAATCCGGCAACGCTAGAAAAATTGCCAGCCAATTGTAACGAGGTACGTTGAGGTTCCTCGAGCAGCAGACTAATCCCAAGAGAGACCTTCGTTTGATGTTCCTCAAAAGCAGTAATTACACAAAGAGTGAACAATATGAGAACTCCCACCTCTACAGAATGTTTCACAGTGCATCTGGGAGGACACCAAGTGGCTACATGCAGAAGAAAATCAACTTATACACAATGTTACGATACGTCTGGCGCGCCATGCGTTCGCCTACCTATCAGGCCCTGAGAGAGGAGGAAGAGTTCTCTCTTAGAGCTTCTCTGCGGAAGCTTCACTCATGCAAAGGAGAGGCTTATGTCTTGGGGTGTAATCTAACTCACCTCAAAGCGCAATGCTCTCGCCAGCACTTCGCCGAAATCCGGATGGGTATCGTGTTCCAATCTTCGGATCAATTGCTACGATCGCACCGTAGCTGAGAACCCTCGACTTTGTACTCCGCGCTACAGGAAATTTCCTCGTCTCGAACGCCAACAACGCATAGAGGAGGTACTCGAGAAGGTAGGGATGCAGGGCAGCTACAAAATGCCCACGAACTCTCAGGAGGTGAAGCTGAGCGCATTTGCATTGCGCGCGCACTCATCGTCAAGTCGACTTTGTATCTTGCTGGACGAACCCACTTCAGGCTGACCCCAAAACGGCGCTATCCATCGGGCAACTTGTACAACAAATATCTAAGGAGGGAACGGCCGTACTCTGGCCACCCACAACCACGAGCTCATGCGAACTCCTGCTACCTACACCATAGAGGTCGCATCGCGCCTCCTAGCTCACCTTCCCACAAGGAGATGGAGCCCTACGGAGGCTTAATTCAACTCTCTATAAAGACTCTTTCTAGTTATCTTAATCTCTACGATACCCTATGATTGTACTCAAGTTTGGTGGAACTTCGGTGGTAGTGCACAACATACGAGCTGTGCACACTTGGTCTCTTCCATTGCAGGACGCAAGATCGTCATATTATCTGCCATGTCCGGCACGACGGATGCCCTCGTCCAACTTTCACAGCGCATTATCAATGCCCAATGGCAAGAGGCAGAAGAGGCTGTAGCGGTCCTAGAGGCTCGTAACCAATCCGTTATAGAGGAACTTTTCGAATCACCGGACCTCCGCAAAGAGGTATGGCAGGCCCCTAGCTCCCATTTTTGCCGAATTACAGAGCCAAACGCACAACAAGCCTTCCTCAAAACAACGAGAAGCGCATTCTATCTCGAGGGAAATCATTAGCACAACCCTTATGAGATTCACGCTCAGAGAGTATGAGAATATAAAATGCCATACCTTGATGCTCTCTCCTCATGCGTATCAACCATAATGGAGAACCCGAGCCTCAGCACATCCAAGAGCATCTAACGCCCTTACTTGCCGCAGAGAACGACCTCAATGCCCTCTTCTTGACAGAGGGGTATATCTGCATCAATGCCTTCGGCGAAAATAGACAATCTACGACGTGGCGGAAGCGACTATACAGCTACCCTTGTAGGAGCAGCCAATGCCGAAACGATACAGATCTGGACCGATATGACGGACTTCATAATAACGATCCTCGGGTTGTGAATGTGACCAGCCCGGTACATCGCCTTCACTGGCGAGGCTGCAGAACTGGCACACTTTGGAGCCAAGATACTCACCCTCTTGTATCGAACTGGCTCTGTCGTTGTATCCCATTCGCCCTACCAACACACTCGACCCTCAGGCCCCCGGCACTCTCATATCGTGAGACCTAGCCGAGACATGGTCAAGCCGTATCCGCCAAGACAGTATTTCCCTTCTCACGCTACGCCGCCATCCCCATGTCAGAGTGGATCTCCTCATCCGATTATGTTATTGCTATTACCCAATTGATTGCCAAACACAACCTCTGTGTGGACCTTCTGACAACAATGGAGAACAGCTATCTCATCATAATAGAAGAGGCTCAGGTGTGCAATTTACAGGAAGGCCGAGGAATGGGGCTCTGTGCTCTACCAAAGGATATGACAATCGTTGCCGTTGTAGGATATGGGCTGGGATCGCATGGGCTTTGAGTCTCGCATTCTAGACGCTATTAATGACATTCCATCCGCATGATCTCCTACGGTAGCAGCAATTACAGCCTCGTACTTGTAATAGGGACCGTGGACAAAAAGCGTGCTATGATTGCCTCTCCGACCATCTGTTCGCCAATCATCAACCTACAACTCTGAATTGACTGGGCAGCCCTATCGTCTAAACTCCCTCAGACACTACGACAAGTCCTCCACCTCGTCCGTCTCATACCCTCCCGCCTCTCTGCTCCCGTTATTACGGCACTGCACTTGCTGCCTTAGATGGATTCTTTCGCCCTACAACGGCTATTCTCACCGTGCTTGTTGGGCTATTGGCCAGATTATGTAGAACATTGCAAACGATCTATTCGACTTCAAAAGGGGCTGATGGTAAAGAGAAAAGGCTTTGAGCGCCCTCTTTCCCTCGGAAAAGTTAGCTATCGGGAGGTCAAAAACCCACTTATTATCACCCTTATTGCAACGGCCCTTACGGGCATTGCCTTAATCCTACTCTCCTCTCCTTGGCTTTTCATTGTGGGCGCTCTCGTTATCCTAGGGGCCATTGCCTATACGGGAGGCCCTTCCTTTGCCTACCACGGCCAGGAGGTTATGGTGTTTCTCTTTTACGGATTGGTAGCCGGTGGCACTACTATATCCAGTGTGGGACACTCTCTGGGAGGCTGTAGCCCTTTGCTTCTGCCATGGGTTTTGCCAGCTGCAATATACTCGTTGTCAATAATTATCGCGATGTAGAAGAGATACACTCTCGGGCAAGCGGACTCTTTTTGTACGCTTTTGGGAAGTCTCTTGCCCCCAAGCTTTATCTGGCGAATATACTCCTATCCGTACTCCTCCTATTCCTTTTATTCTATTATAGGATGTTATCTTCGAGGGATTTATCTTGCCCAAATGATGCACCTACAACGTGCAATGCTCCATACAGAGGGAGCTCAGCTCAGATAGGTACTAGTACAGACGGCACAAGGAGTCGTTCTTTTTGCCTCAATGCATTGATTGTAATTTTCGTTCACTATCAGTGGGCACAGCTCTCGGAGGCTGCATCATCACTAAACCTCTAGGGCAGAATATACTACAGAGAATGCATAACACGTTAGTAGGATATATGGAAGAACAAACCTCTCTCTCCCCCTCTTATGGCACATCTCTCGTGAAAAGATCTTTTCTCTTCTTTTGGGCAGTACTTCTCGTGCTTCTACTCCCTACTGCACATTAAGGCTCAAGAGGGAGCAGTCGTTTACTTTTTCTCAATATCCCACATCAGCTCAAAGCGATGGCCATTGGCGGGCTAGCCCTCACTATGTAGATGGAATGGATGGGCAAGCTTTTGACAATCCGGCTCTATACGGAGAAGAAGCCGCAGGGCGCTTATTTCTCTCCTATCTCAACTACATGTCGGGGGCACATGGCGCCAACGCTATGTATGGATTACCTGTGGGGGGCGTGGTGCCTGGGCTGTGGGCGTAAAGAGCACTAAACTATGGAAAACTTACAGCTGCGACAAAAACAACATGCAAGGCTCTACCTTCTCTGCAGCGGACGTTGCTCTGCAAGAGTATTCAGCTACGAACTAACCGATAAGCTACGAGGAGAGTTGCTCGAAGATGCTATACGGCAACATCGAACGCTACAACAGTTTTGGAGTTGCAGTAGATGCCGGAGTGAGCTACTACGATGGGGAGAATGGCCTCTCTGGGGGCTGCCATCACAAATGCAGGAGCAACCATCAAAAGGTGCAGCGACAGAAAGACTCCCCGGCATGGGATCTTAGGCTTGGCTTCTCCCAACGCTTCCTACATGCCTTTCGCATCCACGCTGCAGCCTATGGACTGAATCCCGTAATCCTCCGCTCTTCGCTCAGTACCTCCCAGAAGTTTATGAGTCGCTTCGTTCGCCATTTCACATTGGGAGCGGGAGTATCTTATGGGCGATATGCTATGGATCGGTCTCGGTTACAACCTAGAGATTTGCCCAAGACCTCAAGGTGCAGAATGGTAATTTCCTCTCGGTTTTCTCTCGAGTTGGCTTCAATCACCCGTGCCTTCCGCCTTGGGATTGCAGCATCGCTACCATCCTCTTCTCTTAGCCTCATGGTTACGTTTTGCACGAACTTTGGGGAGCGATCAGTATGTTTTCTAAGTAGAATAATTCCTATAAGTCTCTCTTCGTATGACGGATAGGAAGATTACAATTGCCATTGACGGCTATAGCTCTTGTGTAAAAGCACCATGGCAAAAGCCCTAGCTAAGTCTCTAGGATATATCTATATTGATAGCGGAGCTATGTATCGCGCCATTACGCTCTACTCGCTACGACAGGGAATGTGGCCCCAAGGCGAGGGTGGATCAAGAGCGACTAGCTAACGATATGCCTCAACTCAAGGTAAGTTTTAAGCGAGACAGCCAAGGACAACTACGTACTCTCCTCAACGATGAGGATATAGAAGAAGCCATCCGCACGATGGGGTCTCCAATCATGTGTAGCCCTATTGCAGCACTTCCCTTTGTTCGCTCTGCGTCTAACCCCTACAGCAACAAGCCTTAGGGAGAGAAAGGATCGTAATGGATGGACGAGATATCGAGCACTACCGTTTTTCCCCTTTTGCCGAACTTAAGATATTTGTCACAGCCCGCCCCGGTTCGTGCCCAGCGCCGTTTTTGAAGAACTGCGAAAAGCAAGGGAGACACAACCTCTACTCTAGAAGAAGTCCTAACCAACCTAAGAGAACGAGATCACATTGACTCCACTCGTGCCGTTTCTCCACTACGCCAAAGCCGAAAGATGCCCAGTACTGACAACTCAGACCTTACGCTAGATCAGCAAGATGAGGTTGCTCTCTCGTGGGCTAGAGACCATCGCTCGCTAGCTCCGACTAAAAGTGATTACCATCGAAATAGATCATCGGTCGGGTTTCTGCAACGGTGTCGTTCATGCCATCAAGAAAGCCGAGCGGAGATGGCCTCAGCTCCAGAGGAGAGCTCCTCTATTGCTTGAATGTGTACTGCAGCAAAAACAGAGTCGATAGAGCTCGGAAAGTATGGGAGCTTGCCACCAGTGATTACGAGGCAATTCCGATGCTCTCCGTGGCAAACGTGTACTCATTCGGGCACATAGAGGAGCCGCCTGCAAACGTATATCAAAGCAGCCCAAGAGCGAGGGATCACGATTGTAGATGCCACCTGCGCCGTAGTAATTGCTCAGCTGCGAAGCTGAATTCACGCAAATACACTATCAAGAGGGCAGCAGCAACAGCACTCAGATTGTCATGTTGGCGAGAGGACATGCCGAAGTCAATGGACTGGTCCGGGCGGAAACCAATGGCGAGGCCATTGTAATACGAAACCCGAAAGAGATTGAGCAACTCGAGCTTCTCTCGCACATCTCCCTTATGTCCCAAACGACAATGTCTCTTGAGACCTTTGGAAAGAGGTGTAGAGAAGATCAAGGGCAGATATACCGGTTGCTGCCCACCTTTACACCGGCCACCATCTGCCGACAAAGATGGCCTCCACGTCCCACATCCAGAAATTTTGCCTGTGTCGACGCGCATTTTCTTCCTTTGCGGGCAGAAGAGCTCGAATGGAAGGTGCTGTTTGAGAGGTGCCGATCCACCAACAGACCTTTTCTCGGCTCTCGCGAACTAACCCCGATATGCTACCATCCGGAAGACGAGCATCGGTATCTGTGGAGCGACCTCCACCCCAAGATGGCAGGCTGGAGGCCCTAGCCAACATCTGCAGCTAGATTACTCTAATAGCCAAATCCGCTGGGAGGAGCTTCATCCTCCATCTCTTTTCCCAAATCTAAAGCCTAGAATTTTACCGATATCTCCCACTAGAATAACAGTCCGTCTAGTAAGAGATTATAAATCTTCGGTCCCCACGCGAGAATTTCGGCACATCGGAATTTCTTTTCAGCAGCGTCTGGAATCATTTTCCACGTCTGCGAAAATCATGTTTTCGACGGCCAGTGTCCGAGAAAAGTTTACAGTCTCCACAAAGAGGTATAATACAGAGTGGGGGCCGGACAGGTCCAAAGCACAAGTGAAAACTACGTACCTGAAAACTCTAATATTAGAATAACCTTGCTGACTACTACACTTGACCGATTACGTACGATGTGAGCATCCTCACCGGGAAAGAGCTACTTCTAGTTTCACGATCACCAGTTCATTTCTGTACACAATTTGTCCCATTACGTCATAGACTTGTAAACCGCATCCCCATTAGGAGTTGGCAATAGAGCAGCCTCCATTAATGTAAAGCGAGCTGTGGCTCCACCGTGAGAACGAGTGGATATGTTGCAGTAATGTGTGCGTACCAAGCCCATCTTTAGCCGAAGGCGCTCGAGATCAGGTCTCTCTCAGTGGCCTTGATAGCCTGACTCAGTGATAGAGAGCATCACCTTGTACGGCTTCGGGTACGGTCACATCAATAGAGGTACCATCAAAGAGAGGTTCGCCATAAAGTATGGAGCAAGGTGAGATTCACCCTTCTTGAAACGTTGTGTTACCCAGCGGAAATTATCCACATAGAGATACTCCAGGCCCCTTGACTGCAGAGGCTATGATAGAGCAACACTACCATTCTTAAGCTGTACTCGATGAGTCTTGCCAACGATTGATGATAGGCATCTCATTTTGCCTCAGCGGGATATACAGAGGTCTGCCTGCTCATAACGCTCTGTCTCTTCGTTGTAGTTGAAGAGGCAAGAGGCAGCTGTGGGAGGTGGTTACTGTAGCGCAGGCATTTCTATAGAGACTCCTTAGAGACATTCACCACGCCTCCTCCGCTGAGATCCTAACTCAGGAGACTGCGCCGACACTAACTCCGTGGTTGTTATACTGCCAACCATCAGCCTACATAGTCTGTACGAGAGTAAGCGTGCATCTCCCGCCCGGCATATGGAGGTCTTTCGGGAAGAGCTCTGCCATAGCAGCTACCCGTAGGACGATTATCCACTGACCAACCCGGGTAGGTGCCATCAGATCAGCCTTCACTCCGGTGAAGTCTTCATCAATAATTGTAACCTCAGAGTCTGATATACTCGTCTGTCGATGATAGCCATGTAAAGCATGGCGTCCGGCAGACGGAACCCCGGTCCAGAATGCAACGTAGCGTCTGCTGTGAGCTCAGATGCATCCTTGCAGGTCTCAGGCTTGGCGACACCATTTACAGCCTGGCGATCAACAGAGCGGTAAGACTCTTTTTGTTCACTTTGCTGCGCGTACGTTATAGTGGTAGAAAGTGTGCGGGGCTCAACACCGTTACCTGTGTAGCTAGTGCCTTTCCTCTTGTCCTACGATCACATCCTTACGTACCATAGGTTTGCTGCCCCATGGGATTGGGAGGTACATGTAGAGATCCGGGTTGCATGCAGTGAGACATCAATGAAACCAGCGATCAGCTCCTTCTTCCCAACTGGTGTGCAACAAAGCTCCTCGCCCATGTGAAGTTAGGTGAGGGTAACCTTTGGAATCGGTAGATGAGGCTCCATTTTGAAGATCTCAATATCATCGACAAACGCCTCAGCAGGTGGAACTCTCCGCTCTGCGACTTCTCTGTCTCTGGGCATTACCATGACGCCATGTTGACAATGGTACTGCAAACCGGCACCCGCACGACCTCATAAATTGTTCCAGTCTTTCGATAGCGTAGTAATATTGGGCGAGAGTTGGTAGCTACGTCCCACGACCTTTATAAGTCAGGAAAGTCACTATCGCAATACCAAGAGGTCTCGGCTGCTTCTACAAATAACCGTGCAGCACAAAGCTCCGGATCAGTCTCTCGCAGGTCACCTTGGCATGCAAAGCGTAGGAACAATGATATTGTCACTGTTGGGCTCCTCCTCGTGGAGGAATAGCATTTCTTAAGATCTAAGAGGTGGCGTATTAAGTTTTGCACCCTCCTTACTCCGTGGATGGTACTGCCTCTCCGGCAGCGTGGTACTAACCCTTACCACCACTCTTCAAAGGTAAGATCCTTAAAAGATCCACCCCATGCCACGCCAATGGGTATGCCCAGGGTCTGTGTTTTGCCACATGCGATGCTCATGGGTCCCATCAGGGCACGGAATAGTACCAATAGTGTCTGGCTCAGCCTCTGTACCACCAGTCGTTAGCGAGAGTCCCTCTCGGTGAAGGGGTCGACTTACCCGCAGATTCCGAGGGATAGAGGCCTTCCGAAGAACCGACCTGCCATTACTACAGTAATCTCACTGCATCGCGTTAACGGGCTTTTCGACTCTGGAGCTCACGAGGCCGAGGAGCGATGCCGATAGTTGTCATCGATAAGACAACAGACATCAAGTGTACTCGTTCTTTTCATGGGTCCTTACTGCCCATTAAGTGAGTATGAGATTGAAGAAGAAGACCGACTACAAGAGAGAGGTCTCAAGCATTGTAATCGGTCCTTATGAGTTAGAGATTAATGGGGAGATAACTTTGTGCCGTTCTACATCCCTGCAGCATCCCCAGCACTGCTAGCACGTGAGACACCCGGATAACCGCTATAGACAAGTTGGTCTTGTGCTTGTACGACGCCGAATCCTCTAAGCTATAAAGAGTGAGTTGGCTATCGGGATGAGATTGCCGTGATCGTCTGATTTGCAACTGCAATATTGGTAGTTGTACCATTTACAGCCTCCCACGGCATTGGCCTTGCATCTTCATCTGTCCTATCAGGAGGTTGGGCTGATCAACAGTGCGATCTCTAAATACAGACACACTTCCTTACCTACAAACTGAGAGGTCTGCAACAGCGTGTGAGCTGCAATACTGCACGCACTCTCGTCCTCAATAGTTTCCTTCATATCCTGGATCTCCTGCTCGCTTCAACTTCATAAATAGAGGCTCCAGTTGAAGAGAATTTCCTCAGGGTCGTTGCCTCAGCATCTGCTACAATATATAGAGCATAAGTAGAGGCATCTTACCATCCTCTGATGCAACGGCAATGGAACCAAGGAATCCTGCCATCTGCTGCAGAAGGAAGGGTAATGGGCCAATAGTCTGCGGGCTATGGGACGCTCAGCTGCATCATACTGCATCACTCTTTAATTTCGCGATCGTGAAGGCCGAAGACATAAAGAAAAGGTATAAATGCCACCACCTATAATCGGTAGTACACGATCTATAAAGCCTTTATCAATATTGCATCCTAAAGACTTTGCTTGGATGTTTTGGGATCGGCATGCCCTTGTCGTAGATCGAGAAGTCTCCCGAACGGTTGGGAGGAAGAAAAGAGCCTGCTTACAGCGCTTGTAGGCAAAGACTTACGATCTTTACGAGTGCTGATTGAGCTTATCGATCTCAGGATCATAGGTTTCATTGATCCCGCATGGGATGGGCATAGTACCATTGATGCGATGTCTATCGGCCTCCAAGGACACCCTCCATCGTTGAGAGTTGTGATGAAATCCGGAGAAGCCCACTCCTGCGCCATGTGTCTCAGCCTCTCTAGAGAGTGCCTAGCTGAGCATCAGCAGAACCATCGAAACTTCACGATATAGCGATCCTTGTTATGAAAACCTTGTCACAGTCGGCGGAAATCTATTCCCTGTATGGAAGGCACAGATAGGTCCAAAACATCGGTATAAGCTGCCATTGTCTGACCATAGTTATAAGAGTTTGATCAAACGATGAGGAATAGGACCGTGTATCTCATCCGTTGATTTCTGTAACCCTCGCAGTGTACCTGGGTTCGTACCCATTGAAGAGACGTCTCCGCATTCATACAACTCTAAGCTCTGGATAATCATGAATTCTTGAGTAGACTGAGGCATGTATCCAAGGATACCGCCAGCAAATCCATCCTTTGCCAAATATGTCTCCAAAGATTGGCTGCAACCTATTATAGTGGTGTTGGGCAGAAAGAAGCGATGATACTGCGGTCTTGTGCCTATACGCTGACCATGAACAGCGACATTGGCACAGATTAACGCACTCAACCAATCTTCGTGTGCCCAGAGGAACCAACGACACCCCCACTGCTCCGGCAAGAGATGCGCACATCAGGCCCAACGTACGACAGTGACGGTACACTGCCCTTCGGTGATATTACGCCCCTGCAATGGCTCCTACGGATGCAAAACCATGGAATATGCTCGGAGGCAATAACCAACATTCTTTAAACGGTGGCTCGAGGGCCGAGAGCCCCAAAGACCTACAGCCATGTGAGCCTCATCTCCTTCAACTTCACAGCGCTTAGCTTATCCTTAGATATTGAGATTGTAAATCTTGTGCATGCCTCCATCATACTCACCCTGGAAGCAACGATTCTCATCGCGTGAAATCTTCGATGAGAGCCCCCAATAGGCAATCCGGCGTCCCCTCACAGAAGGTAATGTCTGCTGTTTGCTAAGATATTTCCCAGCAAAGCTATTGGATTTATCAACCTGCTCAGCTAGTCTACGGAGGTCCTGCTCCGTAGCAATTTGATAAGGATTTGATTTAGACCATCACAGCGGAAGAGGACCTTGCCCAAAAAGTAGTGCAGTACCCAATAATAGGAGTGAGGACTACTGATAACTGTTTGTAGTAAACGCATTACTTATATCCTGTATTATTTGAGTTTGCCAAAGTCCTGTAACACCTTCATCCCGGGTCTTCTATAGCAAAGAAGACTCAGAGATGAAGGGCACAAGGGATGAGAACTACTTAGCGATGACAGCATCGTAGATCCACAGAACCATTTGTTGGTTCAAGGCGGGCAGAATGAATGCATACCTTCTTATCATGCCAGTAGCAGAAATCGCCATGACCAGCCATGTCGCATACACCTTCAAATCGGTATGAGGAACATTTACCTCCAATAGATCACGTCTTGTACCGTTACGTGAACATTCTGATTGGCGATCATATCTGCACCATCAGGCGTGAAAGAAACTCTATTTTGAGCAACATTGGGGAACCTCATTGGCGGTCGCTTATCATTTATTTTTCTACGTTATCATTGGTAGAGCTCTTGATAGTAGTGTAGGAATGCAACTACATTGGCCCTACACTTGTGCATCCTCTAAGATTATTGCTACTCTACAAACACTGCATTGTCTTCAAGCTTACCTGTCGTAGCATTTGTTGACTTGATTGGGAGCTCCTTTACAATCTTGAAAGTCTCCATTCTCATCGAACTTCACTTCAGTACCACGAAACCAGCACTCATCTACATATCTAAGAACATTAGTGTGTGTACAAAGCCTGGGATGGGAGAAGCACTATACTTCTGATCACGAGGTTGCTATCTGATCTTGGGTAACCGCGATCGTTAGATATACAGGGCGAGGCGAGTCGAGACGAGCTGAAGCATGCCCCTCACGATAACGTTGAGGTTTGTTGTTGTCCTTCGTGAACCAGGGCTTAACCTCCTGAGGCGTACAGAAAGCAGGATTTCTCTTTGCATCGTCTAGCCTACTCTCTAGCTCTGTTTGGGTGCTTTATGATGCACCACATACCGACCATTCTTGCCTCTTGCATCGTCGAGTGCAGCCACGGGCTTACGGTGTGCATAATAGGTCGAGGCTGGGTCTTACCAACGTGATATCATATTATCATTTCTTACCATAGAATGGAGCCAAGCCTTGCTATAGGAATGCTCCATAAGGTCAGGGCAAAGAAGAGTGAGATACAACAACTGGGTCTTGCGGATCTTTTCGTTTCGGGTTTTGTTGTTGATAAATCATCCATCCATTTCCTGTGGGGCAGTATTGACAAGCCTCAAGTAAGACTTCTACAAGATCATGCGCTCAAAAACTTCTAAATACTCTTGAGGAAGTTCTAGATCAGCTGTTTACCACGAAGGTCTTGAAACAACTCCATTTACTTCAAGAAGTTTGACAGTTAACAAGTTTACCAGAGACCCCATCGTGATTAATCGCTTGCAACTCAACAACATGTCAAAAGAAGAAGACAAATATTGGTAGCTCTACGGTCTGCTCTTGCTTTACCGCTAACTCTGTCTCAACCTTAATAGTAGTGATATCCTTGATACCAGGTTGAAGAGAGATCTGGTAGGCTTCAACTCTTGTCTGTGAAGGCAGATACTGGTACTATTAGGCCTTTTAACTCTCACACGATTTTGGTTACAGGATCTACAGTCTTAGGTTCTGATGACCTGCATCAAGGGGACCTTCCCTTGTTCACCTTGCTGTTAACTGAGCCTCACCAATGGTATAAGTACTCAGTTTGTTGTTTAGTCAAGCGGGTTGGGATCTTCTCCGGGAGTATAGGTAGCACACAGGATCCCGCCCTTAGCGGCAGCATCATGTATGTACAAGAACTCACTTTCCTCAGTAATTAGATGAGTTAGCAAGAAAAGGCTATTCCAACCATCCTTAAATTTACCTACGGAGTTACCTCAATGAGCTCCCAGGAGTAATAACCACGGGATTATTGATATCCGTTCTATCAGAGTTAGTACAGTCATAGCAAGGAAGATACAAGGAGTTTAACATCGAAGTAACCAGGATTGTCATTAACCTGGTTCTCTTGCAAACAAGCATGCAGGCAGGCGAATCCCAACAACCTTGCTACCAATATGATCATCGCTTACACTCCTTGGTTATCTTGATGGCACCACCCTTGCAACCAGCCCAAGATGGACCTGAAGGCTCCAACCAGCCTCGTGGTTGGGAGCTTCATAGCACACATCCTACATAGAGGTAATTATTATCCTCTTCGACATTATCAAAATAGGCCGGTGCAGGTAGCATCGACTTGTTTGGGTTGGCGACGAGTCCCATAAGATGGCGAATTGTCGATATAGCCTGACATACGATAGGCAACACGCTCACCATCTGCCTTTGCAGCATTGAGATCTAAACAGACGAGGTCGATAGGTGGGTAGTTTCCCCGATGCAAAGTCTTACGAATATTTCACTTTATGGCGCTCAGGACAAAGGTATATCCTCGGGATTGTCACTCACTGTGACTTAACCAGTGGAATGATGATGAGGTGGCTAAAGTGCTGCGGAAGAGGTTTCACCCATGGCTAAGTTGCTGCTTTACTGCAAGCTCTCCAGAGGAATTCCACCTCTGCTACCAAAGTCATTAATTTCGAAAAGTGATGACACGGTTACATCAAGTACCACCATCGAAGTCGAAAGCTAAACTTATGAGCCTTACCATCGTTGAGCGTAAAGTCCTTAACACCCGGTACACCGCGATATAAATTGAGCTCTTCTCCATAACCAAAGATTTTCATCTTGACAGATTGGCCATTGGCATGGTGACAAAGCTCAGCAGTAAACTCTGCTGTGTACTTTTCTGTCGCCATTGGAGAGGGTCCATGACGGGAGAGGTAATACGTGCATTAGCCCAATCATATCAGCGGGCAAAGCTAGAGCCCTCCATATCCTTGGCATTGACAGAGAACCCGTTAGGTCAATAGAGCAACGCCGTACTCAGTCTGTTTGAGAGTTGATCATTGAGGTAGGTCTGCACGTGGGATACCTGCTTTCTGGTACCATCGGGATTGGAGCTTGATGACTGCATTAGCGATCTTATAAACGCCATCTTGCGTAGCCTTAATCTCTAGTGATGATGGAACGGAAGAATACTTCGTTCCATAGGGTCCCATCGCTATTCTTCTGCTGTACGCTAACATTGCTCAAGTAGCCGTAAAGCCATTGGCTGTCACATTGCAGCGACTCTGAGCAGGAGGTCAAAGAGATCTTCCACCTTCCCTTGGGCCGAGCGACAAGGTTGAAAGGAACCCACGGTAGACAAGGGAGGCACAATGTGCACCAAAATCTGCTAGTGATGAAGTAGTGGTTTCTTGTTCATTTTGTTCGATTCTGGCTATTACCTAACCAGTGAATTCAGTAGTAACGCAGCAATACGCCGGAACGCAGTGCCTAGAGTTATAAATTGTCTATCCTAAGAGAGAAAGTGCTTCACAGCCTTGTAGACACTGCCTACCACAAGTACATGAGTAAATCACCCACTCTGGTGAGATCGCCGAGAGCGATCGGTGAGGGTCTCAACCTGACGACGAGAGAATAAAGCTCACTCGAGTGTATTGTATAGGAATATCTGAGCCCGGAGCCGATAGACCTTCGATCGTAGTTGTCCGTCTTGAATGATACCGTATAGTCTGCATGAGCGGAGTATCTACGGCATTGTTTTGTACTGAGACGGCTTCAATCTTGGGTCCTTAGAGACTGTAGTTTGATCGAAGACATCTTGCTTTGTCTGCATAGTCAGAACCGTGTCACCCACTTTTCTAGCAACCAATTGGAGCCCTCTGGTAGGGATTGCTTGGCAGGTTGTCTCTGTACCTTCCAACCCGCCTTGGAGCCGAGCGATCGCCTCATTCATCTTCGTATTAGTTACCACTAGCTTGCCAGGCCTCTGGTTTAATACAGGATAGTGTGCTCAGCAACCTTCTTGATAAAGGAAACTTCTACAGTCTGGTCCTTGTCCATCGTAATCGTAGAGGCCTTGTCGGATGGCGTAGAGACCATTGACAATCATTTCTCTGGTTCGACCCCTCGTTAGGTGTAACTGTAAGTCTGGCTCTTATTATCTGTATCTACAGCAGATCCGGAAGAGATAGTCTCTTCACTCTCTATTTGCTAAGCGCACCATTAGCACCGGCAGTATAGGTTAGTTTGTGGGATGTGGGCAGGGGCTGCACAAACAACCTTGATATTTGTTCCTTCAATGAGAGAGGTTTTCCTTAACGCCAGCGAGGTCTTCTCTTAGGATACCATTGACGAACCACTCCTTAACCTCGTTTGTCCGGGGTTAGCAAAAGCTGCCTCGGTTCCCTTCCTCATGCGATCTCCACTCTTGGGAAGGTAGATGTAGCATCTTGAGTTCTTTTTGTATTTAGCGATCTGTGATTCCTTCCTCTATTGACCAAGATACGGGGTGCTCAACAGCCGCTCCTTCCACAAGGTCACACGGATCTTCGTAGGTCTACCGATCTCGGTTTCTGGCGTTAGCTTTCCGGCATAGGCCTGGTAGGGCTCTTCTTCCATACCACTGGTCTACACCATAGCCCTTGTCTGGTTTAGCTGTTATAGCGACAGTTGTACACGGTATGGACATCACGATTCAAACAAGTAATGCCAGAAAGGTAGATATACTCCTGCCTTTCGATGAATCGTGTTCTCCCTGCAGAATAGTCTACCTTGTAGCCAGACTTACCAGGCTTGAAGGTGGCAAAATAGTTGCAGGCTCTTTTATTATGAACATATAGTTCAGGGTCTTCCTCCTTCCAGGTTGTACCTCTTCATTATTGTATTGCCATCTATCCGTATAATCTGGGTTGGGCGTAACATTACGAAAACTCTGCCTTCTTGATATCTTTTTCCCAGTCAAATGAAACATTCTATCCGTCTTCGGGGTCAGCTTGAGAAAGGAATGCCGTTACGCTACCACCTGTCCCTTCTCTACTTTGATATGGTGCTAGGAGGAAGAGCCACTTGAGAGTACAGCCTTTAGGTGAGGTTGTCGGTAAGGACATTGGAGTCTCTGTGGCATATAGAGATTAAGTTCTTCCTCTACCCCATTGACAATCCCTTATCCAACCTTATAACCCTCATTGGGGTAACAAGAGGTAATTTGCGACCCCTCAGACAACTCTTCTCCAGAAAAGCCAGGTATCCCAATTGTTCTTAAGATGGCAAACATATGCTACCATTCTCTTCTACAGAGAGTCCACCTTATAGTGTGATCTGGCAGCACGCCTTCAATATCAAAGGGAGTACTACGTAAATGTCCACAATTCGGCAGAGAAGAACTTTGGGGTTTACCATTAATCAGCCGTTGTTCTGCAACTGTAGCCGTCAGCCTCCGAAAGCAATATGGACACTTCTGCGTGTGGGCGGTATATCGCCACTCTCAAAAGGAATCAATTATAATCGGCATCCATACGTTCGGTCTTTGCGAGTCTTACCACCGGGGCGGCGGCTTTGACCGTAACCTTAGCAAAGACCCTCTGCAGGAAGCGGGAGAGCACGAGCCTCTAGATTATTATTCTCTCCGCATCTGTACCGTGTGCTCAATTTCTTCCTGGTATGGAAACTCTTCGTTACGATTAATCTTCCATCTTTGACGTAGGTTGTTTCATAGTTGAGTAGAGGTTGCGAAGCATAATCTCGTACCAACTGCAATAGCATCACGAGACTTGACCTCTTGGTAGTCAAGCGTGTTAGCACGCACCATTCACTGATGTGAGAGAAGAGTTCACCACTGCTGTCGTTTGAGCCACTACCGTGCAGAGTTATGGAAAGCAGTGTAAGCATCGTTAGTAATGTCATAAAGCAAAGAACACCTGGTTACAGTATCTAATCGCTTCCACTGTCAATAATAAGTTAGCGGAACCAACTGCGGAGAATGCTCACTGCGCTTCCTACTCACTCTCTCTTGATTTTGCGACTAAAGTTATATAAATAATCTCCAGAAGGCAAAATGCAATCACTCTTTTCTTGCATAAATATTCTTCTTACAAATAGGAAACATATCCAAGCTATCTTCTTACAACTTGAAAACACACAGATAACATGAGATTTCTAAGCATCTTCTTCACCCTCTAGGGAGATTACCTGCTTCTTCAGCAGTGAGTAAACACTCCGAATCTACTGTATAATAGCCATATGTTAACACTGCCCGTCTGCGTCCTTTTACCTGACTAGTCAACGGAAAAATTCCACTTTGGGATACAGAATTTGACAGCACTCCCGGTAGCAAAGAATCTTCCACGAGATTAGCTGTAATCAATGAGACAGACGTAAGTTTGCAACCACGATTGATGCAATTAAATCCTACAATAATATAGTATAATGACAAAGAAACAAATAGACTCACCTCGCTCCTCGGGATAGAGAAACCCTATCATATCAGAATGGTTTGGTGTGGCTGGCGTTTGGCAGCGGCTGTAAGTAATGCCGGAGGGCTTGGACTCATCGGAGCCGGCTCCATGCACCCCGAGACTCTCCTTGAACATATCCAAGTGTAAGCAAGCTACAACTCGTCCTTTTGGCGTAAACGTGCCTCTCCTCTACCCGGAAATGGATAGATGATGCAGATAATTATGGACGAAGGTGCCCATTGTAGTAACTTCTGCCGGGAAATCCCTACTTGGACAGGCAAATTGCACGAGGCAGGATGCAAAAGTACTGCACGTTGTTAGTAGCGCCATAAATTCGCTCAAAAGGCAGAAGCAGCAGGGTAGACGCCATCGTGGCAGAAGGTTTCGAGGCCGGCGGTCACAATGGTAGAGAGACAACCACGATGTGCCTTATCCCTTCCGTTGTAGACGCTGTAAGATTCCAGTTGTTGCCGCAGGCGGTATTGCCTCAGGCCGTGCCATTGCAGCAGCTCAGTGCCTAGGGGCGGAAGGAGTACAGATCGGTACCCTTTTGCTCTAAGCGAGGAGGTTCGGCGCACCCCGACTTCAAACGGGCTTGCTGCGCTGCAGGTGAGGTGATACCGCCTTAGTACTCAAAAAGCTTGCCCCCAACTCGATTGCTGAGGCTTTTGGGACGGTTGTAGCCGCAGAAGATCGTGGAGCAAGCGCCGAAGAAATGCAAGAACTCTAGGCAAAGGCCGTGCTAAAAGGGATCTTCGAGGAGATCTGGCTGAGGAAACCGGAAGTGGACGGTAACCGCTCAATTTCATCCATCCGATCGGTTGCTGAGATCATGCGATCTCTGAACGAAGAATATGAAAAGGTGATGGGCTGAGGCCGTTATCCCCAAATATTCTCTCCCGAAGAAGTACATATAAGTGCTATTGAGGGTGAATCTTTAGCACCTTTTCTTTTGCCTCGTCCGGCTCGTGAGTATACCGCTTCAGCAAGCGGGGATGCAGTATGCTCACCATCAGAATACTGGTAATACCGGCCAAGGTATCCGCTATGGGCATCGAAACCCAAATCCCTGGTCCCCATAAAAATAGGGAAGATAAGAAGGCATGGGATGGGTAAACGACTTGGCGGGTGGGCTCAAAAACATCGATTTACCTCTTACCTAAACTCTGGAAAACTGCACACTCGTGATTTGTACGCCAATAATCAGGAATGCCATCATGGCGATCCCCAGAGCCTGCGTTGTAAAAGTAACAAGGCACCATCCCTTCTCTGAGAAGGCTTGCACAATCAAACTAGGAGTAAATAGTGCCATTGCAAAACCAATAGCCGCTACAGAAACATTCACTAGGGCGGCTAACTTATACGTATCTATGGAGCGGCATCTTACGCGCGCGCAGAGTTGAACCCGACAATCGGCTGCATCCCCAGAGACACCGCCATAAACTGGATGAATAACTGGGTAATACTAAGGATAATTCCATAGGCAGCTATGGAGATATTAGCTTCTGCAGTAGAGGCGGCATAGTACACAAAACTCCGATTCATAATGATGTTAATAAAGGCTGATTGACAATCATCATAACGAAGGAGCAATGCCGATGGAAACAGTGCCAACATCATCTTGAAGTCCGGACGATAGTCGCCCCAAGAACGAGAGAAGTGGAGCGTATGACGCTGATTGAAGAAGTGACTCATGACAAACACAGCAGCCACAATCTCCGAAATAACGGTTGCCCAAGCCGCCCCTTTGATACCCCAACCAAAATCAAAAATAAAGATGGGGTCTAGGATACAATTGAGCACAGCCCCAAGGAGCATCGAAATCATGGCTTTATGGGGATAGCCGGATGCTCGCATGATGGCATTGTAACTGAAACAAAGGTCTGATACAATATTGGCAGGGACTACAATATAGAGATACTCCTTGGCGTAGGGAATAATTATGTCGTTAGCCCCAAAGAGATGCAACAGAGGATCCATAAAAAGCAGAACCATGGAGCAGATAGTCACGTTGAAGAGGAGCGTGAGCATAATAGCATTGCTCAAGAGTCGCTCTGCCGTTTTTTGGTCGTTCCGCCCCAAATAGATAGAGACACGTACAGCTGCCCCACTCCCTACCAGCATGCCAAAAAGCCACCAGAAGAGAAGAATGGGCAACGTTATCGCCATACCGGCTGGGGCATCATCTCCGGCCCCTGCCCTATGAAGATGCGGTCTACTATGTTGTAGAGAGCATTGACTACCGCTCCTATCACCGAGGGAAGAGCGTAAGTGAATAGGAGGCGCGGTATAGGAGCATTTTCGAGTTTGTGGAGTCTCTCTTCTTCTCTACTCATCTGTTTTTCGTTATAGTTCCACTATTGTTATACCGGCTCCTCCGAAGCGCACATCTTCGTCGTAGAATCGGAGCACATAGGGGCGCGTGGGAAGCATCTGACGAATGCTCTGGCGTAGGGCTCCAGTGCCCGTCCCATGCAGAATACGTACCCGGTGACAACCTACTTGTATTGCCTCATCGAGGTAGTACTCCACAGCTTGTAGGGCATCTAAGGCACGCATCCCCCGCACATCAAGTTCTTCTCGAGTTTGTTTTCTTCTCATGGATGTGCTCGGTTATGTTACTGGAGATGCGCTCGGTGAGAGCTGAAGTTTTTGGGGTATTCCCCGCCACTCGCTCAAGCTTACCCCATCGATCATTGTTTGCATAGTTCCCCGAGAGCCACAAGGGCTGACGCCCACGAAGCTCTAATAGAGTGCCCTCTATACCATTTTGTGATCGATCCGCACTGCCATCCCTCTTCTAAGGGTAGAGGCTTGGGCGTTTTGGGAGAAGTCTGGGCAGCTTCGTCGGAGGCTTTGCGGCGCTTTTCTTCCTTTCGTTTGCGCCTATTCTCTATACGTTGCCACTCTCCTATCAATGGACTGACTCGCCTCCGACTGAGAGGCTTCACCAGGAGTGAGAGAGGTCTCTTGGGCCAGAGTGTTTGCAATTCTTGCCGTGCCAGAAGGGTCTTTTTCGCGCTCGGCATTACTCTCTTCAATTTCTCGAATAGTGCGCTCAATACGGGCGTTGCTCCTTAAGTAGGCGTTGCGCTTCGTCTTGGGCTTGAGCCAGCACCTCTTTGCGTGAGGAATGCAACTTGGCAAGCGCAGGCTATGACTTATCTCCTCCTCAAGCTGCCTCTCTTGGCGGCGTATATTGTCACGCTTCTTCTCCCAATAGCGTTTATCTCGAGCAATCTCTTGTACGTACTTATCCGTATCAAGCATCTCTTTCCTACCAAGCTTTCCGCCATCTCAGCACCCTTTAGGTAAGCCCTGATTTCTTAGCAATCTCAATGGCAAGGAGCTACCCGGCTGACCAATGGACAGACGAAAAAGGGACGCATAGCCCCTCGGTCGTAAAGCATAGCTCCATTGATAATACCCTGGTGACAAGAGGCGTATTGTTTGAGATTGCGGTGGTGTGTTAATAGAGGCGAACGACTTGTGGGCATTAAACTCCGCCAAAGAGCCTCGGCAATAGCGCCTCCCAACTCCGGTTCTGTACCGGCTCCAGATTTCGTCTATGAGCAAAAGGGGGAGCGAGGGAGGCTATCCTGCAAAAAGTGGCGCATGCTCACGGGGTGCGAGACTATACGTACTAAGATCGTCTTCGATACTCTGATCATCTCCCAATATTGATGGCTAGGGAAGAAAAAGACCGGCTGTAGAGTCAGGATGTACCGGTATGAGCATCCCCATTTGCAGCATGTATTGTAGTAAAGCACAGGTCTTGAGGCATACCGATTTTCCCCGCATTGGGTCCCGAGATAAGCAAAATACGTGCATTCGGGGCCTTGAGTGCCTAAATCAATGAGGCACTAACTCCCGTTGCTCGGCTTGTAGGGGTTCGACGGAGAGGATGCCTCGCCTCTTTCCAATCTAGGTAGGGGCGAGACTCTATAACGGGAACAATGGCTCGCTCCTCTTGAGGAGAAACGCGCGATAGCAAAGGCATCAAATACCCTACCAACCGGTACATGGCAAATGAGAGGGATATGGGGGCGAATATCATCGGCAAGGGTATCAGGATACGGATAATCTCCCTGCGCTCGGCTGCGTCTAGCTCGCATTCGATTGTTCGACTCGACAATCTCGATAGGCTCTATAAAGACCGTCTTACCACTACTCGACTCGTCATGTACAAGTCCGGGGATATTCCGCTTATAGCTTGGATTCACCGGTATTGCAGAGTGCCCATCTCTCCAGAGAAGGGCGAGCCTCTTCGTCTGCCCAGCCCTCACGTATTGCCTGTGCCAATGAGAAGGCGAGATCTGCCGTGCCGTGCTACGCTCTACGGACGAACGCTCCCGTGCGGATGGCTCGCAGCTCCGGAGGGCTGAGTCTTGTATTCGACCGAAGCGATCGAGCAGGGCTATCAATCCGCTGAGCGATGAGAGAGCAAAAAGCCCCTCGGGAAGCAGTTGCAAAAAGTGCAGGATAGCGAGGCGGTTCTTGGCTCTCGGGGTCTGTCGCTTGCTGATGGCCCAAAAACGATAGAGATGCTCCATCGTGCGAATGGCTTGCAAGAGATGTGGCAGGCGATCCTCACTCAGATAGGTACCCTCGGGGCGTATCCCATCGAGGGAGCTCCGAAGGTCTTCAAGCGAAAGAGAGGGAAAGTCTCGTCCCTCTTGTAGTATGAGAAGCAACTCCTTTACGCGATCCAGCCGCTGCAAAATAAGGGGCAGAATCATCCTCTGCACGGAGGGCATCAATCTCCTCCTTCCCCATCAAGCTACATGTTTTTTTCTTCAGTAGCTCACGCACTTGGTCGAACCCAACCTTTTCTTCAAAGGCTCGAGGATAGGTTTTTAGTAGAGCCATAGGAGACTAGAAATGAAAGAGTGCGGAGAAGTCGTTGCCATTTGCATAAAAGCAAAAGGGCAGAAGTAGTACAAAACCATCTTGTTGGCTTTGGTATCGTCTTATCAGCTCACCCTTCTGCGAGTTATAATCTCCCAAAAAGAGTGAAGAGGATATACCACCATCCAGCATCGGGATCAGGAGGAAGTTCATAAGGCAGAATCACCGAGGAGAAGGGCTGTAATGCTCCAAAAGCGATGAGGGATCGAAGACGTTATCAAATAGCTTCCCTATGGATATGAAGCCTCCATCTGTGGGCCCCCTCCTTGGTAAACACATATTTCATGTCCCTACATACCCTTTGAGCGTATTGACAGCTCGAGGAGCAACCTGCCGGTACACTCTGCAACAAGAGGTATTGTATCTCCTCAGTAGGATATATCCTGTTTATATCGGCGAAGTTGCACCAATGCGCCCCCTGCAGTATCAGGCTGAAGGGTAGCCGTAAGGGTGTCTCGGATCAGGTAATTGCAATGAATGTACTCGATTGCGTTGCTCTCTAAAGATAAGTTGGGCATCCGTGGCATCCACAATGGGGAGGCTATCTACCTGCAAGAGGATATCCCCCGCCTGCATACCCACTCTCGCTGCAGCAGTATTGGGGAGCACACTGTCTACAATAAAAGGAATCTGCATACCCATAAAGCCGACGCCCTCAGCCATCACCTGCTGCATCATATCGCTAGGCATCACAATGGTTTTCTCTACCCCATCCCGACGTACTACCACCTTTTTGCGGTAATCACATCTCGAATAAAGTTATTAGAAAAGGGGCGTCAAGAGGCTTTCCATCAGCCGAAAGGATTATGTCATTATCTTGAAATCCTGCCTTATGAGCCGCAGGTGAGAAACTCATCCCAGCTGTAATATTGGCACTCGATAAGGAGGAATCTCCCCAGTGGAGTGCAATACCACTATAGATAACAACAGCAAGTCAGGTTAAAAAGAATACCCGCAATCATGATGAGCCGTTGCCAAGCCGGTTTTTGCTCTAAATTCGTAGGGTTGAGGCGTAGATTTCTCATCTAACTCTGAGGAAACGCTCGTCCACCATACCGGCCATAGAGCAATAGCTCAAAGGGAACCAGCCTATGCCATAAACGGTGCCACTACGCTTTGATCGGTACTTAAAGAGTGCCTCCCCCAGTCGAAAAAGAGGAAGAATCGCTCCTCGTACCCCAAAGAGACGTGCCGCTAAAGAAGTGTCAAGCTCGTGAAATACGACCAAAATGCTCAGCGAGAGCATCAATTGCAACGTTTTAATTAGAAAGGCAACTAGCATGAGGGTGGGAGGATTATGGTGAAGAAACCCTCGGAGAGAAGGGTCCTGATGGTAAGCAGAATAGATACACTCATTCATGCTTCAAAGGTACAAAAAGAGATGGTAGGCCTATTTCGAAAAAGTTTCTAGGCAATATAGAGTCCCTTTCTGCCCTAAAATGATAGAATTTTAGGGTAGAAAGGGAGTGCACTGAGGCAAAAACTTTTTATAAATCACCTGTCGTTTCTAGCTCCGAATGATCTAAGATGCGATGGGCAATAGAGCCCATACTATCCGTTTGGAAGACCCTCCCTTAACGGATACCTTGGCCGTACCCCGATCAATACCAAACCAAGCCCCCACCATATTTACACGGAATGTGGCCTCACATATCATTCCGGAAGGAGGGAAACCCACGTGGGCGTAGTCTTCGACACGAGCTCTATACTCTTTACTCGGTAATGCTTATGGTTATAGGTAGTGCGCACAGAAGCCTCATGCTCCAAAAGCCGGCATAATTGAGTCAATTGCACGCTCTATCTCCATATTGATCAGTTTCTTTCGTTTGGCATCAGTATGCTTCTCCCATGGGGTGGGTATGCTACTAAGTGCGACTGCTCGAATCGCGACTGCCGAGCCTCCACCTCTTCGTTAAACTCTTTGAGGGAAGAGTAACTACTTGTAGCTATAGCTTCGATGGCTTGTATCTCGTCTCTAAACTCCAAGAGATCCGGCTCATAAACTTTGGCATCAGGGGTACTTATTGAGCAAAGTTTGAGCTTCCGAAGTCTTCAAAATGACCAATAGATTGTGAGTATTCTTGAGGACTTCTTCGAGAGAATGACCTGTGTCTGAGGTGATTAATTCGTATTGATTGCGGATACGAAAGAGCCTGCACTTATCACGCTGATCCGCTAAAAACCCCACGTTTCTGGCGCAACTCCTCTACATGGGCATTCTTGGGATGCTCTGTGATAAATAAGTCAAAGCGGTCTATGACTCCGTCAAGCGACTCTTCACTCGCTCAGATTCCCTCTGCTTGCAGTGCGCAGCATCTTGCAACAACTCTCGGTAGAGTTTTTCTTTGCTTTTGCGCCCACACCCTGCAATTAGGAGGAGGAAGCCAGCAAAATGGAGCAGAAAAAGTTCGTGTGATACGCATGTTATGTTTCTAGTTGGATGCTAACCTGTTTTTCTAGTTTCACTCTAATAGTGGAGAAAGATTCACCATAGAAAGAACAAACGAAGAGGGAATAAAGATTACACTCCCCTCTTTTTCATAGACAAATGTACATCTTTCTTATACATCCCGATGCAACATTCCCCATTAATATTCCCCAAGGAAGACGAAATGAAGCCTAGAAGCATAGATAGACACAAGGCTGTTGTCTCTAAAGGTTGAGGTGTGTATTACTACGACAGCACACTACTCCCCTCAAAAATAAATGCCCAAGAGATTTATTTATGACACATTTCTATATCTTTGCTGTTGCACTTTGAATAAAAAGTAACAGTTATATGACACACTACAATTGTCTTATAAGACCTATAAGACTTAGAAACTATTTCGGTTTCGGCCATTCTCTTGCTCCTCTCTTCTTTTTACTCGCCTCTTGTTCACCTTCTACCCCAAAACCGGACCCCTCAAGTGAGCAAGAAGGCCCCCAACTCCCAGCAGGGGTTTTCTACAAAAGTAGGACCAGCATAGAGAGTGCGAGGCCTTTGAAGAAAAAGCAGAAGATCACCAAGCTGTGGCTGCTATTCCTACAAAAGTAGAACCCAACGATATCTGGACCTCTGTTTTCTACGTTCTCCTATCCGAAGATGAGCTCGCCCCTGCAATGCCATCGCCTACTCTGGGGCGTGGAGAGCGTCTCAGAACGTGTGAATCTATTCATAGCAAACCCGTGCCGCTTACCAAGAAAAATAGCACCTTGGCTTCAGTATTATTATCGCCCCATAGGCTACACAGCAGACAATAGAGAGTATATCAGAGAGTCTATCACCACATGGAGCCCTCAGGATATACTCGTGGCGGTATCCTTAGTCGACAACGAAGCCGATCCTAAGAAGAGCGACTATAAACTGATGTGGGCGCAACGAAAGATATCAACATCACCACACCTGCAAGCAATAACTAACAAATTAATATGAAAAAACAATTACATCTACTGGTACTCTTGGTAGCTGTGCTCCATGGGGCTCACTAAACTCGCAAACTCGCGTAAAACCACCTACGCCCTTCTATCACACGGGTTTGAAGATTGGACCAAAAACGATCTCAAAGAAGAAATCATAACCATCGATGGATACCGGTGGAAGGTTTGCAATGCAGTCATCACCTCAGACTCCACCAAGAGAATCACAGGGCACAAAGCCCTCGAACTACAGGCCGGCTCCTACAATGGTGAAGTCGCTTCGCTAGAGCTTCTCAGATAATATAGAAGCAAGCCAGATTGCCTTTGCCTTCTCATCCTCCAGCATGGACAGGTTGTCTCTGACAACGCCAAGCTTGGGCATACGAATTGACCTACGACAATGGAGAGAACAGCACAGAGCCAACTCGCCTTTCATCTTCGACCGTCATGCCTATACAGCGACCATCGAACAACCCGAAGAGAATTCAAGCCCTTCCTTCCGTATCTGCTATACAGGCAATGCCTTTGCAATACAGGGACGACTATCTATCCTCATAGACGACATCGCTTTTATTTCCTACCAAATCAAGAACGATCAAGCCTGGGAGATACGTGCAGATGGAATCACCAACGGCTGCAGAAACAAGCCAGACCTCTCTTACTGTCTCCCGGCTCTTGGCAGGGGGCTACATGGGTACTCTGGGGATCGGGCGAGCACCCCTACCCCAAATCCACCTCCTATATCACCGTCAAGCTAGACGATAAAGCCGAGATGTTGGTGAAGCACCTCAACGGACATCCTGGTAGCAAGGTGACATTCGACAACCTCACTGAGGAAAAGCACTCCCTATCACCACGTGTTGTAGATCTTATAAGTGGGCTTCCCTACAAAGGCATTGATGACTACAAAAATGGATTTCGTCCGTCCCTACAAGGCCATAGAGACCCTAAACGAATTACGTAATGAGAGATCGGTGCTTTTTACGAACTGACTCCGAAGAGGGATCTCCATCCTCATCAACTTCTCTGTGCCTCTCTGCAACCAATATTGGCTCTGGGATGGTGAGATGGGAATGCTTGTCAATGACCCCTCTACTACCTACCCATCAGTATACTTCCCGAGAGTTTTCCAATGATCAAGAAGATGCGAGGTCAACTTATCAAGCAAGATAATAATCTCGTATTCGTGGTAGATGGTGCTCCCACCACTGTTCTTAGTCAGAATAGCTACCAATTCTTCAACAAGACCTTCATTAGCATTGCCGAGCAATAAGCAACTTCCCGAACTCGATGAGGCTCCCGTATCGCTCCAGCAGGTTCGTATCGTGAAGCCCCAACTCGGATATGGCGTCTTCCCTCCCACAACAAACCAGCGCTTTGAGGTGGAAGACAAAGACGGAGCACGCGTCCCGATGAAATATCTACTCATTCTTCTTCCTTAAGAACGAGATAGATCCAAGCCAAGAACTCGATGTATTCGCCATCGTTGGCAAGGACTTCTTTTTCCGGGAAGCGATCCTCTTCCCCATCCTTGCTCGTGAGCACAACAAGACAGCCAACGAAGAGATATCCTATAACAAAGACCTTCTCTCTGGCAACCCAAAGAGAACGGAATAGCGCTCCACGCTAACGAGGCTTAGCATGGTAGCCATCTACTCGATCCAGTGGCGAAGTGATCGCCCACCTTACACTAATGGCGGAGGCCAACAAGAGGTCGCTCTCCCCTCTGGCAATTATGTTATTGTAGCAACCTCTCCCGAGCAGGATTCTTACTACACAACCAAGGTTAGTCTGCATGTTTCTATGCAACAATGAAAATGAAAAAAATATAGCTTCGTAGCCCTAGCGCTACTCCTCTCCATCTTCCGCGCCTCAGCTCAAGAGGTTTTGCCTCCCACCAAGATAGATCGCTTTGTTCCGCCCCACCCTAGATGGGAATGTAATGACCATGGTCATTGACCCCGACGACAAAAATAGTAGTAGGGGCCTTCCACAATGGGGGATTTTCGGACGAAGAAAAGCCCTCAGAATGGACTGCATCATGCGACTCAATAAGGATGGCAGCGGACCGAGCAACCTTCAATAAAGGGAAGTGGATTCAACAATCTGGTGTATGCTATCACCCGTACTAAGAGGAAATACTTGGTTGCCGGAGCATTTTACCGAATACAATGGTGCTCGAGTGGGCATGCTGGTGCGTCTCAATAGCGATGGATTTCGCTCGACCTACATTCAAGCAAGACCAATGAGTTTGTGCTCAACATTTCAACGAGAACTACACAGCAGAGGTAAACAAAATCATGGTTCATCCATCCGGAGTATCTATGTGGCAGGTGCCTTTAACACAGTTAATGGCATCCACCTCGTTGCTCCTTCTCTGCGGATGGAGAACACGATGCCTCCTACCAACCCGTAGATGCTGTGAATGAGAAATCATCGCCCATTATCCTCGGATCTTATAGGAGGAAGATGGTAGTTTCTACATCACGGGCTTCTTCTCTAAGTATGGAGCAATACGTGGTTTTGAATGGTATCGCCCGCTTCAACGAAGATGGTAGCTTGGATAAAGACTTTCTTCACATTGCAGCAAAGGACGATACGGATTACTCTTGCACAATCAAAAGCATTGCTCCTACGACAAGGGGCGCTATATCATAGCCGGTGACTTCACCAAGATCAATGGCAATCCTCGCTGCTTGAGCTGTGTAATCAACTCCAAAGGGTGAGGGTAGAAATGGATCACTATCAACCTACAACTTCGCCTCTCTTAACCCAAGCGCCAACTGGGCTTTGCTATAGCGCCCTCCGCTATGAGAGTATGTCTTTAATGGGTGGTGGAGACGTCGCTCTAGCTAAAACCTCATACCTCCGTGCCCTTACGGCTCAGGGCAAAGAGATCCGCGAAGGTTACGACTTTGGGCTAACCCCCCGATGGTACGAGTGGCATTCCTACAAATTGATCCAAGAGGTTGGCTTTACATATCCGGGCTCTTCAAAAACATGTCCGGCACTCCGACTCTCTACTTCACAAGGCTGCCATCCCCGCCCAGGGACTGCCATTGCCCCATCTCTCCTCTAGAGAGGGTTGCCATCTCTCAAATAGGACTTTCCGTTAAGGTCGAAATGAAGAAAAAACATGGCTCAGCTATCGCTATACTCAGTGGATGAGTCCTTGTTGCTCAACAAGATGGACATGCTTTAGAAGCCTCTATCTCGGCTCCACGCAGTGGGGAACTACATCCTCTGCATTGCAGCTCGAAGATGGATCTCACTAAACCGGAAAAGTTTCTGTTAGCAGAAGTAAGAGTCTTACCGTTCCGGCACTCTTCTTCACTCCAAAGGGGAGCATGATGCCTCTTCTAGTACAGAAAAAGGTTGGCCTCCTTGGTGTCGGCCTTTTTCTATATACCCGCAAGATGTGAAAAGCAACAAGGGAAGGACTCTAGACAACGACTTATCCCACCCGATACATGCATTAGTCACTATATTATTACCTTTGTTGTATAGCTGAAAATAGCAAGAAGAGAAGACAATGAAAAAGAAGTTCAGAGAATATACACAGCCCGACTTCTCGGGAATCAATAAAGAGATCCTAGCTAAGTGGGAAGAGGAAAACCTCTTTGCCGAGGAGCCTTCGTCAACACACTGATGCTCCTTCGTTTTATTTTCTACGAGGCACTCCATCTGCCAACGGTATGCCGGTATTCACCACGTAATAGCTCGTTCTCTCAAGGATATTTTTCTGTCGCTATATAAAACCATGAAAAGGGTATCGATGTGAGACCGCCGTGCCGGATGGGATACACATGGTCTACCCGTAGAGCTCGGCGTGGAGAAGCTCCTAGGTATTACCAAAGACGGTATCAGCAAAACCATTGGTGTGGCTGAATACAATGCGACCTGCCGTCGCGAGGTAATGAAATATACCGCAGGTGGGGCAACTTACCAAAAGATGGGCTACTGGGTGATATGGATCACTATATCACCTATAAGAATAAGTATATTGAGACGCTTTGGTGGCTTCTTGCAGACCTTCATAAGAAGGTTTTCTCTACAGGGATACACCATCAACCCTACTCCCGGCTGCCGGTACAGGGCTTACACGCACGAGTTGAACCAACCCGGCTGCTATCGCGACGTAAAAGACACAGTCTGCACAGCTCAGTTCAAAGTCTCTGAAATCCTAAGAAAGAATGGTGCAATTGGGGCGATGCTTGCTTCTTGGCCTGGACTACCACTCCTTGGACTCTCCTCCTAACACCGCCCTCTGTGTGGGCCCCAACATTGAGTGCGTAGCCATTGGGACCTTTAATCCTCACTTCTCTCAAACAAACCGTCATCATGGGAGCCCCCGTGTAGAAGCCTATTTTGACCCTAAGAATCAAGTAGAAGAGCTCCCCGAGCTGCACCAAAAGAGGTAAAAGAAACTACCTTGGCGCATTGTAGGGGTCGCTACAATGGGAGCGAACTGCCGAGCTACAATACGAGCAACTTATCCCCTGGGTTAAGCTGACGAAGGTGCCTTCCGCGTAATTACAGGGAGACTTTGTAACTACAGAAGATGGTACCGGCATCGTGCACATTGCTCCTACATTTGGTGCAGACGACCGCCGTGTAGCCCTAACAAAAATAACATCCATCATTGGTACTTATCGACCGCGATGGGCAGAGGCGTCCATGGTAGACTCCAAGGAAGATTCTATAAGATAGAGCACCTATCTAAGGAGTTTATTGCCTCTAAAGTAGACCTTCCCCTCTACGATGTGTATGCCGGGCGATATGTAGAACGCCTACTCTCCCGAGCCTATCGACGACAAGGAGGCCTCGATATGAGACATCTGTGTGATGCTTAAGATGGAGAATAAAAGCATTCCGCATCAGAAGCATACCCACAACTACCCCACTGCTGGCGACGCCGATCAAGCCTATTCTCTACTATCCTCTCGATAGCTGGTTCATTCGCACTACAGCCTGCCGCGAGCAGATGATTGCCTAAACAACACCATCAATTGGAAGCCCGAGAGCACTGGTTCGGGTCGCTTTTGGCAAGTGGCTTGAGAACCTTCAAAGATTGGAACCTCTCGCGTAGTCGATTCTGGGGGTGCGCCCTCAGCATCTGGAGAAGTGAAGATGGCACCGAGGCGTTGTATTGCATCTGTGAAGAGCTCTACCAAGCCATAGAAGAGTCTGATTGCGGGTGATGAAAAGCAATCCTTTCGGGGCTTTCACTCCGGGCGATTATAGCGACGAGAGCTACGAAGATCGACCTTCACGCCCGTGGTAGACGAGATCAAGCTCGTCTCCCTCCGGCAAGGTGATGAGGCGTGAGCAGACCTCATTGACGTTTGGTTTGACTCGGGGGCTATGCCTGTGCTCAATGCCACTATCCCTTTGAGCATAAGGAAGAGATCGAAAGGTAACGAGCTATTTCCCGCCGACTTCATTGCCAGAAGGTTGACCAAACTCGAAAGCTCGTTCTTTACGCTCCATGCGATCTCTACCATGGTACGTGGTGGTGTTGCCTTCAAAAATGTGTTGGCAAACGGATTGGTTCTCGATAAGAACGAAACAAGATGAGCAAGCGTCTAGGCAATGCCGTTGACCCTTTTGCCACCATTGAGCAATACAGATCAGACCCCCTCCGCTGGTATATGATTACCAATGCTTCCCATGGGATAACATCAAGTTCGACCCCGGGGAATCAGGAGGTAAGCCGCAAGTTCTTTGGCACCCCTATACAATACGTACCAATTTTTCGCCCTCTATGCTAATCTTGTGATGGCTTTATAGCAAGTGAACAACCCCTGTCAGACGGCGAGGCCGAGATAGATCGTTGGATTCGTTCGCTGTTGCACGTCTCAGTGCCGAGGTTGACCAGCATCTTGCTAACTATGAACCCACCAAAGCGGGCAGAGCTATTGACGATTTTGTCTCCATAAACCTAAGCAACTGGTACGTACGTTTATCCGCAAACGCTTCTGGGCTGGCGAGATGTCTCAAGACAAACTCAGTGCTTTACCAAACGCTTTATAGGTGCCTTACGACCATTGCAAGGCTCATCGCTCCCATCGCTCCATTCTGCGGATCACCTCTATCGCGATCTTGTAGAGGAGACGGACGTTCTGTACACTTGCGAGACTTCCCGAGCCGTCCCGAGCTTATCGATCAGCAATTGGAGGAAAGGATGCAGAATACAAGAGCTATCCTCTATGGTGCTAACACTCCGCCGAGTTAATATAAAGTGCGCCAACCTCTCAGTTTGATCATGCTCCCATCTCAATGAAGAAAAAGCTCAAATAGAGGCCATTCGCTCCCTCCTCCTTTCTGAGGTTAATGTAAGAGATATAAGCTATGTAGATGCCTCAGAGGGCATCTGGAGCAGACGTATCAAGCCGACTTCAAAAGCTCGGTCCCGCTACGGCAAGATTATGAAGCCGAAGCCAAACTGTTGCCGACCTGCAAGCCTCGGAAATTGCGGCTTTAGATCGTGACGGATTCTTAGAACATGACCGTTGCGGAATACCTGCTGTCGACTAGAGCGTAGCGACGTGAGCATCATTGTGAAGACATACCGGGATGGCTCATTTTGCAGCCGAAGCAGCGTACCGTTGCCTAGATGTTACGCTCCGCAGAGCAACTCATCGAAGAAGGGCTGGCGCGTGGTTTGTCAATCGCATCCAGAATGTACGAAAACAGGCAGGCTTCGGGTGAATGATCATCAATATCATTGTGCTCGCAGGGGGCAAGATGGATCCTGTGCCAGCATCATCACGACTATATTGCCCGTCGGGTACAAACCGAAAGCATCCTGCTCAGCGATACCGTAAGCGATGCTATAGAACTCGACTTCGACGACTTCTGCCTGTCGGTGAGCGTAACTAAAAATATCTGATTGAGATAAACTCCCTTTTCTAAACACAATGAGTTTAATTTCTCAAGACCTGCTTACCCCCGAAGAATTACATCGCAAGAGACTCACCCAGTCTCTTGTGGTATGGGGGATTGTTGCCCTATTGCTTATTATCGATCAAGCTATCAAAATATGGGTAAAGACCCATATGATGCTCGGAGAAGATATACGTGTATTCAGTGGATTTCACCTGCTTTCTCGTTGAGAACGAGGGGATGCATAGGGGATTACTCTGGGTAGTAAACTCTTCCTTGACTCTCTGCATCATAGCCATGGGGCTACTCTCTTGAGGTAGCTCAGCTGATACAGCAGCAGCAAGTTCTCTACATGGTTTCTGATTGTGCTTGCCCTCATTACAGCCGGAGGATCAGCAATGTGTGACTCCCTCTTTTATGGTTTGATTTTCTCCTCCAGCCAGGGGACCATTGCCGAGATTTTCCCAAAAGACGGCGGCTATGCACCTCTCTTTTATGGGCATGTTGTAGACATGTTTTCTTGCCCACTGATCGATTGTGCACTACCTCGTGGATCCCCAAATGGGGTGGGCAGCGGTTTACATTCTTCGATCCATCTTCAATTTTGCAGATGCGTGCATCAGCGTTGGCGTTCGTGGCTCTTATTCTATTTTGCCGAACACCGCTATCTCGTGCCCTTGAGATGCTGCCTTCAAACGTCGTCGCCAAAACCACTCCCCCGATAACGAAGGTAACTATGCAGCGCTGCGCTCGTTATCTGCTGGGGACTCTTGCCCTTCTCATCACCCTAGGCGGCCTATCAGTTGCGGAGACAAATGGCAGCACAAGCTGGTGATAAACAGCGCAGCTCATTGGCGAACTCTACAAGGGCCGATTGCCTCATGGACAATCTGAAACAGCATCAACGACACAGTAACGACTTGCCCTGAGGTCAGATTTTTGAGAAAGTGCGGGATTGCACGATCCGACTTCGATAGCATCATATATCATTACAACATTGATGAGCCTCTACTTTTTGCCGACATGAGTGCGACGTGCCTCCTATGACCTCGACAAAAGATTGGAAGCCGTGTCAGAAGGGGGCTCCACTCCTCTCGAGAATTTCATCTCTTCAGAATCAGGAGACTTAAGCAATCTCAATATCAGGCAAATCGTCCCCAACTCTTACTACCCTTGCCGTGTTAGCTTCTTGAGCAAAGCCTCTTGGATAACGCATAGTGCCGTTATAAATGACGGAATACCGGCGGGTAGCTCCTGGTCACGATCGATGTAGAGGACCTACGAGTAGTCGAGAATCAGTGGCACCCATTCTTGAGTAGCTATTATGCCGATGATTCCCACCGTATCCATTCAACTCCGCTCAAAATTCAGAATGAGAGACCTACTGCCCTCGATTTCAAAGAAGATTTCCCCCGCACCTAACCCTCTCTATTCCAACCCGGAGAAAAGGATACGACTATACTTTACATTCGCAGCCTACAGTTGCTTTCATCTCAGGAAGGGCCCAGGCGACTCCTCCTCAACCATCAGAGGACGAACTCCTTTTCGATCGCCTTCTCTGCCTCGGAGGCTCTTAATCCTCAACTTAGGCCAGGCCCTTAGCCCCTTTATTTTTATATATCCTCTCATGTATAATTCTATGAACCGATCTATCCATTTTTATCCTCCTTATTCTCTCGGTAGGCGCCTTGAGTGCTCAAAATGCCTTTACCGCATCCCCATCGCCTTTTTACAATGTGAAAACCTCGCCGATTGCAACGATGGCGCTAACGATGACGCAGAATTCCTTCCTCAAGGCAAACGTGAATGGACAAACGAACGCTACTCAAAGAAGTTGAACAATATAGCCCGTGTGATTGGGTGATATGTACGAACAAGGGAAGCAGCCGTTGTAGAGTCTTGCCAGTCGAAAATCGCCATGTGCTAGAGATTTGGTACGAAACCCCAGCATTCAGCGTAATTATGGCATTATTCATTACGATTCTCCCCGACCCTCGTGGGATAGATTGTGCCCTCCTCTACGATGCTAAGTTTTCCTTCCAGAGCAGTGGAGTGCGCTTTATAGCCCTACCGATGAGTCTCCATACCCACCGGACATCCTCTTTGCCACAGGTACCATAGAGAATGAGGTATTTCACTTTATCGTAGCACTGGCCTCTCGCGACTGGGGCGCCCCGCCTCGGCAGGGGCGACGTATGGTAGCGGCCAGACCATGCGCCAAGTGGCGACTCCTCCTCGAGTACCCGGGAGTAAGGCAATACTGATGGGGAGACTGTCGTGACGGTCCTTTCGATGCTTCCATGGTAGAGGGGCTCAATCTCTGCCAAACTATCGATGAGACTCATGCGGCAGATCTTTTCTCCCATGCTCTCTATGTATCCTTAAGGCGCCAGCACTCTCGCCTACAAAGGGAATGGAACCTTTTTTGACATCATGGCGGTCAGTGGCAATCTCTGAAGAAAAACACACAGGGGCTCCATTTGTATCAGGACCCCGAGGCCATCAACTCGCCTATGTATTCACGCGCGACTATCTTCTCCAGCAAACTCCCAAGCATCGAGGAGAGCCTTTGCGCACCTTGCCGAGTGGTAAATATATGGGTGGCTACTCGATCATCTGCCCGTATGCCTCTACCTCACCAAGTAACTCACCTATCCGCTCTTGATATGAAGATATCGACCTCCATGCTCAATGACCTATCTCTCAAAGAGGAGATGGACCAAGCGATAAAGGTGCTAGAAAACCGATTTTTATCCAGGAGGAGGTGGTTATTCGCTCAGAAATTAGCAGACCATGTAGGCTGTCGCTATGCTTATCCCTGCGCCAACAGCACCGATGCCCTGAATAGCCTTAGTGGCTTTGGACTTAAAACCGGGAGACGAGGTGCTTGTACCGCCTACCTATGTGGCAAGCGCAGAGGTGATAGCCCTACTCGGCTTGGTACCGGTACTTGTGGATGTAGACAAAGGACCTTCTGTCTCACCCCAGGCAACTGAAAGTACTAACCCCACGCACTCGAGGCTCTTATCCCCGTGCATTTATTCGGGTCTATCTCCCCATGGAGCCGATACTTTGCTTCGCACAGAGCACAATCTCTACGTAATAGAAGACAACGCACGGGCCTTGGGCGCTACCTACACCTTCTCCGATGGAAGGAGGGCAAAGGCGAGGCACTTTGGGGCATATTGGCTGTACCTCTTTCTTCCCTCAAGAATTTGGGATGACTACGGCGATGGAGGGCCCTCTTTACGAACGATGATCGCCTTGCCGAGAGGCTCAAGATGATCGTCAACCACGGTCAGCGCACAAAATATAAACACGAAGTCATTGGCTGCAACTCACGGCTAGACACGCTGCAAGCAGCAATACTAAGGTGTAAAACTTCCCCATCTTGCCGAGTATGGAGAGAGACGATGCGAATTGGCTCACCGCTACACGAAAGCTCTACAAAGGGTGAAAACATTATTCCTCCCCAAAGAGATGCCCTACCAACGCGTGTATCACCAATACACCTTGCGGGTACTTAGTGGGAAGCAGAGACCAACTACGCCAGCATCTCTCGGGCAGGGTATTCCCTCCATGGTCTACTATCACAGCCCCTACACCATCAGCCTGCATTCACCCCTTGAGTGCATTGCCGGCCCTTACTGCAGCAGAGCAACTCTCCATTGAGGTGCTCTCTACCCATCTATCGAGTTCCCCTAGAGGGAGCAAGATCGGGTAGTTGCAGCCATCCAACAATTTGCATAAAAGCTAATACTCATAGCCTTATGGATGTACCCACAGCACTATCAAGCTCACCCCACAGCCATTATAGACGAAAGGTTGCTCCATTGGTAGCGGCACCGTTATTTGGCATTTCTCACGTTATACAAGGGGCTACCCTTGGCAATAATTGTTCTCTGGGGCAAAATGTAGTTGTTTCTCCCGGAGTCATGCTGGGGATGGCTGTAGAGTGCAAAACAGATGTATCTATCTATACCGGGTGCATTGTGCGAAAACGTCTTTTGAGGTCCTCATGTGTTTTTCACCAACATCCTCAATCCTAGAGCTTTTATAAGCAGAAAAGAGGGTTCCTCTCTACTCCGAATAGGATATGGAGCCTCTATCAGGGGCGAACACCCAACCATCCTATGTGGCATTTCCATCGGGCTTATGCCTAGTAGGTGCAGGTGCTGTAGTACTCAGCGATGTCCACTGACTTTGCCCTTGTGGTAGGGAATCCTGCTCGACAAATTGGATGGGTAAGCCGCCATGGCGAACGTCTCAATTTTGACGAAAAAGGCCGAGCCCAATGCCCTATCACCCAAGAAGTTTACCAACTCTCTAACTCTAATGTATCTCTAGTCGAATGAAAATTTCGCCATCATAGGGGTCGCAGGTTACGTTGCCCTCGCCATCTCCGCGCCACTACAAGCCACCGGTAATCAGCTCATCTCTGCCTACGATCCTCACGACAGCATCGGCATCATCGATAGTTGCTTTCCGAAGCCTCTTTCTTTACCGAACAGGAGCTATTCGACCGCCACAACAGCAAGTTACGAGTACCCCAAGCAACTTAGTTATATCTCTGTCTGCTCTCCCAATTACCTCCACGATGCTCATTGTCGCTACGCTATGCGCCTTCGGGGCAAGTAATTTGCGAGAAACCTCTCGTGCTAAATCCGTGGAATATAGACGCACTCAACAAATTGAGAGAGACATTTGGGCACCGTTTATAACATACTACAACTACGTCTGCCTCTATCATCGCCCTACGCGAGAAGGTACAAGTAGATCGACAAGATATACGATGTAGACCTCACCTACATTACCTCACGTGGCATGTGGTACCACTTCGTGGAAAGGGGATGATCGGAAAAGTGGAGTATTGCAACGAATATCGGGTACACTTCTATGATATGCTTACTTGGATCTTTGGCTCTGTACAACGCAACATCGTGCACGTAATGAGCCACGATCGCTGTGCAGGATACCTAGAGCTAAAGAGGCCCGAGTGCCTGCTTCACTCTCCATCAATGCCCAACTGCTCCCGTCAATGCCTTAGAAGGCGAGCGAACCTATCGCACCATCAATATAGACGGAGAAGAGTTTGAGTTCAGTGTTGGCTTTACCGAACTGCACAACGAGAGCTACCAACATATATTGAAAGGAGAAGGATTTGGATTGGAAGAGGTACGCCCCTGTATCGAAATTGTGCACGACATACGTCTGGCACCCTATTGGGCTCAAGGGGCGACTACCACCCCTTAGCGAGCCAACCACTCTCGTCACACCCTTTTTATCCTAAGCTACCTACTCCTTTCTAGAGAGTTTGCCTCCGCAAAGGAAACGCTGAAGCGGAGAATGCCTATTTTTCTATCGCCTGCCTATGAGCCGGGGTGGGATATCCCTTATTGCGATCCCAACCATAGACGGGGAATCGCTTGTGAGCAGCTAGCATATAGTCATCTCGATAGGTCTTGGCCAGAATGGAAGCTGCGGCAATAGAGGCTAGACGGCTATCCCCTTTTACAATGCACTCATGGGGATATCAAAGTGAGGATCAAAGTGATTGCACGTCAATAAGCAAACGTTGAGAGTAATGCTCAAGGCGGCTATAGCTCGGTGCATAGCCAAGAATGAAGCGTGAAGTATGTTGTGCGTATCAATCTCTTCTGCCGAAACTTGCCCAACAGCCCAAACCACTGCTTGCTCTTCTGTTGGGGACGAAGGCGATAACAGAGTGCGCTCCGTTAGCTTTTTCGAGTCGTTAAGCTCCGGCAAACAGAAGTCCTCCGGCAGATTACAGCCGCCGCAAATACATCCCCCACGAGGGGCCTCGTCCGGCCTCATCGCACCCACCTCTATACAGCCATCTGCCAAAAATGCAAGTCTAGCATCCCTATATTCCTTCTTAAAAAGAAACTAGAGCACGACGCAAAGCCGCAACAAAGGCATGTACATCAGCCTCAGTATTGTAGAGGCCAAAAGAGGCTCTGAGGGTAGAAGTTACCCCAAAACGATCTAAAAGAGGCTCGGCGCAATGGTGACCGGAGCGCAACGCAATCCCTTGTTGATCCATCAAAAGCACCAAATCATAGGGGTGTACTCCATCTACTACGGAGTGGCACGGCCTCTTTGTTGGGGCCGTACCAGTCAGCCGTACCCTTTGAGAGCCACCTCGTCTACCGCCATCACTGAGCAAGTGCTTTCGTGTGCGCAGCAGCCTCTAGACCAATTCCTTGCACATACTCTATCGCTTTTGCTAGAGCTACCGATCCTACAAAATTGGGAGTACCGGCTTCAAATTTATAGGGAATGGTATTGAAGGTGGTTTGCTCAAAAGTAACCTTCTCGATCATCTCTCCCCCAAATTGGTGAGGGCATTTCTCTGGGAGTTCGGCCTTGCCATAGGTACCCCTATGCCGGTGGGAGCACCAGAGCTTATGGCCGGAAAAGGCATAAAGTCGCAATCCAGATCCTTTACATTTACGACTTCATGTGCGGCTCCCTGTGCCCCATCAATTACCACCACAGCGCCAACAGCGTGCCTCGGCAATCATCTCCCGAATGGGATTGATCGTACCTAAAAACATTGCCCGTGGGCTATGGAGACAAGGCGTGTACGCTCGGTAAGCGAGGCGATAGGCCTCTTGATCTGAAGTGCCATCATCGTGGATAGGGATAACGCGCAGAGTACAACCGACGGAGAGCCACCTGCTGCCAGGGTACTATATTGGGTGGTGCTCCAGTGTACTAATGATAATCTCATCCCCGGTTGGAGAAACTCCATACCATAGGTAGAGGCTGCAAATTAGAGGCTTTCTGTAGTACCTCTGGTAAAGAGGATTTCGCGGCTATCGGCTCCTATAAAGTTGGCTACCGTGGCTCGTGCAGCCTCATGTCGCTCTGTGGCCTCTCTACTAGACGGTAAACCCCACGATGTACATTGGCATTGCACGTTGTATATGCCTCTACGATACTATCTATTACCACTTGAGGCTTTTTGTGTGGTAGCATTATCCAGATAAACCAAAAAGGCTTACCATTCACTCTCGGTGTGTAGAGAGGAAAATCTCTGCGATGCCTCTCTACATCATACCTACTCTTCATTTGCTCCATTACTCTGCGTCTAAAATCTACAACAAAGGTAGTTCTATTCGCCCGTATCAAAGATACTTTCTAAAGAGATTCTCGGGGTGAAACGGAAATTTTCTTGCCCTATATGCTCGTCACTTTCTGCGTGAAAAAGAATATTTTTAGGCCTAAAAGGAAAAATATTTTTAGCCTGTAAACCTCCTCCATTTCAGCCTAAAACGAAAAACCTCTCCGCCCTCACTCTTTTCCCGGGGAGGAGACAAGAAATATCGCCCTCTCGGTATAATAAAAAGAGAGACTGTTGCACGTCTAATCGGACCAAACTGCTGCATATCTCGCTGATTATTAGCGCCTTTGCATTGTATTAGAAAGCACTCTAGTTAGCTGTATGAGCAAAGATTAAACAAACCAAAAGCCCCTCCTTTTGCAGAACATTGCTGTTATTGATAGACGCAGCTAAGATGAGAAATCCCTTTTGAGTCAAATCAATCAGCTGGTTGACCAGCGTCCATCTCAACTTGCTCAACAAACAGTGCCTCAAGCAGGCGACCACACCGATGGGTGCTCCCAGTTATCCTCTCTTACTCTTCAAATTCTACTTCTAGAGACATGGTATGGGCTTTCGACAGGAAGGTCGAGCGCATCAACGACTCCATCTCGTGGAGTGACTTTCATGAGTTAGACCTCACAAAAAGCTTCTCCAGACCATAGTACGATATGTCGTTTTCGTCAAGAGCTTGTTGACAAAGGGCTTATGGAGAAGCTCTTTCAAGCTTTTCAACAAGCAACTTCAAAACACGGATGACAATCAAAGAGGTACTATAGTGGATGCCAGCATCGTTGACAGTCCGAATAAACCCACAGGAGGGCGTCAAATAGTCATCGCCAACGACCGAGGAGGATAATCGTACCGATGCGGAGAAAGAAGCTGAGAGGTATGTCAACAAACGGTCGTCTCAGCCAAACGAGGCGTAGACGAAGAAGCCCGTTGGGTCAAGAAGACAAAGAGTATCGCTCATGGTTACAAGAAGCACACCTCGACAGATTCTCAAGGACTAGTACTCGAGGTCATCACCTACTGCAGCAAACACGTCTGACACGACTCAAATCATTCCACTGGTTGAAAAAGGCTGGACTTCACTGAAGAAACGATGATATTAGCCGACAAGGGCTACCACCTCCCAAAAGAATCGTGCAGCTTTGAAGGAACTCAAACTAGAAGACGGTATCATGCACAAGGCTACACGATGCAAGCCTTACAGAGAAGTCAAAGTCCTTGAACAGCTTAATCAGTGGCACTAGATGGGTTATTGAGCGAACTTTTGGCAGTATCATTCGCTGGTTTCATGGACGGACGATGTCGTTACCGAGGTCTTCGCAAGACCCATTATCAAAATCTTATCGAGATCGTTGGCGTACAATCTCAAACGTACCCCGGTTGATTATGCAACAAAGCTAAAAAGCCCTCTAGGGAGGTCACTTGACCTCCTAGAGGGATAAATAAACAAGGGCGGTCTGACTACACCTGCAAGGTCCATCTTACGCTTAAAAACTCAATCCTGATCGCTCTGAGGCCAGCTCAGGACTTTTTCAACAGCCTCTCCATAGGATTAGCACCAGAGGTATATTCTTCAGACCCACGTTGATGATGCTCTGAGCTAGTACCGTGAGCGGTAGTCGTGCCATCACCAGCATCCCTCATTGGTCTTAGATGCCACCTCACGTACAGGCTGGGCACCATATTCTCCAAATTCGTGTTCTCTAGCTCGATCTCCTTAGCGACCGTCACACCATCCTTGGTAATGTGTGAGCGCCATGGCTACGAGAGGATCACGTGCGACCCTTCGGGCCAAGTGTCACCTTTACAGCGTCTGATAGCTGATCTACGCCACGCTTGAGGATGCACGAGCCTCTATGTCAAACTAATTTCCTTTGCCATAATTGTATCTGTCTATTACTTGATTCTTCTACTCCCCCACGTGGAAAATAAAAAATAGCCGTGGAATCCACGTATCTATCATGTCACGGTCGATTATCGACTATTGTGCCGTCCGGTAAAAGTCGGATAGATTATGGCGAGGAGTTTGAGTGAGGCGGAGTTGCCACGAGCACCCACTGCTGGGACGATGTAGTCGCCCTGCGGCAGTGTGTGACGTGGGGAGCCATGTCTGGCTGCGTGGTCTGTGCACTCTGATGAGTAGCTCTCCTGCGCGTTGAAGAGGTAGAGTGCAACTAGGCTCAGCGACGTGGGTAGCTCTCCGTCAAATCTCAAGCCCTGCTTCGCCGGCACGCATACGGGTGCGATGGGTAGGATGCTCTGCCCAAAGCGGAAGTAGCTGTTGCGATAAGTCTTGAAAGCTTCGTTTGGATAGCCTAAGAGCGTTACCGTCTTGCCGTCAAAGCTTATCTCAGGCCAACCTGTGGATGGTAGACTCGCCCGATACGGGATCTGGCATAGAGTAGAAGGTGGAGAAGTCTTGCTGCATCTCCTCTTGACCCACTCTACGAGTGAGAGCGTCTTCTGGTCATGAGTGTAGACGAAAGCATCCCAGTAGCGGCTACCCCCTACAGGTGCTGCATAGAGAAGCTCACGCTGCTCTCCTAAGAGGTCGCGAGATTGACCTCTTCGGAGGACCCTTCGGGATAATTGACCAGCTCAGCTTTTGCCACTCGTCAGGTCTACAGAGATACCCTGAGCCGCCTTAGTAAAGCGGGAAGCCCTCATCGTCCACGCCATTCTCGACGACAGTCACCAGAGCATAGCGACCCTTGCCACCTACTGCGAGTGCTGGCAGGCGCTGGGATTACAGGAGAAGAGGTCGAAGAGGTCGGTAGTACTCGTCACACGCTTTGTTGTAAGCGTCCTTCTGCTCTTAGCTTTTTCTCATCGTAATTAGGATCGTCTGGATCGGAGGTCGCAGTCACATAGTCGTCATACTTAGGGGAATGGAGGCACTGTGATGCTGTGGTCAAAGAGCACGTCATCTGCGGGGAACTGTATACCATAGGTGCCATCAGCCTTTCTTTGATAGGTCATGACAGTCGCCAGGTTACCACTCTCCTCCACTAGAAAGCCTACTAGTGTAGCACCATCCTCGCTTACATATATCAGTCTAAACTGCTGAGGGGTGGTGCCTGAGTGGGTCTTTGTCGGGGACAGGCAGCGTGCTTACCTTATAGCTCTTGCCATCAGCCTACGTCTCCGATGACTGGTATGGACTCCCAACCAGGTTGAGAATCATACCTGCAAAGTACTTGCATCACTGGTCAGGTGCCAGAGTGTGAAGTAAGGGTGATCGGGGTCGGGCGATGTGACGAATATGCTATGCTCCCCATTGGTGGAGTCTAGAGGTACTAGTACAACCCCATTAGATAGTCCAGACTGCTCGCCAGCCGAAGCTGTCTGCAGGAGAGACCAACCGTCCAGAAGATATACCGACGACCTCGCAGGTGGTCGTCTCGTTCCATAGATGGCATACTTGCCGGTCTTCGTGTCAAAAGCTGAGCCACGACCGCTCAGAGCACCATAGAAATAGCGACCATTGCCACTAGAGCCTAGAATTGCCATGCTGGATAGTTCATCGGGCAGGGTCTGTCGGTTGGGTCGCGATAGTCAGACTCTGCGCACATGTTATGGTCACACAAGAGAACCATGTGAGAACCAAAAAGTAGCTGTGTTCGATTCATCGTAAGTCTTATTGCTGAGATATGAATACTCTACAGCGAAGATAGTCTATAAATTTGAGATATGCAATGGGAGGCTACTGCCTAAACTCCACCAAGCTGACGATCGACGCTAGATGCCGGGCCAGAGGGAGAGATCGTCCGTGGGATGTGCTGCTTCGACACGGGTCTCGATATTGTCGGGGAGGTTGTGGAAGAAGTCTCAGGCGGTGCGCTTCTCCAGTTGGTCGATAGAGATAGCGACCGAGCGAGGACGATCGACCTCTGCTGGACGGGTGTGCTCCACAGAAGGCAATCGACTGATACGTGGTCGCCCCGCTGCGCCGGGATAGCCATCCAGTAGTAGCGTGGCACGGTGATGCCACCCACGGTGACGCCGAGGGGCTCGCCCTCTCGGAGGTACTATGACCACATAAAAGCTTGTCACGCAGACGACCACTGCGCGCCCACCCCTGCACCAGCTTCTCGAGCTGTAGCCACCGCCCGTGTGAGGTTGTGTCGCTGCGGACTCATATTGGTATAGTAAAAGGTCTGCTCGTTTGCCTCCTTGGAGTAAAGGCGATCGGCCGATGCGACGATATGTCCGCGGTCAGCCTACCTCTGAAAGCGCTCTGCGTGACCTCGTACTGGCTAGGCACAAAGGGGCCCAGCTCAACGTCACTGTCTGCGCCCAGTGATGTCGCTGATAGATGTAGATCATCGGCACTATGAGGCCTGTTGAAAAGTCCTTGAGCTGGCCTAGAGCGATCAGATTGAGTTTTTAAGCGTAAGATGGACTCCTTGCTGGTGTAGTCAGACCGCCCTTTAAGCTTTATTTCATCCCCTCTAGGGAGGTCAAGTGACCTCCTAGAGGGCCCTCCCTAGCTTTGTTGCATAATCAACTGGGGTGCACGTTTGAGGATTGTACGCCAACGATTCGATAAGATTTTGATAATGGGTCTTGCGAAGACCTCTGGTAACGACATCGTCCGCCATGAAACCAGCGAATGATACTGCCAAAAGTTCGCTCAATAACCCATCTAGTGCCACTGATTAAGCTGTTCAGGACTTTTGACTCTCTGTAGGGGCTTACATCGTGTAGCCTTGTGCATGATACCGTCTTCTAGTTTGAGTTCCTTCAAAAGCTGCACGATTCTTTTTGGGAGGTGTGGCCCTTGTCGGCTAACATCATCGTTTCTTCAGAAGTCCAGCCTTTTCAACTAGTGGAATGATTTGAGTCGTGTCGAGACGTGTTTGCTGCAGTAGTGATGACCTCAAGTACTAGTCCTTGAGAATCTGTCAAGGTGTGCTTCTTGTAACCATAGCGATACTCTTTGCCCTTCTTGACCCTAACGGGCTACTTCGTCACGCCTCGTTTGGTTGAGACGACCGTTTGTTGATATACCTCCTCAGCTTCTTTCTCCGCATCGGTACGATTATCCTCTCGGTCGTTGGCGATGACTATTTGACGCCCTCCTGTGGGTTTATTCGGACTGTCAACGATGCTGGCATCCACTATAGTACCCTCTTTGATTGTCATCCATGTTTCTGAAGTTGCTTGTTGAAAAGCTTAAAAGAGCTTCTCCATAAGCCCTTTGTCAACAAGCTCTTGACGAAAAACGACATATCGTACTATGGTCTGAGAAGCTTTGTGAGGTCTAACTCTAGAAAGTCACTCCACGAGATGGAGTCGTTGATGCGCTCTTGACCTCTCTGTCGGAGAGCCCATACCATGTCTCTAAGTAGAATTTTTGAAGAGTAAGAGGGTGGATAACTGGGAGCACCCATCGGTGTGGTCGCCTGCTTGAGGCACTGTTTGTTGAGCAAAGTTGGAGATGGGACGCTGGTCAACCAGCTGATTGATTTGACTCAAAAGGATTTCTCATCTTGTTGCGTCTATCAATAACAGCAATGTCTGCAAAGGAGGGAGCTTTGGTTTGTTTAATCTTGCTCATACAGCTAATCTAGAGTGCTTTCTAATACAATGCAAAGGCGCTAATAATCAGCGAGATATGCAGCAGTTTGGTCCGATTAGACGTGCAACAGTCTCAAAAGAGTAAAACCAGATCCGTTACTTTTGTAGATGAAAATCTAACTAAGTATACTGCATCCCTAATATGCTCATCGCACTACTCTCTCTATTTTTCGCATTGGGGCTGGCCATGCTCTTTATCCACAAAAGGGAGAGCCACCACGAGCATACGACACCTTGTAGTCGGGAGATTCGGATCAAAGAAAAACAATTTCAGGGCGTCCCCACACTATCGTTCTATTCGACACCGACACTACAGGGCTTCCGGAGGCTCCTATCCGGAGGAAAAGAGCCCGGAACTCGTCCAACTTGCATGGTGTACTCGACAGCCAATTGCGTGAAATAAAGCGTTGCAATAGATTTATATCGGGGTCACAATCCCTCAGAGGCGACTGCCATACATGGTATCACCACCGAAGAACTAAAGAAAAAGGGAGGCTGCCAGAGACGTTTTTGCTAGACTTCTTGGGCGACTGGGATGGAGATACACTATTGGTTGCTCACAACTTGGCTTTTGATCTTAAGGTGCTGGGAGAGGCACTCAAGAGAGCTAGTTGCACCCAAGGGCAAATCCGCAAGGTCTCTTGCCATGCTGCTCAATACAGCTATTGCACCATGCTAGAAACATGTAATTTGTGCAAGCTACCACACCTAGAGCACACCAACGCTAGAGCCATTCCCCAGCAAGAGCCCTATAAATATCCACGACTGGAGAGCTGCACTCTTTCCTTTTGGCAATGATCCCACGGGCGAAACGCACGACGCCGTACAAGACCTCGACACCTGCATACCTGTTTTTGTCAACTAATCAAAAAGTGGACACATTTGCATCAAAGGAGAGTAAAACCCTCTCTTTTGAAGATTCTCAGCATCTGGGTCCAATCCATGCGATTTAACGCAAAATTTGGCTAGACTATATTAAATAACTATGTTTGCAGTCGTAAAGAACAAGTCGTTTAATCTAGAAATTTATGGTAAGCTACAAAGAACTCAGTTGAGTAAACACCCGTGAGATGTTTACTAAAGCCATGAAAGGCGGTTACGCCATCCCTGCATACTTCAACAACATGGAGCAGCTACAAGCTATCATCAAAGCTGTTGTAGAGACCAACTCTCCCGTTATCTTGCAAGTATCAAGTGGGGGCCTGCAAGTACGCCAATCAGACCCTTTTGCGCTACATGGCACAGGGTGCAGTGAGATATGCTAAAAGAGTGGGACACCAATCCCCAAATATGTCTCCACCTCGATCACGGTGATACGTTTGAGCTTTGTAAGAGCTGTATCGAACTCGGATTTTCTTCCGTAATGATCGATGGAAGTGCCCTTCCTATGACGAAAACGTGGCTCTTACACGTAAGGTTGTAGAGTATGCTCATCAGTTTGACGTAACAGTAGAGGGTGAGCTGGCTACTCGCAGGGTATCGAAGACGATGTACAAGCCGAGACTCACACCTACAGATCCACACAAGTAGAAGCTTTGTAAAAGAAAAACGAGTAGACTCCTTGCCATCTCCATCGGTACATCACACGAGGGCTTACAAGTTTTGCCCTGCACAATGCACCCGCAACGAGAGAGCGTACTCGTTCCTCCTCCCTCCGCTTCGACATCCTTGAAGTACAGCGTCGTATCCCAGGGTTCCCCATTGTTCTTCACGGATCAAGCTCTGTACCCCAAGACAAGGTAAAGATTATCAATGCTAATGGTGGTGCCCTCAAAGGCTCCATCAGGATCCCCGAAGAGCAACTCCACGCAAGGCTTCTAAGACAAAACGTCTGCAGAGGTGAATATCGACTCCGACGGCTGTCTTGCTATGACCGCTGCCATCCGTGAGTATTCGTTAATAAACCTGCAGAGTTTGACCCTCGTAAGTACTTAGGTCCGGCTCTGTGATAGCCTCAAAAGAGCTTTACAAAGCACCAGATCTGTGACGTACTCGGCTCAAACGATAAGATCTAAGAGCGAGCAAAACCATCCCTCCTTCTTTAAGAGATTTATCCCAAAAATCCCGTCTTTTATCCCTCGATAAAGGCGGGATTTTACTGTAATTTTGCGCACTAAAAGAGAAGTCCTTATCTTTCTGTAATAAGAAAAATGGAATCTGAGGCAGAGATCGAATGGTGCTTAACACTGAGAATAGTATAGAGATAGAGACGAAACGAAGATCTATTGAATTAGTAAAATCTTTGCATCACGCCCTTCCTTTATACAATAGAGGTGCTCTTTTCTTATCACTTTCATCAATTAAAGATCTACATCCATCAAGGATCCATTTATAGACGAACACAAAACACCAACACAAGAAGGAAGTAAAATGGACTTCGAAGATAATAAGAAGAGGTTTTAAGGAAAGGTCCAAAAGTTACTGCAGAAGCGACTTTTCCAGAAATTTATAGACCGTCGCTATGTCCTTTTATTCGACACCTTGGTAGGCACACTCTGTGCGCTACTAGTCGAGCGATGCCATGCTGGATAGCCCCAATGCCCTTCATAAATAAAAATTATTTTTACCATTATCTTGGGGTGGCATTCGTCTCTCGATGCTCATGACCACTCTTCCGCACCTATAAGCAAGCGTTCCGCTTCTCCTCCTTGGATCAGCACTCGCACCTTTTTGTATATCGTCCTGCATGCCTTATCCGTAGGACTCCTCTCTACCCTTCTTCTTCGATTGATGGATCTGGGATGGATCTCAGAATGCTACTTTTTACACGCTCTGTTTTTCTCTGTACTGACTTTTTCATTCTATTCTTTTTCTCAACAGTACTTTCTCGTGCCTTCTTTATCATCTTGGCACGATAGACTACTGCTGGAGATCCACGACAACTAAGGTTACCACCTTCGTTGTGATCTATGCTACAACTGGAGAAGCCGTATCTCTTGCCAACCTGCTTGAGCGCAATCGCAACTACAACGTGGTAGGATTTTTGCAGCAGAAAAGACACGAAAGCACCTTTACCATAGCAGGGAAGCCATTCTATACGTCTCCTCACGAAAGATGTCGCCCTACTGATCAAGAAACATGAGGGTGCGTGCTGTTATCTTTTCTAATAAAGATGATCTATTTGCCGAGCGTGATGGCTTGGTCGAAAGATTGCCCTCGCCCTCAGGGTATCTGCCATGCTAGCCCCAGAGATAGAAAAACCACTCCTACCCTACTAGGCTGAAAGGGGTACGCCATATCAACATAGAGGATCTTCTCCTGCGTGACGAAATTAAACTTGATATGACCCCTGTGAAGCAGTTATATGCAGGGAAGACAATCCTCGTAACGGGAGCTGCCGGAAGCATCGGAAGCGAGATTGCTCGTCAGGTAGCTAGGCTAGACATCAGCACTCGTTCTTTTCGATAATCGCAGAAACGCCCTCCACAATATTCGCTTGAGCTACAGAAGAAGTTCCCTAATCTTGGTTCTCTCCTATCGTTGGGGATGTTCGTAGCAAGGAACGCGTAGATATGGTATTCCGGCGTTTTCACCCCCATATTGTGCTTCATGCTGCCGCCTATAAGCACGTGCCTTTGATGGAGGAAAACCCCTGCGAGGCCATCTTGGTCAATTGCATGGGAACCCAAAACATCGCCGACCACTGCCTCAAGTATGGAGTAGAAAAAGATGGTAATGATCTCTGCCGACAAAGCGTGAACCCCACCAACGTAATGGGGGCTAGCAAGCGAAGTGCAGAGATGTATGTACAAAGCCCTAGGCCATGCCATAGAAGAGGAGGCAAGATAGAGGGCAAGACCATCTTCTTAACCACCCGATTTGGCAACGTACGCTGGACTCTCAGGATCCGTGTTTCACCTATTCGAGAACAGATAGCTAATGGAGGTCCTATCACCGTTACCCCATCCGATATTACGCGATACTTCATGAGCATCCGTGAGGCATGTCACTTGGTGCTACAAGCCAGTGCCCTAGGGATACAACCAAGATATTTGTATTTGAGATGGGAAGCCTCACAAAATTGTAGACCTGGCTCTCAACATGATACACCTAGCCAGGCTGATCCCTGATGTACAAATAAAAATTGAATACACGGGGTTGCGCCCTGGGGAAAAGATCTACGAAGAAGTTCTCGACAGCAATGAGCACACGGTCCCCACCAAGCTACCCAAGATTAGAATGGCCATGCGTGCGGCCAATGACTTTGACGCCATTGCTGCGCAATTCGAAGAACTGAAAAAGAGGTCTCGCGATGTAGATATAATTGGCTCCGTTGCTGCTATCAAAGAGCTTGTTCCGAGTATCGCAGCAATAACAGCGAATTTGAGAAACTTGATAAGCCCCGCCACGATAACGAAAAATAAATAAGACATACAGAGTATGAAAGGATCCCTCTCGGTAGATGCCCACTCACTCCTTTCCACTAGGGGAGGTACAGTAGCTACGGAGAGGTGTTTTTCGTCTTACGCTTTACCTCTCAAAGAGATCAAACTGTACTCAAAAATAGGAATAGATTATGGAAGAAAACAAATCCTCAAGACTACCCGACAACGCCTATCGTCCTCTACGAGAGGGAGAGAAGTATATCCCGCTTCTTCCGGCTCGGGAGAACCCTCGAGAAGTCACCCCTTATTCGGTGATCATGGGTATTATCATGGCCATTCTGTTCTCCCGCTGCCACGGCCTACCTGGGCCTTAAAAAGTGGGACAAGTATTTGAGGCTGCTATCCCTATTGCTATTTTGGCAGTAGGCATTGGGTCTCTCTCGGGCGAAAGAAGAATATGCTCGGGCAAAAACGTAATCATTCAGTCCATCGGAGCCTCCTCTGGGGTTATCATGGCAGGTGCCATTTTCACCCTTCCCGCCCTCTATATCTTGCAATTAGAGGCCGGATTCTGGCAGATCTTCCTCTCTTCGTTTGTGGGGAGGTTGCCTAGGGATACTACTTCTCATTCCTTCCGTCGCTACTTCGTTCGTGGAGATGCATGGTAGTATCCCTTCCCCGAAGCAACGGCTACAACCGAGGTTCTAGTAACGGGCGAGGTGCCCGGTAAACAGACCAAACTACTTGCTCTTAGTGGACTTATTGGTGGTCTCTACGATTTCATCATCAGCACCTTCGGGTGGTGGACCGATGAGATCTCCACTCGTATGATGGCATGGGGAGAAACCCTTGCCGATAAGTACAAGATGGTCTTCAAACTAAACACCGAGCTGCAGTGCTCGAGCTCGCTACATCATTGGGCTACCCTATGTAGCGATTATTTGTGGGGGCTCCTTCCTTGTCTGGTTTGTAATTGTTCCTCCTCATTGGCTACTTTGCTCTGGCATGACACTCCCGTAGGAGATGGTATCGACCTAACGGTAGTGAGCCATGAGTATGAGTGCCGAACAAATCTTTGCCAACTCACGCACGTCCCTAAGGGGATTGGAGGCATTGCCATGGCGGGGATTATAGGCATTCTCAAGTCTTCAGGCATTATAGGACGCGCCGTAAAACTGGCTGCTAACGAGTTGGGTAACAAGCGAGATTTGAATGGTCCTACGCTTCGTACGGAGCAGGATCTATCCAAGAAGTTCGTGCTCGTAGAGCATCATTACGGCTCTTATTACCACTTTTGTTTTCTTCCAATTTGGCGTTATTCATAATATATCACAGACGCTCACTGCCCTTCTGATTGTATTCGTTATCGCCTTCCTTTTCACCACCGTTGCTGCTAATGCTATCGCAATAGTGGGGACGCAACCTGTCTCCGGCATGACTCTTATGACCCTTATTCTCACCTCTGTAATACTGTAAGTGTGGGCATCCAAGGAGAGCGGGATGATGGCCGCCATGATTATCGGCGGTGTTGTATGTACAGCTCTCTCTATGGCAGGTGGCTCATCACGGATCTCAAGATTGGTTATTGGCTCGGTACGACTCCCTCAGAAACAAGAGAAATGCAGTTCCTCGGCACTTTTTGTTTCTAGCTCTAACTGTAGCAGGAGTAATGATTATCCTCAGCTAAAACCTACGGATTCGAGGCGAAGGAGCCCTAGTAGCCCCTCAAGCAAATGCTATGGCAGCTGTGATTAAGCCCTTGATGGAAGGAGGTGAAACCCGTGGATTCTATGCAGTAGGAGCCATCCTCGCTCTTATCCTCAACTTTATAAAGGTGCCGGCTCCACCTTTCGCCCTGCATGTTTTATCCCATTACAACTCAATGTCCCCTCTTGGTTGGAGGTCCAATTAGTCATTTTGTAGGTTCTCGCAGCAAAAGACGCCCTCTATCACAAAGGGCTCGCAGGAGACAAGGGTACACTCATTGTATCGGATTTATCATGACGGAGCTCTCATGGGGGTAAGTGCCTATCAAATTCAACAATGTAGATCTCTTCGCCTCCGACTGGTATTCAACCCCATCGGCACATTGGCTCTCTCTTTGGTTATGCCTACCACTTATCATTGCCTACTTCACAGGGACGCAAAATCCGTGGTCAGATAATCTTTAAACTCTAGCATCTATCAATATGGATCTCAAAGAACGATTCTCACACCATGTAAGCTTCGATACCCAAAGCAACGAGGGCTTTGATATTTCACCGATAAGCAATTATACTCCTCCGTGCGCTGCATGATGAGATGATTTCGCTCGGGCTCACCGAGGTCTCCATGGATAAATATGGCTGTGTGATGGGGACTATCCGGCAACAACGGGCATGGAAGATCGCCCTGTTGTTGGCTTTATTTCGCACGTGGACACATCCGACATGAGCGGAGCCAACGTAAAGGCCTCAGATTATTGCAGAAAACTTCGCGATGGCAAAGACATCCGTCTCAACGAGAGTTTGATGATGACCGTGGCCGGCTTCCCCGAGACTCCTTTTGCAGGTCATTACCCTCATTACTACCGATGGTCTACCCTCACTCGGAGCTGACGACAAAGCCGGGGTTGCCGAGATTATGACCATGTGGCAGAGTACTTGCTGACGGCCAACCTCAGATGGCCCACGGGAAAATCCGTATTGGCTTCCACTCCCGACGAGTGAGATGGGCGAGGTGTGAGACTTCTTCGATGTAAAGCAGAAAGTTCGGGCTCAATTTGCCTACACTGTGGATGGAGGGCCTGAGGGCGAAACCTCGATAGCCGAAAACTTCAATGCAGCCTCTGCCAAGCTATCCCATCTCTGCGTAATATCCACCCAGTGCCTCTGCCAAAGGAAAGATGCTGGAATGCGCTGCAGTGCTCGCGATCTCCACGAGATGCTTTCCGTAGGAATGCGCGAGCTGACCGAAGCAGCGAAGGGTTCTTTTCACCTTATCACACCTCTCCGGTAGTGTAGAGGTCGGCCCGAAATGGCATACATCATTTCGCGATCGCAGAGAACTGTTCGAGGAGAAAAACGGATTATCTCGGCAGCAGTTAGATACCTCAACACCAAGATGGGCGAGGTGATCACCCTGACTCAAAGACCAATACTGCACAACATGGAAGGAGCAAAGCACCTCATCCCGAGCTTATCGAGCGTGCCAAGCAGGCTATGAAGATGGCTGCGTCACCCCTGTCGTCAAGCCACCTCGTGGAGGGACGGACGGAGCCAGACCATCCTGCATGGGTCTACCCTGCCACACCCATCTGTTCACGGGCGGGATGAACTTCCGCTGGCAAGTGCATGAGTATTGCTCTCTCACCCACGATGTACAAGGCCATGAAGACAATTATCCACCTTGCCGAGCCTATTCTGGCTTGAACTAATTGTACTACTTTCGTATTTGTTACTTCTATAGGTACAAAACAAAGATTATAACAATGAATACAATAAAGTTATCTTCAGTGCAGAAGCTACTGCCAAGAAGCTCGCGGAGCGCAGTATGCAACAAGAGGCGAGAGAAAAGCAGGGTTTACTGCACCTTGCACTCTACATGGTGCGATTCTCACCTCCTCTGCAAGCTCTCTGCCAATACTCCTATAGAGTGATCTAGTGCAGATTCATGTATAAAGCTTTAAGGAAGTGATGAGTGGCAGCAAAGAGGCTCCACATCACCTCGTAGCAAAAGCTCGTCTCTTTGATAAGATAGAAATTCCTCCCTTAATATCCATCCCATCAATACGGATAATGCCACTGAGACTGAGGCTGGCCTACCATGCTCAAAGAGATCCTACCCTACCGCGTAGGTGGGGCCCTCGCTTCGATATGGTACTCATGGATAGACTAAGGACGGACATATTGCCGGCATCTTCGCGGGTCAGCATGATGTCTTCCATCGAAAGAAACCGATCGCTTTTGCCAAGCAACGCACACCCCTCCCATGGCGATCAGCATGTAACCCTATCCATTCCCACTCATTGGAAGGGGCTGGCGGCTTGCAATCTCTACGCGCCTTTGAGAAGCCCGATTTGCTAATATGGCGATATCATCAACCTTCACCCGAAGCAAAAGAGTATCCTGCCAGCTTCATTTGCCTCTCGCTGCCCATGGGTTCTACCTCTATGCCGTGCAGGTCCATATGACTCTCATCTAATGATCCCTAAGGAGAGGGCGCCCCAATACTCTGATATACCTGGAGGCAGCTACTCCCCTACCAAAGCGGCTACATTGCATGTAGTCGCCTCTAATCTTATCCCCAGCCTCACTGGAGTTAATATCACTACTATTTGCGATAAAAGGTCCTCTCAGCCCCTATAAATGGTGATTTAATATGGTGGTCCGGTCTCACACCTTTGCGTCGTAAACTAGTAATGTTAAAATTAGCCAAACTAAACGATGAAAAAGATTGGTGGCCACTGGATCCTCCATTGGTGACTGCCGATGTAACAAAACCATGGCTAAGCGTCTCTCGGTGTGGTCATGACATTCACGACGTAGCTTCGCAGACGCTGCTTCTATGGCAAATTATGATGTTCTACTCCTCCAGTAGTTCCACTTGGGGTATGGGCGACTCTACAAGACGATTAGAGCTTCCTCCCCAAGGCTATGAGGGACAAAACCTCGCCGCTTGAGTGCATGGGTCTCTTCGATTTATTCTTCCTCATATAGCGATATTCTGCGACGCCCTCGCTACCATCAAAGAAGAGATGGAGAGCTGGCTGCACCTTCATTGGCAGTTGCCGAGACTGCAGCTACGACAGAGCTCGTTGCGGAGAGAGCAGGTGGTAAGCTCATTGGCCTCCTCATCGACAGAAATTAACGGTCGGACCGGACAAGCGACCATCGACAACTGGGCAACTAACCACCAGCAGCCTCTAATATTCGCTCTATCTCTTTTACTAGGGTTATCTGATATGGAAGAGATCATCGCGCTCAGGCTCTTGATGCCGACGCTGAAGGTTTTCGCACCTCGTGTAGTACGAAAGAGAATTGCAGCTTACTCGTGCTTTATACTATTGAGTGGTATACTCCTTGCTAGGCAAGCTCAACTGCAGAGATTGAGTACTTTGTACAGCCGTGCCCAAAAGCTGTGTAAATATTTTGGGCGCAGCAATCCTCAGAACCTCAAGAAATTCCTGGTGCCCCCCTAAAATAGTCTCTCCCGGAAGATTTTTATCTTGGGAGCCTTGCTGAGATATGATCTTTTGCATAATGCAAGGCAGTGCACTGCAAGAGTGGAACACATAGGAAGCGTGCGCAAGGCAGAGCGAACAACCCATGTTCACATACACAAACATCTGAGCGCAGATCGTTGAGAGCTCCTCTCGAGAGGACTTCTCATTAGATTGGAATGTTTTAGTAAAGAGAGTGTACCCCCTCTTCCTCATTATAATTGGAAGAGGCCTTCCTTTTAAGAAGATAGAACTGGACGTTAGTCATAAAAATGTATTAGGTTGCTCCACAATATAAAGCACACTGATGAAACAATAGACACCTCCTCTGCTCCTTTTGCTTCTCTTCCTCTCATTGCAAACTCCAGCTCAGAACATCTTTGACGCAAAAGGCAGCCGGTAGCGTCACTCTACAACCTAGGGTGGCCAATAGCGATGCCACATGCTATGCTGCTTACCTACAGATAACCGTTCAACACTATCACTTCGCTTTGCCACAAAGAGCAAAAATGCTAGTGGCGACAAATACGCGATGTAAAGAAGGTACTGCCCTACGCTAAAAGCTTACAGCCAGCATCATGATGAAGACCTACGAATACCTGGAGACGCTGCCCAACAGTCGCGAGATCGCCATCTCGACAAGATAAGCGATTTGGTGAAGAATACAAACCAATCATGAAGAACTCACATCCAGCAAGACTTCTGCTTATTAAGCTAATGGATGACAATCGTGCAGCACCGGATACGAGACTCTCAAGGCCTTTACGGAGGTTCCAGCCTCTATAACACAATATCTTTGCCGGCTTCTATGGGGGCTAAAGCAAATATGATCCGCTGATCAAAGATGCTCTTACCGAACGCGTCATTTATCTCAAGCACAACCAGCTGTAGGCCAAACTCTCATTCATCAGAGATAGAGGAGCTTGACAGAGAAAACAAAATAGTGAGTAAACGTTTTGGATTAAAGAAAAGTGGAATAAATTGTCATTAACGCCTTTGAGACTAATCTTGTTCTGATAAAAACATTAGATTTCCAATCTCTTTTGGGGGCTTGGGACGATAGTGATATTGGGGCATTCTTATCAATCTGTTTTTAATAATTCCATAAGATCCATATTAGCTCGTGGTAGAAAATAACGGTGAAAGTTCTCTTTGTTTTGCATCAACTATTTTCATAAACTGTTCAGAGTGCAACTTCAACACAGATGCAAGTTTTCTATATTGTCTGAAATAGTATTAAACTCGTTTGTTTCGGTTTCATTGATTATCGGAATAGTTATTTTTCCTTTGATCAACCACCCCAAAGGCAGTAAGCTGCTCTATCAACGGCATCTATTACCCTTCCTGTTCTTTATAAATTCGTTTGAAGAGTCAAACATTATTTGGTTGTTGGGATAATGGGCAAGGCTGTCATCAGCGAATTCAATCTTGGCTCCAAATCCATTTGTTCAATTTTGCTGTTGGCGTATGGTGCATACATTGCCAAATAACTCCCGTCCATTAATAATTTCCCAACTCCCTGTTTCTTCGAGAGTCTTATTCAAGCTTTCCGTCAAGTAGATGTAAGCATAAGACTAAAAAGGTTGTCCTCATATCCATTTGTGATGACTCTTTTAGAAGCTACGATAATCATTTTCCATTTTGAATAGTATTTCTGGCTATTTGCAGAAAGTTTCATTATAGAGTCGGTCTCTTTTTATCGAATATGGGCATAGTCATGTATCTCTTTTCTTTATACTTAGAAATCTCCGACATGAAGGAGCATAATTTGACTTTGGCTGCTGGTGGCTCCATCGACTGTATTCGGATATGAAGTGTTCCGTCCTAAAACTGGAATTTCCCAATTATTATCAGCATTCAAATAATTGTAAGGATGAGTATGAGTTATAAGAGCAAAATACGATTCATCCCGTTTTAATGGTTTGATCGTGTTCTGTGCCACTATCATTTTTATTGGAGTAAAAGAGATGGCAACAGGCATAGTATTTTAGTTATGCATCTCGTAGTTTTGATTAATCAAGTTTCACGATCTCGTCACGTCAAATTATAATAAAGGATCTAATTATAAGTATGATATTTGCTCCTAAGCAAATATGACTACATCATGTCACCACATATTGGCCGAAAACATTTTGGCCCCATAAGCTCCGCCATCATCCTTTGGCAAAAGGTACAGATTTTGTACGAAATAATATGCTTTCCGAAGTTACATTTCATTTGGGACAATACTACAAAAGAGAAAAGCCTACGCTTTCCAATGTTTTGCAACGTGGGCTGTCTCCTAAAATCCCCTCTGATTTTAGTACATCTCCTTTGCATACCCTCTCCTTTTTATCCGGACTAAGAAAGAAAAAGGTGATGCAACGGAAGTGTATTTCCAATCTATCTATCAAAGCCGCGATTCCAGGTATATCCACAGCGGCGTCTCGTCATCGCCTATCCGAAATTATTGAGGTCGTTGCTTAGGATTCACCCTACCAAAACATTTGGGTAGCTGGAAACGAAATCCGACAATAGCAACACGGAACTCTTCTGCCATTAGCTGCAAGTCTTGTAAAATGGATGAGCTCCTCCTTTCGAGACGTCGCAAGAAGGATGGACTCAAGAGCTGGATATAGTCCACAAGCACGTAGTCAACAGATGTTCTTTCGAGGTTTGCTACAGGATTTGATCTAAGCTAATTTTGTACGTATCATCAATGACAATTCTACCTTTGGGTCCTGCAGCTCATTCTCTTCTATCTGAAGTTTCATTCATCAACAAGCCGCGATTGACTCATCTCAAGCGAAAAATAGAGTACTCAGTGCTCTGAGCCACGAAGCCACCGAAATAGCAAACGATGTTTGCCAGCCGGAGCACCTTTTACTATCGATCAGTGGGTACCTGCCGGAAAAATGATTTAGAATAATCATGATATCATATTAAAAAGTTCTATGGAGAGATAGACCTCCTCTTCGGTACAGAAAGAGGCTCTATGCTATGGCTTGAGTATTGCAACTGACAAAATCACATTGTAGAGAAGTAAAAGGACGCCTTCATTTGAGCGTTTTGGAATAAGACATCGCAGTCTCGTATCTGTCCGCAATCATATCTTCTTTCGCTCCCCAAATAAATAGCTTATCTCCAACGATCTTGTAGAAACGCTCATAAGTCCAAATTAGATAGCTTTAATCCGGATCCATATACGAAGATGAATAAGCGGCTATTATCCTCTGTGTAGAAGAGCCTTTTTCAGGTAGTGAAAGCCGATGCATGATCCATCAGGATGGAATGTTATTGTCTTTTTCCTTTGGGTGCACTTCTGTATCGTTGGGCTCTAGAATAGTCCACGTGCCCAAAAAGGCGCACATCCATCTCTTTTCGTCATATCTGGAGCACGCTCTTCGCGAAACATAAACTCCCATCCTATAACTAGGGATAACGTAATTAATTCCAATAGTGCAGTAACTTTTTCATAACACAATCTTTTTCATATAAGTTTCATTGTCGGTAAACACCCCTCTTTGGGCTACTTGTGTCGCACAGACCAGATACACTGATACTATACGCTTACTCTAGCCATAAATCTCACGCCTCATAACAAAGATACCATAGACTTTCAGAATCACCCTCCATCAAAATACGATATTCCTCTTGCCCTAGGTTAGCATGATTTTCAGCCTAGAACTTTTCCAAGTGTAACCCTAGATCCAAGCTACGTGCCGAGAACTCTTTCTGCCCTATACACTAAGTATAGGGCTATCTTCAAATTCACAGGAGAGGCCAAAAGAGGTTTTCACACCCTATTTCGGAAAGTTGGGCTATTAGAGGCCCACATTCTCATCTATCAAACAAATTCGGTACATTTGTATCCGTTCTCCCTAGGTAAGAAGAATCATACTATAGAAAACTTAAAACAACAAATGAGAGAAGTATTATGACGACTCATCGATGCGGGCATTGACGCTCCCACTGCTCTCCGTTTACGAGGCGCAGAGGCTTGTTAGTGGCTGTAAAAAGGAGTGAGAAAACAGCTGATGAGGGAGGCCAATAAAGTAACCACGTGAGCGAGATTATAAGAATCTCAAAGAACAGTCCTCTTGATAGCACGTACTATGATTAAGAAGCATCATTATACAAGAGGCAGAGGACGGATGTCAAGATAGAGGGTACGATGAGTTTGATAAGATGGTCCTCGTTAACATTTCAAAAGATGGAGGTGCTATTCGATAAAGAAGAGTTCACGAAAACTAGTCTACATAGTTCTCTCTTGACAATCACTTCCAATTATCCGACGCATATCTCGAGCAAATTACCAATACAACGTTATACATCTCCTCAGGGCTTTTATTCCAGAAACGGACGAAGGTCTTTACTTCACGCCTTTTCGAAGATGGTCACTTCAAAGTATTTACACCCTTTGGCTATGGATAATTCGGACTTTATCGTGGACTTTTACATTATGTACACGCATGAGAACCTCCAGAATCCGTGGACAAGGCTTCACTCCAGCAAATAGCAAAGACTTATGGTGCTCCCAAACTTTATAGACAACTGCAGAAGGGCCCCTTGTCCATCTATCCACACGAGTTTATCTCATTACAACCTTGATTTTTCAGATAGAATCGAAAGCACGGAGAACTATGACGATTCTCACCTCTCCTGCAAGGCTCTTTCTATCCTCACGACAGCGACAAACTCATTAGCTCTATGAATGTTGAGCTAAAGAGGGCGCAAAGGGGAATATGACGGGTATACTGCGACCGCATAGACCGAGATTAGCTACTAAGCATCTACTTCTCTACAGAACCACGCTCTGGGACTACGTTTCCGCTAGAACATCCCTTCAGACCTAACAAAGGCTGACTCCATCCGCTGAAGTCAGCCCAGCTAACTCACTTTGTATTGCTAACAGCCTACTCCGTGAGGGCCGCCTCCAATTCTAACTTCAAATATCAACTCTAAAACGAACGAGAAAGCTAAGCCGCCTCTTGCTCATCAAAGAGGCAGCCCTCTATTTTCCGGTTGTAAGGCAACGCTTGGATAAAGCAAAAACACCCTAAGGCTGGCCCCAGGGTGGATTAAACTCAAAAAGTTTATATTTGCGTTATTGTGAAAAATACAACCATTTGAGCCGAGAGTAGAGATACTGATTGATCGACTTCTCAAAAGCTTAAAGGTAAGTCCTATTCTTTCATTGCAGGAAACCATTGGAGTGGCCACTGGGTACCGTCTCTAGAGAGATTCGAAGGAATCAAACGCAGAAGATATTCCTGTCGGCGAGCCTCAGCGCATATGTCTCGGAACGCAAAGGAATGGCGTTATTATCCGCATAAATTCAACTCGAAGATGCGACTTACGATGTCGAACAAATTATCCGGCAGCAACAATGGTCGCCCGAACAAATTGTAGGACGCTTTCGCCTGAGTGGAATTTCCATCAGGGCGACCACCCTCATACACACCTTTCTCCAAGTGGGCGACAAGGAGAGCGGTGGGGACCTTTATCATCGCTATACGAGACACCATCTAAAATACCGTCACGAGCCTTTTAGCTACTCCCAGGGAAATGGGGACGGCGAAAAGACAGACGAGAGACCAGACCGCATCGACGTGAAAGCGTTTTGGAGATTTCAGGAAATGGATCTTATCATCGGGGGCTCCAGTCAAACGAGAAGCCATCCTTACTCCGACCGAGAGGGAAAATGGGCATACCATCATTGAGCTATCTAACGGAAAGAATGCTCGTCGTTGGCTCAGGTCGTCAATCGAAGCTTTGGCTTTACTTCAGAGGATGGGATTGTTTGCGTTCCATAACCACGGGACAACGGATCGTGGGATTTATGCACTCTGGGTCCATTGGAGAGGCGCCTCCATATTCCTGTCTTTTTGCCAAACCCTATTGTTCCACAGACAAACCTCATGTTGGTGCTCAACAAAACTCATTCAGCAATACATGCCAAAGGCAACTTCAAAGATATCGATGACAAACAAATACGAAATATCAGGATGCTGCTAAACAATAGACCTAGGAAAAGTTTGGTTTTCAATCTCGAATAGGGTCCTTGAATTACTTTTGTCACCGTGCACTTGATACTGGAATCTGCAGCAAAGTCTGTAATCCAAAATTGATCCTCGCTTTGATATTTTGTATGCTTTGTGTGATTGATGAAGAGGAAGCCCCACGTATAGGGGAGAGACTTTGTCAGTTCACTATAGATAAATGAAACGTTGCTTCATTCTTCTTAGTACAGATCGTCGAAAATTCACTAGAGAAGAGTGATGGTAACGGCTTCCCTGCAGTGCGTGAGGTGCCGTTGTCTTGTCATTCTGTATCTAGGGGGCTATTCTGACGAGCCTGCTAGCAGAAGATAAGTGCAGGCTCCGCTTCTTCATATAGCTAAGCAATCAATGTCCCTATAGAGGTCGAGGAGACAAACTGCAATTATTTACGCTGTAAACCAACAACTACATCTAGCTGCTGTTTTACTCCTCTCTAATTATTTCAACAGCAAAAGCACAAAATGTAGGTAGAGATACTTGGTTCTCTTTCAGAAATGTGTGTGATCCCTGAGGAGGGCGAAGGACGAGATGGCTGTGTCAACTACGATGCGAAAGCCAAAACCCTCACACTCAAGAATGCATCCTCAAATCAGGAGCAAAGTTCTCAGTTGTACATAAGGGCACTCGTTCCGATGCGATTACAATCCGACTGATTGGGAGAATAGCATGCTCGCATCATTTCTGAAACACCACCTTCAAGATACACAACTCTATGTACGCCTTGAGGATCGGCTCCTATCTGTTTCTAATGGTAACGATGAGTCGTTACGTAAACATTTTCCATGAGTGGTCCAGGTCTAGTTGATTATAGATAGCACCTCTCTATCATGTGGATCTCTTCAAATGCCTCGTGCGATGCAGTTTGTTTATAACCACTCAACGTGGCTAAGTCTCACTTGGCTTCAAGGAAATTCCCTCATAAAGACTGCACATATATCTGAACCTGAGGGGCTTTATATTGGTACTGGAGAAGATGAGTAGGGACTTTATCAGGCCATTGCCAACGCAAGAAGCGACAATACGTTTATAACTACACAATCTTGCCGGAAAATCTAACAGAATATCCAATATCTGTGGCTGGTACTATCGTATCTTCAAAGAATAGATAATATCCTTGCCGGGGAAGGGTTAGGTGAGAGATGGCGCTGCATACTATGATGCAGAAACTAAGACACCTCACCTTAAAGAATGCAAGGCGTTAGCTTCTCCATCTGAAGAGAAGATGCTTGTTATCACGAATTTGGAGTAGACAGACGCACGATCAACCTTATAGGAGTAGAACTATCTAAAAGTAACTTGAGTAATACTCTAGCTTTGAGGGAAGAGAGTGCATGGCCTATCACGCAGGCAGTGGATCCTCAGAGCGTCGGCAACACCCAACACCTGCACATGGCATAGCTCCTCTTGGAGAAGACACACACCTGATTATCTCAGGCACAACTATCACAGCAAAGGGAGGAGCCGCCATCTTTGACTCCCTAATCCAAAGCGTCCTTAATAATAGAAAAATCTAGAGTGAACGCTGAGCATTGCAGCTTGAGATGATCACTCTCAAGGATTGCTTCCATTGATCTCTCTCGTGGAGGGCGAGTCGGTAAGGGCTCTGCTGGTGATGGCACAGAGGTTATGGGAGCATGGGACACCTCCAACAACCTAGGGCTCTCCTGTGTAATCCTACCTGAGTCTCTCTTAGCTTCTATCGCATAGGACTGCCAAGTAAAGCAACCATACAGTTCAACCCTATTACTCAAAGACATCCAGCCAGCTGGATTAGCAGGACAGGAAAGCATACATCATTAGTACGATGCAATCGCTATCTCTGAACTCCAAGCCAATGCAAGATGGCGTGGTGAACAAATCATCTCTCGCTACCTACAGGCTACTATCTTATAGTAACAACTGCAGAACCTACAAGATCGCTGTAACTGCTGTAATAACAATGTTCTACAAACGATCTCAAGAGAATGAGGAGGGGTGTGCCACTTGAGGAACTTGACACCTCTCTTTGCTAAAACTATCGCAAAATGCAACTCACTTCTCTAGGATGCATCCATCTTGTTCAAACTAAGCACAGCCTTATCATCTTGAGAAGAGGGAGCTTCCAGAGGAAGCAGAAGAGAAAACGCATGAAAGAGGTGCAAGCTTCCACGATGAGAGGAAATGGGATGTGATGCATCTAGGAGATAAGAGAAATTCTGTATCTCCGTCTTATATCCGAGACGTCTTCGACGTTGTCTCCTCTTCGGATCTCGACTCTTGAGGTCTTCAAATACTAAAAGGGGTCTGACTCCATCCTCACCTGAGCACCACGAAAAGAATAAGAAGGTAAGAGATCACCCTTAGCGGCGATGGAAAGTCTCCAGGGTCCTGCTCCTAGGAAGCTCCAAAAACGCGCGAAGCGATGCTCCAGCTCTCGCCTCGACAATCCAGCGCCTCTCCCTGGCTCGAAAGCTTCCACAGAGAACAAGCATCCTGCTCAAGGGTTCTCCTTCGAAAACGGCGCAGACCTACCTCCCACTTTACGCACCAGTACCATGGCAGTGGTTGGGCTAACTTCTGTTCGGAATGGGAAGGGGTGTGAACCCCAACGCTATAACCACCTTAATAGGAGTCTGACATCTTGGCAGTGTAGAAACTCTCAAGAATGAGTTAAGCTCTAAGTAAGCGAACCTCCGCTTTTCCAACCCCTAAAGGAGAACGGACACAGGGAACTTCTATTCACATTTACTCTACAGTCCTTACGCGAGAAATATTCGATATTAGTACTACTCTGCACACATTACCGCGCATATACACCTATAGCCTATCAAGGTCGTCGTCTACATGCTCCCCATATGGATATCTAATCTCAGAAGCTGGCTTCGACGCTTGGAATGCTTTCAGCACTCTTATCCAATCCCCGACTTAAGCTACTCGGCAGTGCTCCTGGCGGAACAACTCATAGAACCAGAGGTCAGTCCAAACACGGTCCCTCCTGTACTGAGTGTCATGAGCCTCACCAAACTATCCCAAGCCCACAACAGATAGAGACCGAACTGTCTCACGACGTCTCTGAACCCAGCTCGCGTGCCGCTTTAATGGGCGACAGCCCAACCCCTTGGAACCTCTCTCAGCCCTCGTAGGATGTGGACAGAGCCGACATCGAGGTGCCAAACCGCTCTCGTCAGATATGAGCTCTTGGGAGCGATCAGCCCGCTATCCCGGAGTACCTTTTCATCCTTTGAGCGATGGCCTGCATGCGGAAACCACCGGATCACTATGTTTCCAGCTTTCCTACCCTGTGCGACTTGTTTGTCTCCCAGCCAAGCAAACGCCACTTATGCCATTACACTCTACGACCGATCATCACGTCAATCGGTCTGAGGATTTTACTTCAGAAACCTCCGTTACTCTTTTGGAGGCGACCACCCCAGTCAAACTCACTCCACCATACACTGTCCACGCAATCCACGTGTCGTCGCCAACAGTAAAAAGGGCCGTATGTTCAACAGCGCGGCTCCAAGACAACCGGCGCGCGCCCATTCCTCAGCCTCCGGCCTATCCTGCACATCTAATACCCGGCGCAATATAAAGTCTCATAGTAAAGGTCTCACAGGGTGCACTACGTCCCGTTGCGGGTAATCGGCATCTTCACGATACTTATGCAATTTCACCGAGCCTCGCGGTTGAGATACAGTGCCCAGATCGTTACTACCATTCGTGCAGGTCGGAACTGCCTGACAAAGGAATTCGACACCTTAGGGACTCGTTATAGTTACGGCCGCCGTGCCAGGGCTTCCAATTCAAAGCTTCTCAAAAGGATGAGGCCTCTCCTCTTAACCTCCTGGCACCAGGCGGGTGTCAGGCATACTGCATATTTCTATTTCTGCATAGCCATGTGTTTTCGTTAAACGGTCGCTGGGCCTTTTCTCGCGACCTCTGACTCGCCTCAGAGGCGTCCTTTTTCCACGAAGTTACAGACTATTTTGCTCTGGTTCCTCAACCGCGAATCACTCGAGCGCCTTAGTATACTCAACCCCAACCACCTGTGCGGTTTACGGTACGGGTAAATCGCCACACACATGGTTTATAGCAGATTTTCTTGGGAGCCTGCTTTACGTACTTTACTCCAGATTGTGCATGCACGCTCTGTACTTCTTTCGTGTGTTCGACTCTCAGTGGCGGATTTGCCTGCAATCTACATCTACACCCTTTAACCAACTTCTTCCGTCGCTGGCCGTACTGCTCCTTCTCCGTCTCCACATCACCTCATATGATTGGGTAATGGAGATAGTAACCCATCTCTGCCATCGCGTACGCCGTCTCGAAAGCTTCCCGCTTAGGGCCCGACTAACCACTGATCCGTTTAGCGTTGATCGTGAAACCTGTCGTCTTTCAAGCACGAGGGGGTTTCTGACTGTATCGTTACTTATACCTACATTTGCTTTTCAACTGTAAATCCCAACCTCAGGTGGTCTTCGAATCTTCTGCTCCGAAATTAGAATGTCTCCTACCGATGTATAGAGCATCCCACAAGCTTCGGCATACACTGCTTGTGCCCGATTGTATTATCCATGCTCAAACTCTCGACTATGGTAGGCTGTTGCCACTCTTTAAATGCGAATGGCTGCTTCCAAGCCAACATCCTAGCTGTCTTCGCATCTTGGACCGCGTTTGTCCAACTTAGCAGTGATTTAGGGACCTTAGCCGATGGTCCGGATTCTTCTCCTGTAGGACATGGACCTTAGCACCCATGCCCTCACTCCCAGGATAACACTTTATAAGCATTCGGAGTTTGTCTGGACCTGTTAATAGCCGGTGAAAGCTGCATCCAATCAGTCGCCTCTACTCTCTTATAAGAGAAACTCCACGAGGGCTGCACCCTGAAAATGCATTTCGGGAGCATGCAGGCTATCTCCAAGTTTGATTAGCCTTTCACTACCTCAGCCGTTCGAGAAAGCTTTCAACGCTTACCGATGCGGTCACTCAGTGGTAGTACTCTGACACTCTAGCCTGGCCAAGGGTAGATCACTTGGCTCTCAGCGTCTGCCCTGCTGGACTATATGCGGCTCCTATTCAGACTCCGCTACCGGCTCCGGGTACCCGACTCTAGCCGGTTAGCACTGCAGCAACGGCAACTCGTAAGGTTCAGTATGCACAAAAGTGCCCAGTCACTCCCACGTGTAGGGGCTCCACTCACCGCTTGTAGGCAGACGGGTTCAGTCTATTGCATACCTCTGTCTCGAGGTCCTTTTCTGCTGCGGTACTTGGTTCACTATCGGTCTCTCGGGTACATTTAGCCTCGCATGGATGGGCCCCGCTAGTCTGCTCGTGGATTTCACGTCTCCTGAGACTGCGGGTGTCGAAACTCTCTCACACCCGCAGACCTTTTCGTCTACGCGCTGTATCACGCTCTCTGGGCTGTGCTTTCCAACACTATTCTGTACTAAAGTCTCTTATATAATTCCGATGGTCTGATCCTACTGGCTTTAGCGCCTCAAACCGGCTCGTTTGGAAGCGTTCCCCGTCTCGCCTCGCCACCACTAAGGAATCACGTTTTCGTTTCTTTTCATAGCGCCTAAGATGCTCTCAGTTCCCCACGTCTGCTCTGTGCTCTGCACAGTGACATATCTTCCATATGCCGGGTTGCCCCATTCGAGATCTACGGATCAATTCAGTATGTGCCGATACCCGTAGCTGCAGCTTATCACGTCCTTCTTCGCTTCCGAGAGCCAAGGCATCCACCGTCTGCCCTTGTATCTTTTTCGCCTTACGTCCTTTCTGTGGTCACCCACAATAAGGAACGATTGTTGAGTAAATACTAAGTCTCTTCAAGACTCGTTACTTTTGCTTTTTATATTCGTATTCCATTTGTTCCCAAATAGAACACGGCTCTACTCTTGTTGTTTCTAATTATATTACCAAGTATGTCAAAGATCACTTTGATCAATACACCTTACAGCATGATGACCGAGTGGGAGAATATCATCGGACTGTGACCCCTGCGTTTGCAAAGCAGGTGCTCTAGTAGCTAGGCTAATCCCCCATAAATCCTACCTTCCAGGTTCAGGTAGTCAGGCAGAGTTAACTGCCGACCTCATATTATCAGTGTAGCGCTCTAACCAACTGAGCTATAGGACTGGCTAATGTCGTCGTGCACGGCTGATCTCTGTCTTTCGCTGAGTTGCTCCCGCGCCTTAATTTCTCTATTTTTTGCGATCGCTCAATATATTTCTAACAAACAGGGCGGTGCACCCATGAAAGAACCCCTAAGAACTCTTTCACCGTGAGGAGGAATTCAGTAATCCTCCGCCTAAAAACGATTGTCCCTATCCTGTACTCCAACTGTCCCTACCTAAGAACAAGGGTCCACTATGGAATCTCCAGAAAGGAGGTATTCCAGCCGCACCTTCAGTGCAGCTACCTTATTACGACTTAGCCCCAGTCACTGGTATTACCTCACAGCGCCCCTTGCGGTTACGCTCTTCAGGTACTCCCAACTTCCATGGCTTGACGGGCGGTGTGTACAAGGCCCGGGGAACGTATTCACCGCGCCATGGCTGATGCGCGATGCTAGCGAATCAGCTTCACGGAGTCGAGTTGCGAACTCGATCCGAACTAGGGACAGGGTTTGGAGATCCGCTTCGTGTCACCATGTCGCTTCCCTTTTGTCCCTCGCCATTTGTAACACGTGTGTCGCCCCGGATGTAAGGGCCGTGCTGATTTGACGTCATCGCCCCTTCCTCTCGTCTTACGACGGCTGTCTCGATAGAGTCCTCGCTTAACCGCGTTAGTAACTATCGACGCCGGGTTGCCTCGTTGTGGCATAAGCCGACACCTCACGGCACGAGCTGGCGACAACCATGCAGCACCTACTTAGATGTCGAAGAAAGCAAACTCTCATCTGCCGCCATCTAAAATTTCAATCCCGGGTAGGGTTCCTCGCGTATCATCAGATTAAACCATGTTCCTCCGCCCTGACGGGCCCCGTCAATTCCTTTGGAGTTTCACCGTTGCCATGCGTACTCCCCAGGTGGAATACCTATCGCTTTCCTTAGACTCTTACTGTATATCGCAAAAATCTAGTATTCATCGTTTACCGTGGACTACCAGGGTATCTAATCCTGTTTGATCCCCACGCTTTCGTGCTTCCAGTGTCAGACAGAGCCTGGTACGCTGCCTTCGCAATCAGCGTTCTGTGTGATATCTGCCATTTCACCGCTACACCACACATTCCGATACCTCGTCTCCTCTCTAGCATATCAGTTTCAACGGCAGAGACTACAGCTGAGCTGCAGCTTTTCACCACTGACTATACCACGCCCTACGCACCCTTTAAACCCAATAATTCCGGATAACGCTCTGTATCCTCCCGTATTACCGCGGCTGCTGGCACGGAGTTAGCCGATACTTATTCGTAGAGTACATGCATCTCAGCTACACGTAGCTGCCATTATTCCTCTACAAAAGAAGTTTACAATCCATAGAGACCGTCTTCCTTCACGCGACTTGGCTGAGTTTCAGGCTCTCGCCCATTGACCAATATTCCTCCTGCTGCCTCCCATGAGGAGTCTGGTCCGTGTCTCAGTGCACCAGTGTGGGGGTCAACCTCTCAGTCTACCCATCGTTGCCTTGGTAAGCCGTTACCTACCAACGAGCTAATGGGACGCATGCCCATCTGTAATCAATAAATCTTTCCATCACCAACCATGCGGTTAACGATGAATATAGGGTATTAGTCCGACTTTCACCCAGGTTATTCCTAATTACAGGCAGGTTGCATACGCGTTACGCACGTGCGCCGGTCGCCATCTATCTTAGCAAGCTAAAATAATGCTGCCCTCGACTTGCATGTGTTAAATCCATCGCTAGCGTTCATCCTGAGCCAGGATCAAACTCTCCATTGTTATTTTTGTTTTGTATAATCCCTTCTTTGTGACTCCTTGGATGCTCCTGTCCATTATTGTAGCACCTATATCAGAGTTCTCTTTAGATCAGGTCGCCTTTTAAAAACGTTCAATCTTACCTCATATTCGTTCCACGCACTCATTCCCTTGTTGCCAAGAAATTCGTGGCGTACTACACAATTTGTTATATATCAAGCTTCTCAAAGATCTCGTTATCTCGCCCCTCCTCCGCGATCCTGCCCTAAAGAGCCGAGATCCATTCGTGAAGCGAACGTGACTCACAAAGGTACAAAAATTATTTTGACTTCTGCAACACTTTGAGAAAATCTCTTTCACCCTCACTCGCAACCAAAGCCTTATGTTGGCAGGGAAGCTCACTCCTGCTTGCCTCGTTGCGTTTGCAAAGGTAATACTTTTTATTCTGACTTGACTAAATTTATCCCCAACCTTCTGATGTTAAGAAATGTTGTATCGCTACTTATCAACAACTTAGAAGCAAATCTTTCTTGTGCAAAGTATCAGCTTCTCCTCAACAAGCTCTAATCAAGAGCCGACCGAGGCAGAAAAAGCACCTACTCAACCCAATGTATACTCCCCTAGTTCAGGAGCATTCACGCTGTAGTTCTCGCTCAACTTGCAGCGCCGGATGTTGCAAGATTTGAGGCCAGACAGCAAAATATCCCCTACATGGATGATATTTAGTAGGGACATTCTCTCCACAGCCTTGCGGATCATAGTCTCTGTCACCTCCAGCGTACAGTCTCTCCACTCTAGATGGTAGCTTGGTTGCAGCTCGCCCTCGCCCTAAAGAGCGATCTTCGATCATGCCAGCAGCTGCATGCTCAAAAGCTACAGCCTCGCTCCATGGCAGACGAGCTAGCAATTGGGTTGCAGAAGATTTTGATGCACAATATCAAACCCAACCCTAGTCCATTAATGCTAACGATGCGAGAAGCGGGAAGCGACTTCACGCCCTGTTCTACTCGATTCGCACAAGCAATGAGGGATAAGCCACATAACACTCCTCGGACGAGGTATTGAGGCAAAGAGAGGGATATCCTTTACGGATGAGCGCCTCCCTTTATAATAATAATGAAGAGTTGCTCTCGCTATCAAAAACAAACTGGTATATTTTTCATTTGGCATCAAGCCTAAGATGTGAGGAAAAAGAACCCACTACTAAGTTTCCTACAAGATACTCCTGCAAACTAGTACCTTCCAAATCTTTGGGAGAAAAGGATTAGTGCTCTCAGGCACGCCATATGCACATCAATCAACTCCAATCTCTCAGGGATCAAAGGGATAAAGATGGCATTCATCTTGAGGGGAATAACCATTATCTCACCTTGTAAGAAAAATTGCTTCTTCGCTCACCACAAGATAGCCATGGAGCAAACCCTCAGGAGTATAAGTTGCTCTTTGGTAGCACCAGAGGGCGAACAGCAACGTGACGACCGAAAGTTGAGCTCTGCAATCGAAGATCTACAGCCACATCTATTACCTCTCCATGGATGCATCGCACGAGTTTCGCTAGGCAGCCGAGGCCTTGTTGGAGGTGCAGCCCCGTAGTACGCCTCTCGTAGAAAGGATTCATTTTCTTGAATAAAGGGACAGGCGAGACCTTATCGGCAAACTCGAGGGAAGCGTAAAATCTCGGTAAAAGATCCACGCTCATCCCCAAAGACCTGAGGCGTAAGGAGCCAAACTCCTGGGATTTCTAGTTCTTTGTATTGTATCATTTTTCAAATAATAGACTTAAAAAGAGAGCTAGTGCGAATGATTTTTATTCCTCAGGGGAGACTCGCAGAATTCTCCTCTTCCATCTTCTCCGAAGACTCCGGAACTCCTTTACTCGATCTATAACGATAAATTCGGGTGCGTCTATTTAGGGCATCTGCTACCTTCTTATCCTCTTCGCTAAGAGGCTGTAACAAATGCTTCGTCCAGTGTTGTCCCTCGGGAGTGGGGGATAAAAAGGGCATGAAGGGCCGATGAGATTACTCTAGGACGGGACTTGCCATCACCTTCGGGTGCAACTGTTCGGCGGGGATTCCTTTTCCTTTAAATACTCTACCACAGCACGTGCACGTCTATCACTAAGGCCCAAGTTGTAGGCATCGGATCACACGATCGGCATGGACGAAAGCTCAACTACGACCTCAGGATTGTCTTGTAGTATCTTAGCGATCTGATCTAGAGCCACCTTGCTCTCCGGCAATAAGTCTGCACTGTCGAAAGGCATAGAATATATCTTGGAATACCTCACTTACCACAGACGAAGCAAGTGATAAAATCGACCGTGTAAACGGCATCTTCGGTAGCTGCGTCGCTCTCAAAATAGGAATAGGCGTAAGTATTTATCGGCACCTGCCAGTAGCACATAACGAGTTCCTCCTCTCCCATATCTAATGAATAGTAACCATCGGCGTGGGTTGTAGCCTACAAGAGGTCTCGGGATTCGCCTCACTCACAACTCGCTCAAATGCTCCAGCGATGGGATTTCCATCTCGGTCGAGACTAAACCCCTCTAGGCTCAGTAAGAATGGCAGGGGCTGGGTAAAGGCCCAGAGATGAGGGCGCGCCCCATGCATCTGACGAGAGGAGGAGAAAATAGCCTTCAGCTCAGTATTACTCTTATCAGCTTAGGACTAGGGCTCATGGCATAATCATCTTGAGGGGGAATTCAGAGGTGCGCCGGATGCTCCGCATAGCCACTCTCCCGAGGGGCTGCAACGTAGCTCGATAGAGATCTGCAACCGCCTGGAGACCAGGGGTGCCCATCCGAGGCAAAATAGAGTGTACTATCCCCCACAGCAAGGAAGATCTCATTGCCGGGTGTATTGATTACCCCACCTATACTGTTGAGTGAGCAAGGCGCTCCCCAATTTCTTCTACATTGATGTAATAAATATCTTTACCGCCATACCTCCCTCGCTCACGAAGTAGAGTTTTCTCACTGAGCCCAGGAGAGCGGGATGGGCCGCCATATGCAACATGTCGCTCCAGATCTCCAATTCTGCACCTAGCACTCAGCCCCTTCTCCACTTTTTGAGGGACTTGTAGATCTTGAGCCGTCTTGTCGTGAGATCGCTGATGCCCAGCCATCGTGATAATAAAGATGTATTTCCCTCTCCCGAGGGAGAATGGCAGGCATTCCCTCATCATTAGAGGTATTGACACCTCCGGAGATACTGTCAGGGCGAGACCATCGTCCTTGGGGCATCTTAGGTGAGATATAGTAGAGGTCATTGAGCTACTCTCCACGTAATGGCACTATTCTCTATCTCAGGTTTTTGTTACGAGCCGAAGAATAAATCAAAGCACTCCCATCAGGTAAAAGACGCTCCCCGAGAGTCACGCTTCAGGAAAGAATTTAAGTTGCGTGCTAACCGCACTTGATAGTGATAAGGATTTGCTCAAAGTACTCAATTCAGCAACTCTCTCTCTCAGATTGGCAAAGTCATCATTAGGATAAAAGAGCTTTACAAAAGGCCTCGTAATTTTCAAAGAGCATCCCGGTGCCCGAGGCATTGCTCCATCTCTGCGAGTCACTAGAGCACAATGGAATCGGATACTGATAAGAGCGTGCAGAGATATAAAAGATTTGGCCTCTGTGCATTGCGTACCAATCGATAATTCTCTACGGCACGAAAAGCAAAAATGCCTTTTCTCTTTGTCTTTGCGGGCTTGCTTACGATAGAAGCTCTCGATGCAACTCGGCAGCCTCTCCAGTGGCGGCCCGCCTTGTCGTCATACTCAGCCTCGCGTATTTTACGTGCCGCACTAGCGAGAGAAGGAAAGAGGCTCAACAAGAAGAGCTACTGAATACCAATGATTTTGTGAGGTTGTATGCTGGAGACGCCATGTAGGGTATTGCTAGTGCATACTCAATACACTCTTCCAACGCATGAGGGGTTTGCAATATTGCTTCTCCCGGTTCGTAAATAGGACTTAAACAGTAGGTGCGTGCCGGGAAGACTCTCTATAGCCGGTGGCAATGGGGCGGATACTCCAAAGGGAAGCGCCACTCATCCACTCCGTGAGGGAAATTCTCCACAAATGGGGGAAGGCCTCGGGCTTAGCACTACAAGTAATGTAGTCAATCCATGGGGTACAGGGCGTGTTCCATTGGTCTCAATGCTCTGCCTATACCCTTTTTGATGGAGTCGACTACCTCTTCAGTGAGATGTAGGGTGAGGCTCTCCCCCTGTCAGAGGATATTGTATGTAGGGAAAGAGCCAAGTTCAGAAGAGTTGCTCAACGACACTAGAGTAAAGAGAAAAATTCTGTATCACAATAGCTGCACCGAAGGTTGCAACTACTCAAACATATAAACGCCATCGGAAGGCCAACCTGTGCCTCACTATGAGAATAGAATATCTCGTTTGCGGGAGCTCGAGATCCTCTAGCATGGCAGATGGGCAGTGAGACGCGCGGCACTGGCTGTCTCTTCTATGGTACAAGCCACCAAAAGTAGCACGTGCCCTCAATCTGAGGAGGCTACCTCCTCCACCAAATAGCGAGCCATTGCCTCCAGCTGTTGGATTAAAGGGCACTATCACCGAAATCCTCCGGGCAATCTCCTTCAATTGAGTGAAGAGATCTTCTTGCCAAAGGCATCATTTTATGATCCCAAGCCTCCTCTGCAGAGACATAGGCGTTCTTTGATCACACAAAGTCTATCACACGCAAAACATCAGATCCGAGGGGCTGTACAAACAAAGTGAATACAGTAGTTATGCCCATGCAGATGGCGGCACTCTCCTCATGCCCTACAACGCGATGCCCCATACTGATATCAGTGGTATCGCTCGGCTGTGAGGAGACTCGGTCAGTTTTTATTCTCGTTCATCTTCATTTGTTCGGTATGTAAAGGTACGACATTTCCTTGCTAGTACTCTACGGTCCTCTCCCTCCTTACCCTAAACAGAAAGGGAAGGATGAAGGAAAGTGAGGTTAGCCTAGAAAAACCCCTTTGCCTAGAGAGCAGTATGAAAAACTACTCCAAGGTAAAGGGGCTCTCAATCTAGACAGTGCCCTATATGGGCTTGAAAGAGATTACATATAATACTTCTCAGCTCCCTCGCCTCTATAGGTGCATCCCACGATTCTTTATAGAGATCCTCTATTTCCTCTCGAGGACATTTCGAGGCTCAGCAGCGAGGTCATTAAGATATTCTTCCAACGTTTTTAGGATCATCAGAGGGCGCTTTGTCACCCACTCGAGATAGGGATCGTCAGCTCAAAAACCAGAGTGCAGAAAAAGCCTCCTCCAAGCATATCGCAGAAACGGTAAGAGCCATTGGGTTTCTTCTTTTTAGGAGTTGCAAAGCGCACCATACAGAGTGGAGATCGTAAGAGATGCTTATCACGGGAGCCCGATAAAAGATTTACTCTTTTAGCAGAGACTCGGATCATCAAAGTAGCTTGGTCCCAACTGCTTACGAGAAGGCTCTACCTTTATAGTCTTCACCGGGATGGCGTGCGAACATACGATCTTCGGATGGGTATCGCGATGGGACAAACTTCGCTCCCACCTTTTCGAAAGTCGTATTTCACGAGAGGCCCCTCAACCTTGCCCAGGAGTTATATTTACGGATGTACTACCGTGATGAGAGTTGGAGAGATCCTCAGCCCCTCCTTCCCCACACATTATTGATCCCGCTTCCTCCTTATCAGCTAAGTAATCTCCAGGGACCGTCGTTCGACTTCCAGCTTGGACGGGGGTTGTTTTCCTCCTGCTATACTATAGACTCTTGCCATCGGCATTGAGTTTGAAATCAATCTTTTATCACCCTTGTCCGAAATCAATAAGATAGGAAGGATCCCCATGGAACTCAGCTCCATGAAGGTGACCTGTGCATTACAATACTGATCTTATCGGGCAAAACAAAAGCTCGACATATTGGGCTTCAGGATCATTGCTACAACTAGAATCCCTAGAGAAAAGCTGCAAACAATAAAAGAGTCGTAAAACAGTCTCCTCATATTGCATTTCTATCCTTAGTTATTGTAGGTCTATTAGGATGTGCAACTCCAAGATCGCGTGTACCCATAGTGCGAGCAGGTTGATCGAGGGATAAAAAGGTTTGTCGTCCGGTTAATCTTAGTCAGGGAGGCAATACGTGTACCAGCTCATTCAAGAAAGAAGTGATCCGGAGGCATCGGGATGTACATAAAGAGCGCCCTCAGCTAATCAGGTTGCTCCTCAAGTTTGTAGAGTCTCAGCATACTTATAGTAATGGTACTTGGTATCGTGTTATAGGTTTTCTTTGCCTCGTCTTTAAGCTCTCTGCTATAAAAAGAACGTGTATGAGCTGCCTGCTCTGTAATGTGATTGAGCATGATATCGGGCAAGGCATTGCAATACGTAGCA
>BNJS01000747.1_pt1 | contig 164534 bp, 214 predicted proteins | sample 8540461 | NCBI WGS metagenome assembly BNJS01 (sample SAMD00202454, study PRJDB9452) | human saliva metagenome | isolation source: human saliva | place: Japan | reverse complement strand
TCCACTTTCAACCTTAAACATCATCCATCTGACAGTTAATCCACCTTAGATATACCACTATCTTTAGTCTTTTCCTTGTGCTTTTAAAAAGTACATCCTTTTGCTTTTGTGTATTAAGAGAAAATTCATTAATACAAATTTTAATCAAAAGAGCTGTCTGTAGATTAATAAGGTTTAAAAGCTCCATATCAAGCCCATCATCTCTCACACCTCTTGCTATGATTTTTCTATTCCCATATACCTCCATCAGTTAATACAAAGCATCTAAAGCATAAACATACTTCCTAACTGGAATAAGTGATAAACTCACCTCATTAACCCTTGTTATAGATTTTTTCAGATTTTTCATATCATATCCCTCAGTTAGGATAACAATCCCCATTTTACAAACCAACTGCAAACCTAATGCCATAGCTCAAGCAATCGCAAGAACCAAGAATGATGTATTTAAACTTTCATGATAAATCCTCTTGCTCCACACCCATGACTTGATAATCCTGCAACACAAGACAAACAAATACCGCCAATAACTGGAAGCTCATTAAAACATATATATCCATTTACTAATCCGTTCATATCTTATTCCTCACATTGATTAACTTAAAATAGCAATTAAATTTCTTCTCTCTTTCTCTTTCTTCTAAAACAAACTAAGCAACAGAAAATCAAAAACTAATATCCCAGCAGAAAAACTACGATTTTCTGCTTTAAGCTCATACCCTTTTCATAATAAATGTAGCTTGACTTTATATCCATCTCATGAAGTATATAAAACAGAAGCCTCAAACCACATTTTCAAGATCATCACCGCTAATGTATAATCAATAATATGGTACTTGTCTTGTTCCACTGTATATAGCAATTCTTCACAATGTCCATCCCACTCTAAGGTAGATTTCACCGGCCACCCTGATTAGATATAGCCCATTACTCACAATACTCGTTTAATACCTATGCAGCCTCCCACAATGGAACCGCCAATAGAAACTTTAACACAAATAGTATCTGTTGCATCTCGAATAGATATAAAAAGACATGCAAAACCAGTTCGCCCCAACAATCTAATTAAATATAGTCACCTCCTAAATCAAATAATATCAGCTCTATCCAAATGTTCACACCCTCGTAATCACCTTTCAACTTCCTTCATCCACTCAATATCGCAGAACTAACAAACGAAAATTCTTCACCCAACCCAGCTATAACCAAATTCTTATCACGCCTGTTTTAACATCACGCCCAAAAGCTTAGCGATCAACTTCGCACTTAACATCTTTAGTCTATAAGTTCCACCATCATGAATATTTACAATATCATATCTTTCCATATCCATCTTTTGATATATATATGTAAGCCAAATCCCACATTGTTCCTCAACAAATTGGAAAATGAACACACAAGCATTAATAAATAAACATGAACACCACACATTCTTCATTTTTCCCCCCTTCAAAGATTAAAACTCCACTCCTCAGCTTTTTCAAAATTAAGCCTTCTAGACTTTCATTGATAGGTGTCAAAATGTTCTAAATGTTTATATATCACTTTTCAAATACAATCATAATGATATTACATTTAAATATACCATCAGTCCATTGCCTCCACCTTCACAAAGCCTCGTTATCTCTTGTAACATACAATAATATCAATTTGTTCCTGTAATATCACTATTCAAAATCTTTATATTGCGTATCTCAAGGTCAGGATGATAAACCCTCCCCATCACCTTCAAACTGTAATAACTCTATCCAAAAACTTCACGACTTCATAATACCACCATCAAATCACCCAAATAGCCCTTTGTAAACCGTCCAAAACACTGATCAAACATCACTTTCAAAAAGTAATCCCTCAATTCCTCCCTAATCTCCACCATTTAGACACTCAAACTCAGGCTTTGCGTAAAGTTCCACTTGTTCAAAGTTAGTCCGTTCGAAAGCCAAACTAAATTCTTCCATCGCCAATATCCCACCCGGCAACATAAAACCAATCTCTCATCTGATAGTCCATTCTCAAAACCTTTTCAGACAAGCCATTTCCAACACCAAACTCAGGCTTAGCATAAAGCTGAACCCACTCTTTGATACCCACCTTCAAGTCCTCTCCTAATATTTAAAATCTGCCCATACTCAAACTCAGGCTAGCATAAAGCTGAACCTCCTCAAAGAACCATCTCAAAATCCACAACCCCCCCACCAGTCAACAACCTTGTAAACAAAATTATATTAAAATAAATAACAGTCACCAAACTCACTACTGTCATCAACCTCATAACCTCATACTTCTTATCAACCGCATCCCAAGACCATTATCCATACTAATTACCTCCTCATCGCCTCGATATCCGACTGTTCACTTTTGATAAAATCAATTGTTCCATCTTCATGTTTATAAACCCCAACCTCCCAAAATTCAAATCCCACCCAAAAAGCCTTTAGAAAACTGATCCACCTAAACAGGTCTGATCTATCAACATCATATTATCATCAGAAAAAACCCTGAAAATACTTCTTTGCTCACAACACTCCCACTATTAATTAAACGTCAACCCATTAAAAACCTCATACAAGTATTTCAAAGACTTCTCCAAAATCTGACTTTCACACACCCTTTGTTGAACCCTAACACAACAAGCTTGATAAAAATGCCATAAAATACCGTGTCCACACCAGAATTTCTATCTAAACCACAAGCTATAACATAATCTCCTGTCCTTTGATTTTAAGAAGACATCCACTTGCTTAAATACATATAAAGTCCCAATATCTTATTTCAAAATATCATATTCAACCATCTTCCAACCCTAATACAAAAGATACATCAAAAAGATTTTCCATCAACCATCCCCAAACAAAGTTTCTATCCGCTACTATTATGATCCAACATCCATATACCTAAAACTTAACTGCTCAATATTAGTTGACCTTAGATCCTCAAGACATCCAAAACCGCTAAAGGATTACAGCTATAAACGATGCGCGTTGACAAAAAAAACTGTTAATGTTTCGGATGGCTTCACAGAATTTAAAGTTCCCACTACGATATTAAATTCAAACCTTACCTTTGCATTAGATTGATATACCAAACACCTCTCTATCATAAGTACTTAGTTCTTTTCTTTAATATCAAATCATTAGGAACTCACTACTATCACAAAGTAATATCCTCAACACCAACCTACAACATTAACTTTATTTCTCTTTCATCACAATCACCATCTTAGCCAACACTTATTCCTGCTTTCTTCATTTCCACCATAGTTTTCGCCCCTTAAACAAAATAACCATTCAACTTCCTCCTTCAAATAGTATTAACTATTTACTTACTTCCCATTATTTTACAGATAAATATTCAACTTTATCCACATGAACCAATCTGCCTTAACTTTCTCACCATCTTTATTATAAATCCCACCACTCTCTGCTTCCACAAACAACTCACCCACATGAATATTTTCAACGTTTTCAGCTCCAAAACCACTAGGAAAAATCTGTTTTTCGCTTTAGAATATCTATCTATTGCAACCCAAAAATTAGCTATCTTGTATCCGCCATCTCGCAACAGGATCTTCATTAATCATCCAATAAATATTGCTTATTCATAACCTTCCTTTGTTATATAAAAGGACGCTAAACCACATCCCTCATTACCTATTTCTTTCCTTCTCCCCAAACATCAAACTGATAAACCTGCTGCACAACAAAAGAACATCATAAACATAAGATTGCTGTGATCTCCTATATTAACTCTGCTTAAATTTATCATCTATTATAATCTCTACAATCTTAACATTATCTACCAGTATAACACAGAACATCTAGTACTTTACCTCAAAAGTACAACTGAAAGATCATATCAAAAACTTTTGCTCGTAAGTATACTGCCCTCATGCTCCTCAAATGTACTTCTTCAGATAACCTTTACTACATTCCCTTTTCATCAAGTATCCATTGTTGCCCTTTAAGCAACTTCTTGTTTTAGCATCTGTTCTCAAATTTGTTTTGTTATTCTACAAACCACTTCAACCTTCGTACTTCTAACGGCAAACACTTCAAACAATATCCCTTTACAGTTACATAGCCATCAGGTGCTTTCAAGTAAAATAATTTACCTGCCAAGTCCCTTTAAATAATAAATCTTCTTTTCAGTCGTCCACTCCAAACAACACACTTTTCAACCTTTTGAGCACTACAGCACCACCAATTTTAGTTTTAACTCAACAGTTTCTTCGCTAATATTGTCAACTTCAACAGTTATTAGCTTTTCATTATCCACAACATCTTTTAAGTACATTTACGGCTTGTCCTGATTATTACTATCAATAATCTGTGAATATTATTCCATCTGTTTTACATAACCTTTTGGCGCTTTTGTTTCAAATGTATATGTACCATATAAACCCACAGTTGTTCATCATCTTCTTTAAAAAGTTCACTCACCAATTTTCCATTTATCTCTAATAAGAATCAGCATATTTGTCTGTTTCAAAAATCAAGTTCTAAATGGAGTTAGTCCAGTAGTATCTTCAGTCTTTTCTTTATAATATTTGCATATTCTGCCTCTAGTGATAACTCTTTATCTGGTGTATCTGCTATTTTTTTGTACCAATTGAAAGAGGGTCAAACTTGGCTCATCCTTAACTCTAAGGTTGCAGTTTCTCAGAGGTTACTGTTACTGCATAAACATTAGTATCTAATTATATCCTTTAGCAACAATCACTTTTTTACATAATAAGTGCCTGCTGGCAAAAATATCGTATTAGATGTTCTATCATTAACTACAAGCTCACCTGCGTTTTGATCTATATTAGGACTTATAAAACCCTACATGTCGCACCCAACTAATGAATAATTTTCTGGACATAAATCAACAAGATGTTTATTATTTAAAGTTTCTTTTAGTAAAGTGAGATTTCCATTATAACTCACTCGAAAATCTTGCCTGTAATTTGTCCTTTGTTTTATCTACTGCAAATCCATCGTTTGCACTAACGTATACCATCCTCGTCCAATTGCAGAATCTGCGTAGATCAGCCAAGCATCAACTTACTCTAATTCCCAAAAGAACGATCCCAAAACGAAAACTGTAATTATGAGTGTATAGTATTTCCACTGACACCTGAAGCCATATCCATACCCACCCTATTGCAAAACTAATAAAACAGCAACCAAATCGACCATAAAAAATCTATACCAATATATATAATTTATATCTCTTTGAGATATATTCATAAACTTGAATTGGCATGACCTTTTTTCATCATCAAAATATCCATGGATTTAAACACCATATATTTTCCTTGTACACATACAAAAATTAAAAGTGAACAGATGTAACAATAACCACCATATGTCCAGTCATGAAAAATTTGTCCAGTTGTACCACAGTGCGTACTGTTGTCATTTGATATAATTGGCAAAAGCAAGGTTATCGCCGTCACACCAGCATTTGTTTTATTCTTTTCTTTCTTTCTTCCTTCAATTTCTTAGTTGGGTATTAATATAACTGATATATTGAAATTTTAACATGTGGTGGAACAACCTTAACATCACAATTTCTCTACTGTATGTTAGTAATATGCCCTCTTAACCGCCCATATTATGATTTATCTCAATTCCACTTCAGGATGATTAATATATTCACCACTTGACACCGCTTAGGGCTAGAACCCTTTCTCCATTACCCCATGATGAAATATTCAGCATTTATTTGTTAGTACATTATTCCATTCATTCTTATTGTAGTAAGTTTTAGTTGTCCCATCACAAATTAATCCACCATGTATTCACGCAACTGGCTGTCTAACCTCTTCGTTCCATGCAGGTGTATCCACTCACCCAGCGTTTAGACTTTTCGTGCTGGGCTGTTCCCTTGAAACTTGATGATGTCACAGTGCATGGAGTGCTTGCATAAGATGAACTTGACTTTGCACTTGATGATGTAGATCCTTCAATTTTCGCTTTTAGCGCTTTTCTGTGCCATCATCCTTTTTCTCTCGTCTTCAGACTGTAACATCGTCTTTAGCGTTATGTCGGTCTCTCAGCCTTACTTGCTTTGTCTCTTGCTGTCTTTACTTTCTTTTTATCTTCTCTTTCCGCCGTCTTCTCGATTTTCTTTCGCTCATCAGTCTTGTACCCGCCTTACTCGAGTGGAGTATGCTATGCCAATAGTGACACAATCGCATGGCAACGACGCCTAGTAGAGTTGCTCTTCTTCATCTTCATAATATCACCTTCCCATTATATATATATTATACTACCATTATCAAGCTCATTTAGTATATTGTCTATAGTTTTGTTTAGCTCATCTACATTTCCACCATGCTCTAATAGTCTGTCTTTTGCATTTTAAGTCGCTGAACCGTCATGACATTACCACCTCTGCTGCTTTTGTAATTCGTATATACCCTTGCTGGGATCTCTTAATTTGTCAAGATACTTTTGTATGACGTGCAGTCGTGAAAGGTCGGTTTTGGTCAACACTTCTGCTGGCTGGAAAAGCTTTTTCATACTTTATATCATTATCCGTGCAATTCCTATATACTTGCTACGGTCTTTCTCCTTGTTCCAAGCTCATTAGCGAAAACTTTGTGTTATTCAGCTGCAGGATTTTCTTTTTAAGACCATTTCATTAGCTTTTAGCATAACTCTATTAGGTATGTGTGCCACTGGCACAAAAACAAAATGTAAATGTGGTTCTCTGGTCATCCTTATGTACGCATCAGCGCCTATAACATTTTATCTCCGCCATATCTGGTGCAAAGAAAATCATAGCAAGTATCCTTTTCTTCTGTAGGTCATCTGTACTCCAGGTTTAAGAACTCCATCCACCCATATAATTAGTGTCTTGCCTATCGCTATGTATATGTATATCTTCGCCTTCTTTAGATATCCAAACGACTCGTTATATTTCTTTGGTGTGAGATAGAGAATACCCTAAGTGGCTTCTAACTTTATCTATATCAATATTTTAGGATACTTCAGCTCCCTTTGATACATGCTTTGAGCTGATTGCAGTATACAGCCTGCTTATTAAACTGACTGGATGCCATACCTACAATCTATAAGGTTTTTCCAGATATGTGCTGTTATGAAAATATTTTCCGTTGAGATTAACAACAATTTAAAGGATCTCTCTTGAACACGTAGTAGTAGTACCTTTAAAAAGATTCACAAGTTGTGTTTACTGTAAATCAGAAGTGCACAATGTCAATCACCATTTTGATACAACCTATTTCATATTGATAGACACTATATATATCTTGTGACGATATACTTGCGGTGGCTGTTTATTCTTTGCTATGAAAACTAATCCTATAATAAAAAGCAAACGATAGCAGGTATCTAATTTTATCTAAATAATATTCAATCATTTTTATTCTCCTTCTCAAAGATATTAATTTTCACAAGTGAAAACTTTTCATTGAAAAAGCCGCAAGGCTTCCCTTAGACAAAGTGCCTTACGCAAGTACGCGACGCGGCCCGATAATGCGCTGAGTAATCCAGGGGGCAAATATTCTGCAGCAACCTCGAACGTCGGCGAGCGACCCATGGGTCAGGATATCCTATCGACGACCGTGGGTGGGCAGATATGGTACATATCTGTATACGCCATAAGTGCGCGCCTCTGTTTAACTGTCTCAAATAGAGTTTATGTAATTTGACAAGACTGTCACAAACATTGGAGATCAGTGCTTATCTACAGTACTCACGGCGTTATTGGCACAATGCAACTCAGACTGTCTTTAAGGTCTTGTTTATACTTCTTGACACCAACACCTATATCACAAGTTTCATGTATGCCCTGCTTATGTATAGTAACAAAAGCTTTATCTCGTATTCCTCATGTGTAAGCCAATGTATATATAACTTCGTATATACATTTGTCAGTGCTATCAAAACTGCTCTATCTTTTGACCTATGTGGCCAGTGCTAGCTCTACATATCTTTGACGATCAGATAGCTGCAAATTTCACTGGAAAGAGCACTCAGATATGTGATATTTTTCTTTTCATCCTTTGCTACTTACAGCTCATATGCTAGCCTCTCTGCTTTTCTATATTATCCTGCCCCTTGATTAATCACTTCTCTTAAAATGTCCCAAGAGCTTGCTCTAATGCGGTGGATCTTTCTGCACCTCCTTTATATTTATCAACTGAGATCCCCTTTTGACTATATCCTTACGTAGTCATCTCTTTGTTTTTCTTAGCCGCTGACCTCAGATACTTGATCCTGGAGCTGCTTTTTGGAAGTTTTTGATATATGCAGTTTCTTCTTGCATGCTTTACCCTGCTCGTTATATAGCGCACAACATCATCAGAGCACATTTTGCAAGGCCATCTTCTTCGAGTATTCTGTATTATGCCGTATTTCTTTGCAGCTTCTTCATCAGCTCTCTCCGAAGTCCCACTTTGGGACTTCTGAAAGAGATGTTGAATTTTCTCAACGATTTCATTTTCTGAATCTCCTGGACTAGATTTGCTATATCCTGTACAAGAGGCATCGTATGTGACCTCATAGACGCCTATGCACGGTCTATATCGCTTACTCTCTCGGATATTTGACTGATTTATAAGCAGCGTTGCTTCAGTATCACCACAGCTTACTGCGATATAGCATTTACCTTACTACTTCCATTCCTCTTCGATGACCCAATCCTTTAGAGGTCCTACAAAGGATTTCAAATTCATTTTCTATAAGCTCTTTATAATCTCGTGCTTACATTCTTTGGTCTAACTATAATAAGACTACTGTCCATTGCCACCAGAGAGCCATCATCTTCCCTCATCGCCACTAATTTTGAGAAATGACGTTTTAGGTGATTCTGATAACTGGGCATATATCAAGCCTCCAACTACTTTCATCTCTCAGCCATCAAAGAGATCATTGTCCAAGCTTTTATCATTATATGTACTGCCTAAATCACTCATGATATACACATCAATCGCCAGTCGGCTATACTTTCTCGCTGCTATATCTGCCCTGCTCAGCACTGCGTGCTGCTACAAAGCTGTGTTTATTTCCTCTACTTTTCCCTGTTTTAAGAGCCATCCTTACTGATCTCCTTACATACAAAGGTACACCAATAGTTCTTAGACAATCTTTGAACGCTAATATGTTTTACTTTAGCGATAGAATAATCTTAGAAAGCAGATTCATTACCTTTCAGGTATTATGGACGTTTCGTTTGAATAAGTGCACATATATATACATCGTCTCCCTAGAGATTTCCGAGCACTTCCTCTCATTAATTTGCTGGACTAGTCTTTTCTTGCACCTTGCTGTTATTACTCCGCTGCTTTTAAATCTCTCGTTAGAAATTCATTTTTAATCTGCTCAATAACCTTACTGTCGAAAAGATTCCCATCGTGAGCTGCCATAGGTTCCGTTATAATTGAGATAGGTCATCTGAAGCTACAAGGGCACTTTTTGAAAGTCAAGATTAACTGACGGAACGTATTATCTATTAAATACATAATCGTAATTATAAGCTCCCTTAAAAGCATGATGTATAGTAGCTTTTCTCTACCCATAGCAGACATTGCCATTCGCACTCAATACTCTTTTCGTATGTCGCAAGTGATTATATCAAGATTATCTTTTACCTCCTAGTTGGATCGACTTTTGTAATCTCTGGTTTTGACATTATTTGAGTTTGAGGACATCGACAATGGCCTCCTTTTGATGACAGTCTTTTCTATACCTGCAAATTTTGTTAGATTTCCCTGCCCATCATCTATTAGAAGCGTATTCTTTCACTGCTTTCTGCAAGTTCAGCTCCGTCAAGTTAAGCACGCATTGTTTTTCCCAACTCCGCGCCTTTTGTAATTAATTATAGAATTTACTTTCACCTTTCTTTTCTCCTCTAAAATCTGTAGACCTATGCTAAGCTCTTCGCTATGCTCTCTATCCATTTATTTTATTTCAGCATCAAGCTCCGCTTTTCATGCTTCTAATTTTACTTTCTTACGAAAATAGTCCACACTCTTCTGCTATATTCGGATTCAATCATGTGACTAAAAGTTTCTTCCTATCGTTTCTCAAATGCCTTATTCTAAGTCGTATTCTTTTTGTCTTTCTAAAGCGTACCATCTCACTTCGGTTAATACGCCATCTATCATATGACATCAGCTGCTGATTTTATTTCCTGTAATAGGCAGTCGTGCAAAGGCTCTCCTGCAGCCTTTCTCGCCTCCTTACATAACTACGCACGCCTTACCCTTTCATTTATGCCCTAAGCTGCAAGGGTCCATATAAATTTTCCCCTAATAAATTAGAAAGTACGATACTTACTAAATCAGTTTTCAAGCATCATTTCCTTTGACGATGGCTTGCAAAGGTATGTACTTTTCTTAACAATGCACTAATCTAGTAGGTATCGGACGTCCTTTATCTACTATCTCTAATGCATCTGTCATTACACTCAATTTTTCTTTATAGCTATCGTTCAACACACATTAGTCGTAACTTTTGTTTTGGAATCCCACTCTCTGAGAGTCCTTCTATCCTCATAATGCCTCACTAATATCAAATACCTTTAAGACTGACTACACATCAACTTTTGACCACACCTTTGCAGATTGCCACCGTGTGTGCAGATATACCCACATAATAAGATACTATAGATCTACAGGACCCTTCCTGTTAGCTAGCCTAACAATATCCCAACTATCTTTTCCTACAGCTCGCATCACGTCTACATAGCTCTGGATTGGATTATTTACATCCACGATTTTTATAATTGCTTCCGCAGTAAGTTCCTAATCTCTGTGTGCAACATGCACTGTGATATTTGAGTATTTCAACTATTGTTAGCGAAGCGTCTGATAGTGAGTGTACTTTGTTTCTGTTGTCTAATGTACTCATTCATTCTGTTTCTCTCTTGTATGTTTTGGCTACATGTTTAAGAATTAACTCATAATCATTAAGGTCAAATTCTTCACTCACTGATTTTCCAAAGAAATTTTATCTATAATACTTTTAGGTCATACTGTCCTTCGAGCTCACAATATTCAAGATCTGTTAGTTCCAATATTTTCATATAGACCATACTATATGTAGCATTTGATTTGCTACTCGTTAGAAGCCGCTGTTTCCATGTTGTTATATTTTAGTCTTTTAGCATCAGCTTGTGTGCCGCCTTTTCCTGTATTGACGATGCACATAGAGGTGCAAGCAGATTAACAGAGTAATCATCTTCAACCTTTTTCTATCAGTCCATTGTTTTAAAAAGTATGTAAAAGCTTGACCTACTATCTCATGCATCTTCTCAATATCTTCTTAGCAAACCAATGCTATATATGGCACTTCACTGCCAATTTTTGGTACTTTTAAAATTCCTTGTTCTGATTTCGCAAGAGAGACATACTCCATGTAAATTACAATGAGTGGTATGCAGAGATAGGAATATACTATATTTCTATGCAACACTCATTTGTCAAAAGAAGTTACTTATTAAACGATACATACTTCATATGATATCCTGCGTATGCACTTGCACTTTTATTATTTCTCTTTTCAAAAAGTAAAAGTTAGAGGCAGTTGCCTAGCTATGTGAGAGAAATCTCCACAGGGATTCATCATAACTCAAAACTCTAGCTGACAACGAGCCTTTTCCGACATTAAATTGTATCTCTATCGGCTTGAAACCGATAGTTGTCAACAAACGTGTTAGGAATTTCCACGAGATTTTTGGACATTCCATCTAGCTATTCTAACATTCAACGACTATATGCGTATTTTGCTGATATTTGATCTATACGAAACTCCAGCTTTTGAGCCCATGTTTGCAGATATTTACACACTTAGTGCACTTGAATTAATAATGTATACAAACGTTTTCTTTAGATTGTCTTTACGATTCCTCACTATACTAAAATTAGACATTAGAGTTTAATACTTGTTTTATTCTTAAAAGCGCGCACCATTTTGAGCGCGAAAACACATTTAATTCCGTGGTTTCTAGTAGTTTAGCCATATCGACAGTAGTTCAGAAACTCCTATATTAAATATAGAGATGCATTAATCAAATATGAATATTAATCGTACGTGCTTTGCTGTGTACTACGTTCGCCTGTGTTGTGCTATCTGCACCATCAATATGTCCTGATAATTCTCTGTCAAATTTAATTCTAGCGATTGGCTGTATATCTCATCGATATGCATATAGCACCTACTAAACTGGTTTCTTCTAAATTTGCACCGTTAGATGGTTGTTCAATATCACTCGACGTCTCTCTTGCGGTACAGTTTATGATATCTCGACTATTGCTCATCTACACACATTAGGCGCATGGGTCTGCACGCATGACATGAGCTTTCAGTCCAGCTCGCATACAGTCATCACTGGCTTTAGCTTAGCACTTGAACACAAAAACCAAACAAAATGAATGGCCTGGGCACAATGCCAGCCTGGCCACCTAAACCCATTACCGAAAATTACCCACCAAAACCCCCCCCACAAAACACAACCCCCCAACAACCAAAACCAAAAAAAACAAAACCAACCCCAAAAACCCCCCAACACCACACAACCAACAACCAACCCCACACCAAACAAACAAACAACAACCAACAACAAACACACAACCAACCCACCCCAAAACAAACACCCCCCAACCACCAAACAACACAACACAACAACAAACCAACACAACCCCAACCACCCAAACCCAACCCCACACCCAACAACCAAAAACAAACCCCACAAAAACACAAAAAATAAGAATAACTTAGGAAAATCAATGGAATTCATTGAATCAGTTTGCAATGGGACTTACGTTATCACTGGTCTAATCAGGTATCCAATTGAGCAAGGACCAGAAAGGTTTTCAAAGCACCTGAAGCCACAAGTAAGAGTTCAGACTGTTATGATCGTAGGCATGGCTCATGGAGACCATAGGTATTTTGACATTTGTAGCTGCTCTAATGCTAAGCAACAAGGTGTAACTTAAATCCCTGAAAGGAGGCAATGAACTTTGATATTAACAAACACCAAGACCTGCTCTACTATCAACTGAATCTTGTCTTTTCGATTATTACTGTTTTTAGTTCTTATTTTTGATATTAAAGCGTTTGTCTCGAGGTTAAGAGATTCGATGGATGAGCGCAAGGCTCCAGGTCGAGCAATTCAAAACAGATGAAGCCGAGAATCAGGCCCGTAAAAGCTTGACGAATACAATGCAAATACCGAAGGTGCTGAAAGAAAAGTGTAATAATTGCAGGTGCAATGGAAAGCGCAAAGGTTCAGAGCAGACTTTGTATTAGACGAAGCCCAAAGAAGCGCGCTGACATTCGTGAGAAATCAAGAATTCAGTTGAAAGAGAAAAGCTGCGGCGAGAAAAAGAAATCCTAGACATGAAGCCAGCGAATCCTCAGTTTCAGTGTCGCTGAAAAAGATTTTTGAGAACAAACCGGCGCTGATGCTCAGGCTTCAGTAATGATGAAATAATCAGTGGATCGGGAGGCAAACAGTGAAACAGAAAAATAGCAATGATTTAGAAACTCTGCGGCACTCGATGAAACTGCCACAAAGCCTACGAGATTTACGCAACTCATCAAAGGACAAACAGAGAGTATCGGACTACCATACCTACGCATTAGAAAAAGCGCACCCTGCGACGTGAGGAAATATATGCCTTTATCGGGAAAGCCCCTAAGCGAGGGGGCTAGTTTCTATTTGATCAAAAGAGAAGAAAACACAAATCAAAGGTATAGTTTACTCGGCTATACCTCTTGACCGTGAAACAATTCAAAGGATGGAAATACAGACCTCTGACCTTATCAAAAAGAATGTTTTTGACAAATCAGCCAGACGATCATCGGTGGCTTCCATCATCTCCATCGACGATAAAGCTTTAGATGCTTCAGATACGCAAGCGCTGGAGGATATGCGTCTGCACCTGTCTGCGCGCTCATTCTAATTAATTGGATGCATGAGAATTGATACTCATGAAACTTAAGTAATATAAAGGACATAGAAAGCTACCTCAGAGCTTGAGATAACCGATTTCAGTCAGGTTATCGAGGTCTGGCGACGGTGTTGCCCACATAGACGGCACCTCAAATCCCTGCTTTCGCTGGTGAGCTTTTAGAATTCTCAACGGTGCTACGGAATGGCCATGAACCCTAGATGACGACATGGTAGGTGCTGCAACTAAGGATCAGACCGCGAATCAGGCAAGGAGACATAGTTAGACCTACAGGAAAGAGCCATGGAGGTTCCAGTTGGCGAAGAGTCTCGCACGTGTAATCGACCCTCTCGGAAGCGCAATAGACGATAAGGGACAGATTAACGCAACTCAAACGACCCCTCGAAAGCGATGCTCCAGGGAGTTCTCGACAGACGCTCAGTATACCAGCCTCTTCAAACTGGTATCAGCAATAGATGCCATATGATCCAATAGGCAAAGGTCAAAGGAGCTGATTATCGGAGCAGACAGACTGGTAAAACTGCAATCGCCATAGATACGATAATAAATCAAAAGAAGCAGAACGTAATATGCATCTATGTTTGCCATAGGTCAAAGAAAGTCAACGGTTGCACAAATCGCGAAAGACACTCGATGATCTACGATGCATGTCGCATACCATCACTAATCTCTGCAACAACAAGCGAAGCTGCTCAATACAGTACATCGCTCCATATTCAGGCTGTGCAATTGCAGAGTGCTATGCACATGGAAAGGAATGTTTTGATAGCTTACGATGACCTATCAGCCACGCCGTAGCCTACAGAGCTATGTCCCTATTTGCTACGCAGACCGCCAGGACGTGAAGCCCTATCAGGAGATGTATTCTACCTACATAGAGACTTTTTAGAGCGCGCCGCAAAGCTATCTGATGAGCTTGAGGAGGCTCAATCACAGCCCTTCTAATATTAGAAACCCAGTCAGGTGACGTATCTGCCTACATTCCAACAAATGTAACATCACAGATGGACAGATTTTCCTAGAGAGCAATCTCTTCTTTGCTTCTGGTCAGATTTCGACATATGAGGAACTCTGTTTCCCGTGTCGGAGAAATGCACAAATAAAAGCGATGAAAAAGGTTTCAGGTACAATGAAAGCTCATTCTCGCCCAGTTCCGTGAGCTCGAGCTTTGCTCAGTTTGGCCTCAGATATAGACTCAGATACTACCCAGCGTCTCGAGCGGTAAGAGACTAATGGAGATACACAGTGATGTCCCCATCTCGTCGAAAACCAAATTGATGATAATATACGCTGCAATAAACGGCTACCTAAATGATATTGAGCTAGAGCGCATAGCCTCCTTTGAGGACAGTCTATATGAATTTATACTTAAAATATCCAGAGATGCCAAGAGATTGTAACGATATGACAATATGTCTGCTGAAACAGAAAAGCTTTTTGATACAGGGCATAGAGGAATGCAAGAAAGAAGGTAAGTATATTGGCTGAGCAAATCAGGCGATTTTAAAGACATAAACAGCGTCAAAACACTCGAGAAAATAACAGGTGCTAAGGAAGCTTATCTCAGCTGCAGCTCAAAGCAATCCACAGCCATTTTAAATTATGCAAAGGATCACATCGAGCCTTTGACATCAAATTACACAGATTCTCACCTGCGACATCGCACCGGAAATCTACCAAAAGCGCCTAGATATCGTCAGTTTGAGCTAGGTATGGTGCCACACTCCAGCGGAGGACGCCGTCAAGGAGCTGGCATTTTGATTACCTCATGTAAGGGACTATGTGGAGGATATAACTCTCAGCTTGATAAAGTATGCTGCTGAGATGAATGATGCTGGTATATGCTTTGTGCCTTTAGGTGATAAGGAGTTTCACTGCATTAAGCACGGTCTGAAGTTTTCTCTGCAGATGCTTTTGCATATATATACGCAGGCTACGCGCACGAGCTGTGTCGAGGAAATCCACAAAGTGGCTTCTGCTGTACTGAGCTCTATCGCAAGAGTGAAATATCAAAAGTTAAAATCGTTCACTAAATATAGAAACCCCATCACTTGATATCGACCTACAGCTGCTTTTCCCACTCGAAAAGCAGCACCCGGCGATGATGGTGACATCGAAAAACACTAGCCTCTTTTGACCACGAGATGATCTTCATATTTTGATGAACTAGCTGAGGCCTATCTATCGATGAAAATCCTCAGATACATCATGAGGCAACTTCTGCGAGCACGCAGCAAGGCTATTGCGAGGTGAAGAATGCAATGATAACGCACTCAAGATGATTGAGACGCTTTCACCAAATATCACAGTCACAAAACGCAATAACTGGCGAAATGATTGAAATAATAGTTGTCACGAATCACAAAAAGCTTGGTAAGGTCCAAAAGAAATGAGTGAATAACTTGAATACAGGGAATTGTAAAACGAATTATGCAGGTGTCCAGTAATAGACATCCAATTTTGAAGATAGCGAGATGCCTCAGCTTCTGATGCTATCAAGATAAAAATGGAAGACCATGTAGTCGTTGCTGAGGTGGCTCAAGATGTCGGTGAGCAGCACGGTTAGATGTGGTGCACCTTTCTCTACTGACGGTATGGCGCGGACTTTAAGGCTATTAACACAGGAGCACCTATAGAGGTTCCAGTTGGTAAATGATGTTTTTGGGAGACTTTTTCAATGTTTTAGGCGAGCCAATAGACGGAATTCCAGCACCAGAGGATGCACCGAAAACCTATCACCTTCCTTCTCCAGAGTACTCTCAGCAAGAGACTTCAACCCAGATATATGACAGGAATCAAGGTTATGACCTTCTTGCGCCCTTACACCAAGGGCGGTAGGTTGGCCTTTTCGGCGGCGCCGGAGTTGGTAAGACCGTCCTAATTCAGGAACCACTCAACAAAGCATCGCTAAGAGCACGGAGGAATCTCTGTATTTGCAGGCGTTGGAGAAAAGAACACGAAGGAAAGCACCTATATAACGAAATGCAGGGAGTCTCGGCGTAATCGAGAAAACCGCCATGAGTTTTTGGACAGATGAACGAGCCCTGAGCAAGTAGAGGGTTTCACAGCGCTTACAATGACTGAGCACTTTAGAGATAGAGAGCATCAGGACGTGCTTTTATTCATAGATAATATTTTTAGGCATTTACTCAGGCTGGTTCTGAAGTATCGGCTTTGCTTGAAGAATTCCATCAGCTCGTAGGCTATCAGCCAACACTAGCTACTGAGATGGGTGCGCTTCAGGAGAATCACATCTACATCAATGGTTCAATCACCTCGTTCAGGCAGTCTACGTTCCTGCCGACGACCTCACAGACCCAGCTCCTGCGACGACCTTCTCACATCTTGATGCAACCACAGTTTTCATCGAGGCTATTACAGAGCTTGGAATCTACCCTGCCGTCGATCCGCTGAGTCGTCCTCAGAATCATGGACCCGCTCATCTTGGGCGAGGAGCATTATCATACAGGCAAGAGATGTACAGGCGGTTTTATTAAAGATACAAAGATCTTCAGGACATCATCGCCATTCTTGGAATGGATGAGCTTGAAGAGGACAAGCTGACGGTTGCAGAGCCCGCAGACTCCAAAGATTCCTTTCTCAGCCATTTTAGCAGTTGCTGAACAGTTTACAGGAATGCAAGGAAAAATATGTTCCACTAGCAGACACAATCCAAGGCTTCGCGAGATACTTGACGGCAGTATGACCATATTCAGAATCCATGTTCCTACGCAGGAGGAATTGAAGAAGTGGTACACAAAGGTACGAAAATGAAAATAGCCATACCATGCTCCTAGAGATAAAGACAGACAAGAAAATAATATACTCAGGCGATGTTCTTTTCGCTGACAATCAAAAGATGCAAAGGGGCAGGAATGCTTCATGCCCCTTCATTGCGATACGACAAAGACTATTAGGGACGGAATAATCAGCATTAGTGAACCACTAAATCCAAAAGTTGATTCTTTTCTCAAATTCTAGTCCAAATTTTGATGCAAAAATCCTGCTCCTTCAACAGGAACAAAAGGTATGCAAAAGCATTTTAAGGTCCCAAATGCCTATCTAAATATTTTCCATACTGTTGTCATCTTTTGCTCAGACGCACTAGAAATCAACGTTTAAGTATTCAGATACAATCGAATTTTATCATTGTTAAATTCCTATCAAAATTATTTAAAATGGGGTTCCTCGCATCAATATGAAAATATAGTATGATATGTAGGGTTTAAAATTTAATTTATAAGTAAAATTGTATTCATTATACAACGGAGGTTTTAAATATGCGTGACATATACACAAGAATTAATAATTTGCGCTGTCAGGTTTTCTGCAGTAGCAAAATTTCATGTACAGATCGTGATCTCAGCGAAATCGTAGAGTTCCATTTTGAGATTCTTCCTGGCGAAATCGCATCAATCGAGAGAGAGCGTATTCCTAGAAGAGCTATCCTCGAGAGAGAAATCCGTGCAGACTCTCGACCAGACATTCAGCCAGCAAGAGAGCACATCCTCAATCACAACAGGTATTGACGAAATCGTAAAAGGCGAAAACTACTATAGGCACCACTGATCAACATCATCAGTTTGCATGTCATCAGTGCCCAAGAAACTGATCAAGGTTACTGACATGTCAGGGCTAGTCGTGTCACCCATGCACTGAAGTCTGTCCTAAGAATGCTGTTGATATTATCAACGGTAAATCTTTCATTGACCAGGACAATTGCATTAAGTGGAAGATGCGTAACTGCGATGTCCATACAATGCTATCATCAAGATGGAAGATCTTGCGCTGTATGTGGAATGGATGCAGCCAGCTCCGACGAATACGGTCGTGCAGACACGATGAAGATATGTAGGATGCGGAATGTGTCTAACACCACTGCCCATTTGGTGTTACCGTAGATAAGGCACAGCTATTCCAGACTATTACAGCAATCAAGAGCGATACACCTGTATACGTACAGGTTGCACCCGTTGTTGCGCAGGACAGTTCGAAATGGTCACGCAATGAACAGCTAAAGGTTGCTCTTAGAGACTTGATTTACAGATGTACTGATGTGCTGTAGGTGCTGACCTTTGCACATTCAGGAGGCTCACGACTCCCTAGAGAACGTTCCGAGATCCTTTCCTTGCAACATCATGCTGCTCCATCGGTGGTCAGGATGGCAGAAAAGCTATTCCCAGAGCTACAGGACACATCTCAATGGCTCTTACACCTATGACACTAACAGGTATGGTTCTTAAGGGCAGCACCCAGGTCATGTAAGGTTGCGTCCATCGGACATGCTGCTAAGAAGATTGAGGCAACAAGAGATATCAGACCATATATCGACTTCGTTCTACATTCGAGGAAGTAATCGGAATGTTCGACTCAAGAGGAACTGATCCTAAGAAGGTAGAGGTTGACGAAAACGAAACAGCAACCGGAAGCTCAGCAGGAAGAAACTTCGCCGTAAGCGTTGTAGCTAACGCTGTCGGGAGTCACTGAGCCAGATAGAAATGAGGTGCAAACGCTGACGGTCACGCAAACCGCCGTATCCTCCAGGTGCTAAGATAGGGTGACCACGATGGATACCCACCGAATGGGTTGCCCAGGCGGATGCAGTCAAGGTGCTGGAACAATGGTTTCTCTAACAAAGGGCCCGGTTGCTAAGACAACTAATGAAAGTCCACGTCACTAGATAGTGAACACCAGATTCCAAGTCGTTGAGAAAGCAGGTGCTGATAACGAATACTAAATAGGAATTATATTGGACACCATCGAGCAGAAGGCACCGTGTCATATTTTAGGACCACTCAGCAAACACCCAGTTTGGGATGCTCTGTCTCCTCCCTATGTGTTTAAGTTTTATGCTCATGATATATCCAATCTCCATAACGTTGTTCGATTTTGCTTATCCTCGTAAGGAACAGCTATATAGTCATCTCCATTTAGTTCTCACAAATTATGCCAGAACAGAGTGTATATCCGTTTAGGCCTACCATAAGATTTAGTGACACGTATCGGTCGTTAGCTTTGATAGTCCTGGGATATTCGTTGGTCGTTAGGATTTCTCAGCAAAGTAAAAACGAGCTGTTATCGCCTTGCTCAAAAAGAGAGGCAGGATAGTCCTTTAGCTGAGTGAAGTTAATCGACTTTCATTAGCTAGAGGATGACCCTTCACAGATATACGAAAGCATCGCAGTCTATGAGCTTGGTAAAGCTAATATTTGAGGTATTAAGTAGCTTCATCAAAAGCTTGCAGATTAAAAGTCACTCATATAGGAGTCCTATCTCACTTTCTGAGATTGCAACATCAGAAATAACTACAGTTCACAGTTTTGAGTCTCTCTGATTGCAGCTCAATTCAGCCGTATCAAAGCTCTTTACCATACTCTACAAATGCCTTTATCGCTAGAATAGAGAGGCTCAGAAACGCCAAACTTCTTCCTATCTTTGCGCCATTGCCGTACTTTTCCATCAAGGTCTCAGCCAGCTAGCATGAGACCTCCTTTGACGTACATCAAAATTTACGCATATCAGGTGCTGTCAGGCTCACGCCCTTACCACTCACGATTAAATAGGCCAAAGCCAAGCTCCTTCTCTAGCTCTTTGATCGCACCCGTCCACAAAGATGGCTGACCCTATAAAGCTGCTTCAACGGCCTTGTCTCACGAGACCACGTCAACTATATATAACATGGTTTATCTGTGTACAGCGTCATTTGTACTTCTCCTGACTTTTCGAGCCTTCTTGGCCTCAGCCAAGCTACAACGCAATCTATCAAATTCGCTAACTTTATGCGGGCTGCCCATAGGAACCGCATGCAGCGTTTCCCAGAAGTCACTCAAGTGAAGCTCCTATCAAAAAGAGCTATGAGTACCAGTCGTGGTTGACGAGTACCTATTTGATAATGGCTTAGGGTTTACAAGAGACTTTCCATCTGGTCCCTGATGTAACCAAAACCACAATGAGTCCGATTACCATTTTTCTTTGAAGTCACCATCAACTACGCAAGCTAGGATTGTTCCACCGTAGGCAAACATCCGGTCTACATAAGGAATTAGATTTCCGATTCCCGCTAGGATACCTATTTAAGATGCTGTATTTTGACATTTTACATTGAAAGGTCCTATTGCCAACTAGGCAGCCATTACAGCATCTAGGAACTGGCGCGTGACACATCCTGAGAAGCAATGGTCTGCATCCTCTAAGGAGGTTGTTGATACGGCACTCGTGGCTGCGGTTTCTTATGCAGCGGCTCTCGCAACCTTCTGCCAATGTTTTCCAGCTATCAGGTCGATTCGCGCATATATGGAGAGACTACCATAGCGATTGGGAACTTTGATATTGCGCTTTCCAACATTTGATGCAAAACGAAGGCACGCGCTTTGCTATACTTGATGTACTATCATTTATCCAGCTAATCGGCTTCTGCTGATACTCGCTGAGATTTGTAGACTTTATGCCAAACTGCTCAAGCTTACTCGTCACAGCTTTTATGAACTCTGTGCACTGAGTTTTGAAGGTGAAAAGCGCCATATTCTTGAGGCTATCGGTATCAGCTAGTTAGGATTTCCTTGGCAATTGATTAAGAGATGATTTTGCCAGATAAAACTCAGAAAACACGTCCCATGCAACTATTAGATGTGTAATCAAGACTGACAGCTTCTAAATGATGACGCTCTTTCTGACTTTAAAACGATTCAAAACTTTGTAAGAGTATCTTTTCTATACAGTTTTACAATTGGATTTAGCAGCTGAAACTATTGCGATCCAACTAGAAATGGTGAAAATGGGAAAATGCTCGAGAATGAGATTCCCTTTGGCACTCACGCCGATATTAAGGAGCAAGACAGCATCACTAAGATGCTAGATACTGCTCCAAGTAGTACCTTCAGGTATCTGTTGATATTTTCATTTCTGTCAGGCCAACTGTCAATAATCCCCTCCCATTAACTGCAGTTTATACAACGCAAACATCACACTTCACCAGTGCTTCAGTGCTAATCAAAGGCTAAAGTTTGCTGCTCTTTTGGTATAGTTATTTTCTAGCATTCTCTCACGATGAGATAGGAATGCCTCATCATCAAAGTATTTCGCTCCTGCTGTGGCATTTTATAATGCAGGGCCTGACATTTAATGCAGCAGCCTGTGATCGCTCATATAGTCCGGAGGAAATGCTACCTACTGGATGGCAGGCTTTGATGCAAACTCCACGAGCCATCACACAGCTCTTCTACAGTCTTTGGCACAGCCTGCTAGGAATTTTACAGTTGCCATATCCTCACCAAAGCGGAATAGTGATGAAAGGCTTTCACCTCTGAATCAGCACGTATGATTTCTGTGTTCTATGCACTTTGCTTCTGACTTTGATAGCCAATGTGCTGTGCTTGGTGCAAATTTTTCTATTTCAGCGTTACATCATCATCGTCTGGTCTTGCCGTTCCTATTGCTTTGAGAAGTGATGCTGACAACGGGCAAAATGGAAGGCTTGCTGCTAAAGAGATATCAAATCCGTTTTGTGTGGCTCTGAAGCGAAAGCTCAGTCAGAGAGCTATCAAAGCTTCTATTTCCGAATGTAGTAACAGCCACTGCCTTTTGTGGCAGTACCCTCAAAAGCCATCCTGACGAGCTAGAAGCTTTGTTTGGAACTCTTCCAGCATAGAGTTTGGCATACCGAAACGTCTGCGCATACCTCATCGAAGCATACTGCGCATTTCTCATCTCAGGTGATGTGAAGTCAATTGCGTATGCTTCAGCATCTAGCTCGCTCAGCTAGCTTTGTCTCGATTAGCTTTACAACCTTTTTCACAGTCTTTCCACCGGACCGAAATAAACTAGATATATGATGTCCATCGTTTCCACCTTCTCCTGAGGGTTTTACTTTATCTTTAGTCCTCTCAGGTATTCCTTTTGCTCAGGACTTGTTCTATAGCTTTCTGCTCGCTTCTTTTGTATGGTCTTTGTTGTATCGCGTTTGACACTCATTATTTTCTAGACAAGTGATCGCACCTCCCCCACTGCTTAGCAGCGGCAATGTGGCAAAGAACCAGGTCTATCATCGTAGTTAAGATACTATTCTTCGCTTTTTAACCCCAGCGGGAAGACAAGCATATTCCTCCATTGAATTCATCATCGAGGAAATAGCCTCATCCAGCATCTCCATGCCAAATCTGCATTTGTATAAATATGTTTTGATCTAATCCGCGACCTGATGCAAAGCGAGAAACTTAGCTTTATCGCTGCTAAAACCCTTAGGATTTATTATATCGCAGGTAGCCCAGTGTCGATATACGGAAGGAATTCACCAAGTCTAAAAAGACCAATCCTTCACTGAGACTTCATGTTGGAAAGTACGATCGGTGCAGTGGTCTCTTCAAAGAGTGATGACTATGAGGAAGGTCAGAGCCAGTCTACTAAATCCTCAGCCTCTAAGCTCCTGCGAGGCACTCCTGAGCGCTGGGAACTCCAACGCTAAATTACAAGGCTTTCGTCGACGTTTGGAATTAGCGCTTTTCAAATTAAAGGCCTTATATTCCTCATCCTTTAGATCCATAAGTCTATTTCTGATATCTTCAGCGGTGATGTCACTCTCCTTTTATATCAGCCTTGTCGTCCACTCTGAAAGGTCCCAAATTTCTGTGCAAGTCCTTCGTAGAACTCCAGCTCGTGGCATACCATCAAAATACTGCCATTATATTCTGAAGTGCGCGCTTTAGCTCTGTCTTTCGCCGCAACATCAGGGTGATTTGTCGACTCGTCAGCACAAAGTAGGTTAGAAGGTCTGTTAATCAGCTTACAAAGCTTTCAGCTTGCCTGCTCTCCTCCTGAGAGGACATAACCTTTGCTCTCTATGTGCTTTGTTGTAAGACCGCACTTTTTGCTAAAAGCAAAGCCTTACCTCAAACTGAGTCCCATGCCTGAAAATCCTGCCAAATTTCGTCTATGCAGGTCTTTTTCTCCATCACTAGAGCTTTCCTACCAGCAAAGTAGCCAAGCTCGATGAATCACCCATTTTAGCCTCTCAGGACACCCGCTGGTATCAGGCCCTAGAGGCTCTTAAGTAGAGTAGTCTTCCGATGCCATTTTGCACCCTCGATTCTATCTTCTGCTTGCGCTCCATGTATAGGGTTTAGAGGCTTGCTGAGTGGCTCATCATATCCTATGACTAGATCTTTTAGTCTCAAGATATAACCTAGCCGCTGATTTTACTCTCCTTAAAATCAAACTCAGGCTCAGGTGCATCAGTCGGTCTTGAAATCAGCTCCATGATTATCCAGTTTTCTTCTGCCTGGACATCGCCATATTCTAGTAACAACTCTACTCGTTTCAGCGGCAGCGAAGTCCTTAAGCTCTACGATTTCTGCCTGCTGTCTCTTGTAGGCAGCTCCTGCTATTCCTGTAACCTTGAAAACCTCCATGAACTTATCGTAGTCTCCGACACTATTCTATCGCGAGATTCTTATTATGCATGTGGTAGATAAGGTTTACAACACTATTCAGAAACGGTATATCTGTGACTTATGAGGATGAAAGCATTCTCATATGACTCAAAGATATCTTCTCAGACCATTCGATATGCTCTCTGTCGAGATGGTTTGTGGAAACTGTCGAGCAAAAAGGATATCTGGCTTTGATAAAGTAGCTTCGCAAGAAGCCTAGCGGTTCTCTGTCACCAGAAAGCGCAGAAACATCGGTATCAAGACCCTAACTCCATAAGTCCAAGAGCCCTTGCTGCCTCGTCCACCTGTGACATCTATGCTGTAAGTCATGCGCCATCAAAAGTTCCTGAAGAACGCTAGCTTCCTCCATCATCTCATCCATCTTATCAGGGGTCAGCGCTTCCCCATCTGCCTCATAAAGCTCATTCATCCTGCTTTTCCCATATCAAAGAGTGAATCAAAGGCTCCTGCTAGCGCCTCTTAATGGTCATTTCCTTCTTGAGCACACATGCTGTCCATATGCCTGCGCTCACATTCTTGGACCACTGCACCGTGCCTCATCTGGCATAAGCTTGCCCGTGATTATGTTCATAAAGTCGACTTTCCCTCGCCGTTTGCTCCTGTGAGGCCTATATGCTCGCCCTTGAGAAGTCTGAAGAAACATCGTTAAATATAGCTCTATCGTAAAGCCATGCGATGGTTTTTCACTGTCATTATGCTCATCTCAGCATCTCCTAACAGTTAACTGTTTTTATAAACGATACCATATAAAATGGCAAATTTTCAAGATTTATGGCTGCACGCATCCAAAGGCTCATATGCTTTTACAACAAAACAGCCTTTTGGCTGCCTTTTGATATTTTCTATTTCTTTTCTCCTAATAATTGAACTCCTCTGCAAGCTTAGTTTTTGAATTGGGTTTTTATATACCTTTGATTTATTCATTAGTTCATCCATGTGTGCCTGAAGATTTCAACAACTATTCATTATCTATTACAACAATCTTGTTAACATTTTCTATGGATCAACCTGTGAGATATTATAATTACCGTCTTTATTTTAATCAGCTTGTTTGGGCTCTCTTGAATCTTCTTCTCGTTATCAACATCAAGACTAGCTGAAAATCTCATCTAAAAATCAGTATTGCGCATCCTTGAGGAATGCCCTTGCAATCGAAAGTCTCTGCCTCACCACCAGAAAGCTCTGCGCCATTTTCACCTATAGCAGTATCAAAGCCTTCAGGAAGCCTTTCAATAAAGTCCATGCAGTTAGCAAGTTCGGCAGCCTTCTCACCTCTTCATCACTTGCATCTTCTCTTCCAAGTCTGATGTTTTCCATAACACTTGTATGCTAAATAGCGTCACATCCTGAAATACAATTGAAACATCCTTGAATATGAACTCGTCGATATGTCTTTGATATCTTTCCATCTATCAAAATACTCCACCATCGTAGTCGTATAATCTTGATATCAATCTCAAAATGGATGTTTTTCCAGAACCAGATGCGCCTACAAGAGCAGTAACCTCGCCCTGATTTGCTGTAAAACTCACGTCTTTTTAACACCTGTGTGTCATTGTCGTATGCAAATGATACATTTTTAAACTCAATGTTGAAGTTAGAAAAGCTTTAACGTCCTTACCATTCTGCAATACAGCATTCTTATCTCTTTATGCGCCTTACTGCTGGCTCAATATAGTACATTTCGAAAGATATCTTCTTTTGATACATCAAAGATTTCCTTGACCTTTTATGGCAGCTATAATGTAGAGCACAAGGTATAATAAAGAAATTTCACCACGCATGAGAAGTTCTATTCCGACAAGTGCATTACCATGCTACACTGATATATGCAAAAAGTGTAGATATTGCAATAAGAACCATAGCCATCATCTCAACATTGAAATGAATTTTCTCACTTTCCTCCATATAAAGACTTCTCTAACATTCTTAGACTGGTTAAAGCTGCTCATTTTCTTGCTGCAGCTCAATGGTCTCCTGAAACAGCTCAGAGTTTTCTCTCAAAACCTTATAGTACTTACTGTTAGCCGTGATTTCTTTCTTCTTGCTCAACGGAATTACTATAAAGCTCACAAGTGTAGGAATTATTGTTGCAAGTCCAAGCTTCCAGTTTCCAATTACAAGCATTAGACCCATAATAGGAAAAGAAAATCCATACCGACAACCTTAGGTATTGAATGGCTCAAGGCATGTTCAATAGAATTCACATCGACCATGATGGTTTGAGATAAATCTGATAGATCATGCTTTTGAAAAGTGCGCAAGTGGTAAGTCTGCAAGATTCTCAGCAATATCTGTTCTCAACTTTTTGCAGACTCCCTTTGTATGTAGCGTTATAAAGGCTAACATACTTTTTGATAGGAGTAAATACATTACTATCAATGTAGCATGATGTAGATACTGCCAAGTAGAATGTACATTCCTCAGAATCAGCTGATCGAACACTATCATTAAAATGAAATAGGTAAGGTTTGCAAATACATAGTGTACAATATAAAGATGCAGTAACATTTTAGCACCCTGCTCAGATAGTATATCTTCTTTTAAATAGTTTTTCATTTTACACCTCTCCAATCATTTGCTGTTTACATAAGACGAAGTAGTTCGCTATATATCCTGTTTTCAATCAGGAATCATTACTTCCACGCTCGACCACCCTACTGCCTTCCTAAAAACAATTATTTCATCAACATTTTGAATACTAGCTAGTCTATAGGGCAATCATGATTACTGTTCTGTCCTTCTGATGAGATTCTTAAAAGTTTTGTAATTCGTACTCGTTATCAGCGTCTATAGAGGCACCTCGCTTCATCCATTATTACTATAGGTGAGTTCTTCAAAATGGCTCTTGCACTGCAATTCTCTGCTTTTCTCCCTCCCGAAAGATAAAAACCCCTTTGAGCCAATAATTGTATTTTCCTTATCCTCAAACTTAGCTAAAACTTCATCACAACTCAGCTAAACTCAGCGCTTTCATGACATCTCCATTCGCACTCATCTGCATGGCAACATTGTCAACATATTGACTTTTGAATAGCTTGCTATCTTGGAACACAAATGAAATATTGCGTATAATCGCTTCCTTAGTATATTCCTCAAGAGGGTATCCTCCTATTTTGATTGTTCCAGCATCGCCTATAAAATCCAGATAGCAGCTTTGCTATTGTCGATTTACCAGAACTCTGAATGTCCCTACGAGGGCGTAAGTTCGCTTTTCGAGAAGCGAGAACGAGGTTTTCGATTACCGTATTTTCTCCATATGAGAATGTCATATTTTCAAAAATCTATTATAGTTGTCAAAACATGATTCTGCTTCCATATGTCAACTTATCCTCCAGCATTTTTGTCACAAAGCTTCTAGATTCTCACTGCATATTTAGCATTGAAAATATTCATGTCTCGCCCACGATGATTTTCATGAAAGAAACCATTATTACACCACTGATAAAAATATCATAATCAGCTCAACGGTAACATCCTTAGGGTTTCCAATCACCTGTAATGAAAAACTTAGCGGTATGCTGATAATTGCACTAAGCCAGAAAAATCAACTGATATATGACTATATGGTTTCTTGTACAGAAAGTGAGTAGTCATAGGCATATTTCGAATAGTTTTTTATAGATTCGTCAAGGGCTTTGAATGAGTTTAGTTTTGTTCCAAAGATTTTAACAACCTGCATGCCTCTTATGTACTCTACTGTCTCTGAACTGAGCTTGTCTAGTGCCGATTGGTATACCTTCATAAACTCAGAATTACCCATCATAGCTTTTAGTATTAGAGCACTTACAAGGGTCAAAACAACTATGACAATCCCTACTCTAATGCTCACCGAGAATGCTAGAGCTATTGCAAGTATAGGTGTTAAAAATGCCTGCGAGTTATCAGGAATCATGTGCGCAACAGCTGTATGTGTCATCGCTGCGTTATCATCTATTGTTTTTCTAATCTGTCCTGACGGATTAATATCAAAGAATCTGAAGCTCGAATCTGTTAATCCATCGATTCCTATTTTTCTAAGATTGGTCTCTAACCTCAAAAGGCTAGCTTGTGTGAAGTCAAGCCTCGAGATTAGGTATAATATAGCTGCCAAAGTCAAATAGATTATAATCTTTATTGCATAAACGCTTGCATTTTCAAGACTGTCTTTTGACTATAACTTCATCAAAGAATTTATATATGTAATGGTATCCAAGCACCATAATAATTGCCGAAATAGCAGATATTAAGACCAAGCAACAACCAAACACCCTATACTCGGGTACATATCTAAACGATTTCTTTATATATGTCCATATCAATTCTCCTCTCCTTCTTTAAATATACTGAGAAACATCCTCTCTAGAAAAATGTCTGTTTTTGAAGTTCTCTCTAGCTCCTAGAATATTAGATGCAAGGATAAGTGTCATTCATTACATCAGTTGAAACATTAAGCATGTTTTACATCAAATGACCACCCTAATTCTTCACCCATGACCGTGCTAAATTTATCGTTAGTCAGCTTCTGAAGCTCCTGCATCATTTTCTAGCTCAGGATTTCTTCTTTGCAATAGAAACTCAACATAAAGTGGCATATAAGGGTTATCATCTATGATTTTTATCAACAAATTGTTGCTATAAATTCCATTTCGTACTTTTTACACTCATTCATATGCTCCTTTATAATTGTTTTTCTATATTCAATTCCAGAGAGCATAATATCTTTAAAAATCTCGTTAACATTTTTATAATAGTGATAGACACCACCTTTTGATAAACTAGTACCAGCAATAATCTCTTCCATCGTTGCATTTTCCAGGCCTTTTTGAGTTTATTACATCGACAGCAGAATTCATTATTTCATTTTTCTTTCAGACTCACTAAGTCTACGTGCAGCACACATATAGAATACCTCCTCTTTAAACCGACGCGTCCGTCGGTATTTTTATTATACATAAGTTAGTTGTAACTAACAAGTGTTTTTAATTTTTTATTTCAATCTATATGACAGTGCATCCTTAGGGTTTGGACATAAAAATAGCGTAGCATCCATATAAACTGCTACGCTAAAAAGTCAAACTTTTTGGTGGTTACATCACTAGTCACCGTCTTTTTGATTGTTAGTTTTTTATTTGTTTAGATTATATTTCCTTCTCGCTACGAGTCCTATTATTATAGTTACAAGTGCGATTCCTCCTATAATTATGTAATTCGTAAAACCTGAGAAATCCCCTGTCAAAACACCCTTAGCTGGCTTATTTGCCGCTGCATTTCCTGGACCTACAGAAGGATTACCTGCACTGCCTGGCTGAACCTGTGGCTGATTTCCAGTATTAGGTGCTGGGTTTACCGCTGTTAGGCCTATGCTTGCAAAGCCTGCTTTAGTCTTAAGCTTAAGTCTGTAATTTCCAGCGTTTAGACTATTCAAGAAGCTACCATTTATATTTAGTATTATGCTACCTTCCTTTACTGCATAATCCTTACCAAATTCTAGCTCCTTAGCTGGCTTTCCGTCTTCTTCAAGAACTAAGCTTCCTACACGGTTTCCCTCAGTAATTACCTTGCCTTTGAACATATTTGAGAGGTCGACATCTAGCTTTAGAACAAGCGACTTTGCTTCTCCTATTACGAAGGAAACATTTTTCTTACCGAAGTCGAAGTTCACATTTTGATCCTTATTTTCTAAACTTGTGTCTTCGAAATTAAGTTCCTGATCTTCTGCACGTTTCTTAACTACAACCTTAGCATAAGGTCTTGCAATTGACTTACCTTCAACCACTGCAGAAATCTTGTATTCGCCAGCCTTCTCAAATTTATAGCTAATCTTACCCTGAGTATCCGTCTTTGACTCGCTCACATTTGGAGCATTAGAACCCTTCAGTAAGCTCTAATACTGCGCCACTGATTGGCTTTGCTGTATTATCTGCTCCGTAAGTAATGTCTGAACCCATCAAAAGTGAATTCAACTTCCTCACCCTCTTCAACTACATATTCTTCCTTATCAAAGAAAGTAAGATCAGTTCTTACCATCCAGTTATCGTCATAGAAAACACAGATGTTTTTCTCACACCCTTGAGCTCAAATTCGATATTACCTTATCGGCCATTTTGTTATCAACAGAATACATAAAGCTTCCGTTTGGATTGATACCTGTCCAAAGTCCCTTGCCTAGAACCTTCATCCAGCCGCAATTGTCACCACAGTCGAATTCTTCCTTTGATGCTGTATTAACACCCTTAGCTTTTTAAAGCCTTTTTCTATTGCAAGCGCAGGCACTGGTGCATCAAACTCAACATCGGTGTAGTAATCAACACCTGCAGTGAAGTATAGCTTGTCAATTTTTACAGGAGTCTTGCTTATAACTGTGTTATGAAGATCTTCCATTCTCATATCAACATCAATGGCCTCAACCTTAATGTCTTTTTCAGCATTAAGAGCTGGATTTGATTTCACAGAGCTTTTAGTTTACCATTCTTTGCTGTTATAGCCTTGAAGTTTCCCTTCTGTTTCATTTATCTTTAGAAGTCTGTCAACATCAGTTGTAATTTCAATATCTGCGTTTGGTAGCTGAACAGGCTTTCCGCGGTATTTTACTGTAAAAATTGCTCTTATCTCCAAGCTTAAGTTCTGTCTTTTCTACATCGAACTCCAGCTTATTTTCAACACTTGCATCCTTATATACGGCCTTTATCAAGGTCTTTCCTTTTACCTCAAATGAGCCACTATATTTTAGTCCATCAAAGCTAGCTTTTTGCCTTTATGTCTTCATCGTTTAAAAGAAGTTTATCAGTTCTTTTCCTGATGGCTCGTAAAGTGTGAGAAGTTTACAGTTTTTCCAACGCTTTCCTTATCGCCCTCGATATCAAGCTTTAGTCCTTCTCCCTCAGTCTTAACCTCGACCTTTTCCAGCTTCCTTATATGTGAATACTACCTCGTGGTCGTCTTTTGATATAGTCTTAGTTACCTTCTCAGGTGTGATATACCCTTTGATGTATTCTAGTGTAAATTCATAGCTATTACCTACTGTATAGTAGTTATCTCCGATGATTGCCTTTGATATAGCGTCATCTGAGTATACCTTTGCACCATTTGTAACAAATGGATTTAGGTAGTCGTGTAGTAGTGTCCATCACCTGCACCAGTGCTATATACCTCTCTTGTGAAGTACTTTCCAGGGATTTTCTCAACAACAAGCTTATTCTTTTTCTGCACCGACATAGGTCTTATCTTCACTGATAGTCTTGCCATTTTCATCCTGGAATTTAATCGTTACAGCTTGTGGATTTACTACTGCTCTTGTATTTAAAACATTTGCCTTACCTGTGCTATCATAGACCTTTGTAAATCTTTCTGTTCCCTTTGCATACTCAGTCTTTTCACTGAAGGTCCTAAAGAACACGCCGCTATTTCTTGAAGCCTTACCCAAAGTCTGAAGGCCTGTAGGCATTGTAAATTCCTCAAGTAAGGTGAATGAAAAAGCTTGGTCTCCGATTTCGCTAACGCCATCGCTCATTTTGATGCTCTTTAGATGAGAACCATTGAACGCACCGCTTTCAATTTTCTTTACTGAGTCAGGAAGTTCAATGCTTTCAAGTCCTGTGTTTTGGAAGGCATCGCTCTGTATGACCTCTAGGTTTATGCCATCTGCAAACTCTACCTTTTTTAAATTGGTGTTGCCATAAAAAGCTTCTTCCACCAAGCGATGTAAGTGACTTAGGTAGCTTAATTTCGCTTAGGTCATTGCCCTGAAATGACATATAGCCTGTGCTTTGGATACCCTCTGGTATGGTCAGCTTTGTAATTCTGTTTTTTACATTCCCACCAAATGAGCTAAACTTAAACGCATCCTTATCGATATGCTTAACAGATGTTCCATCAATTGTCTTAGGAATTACAACTTCCGTAGGATTGTTCTTATCCTTAAATCCCTTAAGCGTATTAGTTGTCTTATCAAAATTCCACTGAGCAAGAGTTCCGACAAACGGATCCTCTGAAACAGGCTCCTTAAACTCGATATAAACTCTAACGGTTACATCCTTGTTGCTCTTGTCATTTTACTATGCACTGTGAGCTCCATGCCTTGCCCTTTATCCTTATTGTAAGCTTGTTACCTTTAGCAGTAACATCTACATAAGGCTTCCAGCCTTCTGGAACCTCAACCTCAAGGTCTAGGTCTAGCTCTGAGCCATCCTCAGCAAGCCCTCTTAGCACTAGTTCCTTTTGCTCTCCGACAGTTCCCTCTACGGAATACTGTTTCTCTGCGAACTTAGCTAATTTCTTACTCGCTGGGCTTTCGCTTACAGCTTCTCTGCTTGTAGTCACTTCTGCTTCATTATCCGACGCAAATACTTGATTTAGTCCAGTACTTGGCAGAACAAGAGCTAATGCGAGCATCAAGCTAAATAGTTTGGTTGAAAAACCTTTTGTTCATACTAGTTCTCCTTTACAAAAGTCCTTTTATTCTACTTGGCAACCAAAAAAGCAGCTTACGCTGCAATGATGCTCCTGTATTTACTTAAACTCGTTCTTAATCAAAGCACTGTAAAGCACTTGTAGATTAAAGCTTACGCCATAGCTCAAAACCCGAGGACAACTAGTTTAACAGTCAACACATTCCATCGCTCGTAGAATAAATGTGGCTATACTCAAAGAAGTAATCTGGCTTGACTTTAAAGTCTTCACAGTGGCAGGATCGCTTAGGATTTACACCTAATTCCTCCTTTGAATACTATTTAATTATATTTAGATGCTATCATATGTGAAAAAAATTCTGTCAATATAGCAGAACTCAGTGTTCTAGTTGGTTTCTCTGCGATTTTGTCTATTTGGTGAATGAGATGTAAATTGCAAATGTAAAAGGAACAGCAGTTATTTTATTCCTAATTATTCTGTACCTGGGTTTGTGCTAATAAATCGCCTAGATGTCTTTTATCATTACGCATAAATCCCATTAGCACAACAAAATAGCAAGCCCAATGCCTATAAAAAATAGAACTCATTGACCATAAGTCAAAGTCGGAGTAAATTCCATGGATCGTACTCATATGTCCTATTTGCCATGGTAAAAATTTGATTAAGTTTCTTATAAAGCTTGCTCTAAAAAGATTTATGTTTATATATGAGTTTTAAACCGGCTTTTTTGTTTACCAATACTGCCATCCTTAGAGTAATCCAAATAAGCAAAGATCAAAATAATTGAATAACCGATGTCAATACAACAATTAGCTGTGCCTGTGGCTCGCTCATTTTAGGAAATTCCATTGAAAAACAGGAAATAAACTGCCATTGACACTAAAAATATTACAAAACAGATATAGAATGATAACTAAATAATCGAAGATCAATTCTTTCATACGCTGTTTAAATCTTATTTGATTATTTCTTATAAACATACTTTGCTTCTCTTTCTTGAGTGCTCTATGCTGATAGATGATATAAGAGCGATTATCTATCTACAATTATATTCTATGCTGCTCTTTAAAACAAGAAAAAGGCTCCTGCTATTTAATAGCAGAAGCCATGGTCTATATGCACTTTTGATCAGTCATTTTTACAATCAAGCATTGTTCTTAGCGTTCGTGTACTCCCTATCACATCATCCCATTCTAATACTCCTACATAATAGTTAGTTTTTCGATAGTTAGCCCAATGTCGCCTCATTACTTCGTCAACAGCAATCTTATCGATAACTTCATCTATCGTAGCAATATACTCAGTAGACTCTCTTCTCTTACGATGTAGCATAAAACGCAGATTTGAATGTATCTCTATCCAAGGAAATTTCATTTTGTTCAAGTAACACATGTATATCATAGAAATCTCTCATTCTTGTGTTAGCTTCAGCTCTTACAATGATAGTTTCAAATTTTTCAGCAAGAAGAGTTTCCAAGTTGTATGCCCAGATATCAATTGTTCTGTCCTCACTAATAAGCGGCAATCTATATGCTATTGCTCTTGGCGTAATCTCATCCCCCGTTGATATATCAATTTTAATAGTTTGTTTTAACTCATCCATCGTGCACTCTATCATAAAACGGATACCCTCATACTCATGGCCTTCCATAATATCCTGCACCTTTGTTATACAGAAATCAATTCCATCCTCTAAATCAATCGCCATTATTTCTTCCAAAATTTTTTGCGTTGATTTTTTCTCCAGATGAAGTGACTTTACTGTAGTATCTATATCCATAGTTGAACGCATATCCACGCCTACCAAAGAAGAAACTAAAAACCACCCTTTAAAAACAAAATTATCTCTATACGGTGATAAAGAAACTCTCTCAAGAAGTCGTTCCATCAGATATATTCTTAGCATAATCTGGGATTTATCACTGTTTCCACCTGCTTTGTTTTTTATCTTTGCCTTTACAGCTTGAGCACTTTTAATCATAATAAAACCTCTGTATATTGCCTCACTTTATCTGAAATTCTCATAACATTGGCATATTCCATTAGCTTGTAAATATTTTTCCCCACTTGAAAAAAATATGACTTAAAAAGCCATTTGAAATATTTGGATATCCATCTTGTTTTTTTATTTTTAATAATATCACAGATACAGCGTTCTCTGTCATAAATCCGCACTGTGTTACCAGCAAAGGTCTGCGCCTGCATCAATCCAAGCTCTAACCATTCCTGTCTCACAGTATGTACTACAACACCATTGTCTTTTAGATGTTTCGCATTATACCCCCGTCCGACAGTAACTACTGGTAAAAAAGGCTCTCTATCGGATAGATTGTGTATATACAAAGCTGTCTCGTGAGAAAAAACAATTTTTTTCTATTTCTAAGTTGAATCAAGTACAGTCTATCTTCCCATGTATTCGGCAAGATGTATATGCCAGGAGCTGCTTTTTCCATTTCATTCTTACGTACATAGTCTAAAGCAGCATACTTTGATACGCCTTCATTTTGGACATCAACTAATCTAATATATCCGTTCTGTTCTTCAAGTAATTTTATCAAGAATATTTTTTTCATTCATATAATCAACCTCTTTCGCTACAATTTTAAATTTAAATAGCGAAAAAGTCAATACCTGGATAACTCATCATTTAACCATGTGCCATCCTCTATGATTTTTATAGCTAGAATTTGGGATCTTTAGTTAAGGCAAAAACTCCATGGATTTTACCATCATGACAGATTACATGTGTCATTAAAGCATACTGTCTTCCATATGGCAAATAGATAATTCACTTTTTATTCCATTAAGTTCTATAACTAATTTAGGCTCCTCAGAAGCTTCCTTTATATTCAACATATCCTGCTTACATAAAACTTTATTTAGTACTCCTTTTGTGACAAATCCAAATTCATCAGTAGATGCTATATATAGTTTAGATGTGGCTGAAAGCTGATTAATATCTAGCGCTCCCTCTACATTTTTAACATATAGTTTAGCATCCTCATTTGTATCAATTTCGATATGGCTTTTTATATTTTCCAGGGTTATTTCTTTTGACTTCCCACTAAATTCTATATTATCAAGTTCAAGGTTTTTCAGTTCATATATTTGTATTGCCATTCAATTCTACTTCACCCATATATAATTGTGGGGATTAGAATTTTGATTGTTAGTTCGTTCTTTTGCAACTGTTTCCGATAAATTTCCAACTCTTTTGATGTCAATGTCAATTTTCCATTTGATGTCGTCAATCTTAGTTTTTAATTCATTTTGAATATCGGAAATTGTATCGGAAAGCAAAATCACCTTAACTTTTTTTCGCCCTCATATGCATAAAAGCTTTAGCTTATTTGCCCCCTATGAAGCTAATATCAAAGTTCTTTTTGCCGTCTATATCATACTCTGTAACACTTTCATATAAATAGTCTTTTTGCAAGTGTTTCATGCTCAATATCCCTGCCCATTAGTTCGTCTAAAGAAAGCTTGAATAAATCAGCAATTGCTACTAGATTTTTCAATATCTGGAACGCCTAGTCCTGTTTCCCACTTCGTGATAGCCTGTCTAGATACCCTATTTTTCAGCCATCATTTCTTGTGATAATTTTTGCTTGTTTTCTAAGTTCTCTAATTCTCATTGATATCATAAACTTATCCTCCATTTTCGTTTTACATGCACATACCATAGCAAATAGCTATTTCCAAAACAAGCAACCTTTCTTCACATTTTAAATAAAATCGCTACTTTTCGTAGCATTTAAATCAAATAGCTCCTGCTATCTAAAGTAGCAGGAGCCTTAAAGTTTATTTATTTACTTTAACTACTGATATCTTCTTCTCTTGTTGTAAACAAGTACGAGCAGTCCAAGTGCACTCATTCCGAATAGCGCTGTCATGCCGCTTCCGAAGCCATCACCAGTATTTGGTGTAGGTGGCTTATCCTTCTTAGGTGTAGGATTCTTGGTATTTGTTATAGTCATCTTGCCATCCTGGTCAATTGCGCTATAGCTTACCTTATAGTGCTTTTGCGCCAATCTTGATAGCACCATTTGCCTCGCCAACCTCACGAACACTGTAAACATTGTCCTCTGTTGCACCAGCATCTCTAACCTCTAGGTTATCGAACTTGGTTGTCCAGTTGTTAGCTCCTTCTAGAACTCTGCTAGCTCCGAGAGGGTTTCCGTTCTTGTAAAGCTGAACTTCTACCTTAGACTCTCTGTCACCAACCCACTTCTTAGTAACCTCGATTTCTCTGAGCTTAACTTCCTCGTTAGTGATTACCTGATCATAAGCGCCAGAAGCGTTCTTTTGTAGCCTGTAGCTAGCTCTTATCTGCTGAGCTCCAAATGTAGCATTTGCATCATTTGCCACCCAGTTTCCATCTGTATCCATCTCTCTTACGAAGTAGATATTAGGATTTGTTGTGTCCTGAGCATCGTTTACCATGTCGTACTTGAGTAGGTCTACGAACTTGAACTTCCAGTCGTTTGCATTACTCAAAAGCAACCTGGTCAATCTGCGCATATGTATTAGCACCAGAAGTCATTAATTTGTCAACCTTTGCCTGGAAGATTTCGCTCTCGCTCATACCTGTTGTATCAGCGCGCTTCCGTCTGCATTTGTTAGTGCAACTGCATCAAAGTTAGCTTTTGTTATTCTGAAGAGACCAACAGTAACTGATGTAACGTGGTTAGTATTGCTGTTTTCCCACTTCTTTGATACTGTCAAATCTACCTTGTCGTAGTTAACTGGATCTGTACCGAATGCTACTGCACCGTTTGATCCAATACCACCGCCACGAGGTGCTGTATTACCTGTAACGATAACCTTAGCTACATTTCTTGCTGCAGCCTTACCCTCATCAGAAACAATCGCCTTAAGAGCTATCTTCTCTGTTATTCCATCAAGAGTTCCTCTGTCAACAACTGGGCTAACAGTGTTTGGATATCTTGGGCTTCCGTCTGAGTTACCTAGGTAAGCTTCGTCGATCTTACCGTCTTCATACCAGTGTACAAGCCAGTTATCAAGACCATTGTTAGAAAGAATCAGGGTCTGTGTTGCTGGGTCCTGCTTATTGATTGATGCTACATCATCACCCTGCTGAGCCTGTATCGTTGTTTTCTGCACCGTTACCTGCTTTGTTATCAAAGAATGATGCTCCGTTTGTAACAGCTGTTGTTGCACTTCCTGTAGGGCAGAGCCACATTCCGCCACCTATCTTAGTCGCAGAGTTACCTGTTACGAGAGTCTTACCCATCTGAAGCTTATATGGTACGGATGCAACATAGATACCGCCACCCTGCTTGCCAGCAGTGTTGTTTGTGAACTGACCACCATTGATGTAAACTTCCTTGGAAGCAACATAGATACCGCCACCAACTCCGTTCTCGGCATTAGGGTCTGTAATCTGACTTGTAACAGCTGTCATAGTAGCCTCATTGCCTGTGATGAGGCCATCATTGATTGTAACGCTCGCTGGGAAGAAGCCTCTCCAGCGTGCTTCACCAAATCTTTTTCCATCAGCTGAAGTTAGATAGTCAACTACACCAATACCTCCACCAAACGGAGCCTTATTGCCACTGATTGTACCGCCATACATAGTTAGCTTACCGGTACCGTTTACGGCTATACCGCCTCCTAGTACTGCTGCTGTATTATTAGAGATAGTACCACCCTTTTAGGGTTAAGAGTACCTGTTGAATAGTAGTGTGCTGGGTTGCTGAAGTTATTCTGCATTGTATAGTTTGTACTATATGTTCCAACGAGTATTCCTCCATATTCGGCAGTATTTCCTGTAATAGTACCACCTGTCATCTCCATGGTAGAGCTTCCTCTGATACCTTCAACTCCGACAGCTGAATTTAGACCACTGCTTCCACTGTGTTCTAGTGTGTTGTTTGAGATATCTCCTCCATTCATAAAGAAGGAAGCTCCCTCTGTAATCTTAACGACATTATTAAACTGGTTACTCATCTAATTATCATGAATTGATCCGCCGTTCATGGTAAGCACTGCATTAGGAGTCTTTTTGCCGTTACAATACCTACCATTGGGCTGTTTTGATCTTACATTCTTGATTTCTCCACCGTTAATAGTTAATTTACCCTGGTTGTTAATTACTGCGCTCTTATAGTTTGTATCCTTTGCATTTCCGTCAAGCTTGATATCCTGCCATGTGAGGGCTTCCGCCCTCTTTGATATCAAAGGCAATTGCACTTGATGTTCTTGTCAAAGTCACTCCGCCCTGCAGTGTAATGCTTTTTGCCTGCTGGAATTGTAACAGTCGCAGTTAGCTGCATGTCATTCGCTAATACTATTTCTGTCTCGCCTGAAGAGTTGTTAATCGCCTGCTGCAATTCCGCAACGTTTGTTACCGTCACGGTAGCTGCTTCAGATCTCACGCCAAAGAAGGTGAATGTTGATAAAACAAGCACCAATGTCAGCAGGATCGAAACGCACGATTTCCTTTTTGCTCATTTCTTAACCTCGCTTTTTCTAAATAAATAATTGATTTTCCACTCAAATTAATATCTTTATACCATTATAACCTCAAACCTTCAGCAAATTGTAAACTATTTATCATATTTTTTTATACAAATTTTTATTAATAAAAAGAGGACGTCAATTTGAAGTGCACCCCAAAAGTTGGACACAAACTAACTTTTGGAGGTGTACTTTTATGATAAATATTCGTATGAAGAAAAATTAGAAGCTGTTTTAAGAGTTATCGAAGAAGGCATAGAGCTATAAAGCTAGTGCAAAAGTCCTAGGGACTGCGAAAAAGCAGGTTGAAAGATGGGTTAGCCGTTATGAAAAAAATATGGTCGGAGGGTTTGCAATTACATAATGGCACATATACTGGCGAGTTCAAACAATATGTAATAGAATATATGCACAGAGAACATCTATCTGCGAATCAAACAGCAGTAATATTTAAAATGCCAACCGAAGTTCAGGTGCTGAATTGGGAACGCATATATTATGAGGAGGGTCCAGAAGCTTTGTATATAGACAGGCGTGGACGAAAACCGAATATGATAAAAGAAACTAGTCCGAAGAAGAAACAACTAAGGCCAGAAGTAGAAGAAGATCTTATCAAAGAAGTTCAGAGACTTAGAATGGAAAATGAATACTTAAAAAAATTAAATGCCTTAGTTCAAGAAAGAATAAAGCGAGAGTCAGGGAAAGAGTAATCATCATTGACGAACTAAGGCGTAAATACAGACTGCAAGATATTCTCGCATTCGACGGTATGCCTCGTAGCACATTCTACTATCAATTAAAAACATCTCCATAGATGAGGATAAAGCATGCTGAAGAAAAGGAAGTAATTGTCCAGATTTTCAGGAAAAACAAAGGTCGTTATGGATACCGCAGGATAACTATGGAAATGCGTAACAGAGGATACTCCATTAACCACAAGACTGTTAGAAAGCTTATGCACTCATGTGGTGTTAAGTGTGAAATTAGAAGCCACAAGTATCGCTCCTACAAAGGCAGCGTTGGCAAAAGTGCCCTAACATATTGAATCGCAATTTTGCAGCAACAAAGCCTAACCAGAAATGGGTAACTGACGTTACAGAGTTCAATGTTCGTGGAGGAAAGGTTTACTTGTCACCTATCCTAGATTTATTCAATGGGGAAATAGTAAGCTATAATATTTCACTTCATCCAGTATTCCATCAAGTCATGGATATGCTAGATAAGGCTTTTGAAAAGATTCCAAATACAAGTGAAACAATCCTGCATTCAGATCAAGGTTGGCAATATCAAATGAAGAGATACCAACGCGTACTTAAAGAACATGGCATAATACAGAGCATGTCTAGAAAGGGAAACTGTCTAGATAATTCTGTCATGGAAAACTTCTTCGGTCTACTTAAGACAGAGATGTTTTTACAAACATAATTCAAATCTACAGAACACCTAATTTCCGAGATTGAAACATATATTGACTATTACAACAATAAACGAATTAAGTGTAAGTTAAAAGGACTGAGTCCTGTGCAATACAGGATTCAGTCCTCTAGAGCTGCTTAATTATACTGTCCAACTTTTGGGGTGCAGTTCAATTTCGTCCTCAAAATTTTTAATTATTCTCATCCTCACCGTCTTGAATTTCATCCCTTTTTAGGCAAATAATCCCTAAAATACCTAGTCTCTTTTTCCCAAGTTTAACAGGGTTTCCTTATCAAGCCCTGTACTTCTTCAAATATTCCTTAACAAAGCCAATATATTTTTCTCCGTCTTCCTTGTTTAGCTTTTTCTCAGGATCAAAGAGTAAATAACATCCTTCATAGAGCCCTTTTACCATCTTGTAATAATATTCCGACGGTGCATCGTAATCCTGAAGATAATAAGCGCAGTAATACTCAGCAGATTTCTCAAGATCTATAACATAAAAAGCACCGCTGCTGTCATCAAAGCCATTATCGCAAACTATTCTTCTAAGCTTTCCTGATTCATATGCAAGTTCAATGTAAAAAGGACCGAAAGATCTGAGTTCAAACCTGACAAAAGTACTTATTCTTCTTAAGTTCATCAAATTGCTCTCTTGTCTCAATGTCATCATCGCTATAGATGTGAATATCAAATCCATCTGCCTGAAAGCTTCTTCGATATGTCACCATTCCTCGCGCACCCCGAAAGAATAGCTGTAAAAGCAAGAGCCACTATTATTAAAAATCAAAAGTAAGACGATGCTTACTAGCGCTTACACTTACTCTTTTCGTAGTCTTTACCATGCTTTTTCCTCTTTTGATTCATAGATTAAATTTTACACTTTAGTACTAAAGACCAAAACATCCTATGTACAAATTCTTTCTTATTATATTTTAATATAGCCTCATAATTTCGTAAAAATCAATATTCAAGAGTTTCCTATGCAACCTATGTGAGCCTATGTGAGCTATCTTTGCTAGGATAACGCTTGCGCACTCTGATACTAATAATATGCTCCCTATCAAATAACTAAATAAAGGGCATTTCTATATTATTATTTAAGTATACTTTTTATGATAATAATGTTATAATTGCATAGCGATTTAAAATACAGAAATTTGAAGTTATAATTATTCTAAGAAAGAGGTAGGTTATGAATAAGGGAATTAGAAAGATTACCGTGCTTTTTATGCACGCCAATGCTCATCAACATCTTTGTACTTGGTAATGTATTTGCATAGCTACCAAATAGACGAAACAAAATAAAAATTACTTTAGATAATGTCTCACTCTACTAACGAGCATCTAGGCAGTTTAAGTTTGCTTTTAAAAGTCTCCAGATGGTACCATACGATAAGTGCATCGATTTATCCACGTGGTTCTAACGATTTATATATAAACACCGAAAGCGATGCCAGCACAATTGGTTTATATCTATCAGATGCATTTGACGTATATATACGAAATAATCAGCCAGCTCCAGGCACTACATATCTGGATTTTACTTGAGGAGTTTCCAACGATTTACCTAATATCAAAAACTGATCCAAAAAGTATAATATAAGATTGTTTGTACGATTGAACGAATATAACAATATCTAATATCCAGTTATCTAGAAGTGAATGGCTCATTATATGATACCTTTGGAGCTCCAATTAAACTGTATCCCAATGGTAATATAATGATTAATAGTGATGGGGATCCTTTATTTTTCTTTTCAACAACACAACTATCAAATACACAAGCCGCACAGTAAACAAGGTTTGGAAAAATGGTTCCGAGACATCTATTCAGGGTTTCAGCTTTATCAAGATGGTCTAGCATATGGTGCACCAGTAGAGCTAAATGCCAAGCAACGGCTGGACATACACTTGACAAATCTTGATGATAGCTATAACTGGACAGTAAAAGAATTCAGCGTGCCTGCAGGATATAAACTAGATGTAGAAACTAGTGTGGACGGATCAGTAACAACACTTACAAATACAAAGCTTACAAGCCCAAGCATCCCGCCTGCAAACACTGTTAAGGCTAGCCCTGTAAACACACGGGCGATAGCTCAGATGCTGCAGCTTGGTCTCATGATGTTTAGCACATCACTGCTCGCATCTGCTTTGCAGTATCAATCAAACTCAGAAAACAAACGAGATAACAAGACAAATGAACGTAAAACCAGATAAAGTATATTAGCAGTAATATCAATGCTTTGCGACCACATTGCATATGCATTTTTACCATCTAGCTCTACCCTTTAAGATGGTAATGCGCCTGTTTGTAGAATCGCAGCACCATCTATGTGCGCTGTTTTTAGCGCAAGGCTTTTATGCACACATCTAATCGCAAAAATATACGTAAGGCTTATTATTTCGCTATAATATCTCAGCTTCCGTTTTCGTATTTTTGGACTCGCAGCTGGCTATATAGACTATGGGCAACGTCACATTTACCTCATAGACGCCTTTGCAATAATGGGAGTGATAGAAAAACCCAAAACAAGATAGGCAAGGTTCCCGCAATAGTCGCTATAGTACTGCCGCTGTTCCCTCCTCAATGCTATCAGACTGATAATATTTGCACCAATGTTCACTTTGTCCATATATCTGAACAAAGATAGCAAAAGACAGACAGGCTGAGGATATCTGATAGTCAGCTTAGCAACCTTGCAGCTGTCTACTTCGCACTGCAACATGGCGAGCCGTGGCAGTATCAATTCTGGCAGCTCGGCACGAGTACTAGTAATTCCAATCATCTATGCCTCATAACGGAAAGCCGAAGCAAGCGCCGCTTTCACCAAGTGGTTCTTCTACATCTTCTATCCAGCTCACCTAATGATACTCGCATACTTTGCTGGGACTACTCATTTGCAATATAGCTAGTAAACTCTGGATGAAGATAAGTCAAAACCAGAATAAACAAAATAAAAATGGCGTCCAAAACTTTCTTTGAGCGCCATTTTTAATAATATAAGACAGATTTCAAATCCACTTTAATTAAATTTTATTTCTAGCACTTAATGTAAGTACTATCGGTAAAAATCACTCCAGCAAGCATCGTCAGTCCACCTAATATCAAAGATTACACTTAGGCGCCATGAATATAAAGTTTGTGCTATTACGCACCTGAAGGCGTGTGAAGCTGCTATAGTCTGCATATCCTTCTTTCCGATTACTCTTGCTCAAGCGTTTCTTCCATCTTCTGATCCTTTCATTCCTTTTGCCGAAATTGATGCTACTCCTGCTTCAGTCTCAAAAGTATATATCTACCTTGTATTTCCATTTACAGATACAGTCGACTCTCCTAGTGGGTTTGATAGCTCAACTTCCTTGCCTGTTTCACTGTCATCATTTGACTATGGCTTTGAAGGTACAATACTATTGACACTGTTGTTTTGACTACTGAGCCAAAATGCTATAAGTGCCTTTTGCAGGAATTAGCATAGTGCCCTCACTCTATCACTGCTACCTCATAAATGACACCCGCTTTACTAACAACTCCCATTACTCCTAGAACCAATGAAATTTCAATCCAATCTGGATAAGTACACAAGGTATCTCTTCTTCATCCTAATCCTCATCTCTCCTTTTACTAATCTACGCTTATGATCCAAGCGATGCTCCTTGCCTCTTTAAAATCCTTATCTCTGATCCTCATGTTTTCCGAATCTCCGATATGCCCTATGAGTATGTCCATGCTCTATCAAATGTGTATGCATGAACCATCGTGTGTGCCTTTATCAAATGGCTGTGAACATATGTATGCGTTTGAACTAGCGAATCAGATACAACAAAAGCTGTTTCCACTATCATTATTATCAAAGCATTAAATATTTCAAGTAAGCTCATCTCCAAGCAAGGCAAAGGCAAAAGGTTGCTCCTATAACGGTGCAGTGGCGTGCAAAACGCGCTAGTATAGCTGCCCCTAAATATCTCTGTGCTCTAATATATGTATGCTAAGTCCATGACAACAAATCCCAGCACACCTGCAAAGAAGATATACTTGCTTCTGGCAGCTCTCTCTCCCATTACTAGGTGCTACTACGCAAGAGCCTGTACCTGACCCCAGCCCTTTTAGCGTTACAATCCTCGTGGTACTCTATCGAGAATGCCTTCGCGTAAGTTATTTTCCATTCCCCAACAAAAGTGTTGCAAGCAAGACGAAAATTGAGCCGTACGAGAAACTAAATTTCACCTTTCCATCTACCGATAGGATTATGCTAGACACTGTTATCAGCGCTATCGCCATCGATAGTTTCTTTTGAAACCTTTTCTTTCCAGAAAAGTAGAAGGCAACATAGCTGTTGCAACAATCTCTAAAAGTTTCGAGAAGGAGGCATCTGGAAGCATTCCCGCCTTATTCCAATCATAAGGGAAAATAGAGCAGCTATCGAGAATAATCATTCTCAGAGTATAAGTAAATCCTTTTCTCTAGCTTCTCCTCCTTAATCCTATTATTAAATGAGCATATGAACCCAACGCCTATACCTGCACCGAAGTATAAAAACAGAGGCCTATGAAACTGAAGGAATATATCTAGCAGTAGTTTAGATATAGGAGTATTAATAGCATAAAAACAGCAGCTAAAATTGCATATATAACTGCTATAAGCTTCTTGTATCCTTCAAATATACGACCTCCATTTCCTAACAACACATACGCACCTAGTCTGAGAAATTTAGTAACTTACATACTTTCCTACTCAATTATATACGAGTCGACCATAAAATCGACAATAGCGATGCTGATATCTCCCTTCAACAGTCTCGCGTACAGACTAGTGCCTTCTCAAACCATAGTGTCTTACTTACATAGCACTCGGACATATTGATATGTGCAGAATCCTGGACACATGTTATGAACTAAGTGAACATATGGATGTTATCCTGTACCTTACAGGTGGCATCCATTTTGTTTTTCTTGTATTCTTTTCATTGTTGTAATAACTTATGTATTCATCTAGTGCTCTTTGAAAAGCTCTCAAATGATTCATATTCTTTCTCGTAGTCAGTAGTACATTTCATTCTTTTTAGACGTCCAAAGAATGTTTCCATAATGCAATTATCTATGCAATTGCCACGCCTAGACATTGATTGGATAATTCCTCTGTTTTTAGTTCTTGACGATAGTACTATGTTGATATTGCCATCCTTGATCTGAATGAAATATTAATCCGTAAGTGATTTGAACTTTTTAAAATGCCATCTCTAACATTCTCTCTTGATTTGATTTAGGCTTGGACTCATCGATAAATCATATGAAATAACTTCGTTTGTGTACATGTCAATTATCGGAGAAAGATAACACTTTCCCCATGAAAAGTGTAAACTGAGATACATCAGTTAGTCCACTTTGAAGTGGTGCTTTCGCTGTAAAGTCCCTATCTATTATGTTTGGTGCTACTTTACCTACTTCGCCCTTGAATGAATGATATTTCTCTTTAGGGCCTTTTTGCCTTGCAAACCAAGGGAATGCATGATGCGTTGTACTCTTTTGTGATTAACAACATTTCCACGTCTTAAGAGCTCTCTATACACTCTTCTCACACACATATCTACCTTTTATGCTGATCAAATATTTTCTTGATTTCTTCAGTGAGTTCAGCATTTCTAAAGCTCACAGTATCAACTTTACTGATTTCGTAGTAGTAGTTGATTTAGGCATATTTAAAACCTTTTTAGTAGGTATTTTAATTGGTATCCTTCTTCTCTGAGCGCTTTGATGATTGCTGCTTTTTCGCCTTGAGTTGCGCAGCCCATCTTTCTTGTCTCAAAGCGATCCTTTTTACTACTTCAATCTCAGCTTTCATTGCCTCAATTTCTTGCTCTTAGTCTGATTAACTCTTCGCGTTCTGATTCAGTGTAAAGGCTTAGGGCTCAATCTGTTTTCTTTTTCATATCAGGGTTATTGCTCTTGCGACCTTTCTGTTTATTCACAAGACCATTGTAACCCAATTCTTTGTATTTGCGAACCCATGTATAGCATTCCATCGCTGATACCCGCAGAAATGCAACTGACTTGTTGGATTGTCCTGCTAATACTTTAGCAACTAATTCATATTTCGCTTCAGGGAAATCTACACTTTGTTACTACCTAAGTGCTTTTAAAGCGTCTGGTCCATTTTTGTTCTTCGATACGAACCCAGTATCGAATCATTTTACGAAATCTTGCCGTTTTTATCCTTTCTGGCGTTTCAGGCCAGATTCCTTGTCTATAGCTCAATACACTCTAACTTATACTCATGACTGTAACGCATAAAATACCCTCCTTACTGGGTGTCCAGTAAAGTACATATCACTATCGAAGTGCTTTGATTTAGATTTGCTTCTTCCTTTCGCCCTAAGCTACTAGGGAATAGTCCTACTTATTTAGCTTTCTCTGCAACTAACCGCTCCAAGGAGACCTGCTGAAGCAGCAAACATGCTGAGCATCATGATTGGGTTTCGCATTATCACCTGTGTTGAGGCTTGTTTGATGTCTTTGGTGCTGTAGGATTTGCTGGTGCTTGTGGTACAACTGGTGCAACTGGTACCTCATACTTGTTTGTAAACTCAATCTCATTAGCTGCTGCAGCATCCTTCTGGATATCTACAGTTGCAACAAAGCTTGTTATCAGCATCAGTGAGTTACATCAACAATAACTGTGACTCTGCTGCATCATAGTGTAGTTAAGTGCATTTGTATTAAGCTCAACTACCTTTGTATGTGTACTTACCAACTGCCTCAAACGCATATCGCCAAAGTCTACACTCACCTGCGCCATTTACTGAAATAACCTTCTTATCAAGTACTGAACACGGGCATTGGAACATCGTTTACTCCCGCTGCAGTTGTTCCTACCGCTAAGCTCAAATTTTGAACTCTTCTGCTGTAGGAGCTTGATCTCCTGTCAAAAGCCTTCTTAACCTTGAAGTTTGCGGTTGTGTGGTTGAATACATTCTTAAATACCGGCTAGCTATCTACTACAGCCTTAAGTGTTCCCGTTATCATTTGTTACTGTAACAGTTACTTCCTTCTCTGCATTATCGTATACTACGCCTGCTAGAGGATTTGCTCTGTTCTCTCGAAACCTTGAACTTATATGTTCCCAGCTTCGAACTCGATCTTGTCAAACTCGAAGCTTCCGTCAGTTCCTACAGCTGCTGTAAGAGCCTGTGGCATTGTCACGCCATCATGTTTCAGTTGGAATCTGGACTAGTGTAACCTCAAAATGTATTTGCAGGTATTATTGAGAGCTGTATTATCCTGATCAACATATTCTTGCTTCCTTAATCTTTTGCATCTACCTTCTGGTAGTTTGGAACGATGCTGAGAATCCTGGCTGTTGCATTTAGGTTGAGAAATATTCCCTCAGTTGCATTTAGTGAACCTGATGTTGTATGTGCTGGTTGGCTTAAATCACATTGTTATCAAACTTATATGCCCCTGGTGCTGATGTCACAACTAGACGATATTCACTCTCTGATAGCCTGTGAGCAAGCAGACTTCTCCACTTGCGTTTGCACCTGCGATTGCCTTTACGGCCTCTGATATAGTAATCTGACCACTTGCCCCGTTTAGCTTTTGTCTGAGATCTTAAACTCATGGCTCCCTTGATAGGAGTTGTGCTATCAATCTCATCTACAACCTTTCCACGAGTGTTCTCTGGAAACTGTTGCGGTTTCCCGCAGACTTTATCAGGGTGTGTAAGTAACTGACTTTCATCGCTTGCCTGATCTGAAGAAATCTCACCCTTGTTAGTTACGTTCTCGTCCAGTGATTTCTGGATAGTGAGTGCTCAAACTCAGCAAGAATGTAACTATGTTGCCCTTGAAAGGTCTAATATTTAGATGTTTAATGTCTTCATCTCATCTACACTAGATTTGGTTCTAGGTCAGTACTGAGTGAATCATTTGAAATTAGCGATGAAGAGTACTCCACCTGTCGCTGGATCTCTAAATATCACCATAGCTTAGCTTCTGAGCCTTAATCTTAGCATAGAAGCTATCGTATGTATCTGAGGAGCTCTGTGTAATCTGTGTAAAATACTGTGATACTGAAAGCCAGTTACTTCCTGTCTCAATAGGCATTATTGCACCCGCAGCTGCTTGTGCATAGTGTGGGTTTCCACCCGCTGGAACCCTCTGCCCAGTTATATCTAACAGCCGTAAATGAAATTGTATCGATATCGATTACACCATTATGCGGAATCTTATCTACGAGCATCAAATTTGTCTGCTCCTGATATGTTCCAAAAGCGCTATCGATATTGTTATATGTGTTGAAAAGTCTGAGCGAACCTAACTGGTTTCCGATTAGCTTGATGTGGGCTGTATCATGCATCCAGATGGCCATCCCTGTTTCTCTAACAATCTATTATTGATTGTTCTAGCACCTGGACTTGGTCCACTCCACCAGTTCCTGTTCCAGGAGCTGCAGCTTTAACCTTAAATGTTACGTTTGCATTTGCATCTTCGATTGTAAGAGCCTTAGTCACAGGGATTTCCATCTGTTGTCTGTTATCTAGAGCCTTTAGACGTGCTCCCTGTATAGATACTTCCTGTCAAGAAGTTTTTGTCTGCTGGGAAATCAGCACCCTAGTGTAATCTTTAACCTCTGTACCTGTAACTACTGCTGTAGCAATCTGCTGTCCATTATCAGAGAAAATTGTACAATCTCTGATGTTGGGAGACTTCCGAACATCGTTCCAATATTTGTAGAAAGATTGATCGTATCTCCTGGTTTCATTGCATTGCCTGACTGTGTTTCGATATTAAAATCGAACTTCAGTGGAAAGCAAGTGAACCAACGTCTACCTGACCTGGCAGAAACCTGAATGTTTGAAACGGTTATACTATAACCATCTTTAGATGTGGTTGCGCTTGCATCATCAATATCGAAAAAGCCGCTGCACTGCTATTACTGCTATCAAAAGCAATAAATTTCTTGAGTAAATTTCACTTTATTCCTCCCCTCTACTCATATCGCTGGCAGAAAACTCTAGCGATATTAACATCTTTTATACCAATATATATTATTCACCATCGTAATCAAGTAAAACACGCTTAGATTTAATAATTTTTATACAAATATATATAATTGTATTAAATTCCACACTATCAAAGCAATTTGTGTGAAAAAGCAGTGATATATTCAAAATGACGAGACGATTTAATGTAAAAACTGCGCACTATTTTTGCACGCAGTTTTAATTACAAATTGATTAATAATTATCACTATAAATAGTATGATTACTTTCTTCTTACACTAAATAAGATCAGCAAAGCACTAAGCACCATCTGAATGAGTGACCTGGAACTACTCCTAGCAAATCATATACCCAAGCTATGATTCTTGGTACTGAAAAGCTTCCGTTTAGGGTTCCTGTAAAGTACATGATTAGAATAATTAGTGATGCGACAAACCAGATAACGCCAAAGAGTAATCCAATCCAATCAATTCTTTTCTTTTTCCATCTTAACCTCCTAAAATTCTCTGACTCAACATTATATCAGTTTTTAATCCATTTTTCTACATACGTCTTTTTCCCAGTATTTGTATCTGCGGGTGGCTCGTATAAATTCCTAGCGCAAAGGATAAAAGGAGCAAAAACTATGATAATAAGAAAAATATCCACGGTATCTGACGCTTGCCTTAAGTACTACCCTTCCAGAAACAGGCTTCAGCTTATTACCCTCTTGCATCTTTGAAATCTTATCTCCATCAATATCATTCTTAGAATCAGTAAGCTCTTCAAGAGCCACATCATCTCTAATTTCAAATACAGTGTCATACACGCCTTGGGAGTTTCAGAGTTCATCAAAAGTAATAGTACTTTCCGTTTTTCTCCATATAGAGCCCGTCGTATCTCCCAAGTCTTTTAACTTTTCCCAGTCATCCTTGCTTCCCAAAGAGACTACTTCAGTATCCCATGAATATAAAAACACTCTAGTATAACCTGATAGCCATTTCCTATTTATCCAATCTCTTTCGTATGCTCTTAGAAAATATAGGTTTTCATTATCGTTAAAAATACTCTTTGACAAGACTTCGATTCTACCTTCAAAGGGTTCTTCCCGATACGGACTTGTTTTTCTTAATCTGGTTGTAAAATATAGATACCATCCTTTGATGTAAATATCAGGTTATACACTATGCGCGCTGCCGTTTCCGATAACCGTGTATGGCTTAGCCTTTTTCATCAAAAGCGATATGTGCCGCATGAAACGCTCCCGCTTTCTCTGTCGTACACGAAGCTTTCACCCTGTTCAGCTGATACCATCTCTCGCCCTTATATTCCGGGAAACTCTCTCCTTCTCACGAACCACTTGCTAAGTCTTTCTCAGCACTAGGCAGATGTACATCTGTTAAAACTACAAATATAAATGCAGCTACAAAAATAATATAAAAATTAAGGTAGAAGGGTCACTAAAAAGCGACCGTCTTCCACCTTTGATTTATGATTATATTTATTTGCCGATTTATTTCTGTGCTTCTTAGTCAAAAGTTATCGCCCCGCAAAAGCATGAACTAGGTTCCAGTTAGTAGTGAAGTACAGTTTTATCAAAGTGCTTAACATCCTTCACTCCAGTGTACATCATCATTTCCTGAAGTTCCTCATTCATCTTCTTCATCTTATTAACTACACGTCCTTACCCTCTTTTTAGAAGCGGCGAGTATTCCTCTTCCTACCGAAACACCATCTGCACCAAGAGCAAGGGCCTTATATGCATCATAACCCCGTATCCATTCCGCAGTCTACAAGTAAATCTTTATGTCAGAATCACCTAGCGCATCCTTTATCAAAGGCAGAACCTGTAGTGGTGCGATTGCAAATGGAAGTCTACCATGGTGATGAGAAACAACTAGTGCAGCGCATCCAGCTTCCTTAGCCTTTAGTGCATCTTGAACCGATAGAACTCCCTTTGCTACGAAAAGGAAGCTTTGAATAGCTCACATAATCCTTTAGATCCTGTAGACTCACCATTCCATAGGAAATCCATCTACTAAATCGTATTTGCCATTTGTTCCTGGCATGTGATCTATGTCAACTCCTACTGCCGTAGCTACCGCATTTTTACAGCAAAGTCAATCTCTGATAGTATCTTTGTCTTATCAGCAAAGGGCTTAATTATACGAACGGTGTCCGCATTTTGTTCAATGATAGAAAGATAGCTTTCGTCATCTTCCATGCCAACCCAGTTCAGCGTCTGCATTTTCCTTAGCTGCGAGGCTGTATTCCTCCATAGGGGTTTGGCCATTATCCATAACCTTAGTTAAGGTGAGAAAACGCCGGTGTCATTATTGAGAAGCGTACTTCTTCCGAAAAACTCAACCTCAGTATTCACCTCTGTGCTATCTATAACGCGCATTTCTACATGTATTCCATCAAGGAAGGTACGATTATATACATTGGCATCATCTGCCTTACCGCTAGTCACCGGTATTACACCAGGCTTTCCTGGCCACTTGTTATTTTTCCATAATTCTCCTCTTTCTTAGGATTTACCCGCTTTTAAAACATTCCTCTAAAGTAGAAATTAACGCAACATATACAGCCAGCGCAATCAATAGGGAACATCGAAATGAAGGCTGAAACAAATTCCTCTTTTTCCTCGTTATCCAAAATATCCTTTATCTGTAGCGGTACTGGAAATCCGGTTGGACAGTAGAAGTACAGCAGCACGCCGAATAAAAATATTGGATTTGCCATCTTTGATGGAAATAGCAAAAAGAACGAAGCTATAATACCTGTGCAGAATAAAATCCTTATACCTGCTAGCTTAACAAGTGGCATTAGATAGGATTTCTTTAAATTGATGCTATATCCAAGACTGAACAAAATCAAAGCTGCAATAGGCGCTGTAAGCGTAGCTATTGTATTCTCGTACAAAGGCCCGAATATCTCATTTTTCAAAAGCATGTCCTGAAGCCCCGTTAAATTTGTAATAAAGCCTAGAACAGCTGCTATTACAAAGGGTGCCGACACCACATTTTTGACGAGTGGTAAAAGCTGAAATTTATTGCTTTGTTTAAGCTGTAGCACTGTAGGCACGAATATGAAGTTAACCAGTATTCCCGCTAAATCAAAAGGAATAAGGTTTACCGCGTATGCCGAGCCCACCACGCTTATGTATAGCGGAAGCGCAACAGCTCCGCCTTCACATGTCAAAAGTAAAAACGGAGAAAGCTCAGATAGTTCTTTAGGCAGTATCCTGCAGAAAATCCTTCCTAGGAAATATACCAAAAATCCAAACTCCCTATAAGATAAACTATCTCTACGCCTATTTGCTTATCTAGAGCTCGCATCCGCCACTATATTGTAGATCAAAAATGGAAACAATATGCCTAGAGCCAGTGACTTTATCCCATCATTTTTGCTCATGCTAATCCAGTTCCTTTTTCTCGCGTATAGCCCTCATCAAAAGGACGAAAAACACAGGAAAAAGTTTTGCAATCGCTTGCATTTTACCTCTAATTCTTTCTTTATCCTCAAAATCGCTAAGTGACTTCTAGCATCCACTAGAAGTCACAAATCAAAGATATTTACTTATTAAATTATATCATACTAAACAAATCATTGAGCGCTTCTGCATCGAAGGATGCGTAAACATATGATTTGCTAGCATTGATGTATGGCTGCTTCATTATCATCGCCATGACAACTAAATTTATTACCTCGTGTGAGTCCTCGCCAACAGAACTACGCCAAGAATCTGTTTAGTATCGGCATCGACAACAGCTTTGTAAATACCTGCTGTATTGCCGAGAATCTTTGCTCTTATTATATCTGAAGCAGAAAGCTTTTGATACCTTTGATGTTATACCCTGCCTCTAGAGCCTCAGTTTCTGTAAGTCCAACCTTTGAGAATGTAGGATGAAGAAATGCAGCATTAGCCATAGGCTGCCTGTTTTCTCTAGAATACCTACCATTATCCTCTAGGTAGCTTCTTACGATTCTGTAGTCGTCTAGGGACACATATGTGAACTGCAGTAGCCATTTACATCTCCAATTGCAAAGATATGTGGCTTATTGGTCTGAAGATGCTTGTTTACGTTTATAAAGCCTCTATTTGAGCTTTCATCCCAGCGTTTTCAAGCTTTAGCTCTTCAACATTTGGCTTTCTTCCCGTCGCAACGAGAAAAGTCGTTTGCTCTGAGCTCACCTTTTTCTCCATTTGATGAGTAGAAAAATGTGACTGAACTCTCGTCCTGCTCCACCTTACTAACATCTGCATCAAAGACAAAGTCAACACCGAGGTGCCTTGTATGACTTAAAAACCTCTTCAGCAACGTCAGCATCCTCTTTGGAAGAAGCCTGCTGGCCTTGTCGATGACTGTTACCTTTTGATCCAAACTTTGCATAGGTTGCTGCAAACTCAAGGCCAATGATTCCTCCTCCGAGGATTGCGAGAGTCTCAGGGTATTCTTCGAGATCCATTAAGGTTTCATTTGTGTGAATCCTCTTCTCGATTTTTAGTCCCTCTATTGGAGGAACAAAAAGGAGAGGCTCCCGTATTTATGAAAACACGCTCTGTATAAACATCGCACTCATCTTCAGCAGTTTTTGATATTTACAGTGTGCTCATCCTTAAAAAGAGGCAAGCCCAAAGATAACCTCTACATTATTGCTTATTACCTCTTCGTAGTTTTCCTGATTTAGCTCCTCGATGAGCTCATCCTTGGTTTCTACAGAATTCCTGTAGTACTCCTCGTCCTTCATTTCCCCTTCCGGCTTTTTGTATGCCCTGCCAGCGAGGAAACTTTGATGGAAAGCATCCATGGTTTATATATCCACCTCCACACATTTCATGCGATTTTTCTACTAGAATGGTCTTTTTCACCCTTGTCACCGAGGTAGTTTGTTAGTATTTTACCGGCTTTACCGAAGCCGATTATAATGTTATCTACTTTTTTGTTCATAGTATTCCTCCCTTATGAGGTTTATTTTATTAAGCCAAATAGGTCGTTTAGCGCCTCTGCCATGGTTGGATGTGTGAAAATCTGATTTGTTAGCACTGTATATGGCTGATCTCGCAAGCATGGTTGGAAAACCACAGTGTTTGTAACCTCATCGTGATTCCTCACCGTATAGAACGACGCCGAGAATCTTGTCCGTGTCAGCATCCACTATTGCCTTATATAGACCTGTCTGATCTCCAAGAATCTTTGCCTTTGAATTGCACTTACTGGAAGGCTTGCGACCTTTATCTTATATCCTGCTTTGATGGCCTCCTTTTCGCCTAATCCCACCTTTGAGAAGGTTGGATGGTGAAGGCTGAAAATGCAATAGGCTGTCTGTTTTCTCTAGTATAGCTACCATTGTTATCTCAGGAAGCTCTTCACAATTCGGAAATCGTCTAGTGAAACATAGGTGAACTGTGATTCCTCCATTTATATCTCCCATCGCAAAGATATGTGGCTTATTGGTCTGCAGATGCTCATTTATATTGATAAATCCTCTTTCAGATGTCTCAATTCCTGCAGCTTCAAGATTTAGACCTTCGACATTCGCCTTTCTACCTGTCGCAACTAGGAAAGCTTCTGCGCTAAGCTCGTATGCTTCACCTTTTGATGAGTATGAGATTTTAACTTCATTTTTCATCCTGCTCTACCTTTTCTATATTTGCATCAAAGATGAACTCAATTCCGACAGCCTTTATATGCTTTCAAATACTGCATTTGCAACATCATCATCTTCTCTTGGAAGAATCTTTGCTCCCTATCTATGATAGTTACCTTAGTTCCAAACTGCTATAGCTTGCTGCAAACTCAAGGCCGATAAATCCACTTCCTGATATTGTAGGGCTGCGGGGAATTCCTCAAGGTTCATTATGGTCTCGCTTGTGTGAATTCTGCCTTTAATCTCTAGACCTTCGGTTTCAGGAACAAAAGGTGTAGTACCTGTGTTTATGAAAAATTCTCTCAGCACAAAAGCTCCTGAACGCCTGATTCAGTTTTGATACTTACAGTATGCTCATCCTTAAAAAGATGCAAGTCCATCTATAACTCCTACATTAGGGAACTCCTAGACCTTGTCGTAATTTGCTTTATTTAGCTTTGATATCAATGTGCTTCTTGTTTTCGACTGCCTGCTTGTAGTATCTCCTCATCTCCTAGCTGGCTATATGCCTTACGGTCAGCACTAGTTGCGAGAAACTTTGACGGAATGCAGCCCACATTGATGCAAGTTCCTCCGTACATCAAAGGTGACTTCTCTACCAAAACGGTCTTCTCGCCCTTGCTTCCTAGATATCCTGCTAGTGTCTTTCCGGCCCTACTGAAGCCGATGATTATATTATCTACTCTATTCATAGTTTAAACCTCCATTTGGAGCTCATTTAAAGAAGCCTCCCAGAATTGTTGATACATTATTACCTATATTATATCCATTTATAGCTATAAATAATCAAATGTGCACAAATAAATTGCATATAATTTATTTCAAAGGCATGAGTTGCTTTTGATAAGCATACAAATATACAGAGTTAAGGGGATTTTTCATATTTCTCTTTATTGAAAAACAGATGCATCTATGTATTTTCCCATAGTATGATTAAAGATTTGAAATTAATATGCTTTTATTTTGCCCGATTTGATAATATAATAGTAATAATAGTGGGATTGTGGATTTAGAACTCACAAAAACATAGAAGTTAACGTAATTCAAATATTTAGGAGGAATAATCTGAGGGATTTATTCAGCAATTAAGGGTGCTGTAGGAGGCACATTTGCAGACTCAGTGGAAGGACTCTTTATATCCTATGCCAGGCGTATCAGCTACTGCTGGTGTATTTCCAGGAGTTCCAATGGGGAACAAACAACGGCAGAGGCGAGAAAACACTAAAGAGTAGTATAAATGTAATTTCTAACGGAAGCAAGATTATCGTTCCTGAGGGAGTAGCTCTTATCACTGTTCAGGATGGTGCTATTACAGGTATAATCACAGAACCAGGTGGATACGAGTTCACAACTGATTCAGTAAACTCTAAGTCAATTCTGCTGGAGATGGAATCATCGATTCCATCGTTAAGAAAATCATGGGAAAGATTTAAGTTTGGCGGAATACCTGCAGCTCAGCAGCTAGTATTCTATGTTAACCTAAAGGAAATTCCAAACAACAAGTTCGGTACACAGTCAGAGATTTACTGGATGACGCATACTTTGGAACACAGGTTGAGTGCGATTACACGAGGCGCATATACACTAAAGATTGTTGATCCCTATTTTGTTCGTAAAGAACTTTGTCCCTGTAGAATACCTCTACCGAATGCCCTCAGTTTGATTTTCAGATATGGATAATCCAGCTGAGAACAGCTTTTCAACGAGGTTGTAGGGTTGTCTATCAGCAGCATTCTCAATGTATACTAACGACCCATCAAAGGGAAACCGTATCACCAAGATTCAGTCAGACCAGATTGGTTTTGCCTCAGTCGCTATCTAGTGCTGTTGACGGCGCATATCAGTGGAGACAGGACAGAGGTCTTGAAATCGTAAAGACTGCTATCCTATCAATCGAATACGATGAGGATACTAAGGAAATGCTTAAGGACGTTAAGTGTGCTGATGCACTTGCTGGCGCTCGTGGTAACTCCTTCATGCAGCAGTCTGTTGCAAGAGGTCTTCAGGCAGCTGGAGAAAACGGCGGTGGTTCAGGAATGGCATTCATGGGAATGGGTGTTGGTGCAGCCGGAAATGTAATGAACGGAGTACAGCAGCCTAACAATCCAAGCTCATATCAGCCAAACTTTGGACAGCAGCCACAGCAGCAGTATCAGCAGGCTCCTCAGCAAGGATATGACCAGCAGCCACAGCAAGCTCAGCCAGAACAGGTTCAGCAGGCTCAGCCAGAGCAGCCTCAGATGCAGGATACAACTGCAAAGCTAATCGAGATGAAGAAGCTTCTAGATGCAGGAGTACTCTCACAGGAAGAGTTTGACAGGATAAAAATGCAGCTTCTAGGAATTTAGTCTATATCACTGAGCACTTTGTAAAAAGGATAAACTATATGTATAAGGACAAGATTATACAGACAATCGCTTTTCATAGGTGCAGTACTAAGTATCATTGCAATATTCCTTCCTATATATGAGATGAGCTACTCTGCTTTGTCGATAGTCGACGCTGTATCAATCTACGATGACTATCGCTCAAGAGGCAAATGAATTACTAGCTTTAATTTTCATGTTAGCCCCTGCTACAGCTACTCTAGCGATCATACTTAAGAAGAAAGTTCCAGTAATCATATTAGGAGCGATTCAATGCATACTTTGGGTAATTGTTGGCTTAATTGAAGAAAGTTTAATAAAGTCAATAAACCTAACTCTAATATACAAATCACATATGGTATAGCTTTTTATTTAGGCTTAGTTGGTGCTGTACTCATAATCTTAGGAGGCATAGCTGCAGTTGCCACAGAGGCTTTTGTTGAGCCCTAATGAAGATTCAACTATTGATAACGACTTTGTAAAAATTGATCAAAACACAGGCGGTTTACTATGTTTAAATCGCCTGTACATATCCAAGGAGACAAACTAATGGAAGATAGAACTTTTGAAGAAAATCTTGTTAACGATGGCATACCCAGGCCGATGCTAAGGTAACAGAAGCCGAGGAGGAACGTCACGATGGTCAAAATCAAATGTCCTAAGTGTGGTGCCACCGACATAGAGCTAGACCCGAAAGACAGGTAAGCTCAGATGTAACTTCTGTAGACACATCTTCGAACCAGAGTTCACAGAGGATGATGGTAACATCTCAGAACTAGAAGGTGTTACGCTATCAAAGGGAGCTTCCGACATAGCAGCTGACGCAAAGGATGTTATGACTCTAAGTGCCAAAGCTGTGGAGCAGAAGTAGTCATAGATACTGCTTCAGCACCTCAGGCCAGATGCCACTGCAGAAACATGCTATCTATCAATTCTATGCATACCTAATGGAGCTATTCCAGATATGGTGCTTCCATTTAGCGTATCAAAGGCAGAGGCTCAGGCTAAGATAAACGATTTTGTTGGAAAGAGAAAGTTCTTTGCTCACCCTACCTTTACTAGGAATTTACGACAAACAACATCTGCGTGGTGTTTACTTCCCATATATGGTCGTTGATATCAACGGACATTCACACCTTTTCAGGAACAGGAGAAGTTCTCGTTAGAGAGTACACTGTAAAGAGGGGCGATGATGAGGAAAAAGCGCTATGATGCAGATGCATACCTATGTTGAACGTGACTTTGATATAACTATAGACGACCTCACACTGAGTCGAGTGCAGATAAGCTAAATGTTGCATCAAAGGAAAAGACAACTAACATCATCAACCTCGATAATGCCTTTTGATACAGAAAACTGCGTAGAATACAATGCAAATTACCTACGCGGCTACACATCAGAAAAGCGTGATGTAAACATTGATCAGATTAGAAACACAGTTCATACTCAGGCAAATGATATCAGCAGAATAGCGGCAAAACCAAACCTTGCGCGACTATGATAGAGGAGCTGTGATGGGAAGATGATAACTTTACAGTAAAGGGTGAATCTATGGAAGGCTGCCTACCTACCAGTATGGCTCTATAGCTAGATGCAGGTTAAGGGAAGCAAGAAACTTCTACACTATGTAGCTGTAAACGCTAGAACCAAGGAAACTATGGGAAGTGTTCCTATCAACATGACCAAGCTTTGATTGTATCAATCATACTAGAAGTACTAGGTATATTCCTTTGCAGTAACTCTAGGACGCAATCCATTTAATGTGGAGAGCCCATATCGCTTTTGCCCTCAATGGCTCCAGCAATCATATTCTTTGCTTTAATGTACTCAAAGTATAGAAACTCTGGGGCACGTCACACCTACGAAAAAGAAACCTCTAACGAGATGAGCAATATGTCCATGGTCGACGATTACCTAGAGCGTCGTAATGGCCTAGAAAGCTCAAGCATAAGAGGTGCAAACAACGAACAGGTACACGGAAATTACTCGAATGACTTCGTCCAAAAATAAAGAACTCCGGCCTAACATCCATTATTGGTAATGTATCTGAGATTAAAGGAATAATGAACAAGTTTGACGACTTTAACTAATCCCTCAGCTCATTAGAAATGAAATTCACCACTCGCATGGAGTATCCTTTTGTTTGCTTCTTACTTAACTATGTAGTTAATTGTGCGGTTTGGTATCATTCTATTTCCACCCAACACAACAAATTTATTCATTGTATTTTCTCTTACGTATTGCTTAGCAAAATCATAGTTATTCTCATTGATCAGTAATAGAGGTGCATTCATCTTCTGCAAGCACACCTCCACAAAGTCCATCTGAAAAATTATCTCCATAAGCAAATACAGCAGACTTTGAGTTCTTTGAAGAAGTGTTTTGCTATTGCTAAAGATGTCTTATATCTATCCTCTCCATAAATTCTTATCGTAGGAGTCAATGACTTGCAAGTTGCTTTTCTATATTGCTATTGACTGACTTATAACCACCTATGATTGTAACATTGCCTTTATCCAGAGATTTTATTAATTTCTTTTTGTTCATCGATTAGCTTGTCATCTACAAGCATTATAGGCTTTCCTGATGCTGAAGCTGCTAGGGCTATCTGCATATCCAGTGCCAGAGCAAACTAGTAAATCTCCGCTTCGAACATTAGCTTCCTTTAGTATCTTTTAAATTTGTCTCAAAAACGATCAGATCCAGCAATTCTTGATATCAAAATATTCTTCTAGCTCTGTTCTCATAGCCCTCAGGTACTACTCTCTCTCCACCAAGTAGATAAACCTGACTCTTAGCTTGCCACTTTCTCACACGCTTACTAAGATGGTCATATATGAATTTCTTAGCTTCTTCCATGTTATTTTTCGTTAACTAGTATTAGCGGTGCATTCTTCACCTTTTGCCAGGTATGCACCTGAAAGTGCATCCGCATAATTATCCCCATTGGCAACAACTACGGCATTAAAGTCTTTCTTTACTTTCATAACCTTTCTTTCAGCTCTCGCCCAACTCTGAGTGAAGTATGGTATCTATCATCGCCAGCGATTCTTTTTACATTATCAGATAATGCTTCATCTACTTATCCACCCTTTACCTGGAAATGTAAAAGACATAAGATTTGGTTTATCTGGCTGTGCCGCCTTATCTCTACTCTATATTACTTTTGCTTGGCTGCAAAAGAATTGTCTAGTGAATACATAGTCACTCATGATTTCCTCATATCTTGGAATTATATTATCAACACTTGTTGGGAAAAATGCTGTACTTTTTACTGCCTGTAATCATTCCTTCAAATGTTAGGTTTTTCATTTTTGGGGATATCTGATTTTATTACAAGCCCTTCCATTTTTCACCTTTACTACGCCAATTCTTTTTAAATAGTTAAAGTAATCCTTAACTGGCATAGTTCTCAGTTTTCCTAGCCTAGGTGAAATAGGATACTGATCTCCACCACCATCTTTTTCTACTATCAAATACAATATGCCCACGCTTATCGGGGAAGCCCTTCGATGCTGTATTTTACAGCCGTCTCTGTATGTATCATCTTTCTTTTATTGTAATTATATGGTATACCTATCCCCTCTGGTAAACGCAATTTAAAGTATACAGCTGAATGAGATCCAACATGTCCATCTGTTCCATATGTTTCCCAGTTTTTTCTAGAATTAGGTCCATTAATAATCTGCCAATATCTTGTTATTTCCCACTTATAGAGATTGCTCAAATCCAAAGTCATCTCCACATTGAGTTTATCTCCGACTTTGTATGTGGCTATTTCTCATCTCCAGTGTTTCCATTAATAGATATATCCCCATACACATTTAACTGTTCTCTATCCCTGATAAAGTCCCTGTAGAAATCAAAATTAAATGGATTATGATATCTGTTAGCTTGATAATTAGGGTCACCGTTAGGACCATTATTGGTTACAAGCTCTGGATGTGAATATTTATCAAATTCATCTACTCCATTAACATATGTTATTGTATTAAACATCCTTGTAAACACCCACACTTTGTGCAGGCATAGCTACTTTAAGTCTCAGATTCTCAAACAGATTACCAATAGAAATAGCGCCTCGCACGAGAGGAACTTTGACCTTCTGCTGATAGTCCTCTACCTCTAGTTCTGTCCAGTAGTTTTCTGCCATCGCGGTATTATTATCTGGTATCTCAACAGCATATGCTCTTGCCTGAAAAACATCGAGATGTATATCACAAATGCTAGTATGCATGATAATGCTCTATATCCTCTCCATGTTTTTCTCTCTCCAATCTTGCTATAGTTTATTTTATATTTTAACTAAATCATTACTTGCTTTCAATATTTGTTTTTAGCTTCCTTAACTCGCGTCTTTGCTTCAACGATTTTTCTCAGCTATTCCATTTCGTGACTCGCTCATCCTAAACGAAGCGATTCTGCTAAGCGTGTTTCCATACACTCTTCCATGCTTTTTCAAATAGATTATCTACTCTCCGTCATCCTATTTTTGAAGCTTTCTCTAGCTCTGCAACATTTCTTTGAAGTTAGTCAAATGCGAAACTGTAAGAGTTATGTCGATGAATATATTGCAACAAGAATAACTGGAAGCACTGCGATTAAAAATAGTGGTATCTTATCATAAAAACCATCAAAAGTCGGTATTATAAACTCAACTATTGCTATCGCACCTAGTCCAAATCCCTATCGAAGTTGGCACACTGGTTCTGTTGTTTTATGTTTAGTGGAACTGTAGTATAGTCCCACCACTCAGCATTAAACTTCTTCTCAAGAATATATGAGGTAGGATATTCTAACATCATGCTACAATGAAGCCCGCAATGAATACCCCAGCTTTATGATAGGTCAGAATTATTCCACTAGCATTTAAATCCCAATAAAGAAGTCCAATAATTGCACCTGCCCCCTATATCGGACAAAGTACCGTACAAAACCTCTATTCTGCCATTTTTCTTTTCCTTAGCTGTACAGTAGATGCTCTCCCATACCCATCCCAAAAACACTGAAAAAGAAAATATGCTATTATATATCTATTAATAATCATCTGATCTCCCAGAGGCATTTTTTTCACTAAATCTTAAGCCTTTAAGCGTATGCCACCTTAACCTTATCTATCTCCTAGAATAAGTATTCTATATACATTCCCACCGTCAAAACCAATTGATAGACCAAGCGTTATCCCATACTTTGATATATAAACATTCCTATCAAAGCACCTAGGGACATTCCCACAATCATTCCAGGAACATATAGTCACCTTTAGAATTTTCTCATTAACACCTAGTCCAAAGACTTTGAAGAATAAAAATGCAAGTCCAAAGAGCAAAAAGTGGAATACCGAAAAAAGAACGGCAAGAATTGTAACATATCTCTCCTCCAATAAAATAGCCCTGTTAGTCCTGCGCGGCATTAAGCTAAAACCCTATTTTCTATGAATTATCATGCCAATGCATCATGCTCATTGTTGTACCTATGGATAGACCCAATGATAATCCATATTTAGGACTTATAATCATACTCAATTAAAGAACCAATGCTCATTCCAATAACCATTCCGATAAGCATGTAATCGCCTTTTATACTTTTCTTTAGCTGTGCCCAGTTTCACGGCTTTAATAATAAAACATATGACTGCTACTACCATCACAGTATGGCAGGGAATAAATACCGGCAAAAATATGACATATCTCTCTCCAATACATTAATTAGTTTAATCTATCTGTTATATCATAACATTTTCTATACTAAATTACAGGCTCTCTAACAAAGCAACTCTCTTGGCAATATATCCTTTGACTTTAGAAGTTCAATCAAAGCCTTGCGCTGTTCGTCTGATATATACTCCGTGCCCTTGTCTTCCTTTGATAGAGTGACGCATTGCCTGATAGCAATTCCAATATGTGATAAGGTGAGCTTATCTTTTTCTTCTTTAATACCTCGATAAAGATATCCCAGACAAACTCCTCATTATATACCCAAAAGAACGAAGCTATAGCCTGCATCACTTTGGAATTTTTGATTTTTACCCAAAAGAGAGCGGACATACACCTGCATTCCTCTTCAAAACTGCCTACTTCATCATCTGTAATAAATTCCGACTTAAACTTATAAAGATGACTCAGCTTTATGTATCTTGCACAGAAATTCTGAAGCGTGTAGATATTCGTCCAGATAATTTCTGGTTTGTTTCTGCTTTGATGACCAAAAGGTATTTTTCGCCATTCAAAACAAAACCACTTTTTATAGTTCCTGTATCTTTTAGTTCCAAGTTCCTTGCAGGCCGCCCTCATAAATAGACTCGATGCTTTTTTGTTCTTTGATATCAGTACTGCCAAGTTCTTGCAAGGCTTGATTTAGAATCTCGCTTGTGTATATCATAAGTCCCTCTCCACTTTATCAAAATTCGCCTTAGAATACTAAAGAATATCTCCCCATATCACAAGTCTCAAAATACCCTACACAGCTTTATTGTGCCGGGGAAGTAGATATAGAAAAACCATTTATTCATCTTGAACTTGCCTACTGATCCCTTGTATCTATAAAAGCAATGGAAGCGTCAAAAGCGTGCAGAACTGCAACTAATCCATAGGCCTTATCTAGGAATAGGAAGTATATCAAAACATATCCGCACACGAAGATAGTCATTACTAGAGACTGTTTTTGAAATCTCCCTATTCTCATATAGGAAGAACGGTACACATCACCGCAATAGAAGACCAGTCTGCTGGAAAGGCAACTACACAGGCAAGGATGATAGTAATAATTTTTTATGATGTGGCTTAGATCATCTTTCTTATTTATATAGATTAGCAGAGCCGCAATGCTCAGCGGAAACATCACGCTAGTTTGATTGAATACCCCATCTGTGAACGGAATCACTGGAATACCAAAGGCTAAAGTGAATGCGAAGTGCGATATCAAAGCAAAGAAAAACAGCCTTTTGATATACTTAACATGGTTTTGTAGTAACAGCCCTCGGCAATGAAATACCATCATGATTGGAGCTGTAAGCCTTCCTATTGCATGTAAGGCCATTACATACCATAGCTTCTGCGTCCCTGGAAAAGAACAGCCATGTCAATGATCTATGGTCATAGCTATGATTGCTATGATTTGTAATTGATTCTTAGATAATTCTTTTTCTCATAATCCCCTAAATACTCCTAAAAATTCCTTTAGCTGATCAAATAAATCTATGAGCTTATCCTCATCAATAGAAAGCTCCTCAGGTATCAGCGAAAGTATTCCATCAAGTGCTGTGAATACCTCATCTCTTTCAACGGTATCAATAAATGGTTTCTTTTTATCCATCTTATTAAAAGCCCTCTGTATAATCTCTCACTAGGGCTTCGGCATCCTTTTCGATGTCCTTCCCTGCTCCATCAATCAGCTTTTTACCATTGCAGCTCTAGTCTTTCTATATAGGTCTGCTGCCTTCTTTGCATTGGCAGGCGTGATATGTTCCTCACCATCCCAAGAGCGGAAAGGATTCTCTAGATTTTGCGCAAGCCATTCAGCTTTTCTTGGCTTTGTAATCCAAAGATCTAGGCCTTCACTTTTGCGAGTTTTGTATAGCTTCTTAACTTCCTTTGCTGCATCTTCAGGAAGGCTATCCATCCACAAGATACATACAGCTTCTGAGTTCTTTCTGGCTTTGGGATCTCTTCAGCTGTAAAGCCGAATAGATCCATGGTTGTAAGTACTTCTAAATTACTGAGTTCCGATATTTTGGCAAAGTTAGTAAGTTTACCAGGGTTTCCCCAGAGCCTTAGCTCTCTTAGCTTTGGATATTCTCTCAAAATATCAGCGATATCGAGTTCTTTTATTTTTCCTATATAGAGTTTTTCTAATCCTTCTAGACTCTGAATCTTAGGAACGAAGCCATCACAATGTAAAAATCAAATCTCTTCCAGAGCTTGGTGACTTTATCTTGCAGCCATCCTTTACTTCTCCGAGCAAAAATAGATCTTAAATCGTCGTTTAGGATTAACTCATCAAGTCCCGTCATATCAACAGAAAGCCTATCGATTGTGGTTTCCGAAAAGTCAAGACTTGATTTACCGTGATTCTCGATAACCAGTTCTCTAATAAATGGATTCGAATTCAAATACTCAAATAAATTTTTATGCCATTTCGTAACTGTAAGTGAAGATAGGCAAGGAAAGACTCTTAGACTCAGTGCATCATCAAAATCATACCACTTATCGTTTTTCACTGTGTGTGCTAAGTCTTCTTCTATTACCCTCAAATTCCAGATGTTCACTACTTGCATCTGCTGCCCTTGAATATGTCCCTTTGCTCCTTGGGTATTTTTCCCCACTTAAACTGGTTGTATACTTCAATATCTATACTCCAGCCACCATATGTACCTGTATCCTCGTTATTAACTGGTTTAATGTTACCAACGTAAACATAGTTTGATGGCACGTTTACATCTACCTTTTTTAGATTGAAAGTTCCATCCCAGTACATGTAATCGATGTATAGTGGCTTCATCAAAGCTAGTTCTTCCTCCTTAGGAAGTTCATCGGATGCCCAATCAAGTGATATAATAATAGCCTGAGGCTTCTTACCACTCTCATCTATCTTTGTCACTTGACAAGCAGTGTATTTCTTTAATAATTTGTTATATACACAATAAATGTCTCCTGCTTTTGCTATCATGCTAAATTCTCCTCAATGGTATCATTACTAAGTACATGTAATATAACTAGATATTCGTTATAAAACATATTACCCCTATATTCTATCATAAAGTAATTGACAAAGTGTACACTTTTTAATGCATATACCTTTACTTCTAGCAAATAAACAAAAGGCCTATCAAACTCTGTCTTATAAGACAAATTCTGATAGGTCTTCTATTTACTATTCCTCGTCAAATACCTTCTCTGCTACTTTGACAGATGTATTTGCATCCTTTGCATAGTAGTCAGCTCCGACCATCTGAGCATAATCCTCATTAAGCACCGCTCCGCCAACCATTGTTTTGCAGTTAAGATTATTCTCCTTCAGAGCATCTATAGTACGCTGCATGTTTTTTACGGTTGTTGTCATGAGCGCGCTTAATCCAACAATGCTAGGATTATATTTTTTGACTGCTTCAACGACTTCTTCAACGGGAACATCCTTGCCAAGATCGATTACCTCATAACCATAGTTTGAAAGCAGCATCTTTACTATGTTTTTCCTATGTCGTGAATATCTCCTTCAACAGTTGCAACTACAACCTTTTCCTTCTTGACATCAGACTCTGTGTTTGCTCTGCTTATTACTGCAAAGCCGTTCTGTACCGTCTCTGCACTGAGCATGAGCTGAGGAAGGAAAATCTTTCCGGTTTCGTAGCCTCTTCCGACCTCATCTAGAGCCGGAATGAAATATCCATTTATAATCTCCATGGCATCCTTGGTCTTAAGCATCTCTTCAACCAGCGGAGCTGCCTGCTCTTTAGCCCTTTGATGATTACATCCTTAAGGTCTATACTGCCATTGCTTGATGGAGCGCTCTGTGGCTCTTGTGCATTTCCGCCATATTTAGCGATGAAATCGCTTCCGCCCTTGTCCTGATTGTTTAGGACTTTAAAAGCGTTCACGGTGTCCATAATTTCCTTTGAGCATGGGTTGATAATAGGAGCATCAAGTCCCACTCCAAATGCTGCTGCAAGAAATACCGAGTTCAAAAAGCGGGCGATTAGGAAGCCCAAAGGATACATTGCTTACACCAAGCACGCACTTTAGACCTAGTCTGCTCTTTACTAGCTTGATAGCTTCTAGCGTAGTCACAACCTGCTCCTGCTGAGCACTTGCAGTTAGAACTAGACAGTCTATCAAAATATCCTCTTTTGGTATTCCATAGCTTAAAGCTGTATCCAAGATTCTCTGCGCAATCTCAAATCGTCCCTCTGCAGTCTCTGGAATTCCATTTTTATCGAGGCAAAGACCTAGCACGCAAGCTCCGTATTTCTTCGCGATAGGGAAAATCGCTTTATGGACCTCTTCACCGTTAACTGAATTAATCAAAGGCTTACCCTTATAAACTCTAACAGCCTCTTCGACAGCCTTTGCATCCGTGCTATCTATCTGCAGTGGCTGAGAAATACCAGACTGAAGCTCCATAACAGCCTTCTTCAAAAGCTTTGGTTCATCTATTTCTGGAAGTCCAACATTGACATCCAAAAATGTCTGCTCCTAGGTCAGCCTGAGTTATCGCCTCATTCAGGATATAGTCGTAGTCCTCTTTCTTGAGCGCTTCTTTTTAGCTTAGGCTTTCCAGTTGGATTTATACGCTCACCAATCAGATACACTCCCGCCGTCTAGAATCACAGTGCTGCTTGCTGAGCAAACTGCGGTAACACGCTTTGGTGAAGTTGTAGTAGGCTTGAGTTCTTTGATTTTTCCCTTTGATTTTTGGATGAATTCAGGAGTTGTTCCACAGCATCCTCCAAGAATGCGTACACCCATTTTTGCCATCTGCTCAATCTTCTCAGCATAGGAGTCACTGCTATAGCCGTAGTTACTCCCTGCATATCTGGAAGGCCGGCATTAGCCTGCACCATAACAGGGAACTGTTGCATACTCAAGTATGGTTTCTACTACTGGAATCAGCTCGTCGGGATCTGGAGCGAGCAGTTTACTCCTAGCGCATCTACGCCAAGTCCCTGAAGACTTATAGTTGCAGAGACTGGATCAACTCCGACAAAGGTTCTACCGTTATCCTGATATGTCATAGTTGCAAATACAGGAAGCTTTTGTGTTTTTCCTTTGCTGCTAAAAATACCGACCTTAAGTTCCATTAGGTCTGAGAATGTCTCAAAGATAACAAGATCAGCACCTGCCTTTTCTCCTGCAACTAGCTGCTCTTTGAATATATCATAGGCTTCCTCAAAGGAAAGAGTCCCTAGAGGCCTTATGAGCGATTCTATATAGCTCATGTCTAAAGCTACATACTTCGGATTTGCTGCCTTTGCATTTTCTACAGCAGCAGTTACTAAAGTCGCTATATCCGTATCCTTTATCTTCAGCCTATTTGCGCCAAAAGTATTTGTCGTTATACAGTCACATCCTGCCTCTACGTACTCTCTATGTATGCTTTGAATGAGCTTTGGGTTTGTCAAAGACAGTAGATCTGGTATTCCACCTATCTCTAAGCCACTTTTTCTGCAGCATTGTGCCCATAGCACCATCAAATATTAAATGTTCATTTTGAATATGCTTAAGAATTTCCACAGATTGTTCCTCTTTTTCCTAAATTCACAGGACTGTCTCAAGCTACAGATCCCGCACTTTTGTGGTTTTGCTACCTTGCCCTCGTCTGAAAGGCCTAGAATTGCAGATACCGACTTTATTGGAATTAGAATGTTCGACGGTGAAAGATTTACACCAGTATACTTTTCTGGAGTAATAAGTCTGAACAAAGTTTGCTGAGCCGAAATATCAAAGTCCCCATACCCTGACTAAATCTATATCCGTGTTTTTTTCATTCCGGTTGTTTCCAAAATTTCGCTTCTACTGCATCTACTACCTGCTCAGCAAGTGTTGACCCACAGCTGTTAAAGACTACTGCCTTTGTTGGCGCAGTCGCCTGAAGCAATCTAAGCTTATTATCAAAAAGCAGAACCTATGGTTGCACAGAGAAGTGCACATAGTACAACCTCTGATATTATCCGCTAGGTTCTTACTCTTAAGGCTCAAAAGATGATCCCGTGAAGTTTATCGTATCTTCATCTATCGTTACAGGAAAAAGTCTACATATATGAGGGTCTAATATTTGCAAGACATTCATCTGCCGCTTCATTTATTATGCCTTGCAGATCTCCCCATATCCTGTCCTTTGTATCCGAGGTATCTACAGTACCCCGGGTATATTAATCTTATCTATTTTTATCATTGTCTAGCTGCTCGTATGAGCGCCTTCGCAATATGCGGCTTGTTCATTGTGTAAATGTGTATTCCGTCAACGCCCTCTTTCTTGAGAGTTTCGATTTGGTTACATGCGTATTCTATTCCGGCCTTCTAGATCCTCTTTGTTATCCTGATACTTTGCAAGTATACGAACTATATTGCCAGGAAGCGAAACCCCCGCACATATAGATCATACGCTCTACCTGCGCTTTGCTTAGAATAGGCATTATTCCTGCAAGGAATGGTGCATCTACTCCTGCATTTCTTAGCTTTGATAGATAGTTAAGGAAGATATCTGAAGAGAAGCTCAGCTGGTTTATCAAAAAGCTCGCACCTGCCTCAACCTTCTGCTTTGTATGCTCGATTTCTGCATCTAGGTCACCGCAGTCGATATGTGATTCTGGATAACAGGCAGTTGCTACGCAGAAGTCCTCAGCCTTAATCTCTTTGATCAGCTCTTTAGCGTATGTGTACTCTGGCTAATTGATAGTCCCTCGATAGGTCTATCACCACGCAAAGCAAGTACGTTTTCGATACCCTTTTCCTTAAGAAGTGCTAGACGATCTGCAACCTGCTGCTTTGTTGATGTTATACATGTAAAGTGAGCAACTGGCTCTGTGTCATAGTTTTCCTTTATATGTGCGCAAAGCTTTTGCTGTATTGTCTGACTGGATAGTTCCACCAGCACCACAGGTTACGCTTATGAAATCTGGCTTTAGTGTGCTTAGCTCATCTAAAAGCGGAATTGCAGTATCTATATTTTAAATCGTTCTTCGGCGGAAACACCTCTAGTGATGCCACGAAGCCTTTTTCTTTATAATATCTGATATTTTTCATAGGGGAATCTCCTCTCAATAAGCCTTTTAAATTTGAACAAATTATATCAATATAAAAACACTGTCAATCTGTGTAAATCTATTATCAGATATAGCTACAAGCTATAATTGACTTTAATGCAATATTGTTTCTTTATAATATACGCGTAATTGTGTTTTTGATTTGTAAGCTCTATCAGTTATAGGTTCAGTTTATATCTACCCATATTCATATAGTATTAGACACGAAATAAAAATAGGTGTATTCTCATATCACGGTAAGGCGCTGTGATCCGGACAGGCGCCAGCAAATTAGGTATAAAGGTAATTTTGAAAAGATAGAAAGAGGTGCAAACATGAGTGAATATAAATTTGAAACATTACAGGTACACGCAGGACAGGAGCAGGTAGAAAAGGAAGCGGGAGCAAGAGCAGTTCCTATTTATCAGACAGCTGCTTACGTATTTAACAATGCAGAGCACGCTGCAGCGCGCTTTGGACTTTCCGATCCAGGCAACATTTATAGCAGACTTACAAATCCAACACAGGACGTTTTTGAGCAGCGAATTGCAGCTCTAGAAGGCGGCATCGCAGCACTAGCACTCTCATCTGGTGCAGCTGCAATCACATATGTAATCCAAGCACTAGCGGCTCCTAAGGGACATATCATAGCGCAGAGCAGCATCTACGGCGGAACATATAACCTGCTTGCTAACACCCTTCCATTACAGGGTATCGAAACAACTTTTGTTGACATACATAATTTAGAAGAAGTCGAAAAAGCATTCCAGGAAAACACAAGAGGAGTTTTCATCGAAACTTTTGGAAACCCAAACAGTGACATTCCTGACATTGAGGAAATCGCAAAGCTTGCACATAAGCACGACGTACCTCTTGTAATAGACAACACTTTTGGAACTCCTTATGTAATCCGTCCAATAGAGCACGGTGCAGATATCGTTGTACATTCTGCAACAAAGTTCCTCGGTGGACACGGAACAACTCTTGGCGGAGTAATCGTTGATAGCGGAAAATTCGACTGGAAGAAGAGCGGTAAATTCGCTTCCGTTTCTGAACCTAACCCAAGCTATCACGGAATTTCATTTACAGATGCTGCTGGCCCTGCTGCCTTCATCACATATATACGCGCGGTTCTTTTTGAGAGATACAGGTGCTACAATCTCACCTATAAACGCATTCTGCTTTCTTCAAGGAGTTGAAACTCTATCCCTAAGACTAGACAGACACAAGGATAACGCAAAGAAGGTTGTGGAGTATCTATCAAAGCATCCTCTCGTCGAAAAAGGTAAACCACCCATCGCTAGATAACCATCCGCAAAATGCCCTATACAAAAATATTTCCCAAATGGTGGTGGTTCGATATTCACATTTTGATATCAAAGGCGGCAAGGACGCGGCATTTAAGTTCATCGATAATCTAAAAGATTTTTCTCACTACTTGCAAAATGTAGCTGACCTAAAAATCTCTGGTTATTCATCCTGCTACAACAACACATTCTCAGCTTTCAAAGGAAACCCTTGAGGCTCAGGGAATTAAGGATGGAACTGTTAGACTTTCAATAGGAACAGAGCACATCGACGACATTCTAGCAGATCTAGAAAAACGGCTTTGCAGCTGTAAAATAATATACTAGCCTAATACCAAACACTTATAAAATCATATGAAAAGCACAGCCTTGGATATTAACTTTATCCTGTGGCTGTGCCTTTTGTTTCTTTATATTTTGTGCACTATAGCTCTAATCTACATCTGTTGTTTCTGCCAGTCTTCCTTGTAAGCAGGTTTGTATGGCTTTGTTCTAACCTCATTCAACAGAGGAACCTCAAGCTTTTTCTCTAGTTTTGCTATATACAAATCCGCATTTTTCTTGAACTCTCTTTGATTTTTACGTTGCCATCAAAATAAGAGCACCAAATCTTTCTCATGCCAAGCTCCTCAAATCCATACTGAATAAGTCGCTTTGCTGCCTCAGGCATATAACCATTACCCCAAAACGGCTTGCCAATCCAGTATCCTAGCTCGCACTCATCATCTCTATCTGTCAAAGCAGTATGTTCTTTTAAAAATCAGCTCAACTGCCCCTATCGCCTTATTATCATCCTTAAGGCAAAATCCCATAGCACTGAGGATCACTCAAAACTCTCTGATGACATCTCTGCTCTCCTGCACGCTTTGATGCACCGGCCAGCCTGCCACAGGACCAACATCGGGATCCTTTGCATATTCAAATATGCTCTCTGCATCTGTTTCAGCTAAGGAACGAAGTATTAATCTTTCAGTTTCTAATATCATAATTCAATCTCCTATACATCAAAATCTATGCCTAACGCAGTCAACCATAAAACAGGAATACTCAGGATATAGCTTTAGCCTCACCTCTGGTCTTGGTGCGCCTGCCTTGATGAGCCTTATCATTTCATTGAACTTTTTCAGGTCCTCTTCCCAGCTTTCGATTGTCTCCTTCTTTTCTTCCTCGCTGTCGTATTCGTCTTCAAAGGATTCCTTGAGTGCCTGCTCTAAATAAGCGCGATTATTTTCTTCGAGCTTTTGGAAGCGCTTAAGCTTACCCTTTATCCACAAGGTATAGAACAAGTAATCGCAGTCTATTACATAGTAATTTTCGTCTACATCTTCATCACAGTACTCTAGAAACTTATCGTACTCCTCGAGCACATAGTAGGCATCAAAGATTTGAAAATCTGCAATATCATCTGTATTCAAATTATAGTCATCATCACTATCTAGCTCTATCTGTTCTAGGTAATGCATTGCCTCATCATTGTTTCAAGACTTATCTCGCAGTATGATAAGCAAAGCTTTAGCCACATCCTGTCTGGATAAATTTTATATAGCTCCAGGAATATCTCTTTGGCTTTCTCATACTGCTTAAGCTCATAAAGACTAACTGCATAATCGAGCACGCTCTCGTAGGTTTCGCTTACTCCCTTTGCCATCTCAAAGAAATCACGACTAAGCTTAAGACAGTTTTTCATCCCCAGAGTACTCATACTCTGAAAAGTTATAAAGCCCGAGCGCCTTATATGTCTCAGCAAATGGCGATTTCAAATCCTTAGCTTTGTTCAGATACTCGAGTGCCTTCTACGAATAATCTTCAACAAAAAGCAATGTTTGTATAGATTCTGGCTTTTAGAGCTTTCATCTAAGTTATCCCCAAACTCATCTAGGAAGTCCTCTAAAAGCTCCACATAAGCTTCGTCACCGCATCTCAGCTCAAGCTTCACTGATGCTAGCGTGCAGACTATATCTACATTTGATGGATTTTCCGCAAGCTTTGACTCAAGGTAAGCCTGCATTTTCTCAAGAAACTCTTTTGATCTATCATAATCTCTTAGAATTTCTTCTCCATATCTCTTCTCATATTCAGTTTTCAGCTCATGCTCAATAGGCTTTAATTTCTTTTTAACATTTTCTTGCTTCCTATATTATAAATATACTTGATTTATTATATCAAAAACTGGGCAAATATACCCAGCTTTTCTATTAATATTTGATTTCATTCTGTATAAATGAGCAAAAGTCCAATCTAGCTAATTTACTTTTGTGCTCTGCTTGCGTCTATACGCCATAAGCATCATTAGCATTCCTGATGTTAGGATTAGGCTTTGCATACTGTGACGCATTGCTCTGGTCTCCCGTATTTGGAGTCTTTGGCTTCTTTGGTGTTGGTTTCTTTGGTTCTGTCTGTGGCGCTGGCTTTGCATTGTCAGTTACAGTTATTTTTACCATTCTCTGTAACTACAGTCTCCACCTGCGCGATTGCTCCTAGTGTTACTGTTCCGTCTGCGTTTACTGTAAATGTGAAATCTGTTACTGTTAGAATCCTTCTGGTGCAGTTTCCTCGTGGAATCTGTACTGTCCCTGGCTCAAGCATAACCATATGGCTTGTTGTTCCGCTTACCCACTCTTCAATCTTCTGAGTTCCATTGAAGATTTGAATCTGTGCTCCTGCAAGCTCAGCTCCACCAAGTTGAACCTTGCTGAATTCTATCTGCTTTGATGTTGGTGTAGGTGCTGGTCTAGCATTATCAGTTACTGTGATTTTTCCATTTGCTGCAACTACAGTTTCGCCCTGTAGCGATTGTTCCTAGTGTTACTGTTCCATCTGCATTTACTGTGAATGTAAAGTCTGTTACTGCAAGGAATCCTGCTGGTGCAGCCTCCTCATGGAATCTGTACTGACCTGGCTCAAGCATGATTTTTTTGCTTGTCGTAGTGCTTGTCCACTCATCCACCTTCTGAGTTCCCTTGAAAATCTGAATCTGTGCACCTGCTAGCTCAGTTCCACCAGCCTCAACCTTGCTGAATTCAACTTCCTTAGTTGTTGGCTGTGGAGTTAGCGCAGCCTGAAATGTCCACTCAGTAAATTCTGGTATGCGTTATCTTGAGATCTGTAGATGTCTAGCTGTGTTCCAGTCGGAATAGCTGTTGTGCTATTTACTAGATCATTAAATGCGTCCTTCTCATTCTGTGTAAAGTTGTTTCCACTTGTATCTCTATTAGGCATATTGAATGTATCAGTATAGTACCAAACAGCATACTGAGTTATCTGTCTAAACTGTCCATCCGTTAAGCCGTATCTTTCTTTGATACCTGAGTTATTGCTTGGATAACCATCGTAGATGACTCTTATCAAAGCATTATAGAGATCTTCGCCCGTAACTCTCTCAGTATCAGCAAGCTCTCCAAAAGCTAGCTGCAGTACCTAGCTCCTTAGTGTAAAGAGTCTTTCTTGGGGAGTTTAAGCTCTCTGGGAACGCTCTATGGTCATTGAAGCAGTAGCTACATCACCTTTATCGTTTTGAGCCCTGTGGTCTAACATAGATTGGATTCTTTAGATGATCACTTGCTGGATACTCACCTGACTTTGTATAAGCCTGGTATATTTCAGCAGCATCCGCCTGAATTGACAAACCTGAGAAAACTGGAATCAGAACAATTGATAGCATAAGTATAACTGCTCCTACTGGCTTTCTAAGGCTTTTGAAAATGCTAATCATAACACCTCTCCTCGTATTCCTTTCATAATAACCGTATTGTAAACAAAGTTTACTCATTCTAAAACAAAAATTATCACTTTTTGTTATTCACGCTAATTATATATGTTCGCTACAATTTATCAATATTTTTTTACTATTTTTACATTGAATAAATACGTGTAAAATAGTCTCTTTTTAGATATTCATTAAAGCGAATAATTATAGTAAATCCAATAAAAAAAGATGGTGTTTTATGCTAGCACCATCTTAAAAAAGTTTCTATATCTCATTATGAGCCCTAAATTAGCAATGTTCTTCTGTTCCCTCGTAGAACATTATTACTAGCGTAATGATTAAAAGCATTGTCGAAAAAGAGTATTGCATATGTGCCGAGTATAGGAATCAAAAAGCTTTCGATTATCGCACCAACTATGAAAAGAAACTATTATTCCATAATAGAGTAGTGATTTTTCTAAGGTACGATTTTTCTTTGGTCACAATAAAACGGTCAAGATTTGCTGTTCCGCTCCTAAAGTTTCCAATACACATTGTAGTCGTAATGCTATTTCCATGTATTGCTCTAAAAGCTTTTGCACCTGAATACCTGCAGGCAAAAGGATAGCAGGGAGTTTGCGAGGTCATTAGCTGACTCTGGCAAAATACAACTGCAGTAAGAATAATCGCTTCTAGCAATACCGAGATTTGACGCCAGTGAACCATCTTATATTTCTTCCTCGTATTGATTACATCAGATACAATTATTCCGATTGCAAAGAATAAAACTGGCCAAAGTACTTTGATGCTACCGCAAAATTTCCCCAGCTATATTTTACACCCATCAAAAAGCATAGTTGCCCGTCTGCGCATTTGAGAAAAACCTGCCCCTGAAAAGGTAAGAATATGCATCCATACATCCACCAGAAAGGGCAAGGAGAATGCCACAAGGTATAGATTCTGATACTTGTTTTTCATTTTGCTTACTACCAGCCTTTTTCAAAGTTATATCCCTTTAAAATATGCCATATTTCAAGGGATAATTCAACAATTAAGGTCTATATTCTACTACTCAGCTTTCTCTGCCCACTCTGCTTCCTTAAAGTCCTAGTAGAACAGTGTCACCATCTACAAGAACTGGACGCTTAACTAGCATTCCATTTGTTGCTAGTAGCTTTAGCTGCTCATCTTCGAGACATTCCTGGAAGCTTATCCTTGAGCTTCATGTCCTATATAGAAGTCCGCTAGTGTTGAAGAACTTCTTTAGTGGCAATCCACTTCTAGAATACCAATCCTTTAGATCTTCATAAGTTGGGTTATCTTCTACGATGTGACGCTCTGTGTATTTGAGATTATTTTCATCTAGCCATTTCTTGGCTTTCAAGCATATTGAACATCTTGGATAATATACAAATAACATTTCTACCTCCATTTTCTTATCTGCCACCTCTTTTGGTGGGCTGTACTTGAGTATACTAATTATCAATTTTTATTGTGCTTCTGTATTTAGTACCTACTAGACGATCAAATATTAAACGCTTTGCTAGCAACACGCATGCAATTGTAATCAATGCATATAGTAGTAGAACAAGTAAGGTAATTACAAGTAGACACAAATATAGCAGATCATCTGCATCTTATTAAACTCATTTCGTAAGGTATAGTAGCCCTGAGGAATCAAAGCAAAATATACAGCTAGTAGTACTCCTCTAAAAAAATAGTGCGAGCCCACTTTTATACCATTAAATTCTATCTTAAACCTTAGCAAAGCACTACCAAAGGTCTTACCATTTAGCAGTGGAATCAAAGCAAAAGTATCCGCCAATAAATGGCCACAAAGGAATCTCTGTCTTTGATAGAGAATATGGTATAAATACAATCAAAATATCTATTATAAGCGATAGTAAAAACTCTGATTCCTGAAACGCGGGTTCCCTAGCTCTAGGGATTTCTCATCGATTCTATCTCTGAAGGAAGGATCTTTACTGCAAACCATCCGATTAGATATCCCAAGGCATCCACCCGTCGTATTCTGAATTATGTCGTCTATATCACCTAGTCTATATGGCTCTGAGTATATGAAAATATAGTCCCGATAGCTGTGTTAATTCAAAGAATAGGCTAAGAAGAGCTGTTAAAAACATGGTCTTCTTAAAAGCTACATTTGAGTAGTAGCGCATATAAATTCCAAATGGAATTAGCATCAAAACATTAAATGCTGGCACATAAAATGATGGATGCTTAAGCGCCATAATCCAGCTTGTTGAATTTGATAATGCAAACGGACTACTTTTTGATAAAGTTTATAACAAAGGCAAATGGAACAAGGTTTAACATGTCCGTATATCTTGAATGTATGCTCTCTCGATTAGGCAGTGGTAAAAATTACTAGCAGGTATACTGTCAGTAAGTACAAAGCAAAGAGTATACAATTAATGTCCTCAGCTTGTTCACCGAACCATATTTGCGATAATTTGCAATCATGTACGGAAGCGTAATCACAAATGCCAAAGCCGGAAAAACAGCATAGCTAATTTAATTGAAAGTATATATCCCATCGAAAACCTCTATTTATATGTTGTTAATATCAAGGTATTATCCACATATTCTCCTAGAATACCTTACTCTGTTTATCTACGCCCTGCTTTTTCAGCTCTTCGATAGTCACTCTTCATTCTTACCAATCATTTTCGAGTATGTCTGAATGTACCTGCCCATCTGTTATAACTGGGAACTTAGGATTTTCTTCTCCTTCCTGTATTACAATTAGCTGTCCGTTTTGTTCGATTACGGCTCTCTTTACATTCTTTGATGAATTGATGCCATTTGTACGAAGCTTAAACGCTACGTCGTGAGCTGATAGTCCTAACTTTCTGCAGTTATCTACATCTATTTCGCCGTCATCTATGATAATTAGTGCCTACCATCTATAATATGCTTTGCCGTTACATTATGCTTCTTCACCCATTTTAGGGCTAGTACAAAGAGCACACCAGATACAGAGTATCGCAACAAATGTAAGTATCTTAACATTGTTATTGTAAAGTACACCACCCTATGATTCCACCTAGTACAAAATTTACGGCTTGATCGCTCGCAGAGGTTGGTGCTAGGTTTCCTTTGCCTGATATATTTATGATTATAACCATTGCAAAGAAGCCGGTTAAAAGCTTTTAATGCTACAAGTAAAAATGGATTCATATGATTTTCCTCTCATATTTGCATTTTGTGCATTATACACTATTTTGGTACATAATTATAACATATATTTTCTGCAAAAATGAGACTGATTACAAGTTTATATTTCTCTTTATCTTATATCTTATGACGCTTTCCATTTCTAAAATAAATAGGCGCGGGCTTCTTAATATAACCCACGCCTTCATCATCTTCTTGTTATTTCTTTTAGTTTTACAACCTTAAGATTAGCATTAAGTGCTGCTTTTTCAGCTTCTAGAACCCTTAGGGTGCATAGATTTCCAACTCCTGAAGTTTTTGGAAGTGAATCCATGAGATGAAGTTGTAACATCAGTAACGCTTTGCAGGAATAACTACCTTCTTTATCGCATAGCATTGTGTTAAAACTTCTGAGCCTAATCTCTACGCCATCTGAAATTCAACTGATTCTAGAACTCGATTGTCTGACAAAGCCTTAATCCCTACATCCTTTAGTCCCTTGCCAAGGTATAGGTATTTTTAGGTTTTTCATTGCCACTGATTGCACCTCATCTATCCACTGAACAGTATCTGGTAGTATAACTGCTTCCACAGTTATCTAGCTTTGATAGTGCAAATTTATCAATCGCGATTACCGGCTTTCCTTCAATCTTATCTGGTACTCTAATTACATTGTCTTTAGAAGTGCATTTTTCGATAATGCAACCTTCTCCTTTGAACTGTTTGTTATCTTATACTTGAAGCTCTTTGCCTTTGTCTCCGGAAAGAGATAAGTTATCAGCGGTCACTTCGCTTTTTGGTTCCTTCGTCCTCTTTCTCTACTTCTTTGTTTGGCTTAACATTTGTGGTTTCATCTGCCTTCTCATCCTGCTTACATCCTACTACTGTAAACACCATTAGCAGTGATAGCATACACAAAACTATTTTTCTTCATTTGATTTTTCTCCTTAAATTATCAACTCTAATCCTACGAATTAGCTCATAGTTTACCACAAGCTTACATCAAAAGTAACCACTATTATAACATTAATTTATATATATCATTATAATCCTATTGGATCCCACCAGTTTTAGTTTTTAAAATGCTATTTATTTTGAGTATAATAATTAAAAGCTATAAGTATTCAATTATCTTATTCTGCAATGTTCTGTTGCAGTATTATCTACAGGAGGGTATGAAGAAAAATTCTTGGCTTGTCTCAACGATCACAGTCTTTACCAGCTATGTTTGCTTCAAGTATAACAGTTCAGCTACATCGCAGACAATCAAAACCAATCTATCAAAACGAGCTAAATCAGTCTGGTCAAACATCACAGACTAGTGGCGGCATCAACATAGATGGGTATATAAGTGCGAACCTAAATGGTGTTACAAGCAATTCTAGCAAGGCAACAGACCAGCCTCTATGGAACAATCCCTGCTTCCACTTATATATATAGTACTGTAGCTAATGCAGGAGATCTAATAGATGTTAATTCGACAGATATCGTGCTTCATGCTAATATCACAACACAAAATTCTGCTACTAGTGCAGCAAATGTTTCACTTAGATTAGATAACAAGGGAAGAGTTCCAACAGCAACCAACTATCCAGATGAATGGTCAGTCGATGCTGCAAGAGTTCAGGGTAATGATGTATTTGATGCATCTACAAGATCTGATTTAAACATAGAGTATCAGCTAAATAATGCTACAAGTGGTTTAACAACTGTTAATCGTGCAAGTGTTCTAGTTAGCGGACTTCCAGCTGGTTATAGCTGGAATGACCCTCGTTCGTATAAATGTTTCAGGAAATCTTCAGCCAAATGAAGTGGTTAAATATAATGTTCCTCTAAAAGTTACACCAAAACAGGGTGCTAAGGATACTATTCCTTCCACTCGGAAACACATCTGGCGGAGTTTACAAAACTGCTACAATCATTCTTAAAAGGAGATCACCCTGAAACGAATTAGTTTCTTCGGTTCTCGACACTAAGATTTTAGCTACTTATAGAAACAGTGATGGCTCATACACAGTTGCTGGAAAATAAGGGTTCATGAACTCAATGCCTAATGCAACATCTAGCAAACACTAAGTTCAATAACTTCCTAATGCAGGTACTAAGCACTTCATGAGAGCTCTCCTGCCGACGGAGTATTGACTGCAACTCTGCTTACTCGATTTCAACACTTGATATATTTAATGCTATCCATAATGATGGATATACAACTCTAGTTAGATCTAACAATACACTTTTTGCCAATATATGCTTACTATAATAATGGTTCAGTTAATCTTAAAGATGCAGATGGAAATCCAGTGCGTGTTTCAGACTACAACATGAATTTCTACGCACAGATTATCAAAAGTTCTAGAAGCACCTGAAGAGGTGTCTCAAATGTTGGGGACAATTTTTGATGCTGAGCAGAATCTGATTTCGCAGTAAACCCAGTAGACAATAGCCCAATTGCTTATACTGATTTGACTGTCACATCAGATGTAAATACGCTGTTGCTGGTACCTACCATGTTACCTACACTTATACACTAGCAGATGGAAAAAACAATATCTGTAACGACTAAGGTTAAGGTTACTTCACCAAATACAATAGTAAATCCGCAGGTAAACCCAGCTAACCCTGCTAGCCCATCAAATCCGTCAACACCAGCCAAAACAGCTGCAAAGTCACATATCACCTAATACATATGACGGAACCTCAGCAGCAAGTCTAGTTCTTTTCTTTACATCATTTGCAACACTGGGACTTGCTATATATAGATACAAAAGATTTAACTAATTGCATTTAGCTAGACTTCCTTTTTAAAATTTAGAATAAAACAAAGACTGTGAGATTTGATTTATCTCACAGTCTTGGTTTATATTCTACGCTAAATTCCTTATCAATTTTGTCGACTGTCATCTTTGTGCGTACATTAGGATCTTCGATAAATCTTTTGGTGAGCTCTTCTTGGGCAGTTATTTTAAATTGTCACTTGTCTTTTTGTCTATAATAATCGAAGCAATCAAAGGTTCCACAGCATCACCCCAATCGGATAAATATCCGATAATTTCAAAAAGAATCGTTGTACTTTTCGAATTTTGTTCCCGTACTCTTTAAATAGCCCGAAATGCAGTACACAAAAGAATAATAGTAGGCTGGATCACGAAATGAATTATATTCCTTACTATGAAAGCTTGGGTCGATAATCCTCGCCTTTCGCACATCGTCATGCTGGCTTTCTTGACATTTTTAATATCTGTTTGCACATAGGAATAGAATGTTTCCTTGTCGCACAATTTGCTATCTACAGCGATTAATGCCCATACCTTCCATCCTCGTATTGAAACACCATTACCGCACCATTTCTGTATTTACTTTCCACAGGAATTGGTGGAGCAAACCCTCTTTTTCGGCTTTTTCTTTTTGACACTGATTTTTAAGGAATTTTTCTAAGTTCGAAGTTCTCTGTTTGATAAATGACTTGTCAGCACCAAGTTCTTCAAGAACAGCCAAATCCTCTTTTGCTCTCTATGACTTTCTCATATCAGATAAAAACGATTCATCTAGTTGTCCTACTTCCCACATACATTGCGCAAGAGCAAACATCACGTTAAATCTATCTTCATCATCTATATCTAAAAGCAGGTCTTTTCTTTATATCCTCAGGCTCTTCTCCTGATTATACCTTTCAAAAAATTCATCTTTGGTGTCAAGAGATGTATCGTTACCAAAAATGCTTGCGCGCCATGTACCCATAGCTTTCCCCCGTATCTTTTTATTCTAAGCCAATGAATCACTTAAATCTTACAACAAGAAAAATAGTAATTGGCAATAATTCGCATCATTGCTTTTACTTAACATCTCACTCGATATCAAATTCAACCTCAAATTTAGGATTCTTCAAATTCGGAAACCCGTATTTTTCTACACTGTTTAACGCTCTTTTAACCTGATGGTAATATTTCCCCTGCTAACCGGCAAATTACTTATGATATATATAATTCCATCGCGTTTTGCAGGGCAGATAATCCCGCGGCTATCTTCATTATTTATAATGCGAAGAAGATAGACATCGTATTTGGTTTCAACATAAAAATCAAGCTCCTGATTATCATAAATCTCATCTGAAAATCATATGAACGGGGGCAACTATGCAGTCTTTTCATTCTGATGCTGTCACTTCCAAAATGCACTTTGCAATTATAGTTTTCGCTTTTTCTCTATCCATTCAGCAATCATTTTCACCTCAAAACTCGTAATTATAGAATCTATTCTTCCACAAAGTACTTATATGCTTCAGCTTCAATCTCTCCACATTGGTTGATTACATTCCCGTCCTGATTAAGTAGTTCATAGCTAAGCTGCTTTCCTCCTAATGATGCTTCCCCATCTAAAGCAAGGAGTATAGTATAATAAGTTTCCTTCAAGATCAGGTTAATGAGTTCGTACAGTTCTTTCTTTGTTTGCTCCACTCTCTATCAGTGTATTTATTCTTTTTCCAACATCTGTTTTGTAGCTGTCTTCAAAGTATTGTTTTAAACTATTTTCTTTTTCTTTTCAAAACACAGTTTTACAAAATCTTTTTCCATTCATTTCCTTACCTAATTTCGCTCTATATAATATTATATTGGTTTGTTATGCTTTCTACAAAATAGATTTGATCCAGCCCCATACTTGTTTGGAAAATTTGGATTCATCAACTTCTTCAGCTAGTCTACTGCGTTATCCTATTTAGCTTTGATGAATATTGCTATTAATTATTAATAAAATGGCACTCTTTCTCCAGAAAGTTCATCTGCATAAAAAGCCTTTTTCCTCCATTAGCTGAAACATCTCCTATCTCGGGAAATATAAACATCTGTTGTTTCATCTTCATTATCAATAACTTTGAAGTATGGATTCCCCAAAACGGGATAGTTTCTTTTATCTATAAGAGCATCCCTCTGACTTTTATCAGTATATAAGATGTAATCAACACCTGTAATCATGATTTTACCTATCCCTAAGTTTAGTTGCACATTTAAACATTATTTCAAGCCATTTCTTTGCATTTTCGCAGCTACCATCTATGGGCGTTGCACGATTGTTTGTAAAAGCTTCCCACTGCCAATCCTCACCACCTACGCACCTGATTTTTGGTGTATTCATCCAGAAAACTCTTGAATGTGTTTGCCATTACATAGCTATGCATATCGCTTCCATATATACTTTAAATACACGATTTTTCCGTGGCTTTCTTTTCTTCCAAATCAATAGCAAATAAATCGCCATTACTTACTTTTTGGAAAGCTAATTTATTATGAAAGATTTTGTCATATGGATTATTGTAATCAGGATAACAAATATCGATCCATCCCTTTTCTACTTTCTTCACAACTAAGGAGTAGTATCAATTCCGAAGTACAAATTGCCCGAAAAATTTCACTAACTCTTTGGTAGCTCTAAAAGTTCTTCGTCTTCACGATAGAGATTCCAGAAAAATTCTAAATGCGACGATACATTAAGAAGTACCCACCTGAAGTCTTCTGGTAGCTTATTTCCTAATTCCTTTTCAATTTCCAGTATTTCTTTTTCTGTTGCAACTTCTTTACAAATTATTTTGCTTTGTAGTTCCACCTAATTCGTCGACTCTGTTCTTAAAACGATTAAGCCTCTCTAATATTATCTCTTTGTGATTGTATTCATAAGCTAAGTTCCTTCGGATATTTACTAAAACATTTCATTGAAATTTATATTGATCCATACCGACTTCTGTTTCAGGTAATTTTAAACCATATTCTGAAATAAACTCTCTTTTCAGAGCTTATTTCCTTCTTTTGTTGCAAATACACTTTTTAGCTCTATTTCTCCCTTTATGTCTTTGCTCAGTTAAGTTTTTCTCTCTCTCTCTCTATTTCAAGATATGAAAACTCATAGTACGATGCCTGATTCATCCTTTTTGAGCCTTGAATATTCCACACTACGTCATACTGCAAATCAAACATTTTAATCTTAGGTGTAACTTTGATAAAGTACCTGTTTAAGTTATTTTTCCAAATTCCTTTCTAACATCTCCCATTGCTCATTTGGCAGAACGCATGAGAGAGTATCATCTTCAGCACTGTCGACAAACAAGTGAATCGAAAAATCATCTTTGATTAATTCATTTATCGATTTTATCGTTGTATCTCTATCCATCTTTTCTCTTGATATGGGATTATCATGCTTTTATCCTTATAGATTAAAATAATATCATCCCCATACGGCTTTTTACTGTCCTCCTACGGACAGAAATCGTATTGCCTGTTGCCTTATTAAAATATTTTACAATATCCTCATCATACTCACGCCAATCAATTTCTATAAGTGCCTGACTTTCATAAAACTCTCTACATTTTGTGGATTTGCTAAAAACAATTCAATTGCTTCCATAAATTTGTTCCATAATAACCTCTAAACTATATTAGAACGTACCTATCACTTTGATAATCGATACAGCGTATCCTGCAGCAACTATGACACTGATAACTACTGCTGGCCAGCAAAACCCTAGCACTACCTTAGCCCACATATGCCTCTGCGCCTGTTCAACAACAAAAACACCTATCGACGATATTGATAATACATAGGCACCAAATATTGATATCAGCCAAATAAACTTGATAGCTGTAATTATCGGTGCTGCAGATCCAGCCCAATCGGCTGAGCTATTATGATTAAATATGTAACTATTGCTATTAGATATAGGAATATATTAAACATATATACTATTATTTAAATGATTTTTCCTATGAAAAATCATAATTCCTAGCAAAAGAATCATCGCTAGGGGAGCATATAAACATCCAATTATATTTTTCATCATTTAGCATACTTAACACCTTACTTTGTGAGCAACAAATTTATTATATAGTGCTATCAGCTTCTTTTGGGAAGCTCCTGTATGTTCGCATTGCATAGCTTGTACAGTTCAAGGCCCTCTTTCCGTGAATCCAAATTTTTCTATGGTAGCGAGAACAAATTCGCCTTGAATGCTTTGATGTTCCCTCGTCACAAATGGATAACACGCATGCAAGCTTGTGATATTTCTCATCGATGCAGTCCTACATGCAAATACCGCAAAGCTTCCCGGCATCGCAGAGTATTCGCCATCAAGGTTCAGATACCACTCAAACTCTTTTCATCGCTAGCTTTTGCTGTATCGCTCAATTTTATCATGAAGCTTAGGGTAAATAATAGCGTTAGCGAAGAGCTGGTTTACCCCTTCTTAGGTAGCTTTTTGATAGGAAGGTATATCTTATTTTTGCCCTTTTGAATTTATAGAATCAGCTATCGAAAAATCCAAACTCCAGCAAATTGCAAAGGTAATCTAGTATTTTACTATAGCTTTCCTCAGATTCATTTTTACCGATATTTTTATTGTGGCAAAGGCGTCATTAGCAGTGCAAGAAAATTTCTCCGTCTTGCATTCTGCGATTTCTTTAGGCAGCTCCACTGCCGTTTTTTCTTTATCTGCGCCGGAAGCTTACTTCCAAGTGCAGCGACTAAATCAAAGATTTCTTTAGTAAAACTCTTATCAAAAGCTTGCTCCATATTTAGTGAAACACACCGCAATAAAACTATCTAAATTTGAGTTTGTCCTCAGACAAAGTATATCCTGGTTCCTCAGGCTTTAGCACCCACTTGTGCTCATATTCACTCGTCACTTTCATCATAGAAAACGGATTTATTATGACCTTGTCTATCCAGTTCTTTAGCACTCTGTCAACATCCCATTGCCAGCCGCATATGAGTTCTCATCTTATCCGTAAATTCCTCGGCACTCTTGCTTGACGAAACCATTGCAATGAAGGTCATATAGGTAGTATTCGAGAACCGCTGATACTAGAATTTTCTTTTGCCTTCTACTCTAAAGCATGGCTTATGATGGATAGCCTGCTTTTGCTCTCGTGCGCGACTTGTGGGCATTTCCTTCTTGTATATCTTTGATGCATATATCAAAAGTATTTTCTAAGCTATAATCTCTAAGCACATCATCGAAGAGTATGTATGTAGGTTTTATCTGTCATTAACTACTAGCTCCTTTCTGTCAGTCTCAAAAGCTTTATGAGTTCACGCGTATCTTTAAATTTGAGGTTCCAAGTCTTTTGTTAAGAGTAATTTGATTATATATGTCATCCAGTGTTGAAGCAGGAGTGAGAGTTCCTAAAAACATAATCTTCCAATTCCACTCGTCCTATTTTCTCAAATCTATCTATGAGCTGCCCTAAATCTTATGGTTAAAACCAACAATCCGTCTTTAAGGCAATAGGATGTGTCCTGTTTTGCCACAAGCAATTTTTCACTGCTTAGGAAATCGTCGATATTGGTTTCTCTTTTTGCAGTAAACGAGTGCAAGCCAAATTATATTCTAATTTTTCTCTGATGCCTTCATCTACAGAAGATACAAAGCAAACGCTATACTCATCATCAAATTTTATCGCAAGTACATCCCTGTTTTAAAGTACGGTTTTCTTTATAATCTTTGAGCTTTGGTACCTTGATTGGCTTAGATTTTTCGGTTTTCTAGTTGTAGGTAGCTAATTTTATCCAGGTTCTTTTTGTCTTTTGCTTTAATGCCTTTTTCATCTATTTCAAGCCAGAGTTCATTTGCTCCTTTTTCTATGATTTCCAAGGCTTTCTTTTTATGTCACCCGGTAATGCCCTATCTTTCCATAGAGAATATGCAAGCGCCGTCCAATAAATCTCGGAATAAAAATCATCTATGCAATAATCCTTTTTCATCCGCCAAAATTTTCTATGATTTTATCTGAACTTAGTCCGTCCTTATAACTTTCTGTAACGTAATTATAAATGTCGCAAGCTGTATCGCTATCTCATAATTTTTCACTCCATCTATTGCCATAATGCCTATTCCCTCAATTTTTCTTTAGCAGCTCAATATCCTCAGTAATCAATCAAAGCTTTCACCCTTAATCGGCGGGATAATGAAAAATGTATCTCCTATCTTTACTCTCGCATAAAGTATTCCAGCTTTATAACTACATAGTTTTTCCAACAATTCTTTTTCATAAAATCAGAAATACGGATATATCCTTCCTCATAATACTTCACTAGCAAATTTTTAAATTCCGGGAACTTCTTTTTCTGGAATAACTAAAATCCTCCCCGTGAGATATTAAATAGTGATTAGCAAAAATAACAGATGCTCTCTTTATTTCCATCAAGGAAAATTTTGCTGTCTTCATGCAATAAAGACATAACTTTAATTGCTGATATCAATTGCATCTGCATCATCATCAATGATTTCGTTATTTCGTCTTTAATATCTATCTCATTAGGTATTGGTGGGATATATGATGATCCACCTATTGTCACAGGAACACCTTTCTGATTCGACCCCCTTCTGCAAAAAATCCTTCGTTAATAGTCTTGCAATATAGCTAAGCATATAATAATCCGATTTGCTTGCTATTACATCTTTATCCAAAATAAACTCCCATGTCATGTTTTAGATTTAAGATTTTCTGTACATCAGTTGCAGTCATACCACTAACTTTTCCATTATCTATAATTTCTTCTGTTTGAGGAAAAGATGGCTACCCCTCTAGCACAGCCTGGTCGTAGATATTTGACTTTCATATTCACTCTTGCAAACGCAACATTATTTATAACATCAGCAGGCAGTTCATCATCTGAATATCCAGCTGCAGCCAGTTGCTTTTCTATATTTCTAAGTTGCTTTTCTATTTCACGGGTTTCTAGCATTGCGAAGAAGTAGATTATAAAGTTCTTCGGTATATACTCCTACATAAGTTGATGTCAGCTTACCTGCTACACGCTTTTCATATAAAGATACTTTCCATCACCACGTTCTTTAATTTTCAGAGTGCCATCATAAGGCATCAAATTTAATCTAGCATGAAGATCAGCACGACTTCTAAGCAATTCTTGTATTTCATTATATTTTATAGCCATTATTTCACTCCTTGGGGAACATTCACTATCAAGATTATACAACTTTGTTCCCCAAAGTTCAATAATGTGTAGGGAACATTTTATAAATTGTTTTATAGCATTTGTTCCCCAATTAAATATTTAGTTTCGACATCTACATAAACTAAATCTCTCTGACAGTAAACGCCCAGTGAAATAAAAAGAGGATCGAATTCAATTCCAAACCCCTCTAATACTTGTTAATTCATTTTTATATATAATCAATTAAAAGCTTTTCACCCTTTAATCGGCGGGATAATGAAAAATGTATCTCCCTATCTTTACTCTGCATAAAGTATCTCCATCTTTATAAACATATCCATCAAAATGGAGGATACCCATCTAAGGCCTTGAGTACTCATCCGGCAAATAGTTAGGATCATAGTCCCTTAATGCAGCTGAACCCATCACTCGCTCTGTTATTTTCGCATTGATTTCTTTTTCATACTTTGCGTAAAAACTCGCTCCGGTTTATTTCATAAAGCGAGATCGCCTTCACTGATTTTATAGTACCTGTCATATCCGGCAACCTACTAATATAAACGCATAGCATATGCTCTTTATCTCAGGACAATAAACTATTTTGAAAATAATGTTCACTATCGATTATTTTTGTTTTCTATGCTTATTTTCCCTGTATACATCTCCTGCAACTCCCCGCATTACAAAAACTAATTTAATTAAAGACCGTCTTATACAATTTTTCCATTTCCTTGAATATTTTTCTGCACCCGGAATACGCAGTCTTTTGTAATAGTCCGCTAAAATGTCAGTATGATTCTTCGATCGCATAATCTTACTTTCAACATACTTACACTCTTAATTCCTTTATCTTCCGATTTCTCGTCATCCTTCGAATTGCCCAATACACTTACATTATATTGCAAAACTGCGATGCTTCTCAAAATCATAACCCATAAGATATAATCTGTTCACACTCGTCATCCTATCGTTGTAACTGTGTCCTGTAAATTTTTCAGGCTAATATAGTTAAAAACTGCACCTATGAAATTTGATTGCTTTTGTCAATAAAAGTCAAAAATATTGCTTATTTTCGCGTATTTTTCCCACATCTGTATTCTATATATAAATTGTATATTTAAATAACCGCACTTTACCGCTATGATAACAATAGTAGAAAGAGTGCGAAGTGACTAATCGGTAATAGTAACGTAATTTGTATAATGAATATGCAGGTATATACGGAGGGAATAATAATGATAGAAACAAATAAGCATACAAGTGGCTCAAGTCGCTCTGAGAAAAGCGATAATACTTTAATTTTCGTAACCACAGCGATGATGACTGCTATGGTTATGATTACGACTACTTTTTCAAGATTCCTAACGCTATGGGATATATTCACCTTGGAGACGGATTCGTGCTACTTGCCGCAATAATTTTACCAAAGAAATATGCATGTTTTGCAGGAGGTGTTGGTGCAGGATTAGCTGACATATATGGAGGTTACGCTGTGTGGGCTCCTTGGACGCTTGTAATCAAAATTGTGATGTTTTGATAGTCCAATTGTTCTTTGATTTTCTCACAAAGCGCGCATCAAAATGGAAAGCATATAGTAAGATTGCAGGAATTCCTTTTGCAGAGCTCTTCGCATATGTACTTGCTGTTCTTTGACGGTATCAGGATACTACATAGCTCAAGGTTTCATTTTTCCGGAAATTGATAGCCCCAGTCGCAGATGTCCCTTGGAAATGTACTGCAAGCAGCTGTTGGTTCTGTCATTGCAATCTTGGTATCCGTTACTCTCGGAAAAACCTCTCTCTCGGAAGAAGTTTTTACTATAGAGATCAACTGTATAAAAACTCACATACTATAACTTATGGACTAAAAAGCCAGGAATATATCTATATCTATGGCGATTTTCGTTTATCCCTCATAAGTTGCTCCTAGCTCCTGAAGTCTTGCCAATCCTATCGTCCTTATCGGGATGCATGCTTACTAGATTTGCAAAGAGTCCATTTGCATTAGGTGCCACTAAATGAATTCAAAACAGCACATAATTCATTCCTGTAGCCAAGCCTAAATGAGAACTCATCCGCCTCATATTCATTTGGCACGGACTAGATTTATGACAAGAAGCACTCCAATTTTTGTCCATCCATATCAGTCCTACTACAACCGCAGTCATTGCTAAGTGATAAACAGTACTTAAATTAGAGCACCGAATACACCCTCTGAGCCACCAACAAAGACTGAACTGAAGACAAATAGCAAATGTACCAGATCTATTGCAAGTCTAAATAGTAATATAAAAGCACTAACAATGAGGTTTCCGACAGCCACAACCAAAATCAAATCGGTATCCTTATAGCCAAGTGACCAAATCTATAGACCGAGTGTCGCCTTTAATCTGTCTCGACTGCGCATAGATAGCAGTATGCCCTCGCACACTAGATGGTCTTTCTTCCAAGCTGCAAAGGCGTTCGGTGCTTCATCATGGTCTCATAAAATCTTTAACCTTATCTGAAATCGACGGGTCTTGCGCTCGCTTTGTCGTAAACTTCTCTAAAAATTGGTTCTATAAAGTTTCTTTGTTCATCGTTTTGGATTTTCTTACATCCTGTCTGCAGCCTTAAAATCCATTCTCCAACTGGCGATACTGCAATGAGTAATGAAACAAAATATAGTGCTAACACCTATCAGCAAAGCCTTCCAAAATGGAATATTCCCATTGTCTCATAACTAGGCTAAGTATTATACAGCGATAACATATTAAGCACCAAATAAATGAATACTGGGATATTTGACTTTCGCATCGTTCGTTTATCTACTAAGTACACGATTTAACTCCTCCTGATAGTAAGTTATTCTAGCTTTGATATTACAACGAATATATTATATATCTGAGCATTATATGATACAAGAGGCCTTTGAAGTATACAATTTACTTCTCGACGCGATACATCTGATCCAAGATCATCTTCCTGATAATCCAACAATCAAAGCTTGAATCGCCGCTACAAACGGTATAATCAGAAACGGAGTTAATACAAATGTTCCGATGATTGCTAAATGCTTCATCCAGTTGCCGAACTCATAATCAGGGTGTCCTTCTGTCCCCGGAATGACGATTTTATCCTTATATTTGCCTTGAAACAGCAAACAATCCAGCAGCAAAATCCCTCTAAGTTCAATATGCTCCACTGAATATATCCCATCCAAAAAGATTCCAAAACCCTGAGATATTTTGTAGTGCAAAAGACTTACTGCTGAATATATGAAAACAAATCCCACAAATTACGATTGTTAGGGATGAGATTTATCTTTTTCTTTTTGGTCATTTGTTCAGGTGCAGATTTCTGAATCGCCTTTTGGATAAGAATCAAAAAATATCTCGGATTAATAAGCACCCAAGCAGCTACTGCACCGTTAAAGATAGCAGCTATTGCAATTCCGTCCAAAATAGCTCGTATTACATCCATAAAAGCACTTTCCGCAAGAAAAACAAGTTTTTCATCATTTCCTTTGTGATATTCGCCATATTTTGCCAACCCAGTCTTTGATTCTTTTACAACTCGGAAAAATGGATAACAATGATATAAATTTTCCTATTTGAAATAACCCTTACACCACACTCTTCTAATTTAGTTTTTGATAGGTTCATATGGGCATATAAGACTTCATCACTCCATAGAAAGATAAACCTCCAATCCGTGATAATCTCCCTTTTCAAGATAAAAGCATGTATTCCGGAATAGTTTTCCCATGAGTCATGATTTTATCAATAATTTTATATAAGATAAACTTAATAAAACATCCTTTTTATCATAGTATGCGCCCTTTCCTGATCAACTCTTCATCTGTAAAAACACTGTCCGGGAGATGATGCATATATTCGTTTGGGCACTTCAATATTCTCATGCATCACATTTATATGCGACACAAGACCTAATGCAAGTGTCGCGCCTGAAGAACTTCCTGTAATAAGCATATTCGAAGCACTATAAGTATTTAGCATTGACTTATACAAAGCATAGATCCAGTCAAAGACTTCATCAATTGTATGGTTTATGCAAAGTGGATAATATGGAATTACCATATCACGACCGCTTTCAACAGCTATTTTCCAAAGCCTTTTTAATAGAATCAGGACGAGGATGTACAAGCATTCCACCTCCTATTAAAAACAAAACATACTCCTTTGTCTGTTCCTTGTGAGTTATGTAAACAACTTTTCTCCATAAAAAAATCTTTAATTTCATAATTTATTTCACTATGGGAAAGCACAGGAATTTTTGTTTTATCCATACTCTTTTCGAGCTTTTTGCAATCATATCCCGTTCATTTGCATTAAATGTTTTTAAACTCTATTAGTTTAAGAATCAGTTTTAATAAACGATATTTTAATGATAATCCGGACATTATTTCACCTATCCCTTTCTTTGTTTGTTTTTTTATACATCAAATCAATGCCTTTAATCATTCTCTTTTTGTGACCAAGGCATTTTTCTAGGTTAGTTATACTCCAACATCATATTCCTGTTCACCTTAATTTTCAAGAATTATGTTTTTCTCTTTATCATGGCCGGATGTATAATTTATTTCTCGACACGATACACCTATGTCTCCGCTATTCCAACATACATAACTGCCGACACCGGTGGTTTCCCCATCTTCCCAAAAGCCAGCCTGTATATGTTGTTGTATGCCAAAATAGCCTTCTGTGATTATTTCAAACCTCGAGCTTTCGTACTCATTTTACAAATTGCTGTAATTCGACAGCCTTTCCATAAAACGACCTTCACCCAAAGTTTTATTAATATCAAAACATCGGCATATGTCGATGCCACATTTTAAAACATATTTCACCTGGGCACGATCTTTCTTCGCCTTCCACAAATCATATATTTTATTAACTTTTAATGTCAAAGTTTTGTTGTGATATTTGGATCACCCTACCACTATGAAGGCTGAAAAGTATATTGCTTGTTCTATCGTGTATAAAATCCATATTATTCCTCATAATTTCAAATTAATAAACTAGAATTTATCGCAAATCAAGGTTGCTATTCTCTATTTCCCCAAATGTATTTGTGCACTCACACCACCTCGCATATACAATCCAGCAGATCTGCAATCACTCTTTAGACAAGCCTATCCCTAAACTGTTGTGATACTTTTAAAGTAGCTTGAATGCCTGCTCTTGCTCAATACCTAAATCTTTATTTTAATCAAAATATCATATCCCTGCTCGTGGTATGCACAATAATTTTCCTCTGTAATATTAGTAGAAAGTTTACTTTATTTGATTAAATAATTTATCATATAAACTCATTATTTCACCTTCAAACCTAATTATTTAGCTTTTTACATAAAAGGTTGCTCTTCCTCATTATGCCTTTCAATGTACCCTTCCACAGTCAACTCCCAAGCATACTTTTCGATTGTACGCTTTTCCCTACACTCGGAACTAATTCCATCATATCACTTTTTAGTAAATTCTACCTAATTTACTATCAACTGTCATTTTCACAAGTTCGATTGTAGGCACTTTTTCGTCTCAAATAATCAACCCTTTCCTCAAAATCAATATAAGCAGCTAATATTGTTCTAAGAATATATTTTATAAATGCACAGGATCTTCTTTTGTGTTTCTATGCCAGCTTCTATCCCACTTCTTTTCTAAAGCCATATAGTAACTGTCTTTATCCTGTAATACTTTCTAAACTGATATATTTCCCAATTACATATCCTTGTCTGTACAGCAAGAGAGTTGTTAACAAAACGACTCATCCCTTCCATTCCCATCATTGAAAGGATGAATACAAAGAAAATCATGAATAAAAATTGGAATTAAAAGCAACGAATCCACATCTTTTTGTCAAAAGCTATATTCAATTCATTACAAATTTGCTCAATTGCACTTTGGTGTTTCATATGGGGATAATGGCTTAAACCTTTCTAAATAGAATTACCCTTTATCCTTTTCCCACAATAGAATTCTATGTATTTTTATATCTACCACCAATTCCCTTTTCACTATACTCTCTAAATAGGTCTCTCATGAAGTTGTAAAAATATGAGTTACTGCTTATTGGAATATATTCATAACTTTCATGAATCATATTTAGTATATCTCTATATCCAAGAATTTCTTCTTCATCCCTATTTTCTAGAGTTGTTTTGATTCATTAACTCTTTTATTCTGACTGCTGTAGTAACATCCCTCTATTCTATTAGAATCCTCTACGCTTTGAATTTTAGTAACTTACTAATTTATCTAAACAGCAGGTTTGCGTGTCAAAAGTTCTTGTTTTCCTTTGTGCCTCATGAATTTGTGAAAGAAGATTTATAATTTCACTATCCCACTTACTTCTTGCTAGATTTTCATAATTGTAAACCTCATTCTGCCTACCTCCTTTTCTTTCGCCTAATTATAGCATATTTTTAGGCGATTGTTAAGAGCTTAGGCGATTATTTATACTTGACACTTTCTTCCAAACCTTAGGATCTGTCCAGTCATCTCCTTCATCTGCTCCATAAATCACAGGATAAAAAGGTAGGATCTATTTTCCTACCTTCTAAAATGTCCTTAGCCTTTTTGATGAGTTTCATAGAAGATTGAATGCGTATCTGTTTCCCTATAAAATAAATTAGAGCGAGAACTGTTAAGTCCCGCCTCTTTCCCTGCTATTGACATATCCTGACAGGGACTTCCAAAAGTTATAATATCCACCGTCTCAATTTCTGATGCCCATAACAGAATTTACATCTATGTGAAAAATACCTTGTCCTTCACCAAAAGAACCCCTCATAGCAATTTATCCAATTTGCTAAAAGAAGTTCTAAGTTTGTAACTAAATTATATCCATATTTTTCAAACTAATATCCAGGCCTTTTACCGAATGAGTCAAGGCACCATAAGATATACATATCTATGCTCTATACCTATAGTCACCTCATATTTTCTGGACTTATATTTCCAGATACCTCAATAAGGGCCTCCCAAGCCAGCTATAAGGTCTACAGCTTCTCTAATCTGGTCTATAGACATAGTTTGTCCAACATTATTATGTCACAACCTTACATTAAGGGCTTCCTTAACCTTACTCTCAAGCTTTCCACTTCCAATTCTATCTTTTTGAGAAAGATATCTTGGCTCTTGTCTTTTCGACTGCCTGCCTGATGCCACCTGCAACACCTATGTGGTTGTCTTTTTAACATGACCATATCCGATAGGTTGTACCTGTGGTTTTTCCACCCCAACTTCTACGGAATACTTGTCAAATACCCTGAGTCCTGGGGCAGTCTTCCCTGGTGTCAGCCAGACTAACGGATTCATCTCCCAGGGCATCCACCACATACCTGGTCATACTAGCTATACCGCTCATCCTCTGAAGGAAGTTTTAGCCCAGTCCCTCTCAGCCAAAGATGGCCTGAGCCTTAGATTCAACTATAGCTATCTTATCGCCCTTGCATACCCTATCTCCATCCTTGTAGGAACAAGTAAATTTTACGCCTTCATCCAAGATTTTAAAGGTCTGGTAAAAAATACTCTAGTCCACAAATTATACCGTCTTCCTTTGCTATCAAGTCTGCCTGGCCATCCTATCCTCATCTATTATGGCATCGGCACTAATATCCTTGTAGTTGATATCCTCCATAAGGCTCTCTTTAATCTTATCAAGCATCTTAATTTTTAAGCCAGTATTCATAAAAATCTTGATTCCTTTCCTTTATTGTATCTACCAAAAATCTTATGGTAGCCATCAACCATATCCCTCATCTTTCTAGTTTCTGTGTTTTTCTCCATATAGTCCCTAAAGTCTGGTAATAAAGTATCTCAGGGTTTCACCACACTTTCATACCACAGAAGCAGGCCTCTAAAAGTGAGTTTGATGCCAGCTCATTTCTACCCATGTAGACCTGTGCAAGATGTCTCACCTATAGCATATAGGCTCTGTTAGGGCTAGTCCCTACCATCTATCTTGGCCTTTGATGCCACCCATATGGTAGTAGCTACCGGGCAGTACAGGTATCATATCCTTCCTACATATCTATACCTCTTGTCCATACAGTCCTGGAAAACTGTCGGAAACCGTTTATCAATCCTTTTCCCTATCCCTTGTATTCTCAAGAGATAGGTAAACATGGTCACTGTGATCATCCTCCATCTTTTTGTCTTGATGGCCTTGCTGACTACATCCCTGGGAAGCAATTCATCGATAAACCTGTCTCCACTAATGCCAAGCAGGATGCCTCCTCTCCTCAAGGCTTCAGTTATCAAGCTATGTCTACCTATGGATTCATCATATAGGACTGTTGGATGTATCTGGATATATTCCAAATTTGATATCTCTAGCACGATAGCTTCATAGCTATAGCCAGGGCATCACCAGATACCGACTTATAGTTGGTAGATGACTAAACATACCCCTCTATGCCACCTGTTGCCAGGACTACTGCTCGGGCATATATATTCCTATATGGCCACCAACAAAGACCCTTATGCCTACAGCTTTATTATCTTCAATTATCAGGTCGTAAAAAGTCGTATTTTCACAACATTCTATATTAGGCCTGCCCTTCACCCTTTCTGCCATAACCTCACACATAGACTCACAGTAAAGTCTTAAGATGGTAGATCCTGGCCAGCCTATGTCCACCTTCCCTTATGGAGACTATAGGTATCCTGGTCAATCTTTGTCAAAAAGTTGACACCATAACCTATTAATTCTTCTACCACATCCAGAGATTTATCTAAGATATTCCAACGACATCCACATCATTCTCATAGTGGCCTGCCTTTAAGGTATCCTCTATATAGTCATCTAGATTTTCATGTGCTAGCCTAGCCGATATACCTCCTTGGGCTAGGTATGAATTAGCCTCATCCATACTCTTTTTAGATATTAAACATACCTGGTAAATAGGGTCTAATTTTTAGGGCACAAGAGACCTGCTGCACCACTACCAACTATTACAATATCATAAAAATTTCCCATTTAACCCACTCTCCATCATCTTTTTGAGAGGTCCGCTTTACCTCCATTGGGGCCTCTGTCAAGTATAATATCTCTTCATCTACCAATACCCTGTATCAGATTTTCCTGTATTCTTTTTCATATCCTCACAAGGCTTCATAGATGAAGGTATAATAAATTCACTATCCGGTGATAGTTTATTCATCTGGTATAAAATGCCCTCTTCTGTACAGACAATATATCCCTTCTTCTTAGTCCTTCCAACATAGTCTAAGAGTGCCTTGGTAGATCCCATGCAGTCTCCAAGCTCAACTACTTGGCTTGTACATTCTGGATGTATACAAGGACATCGTAGCCATACCTATTCTTTAAGTCCTCAACCTCTCATATTCCACACAGTTATGGTACTTGCAGTAGCCCCTGAGGGAATATAAAAGTTTTTGTCCTCTATCTGGTTTAGCATATATAGGAACCCAAATTTTTATCTGGCAAGAAATATATATTCTTGTTCGGTAGGCCGATACTATCTTCATAGCATTTGAAGAAGTAACACAGACATCACTCCAGACTTTACATCTGCTGTTGTATTAATGTGTTGACCATAGCTACATCACTGCTACCTTCCTTGATGCCGTCTAAATCATCTAGGGTTTACCTATGTTCGCTATAGGACAGCCTGGCACCTATGTCTGGAAATCGATCTATCGGGATTCAAGAGCTTAGCACCTCACCCATAAAATTGACACCACAAAAGAGCAAATAATCTTATTTTTGCATTCTGGGCATCCTTAGCTAGCTGAAGGAATTCCAACCTTGTCAGCTATGTCCTGAACCTCACTATTAGGCATAAAAATGAGCTTAGGATCAAGACGTCCTCCTCTCTTTCAAGCGTGCACTTTTCTTTTAAAATTTCGATTTCCTTTTTCATATATTCTCCTAAACATATAAGACTTGTTTGGTTTGTATATATCTATATGGTATATACACCAGCATATGTATAATACTATACATAACTCGAAATGTGAATAGAAAATAGGAAGAATCTTCCGAGTCCCCAAATCACATACGAAAAAGGGGGCTATAGGACAGTGTGTGGTGATCAATCCCAGTAAACTGATAGTTGTTGAATGATGTAGCTCGCTCCATACAATTGCATCTCCCACATAGGGATAGTATTTTTCAGTTGTTTCTACAGTTATCTTCCTTGTAAAATATTATCTATGCTCTGCCTTGTAGGCACTTGCTTTTAATAGTCTCAGAGGGTCAAGGAGACTGTTCACTCATATTCGTAAACAGTCTCCATTATTTGGCACCTAAATTATCGTGGGTGTGGGTGGATTCTAAAATTATCGTGTCAGAAAAATTCCCTCCAGGATATGATTGATTTGCAGTTCAAATATATCACTGATGAAGGGAGGAATTTATCATTCCAAATATTGATTTTACCACACTTATGCTTAAGGGAAGAACGACTTAGAATAAACTTAATGAATATGTCACTATATGGTTCAAATGCATATTATCTGCTTAAGAAATGGAGCCATCTTCTACAGATTATTCAAGTATTTGTCCAGTTTTCATTCAAGTATTTGTCCAATTTTTACTAGTATCTGCTTTTGATGTTTGCTACATCAAAAACATCCTTCACCTTGTCAAAATTGCTGCTCATAAGAGTTGCTTCCTTTAGGTTTGAAAATTGCTGTAGCTCTGTCAAGGTTATTTCATTTAGATCAAAGCTTTCATCTTCTCCGTCCCATTGCGGAATAATATTCATATACACATCATTACCGCCGTCCATATAGATTGTTTCTACATAAGGTGCAAGCATCTTTGGAACTTGCAAATTCTCAAAGAAATTCATTGCAGGTTCAATGATGGTGTCACTATCTGTATCAATCTCTTCTTCTTTGTAACTGTTGGCAAAATCATAAATGTCAAATTCTGGATTCAGCAGCTTCAAGTCATACATCAAAACCTGAATAATTGCTAGTTTGAAATTTAGATTATCGAAATGAAGCGTATCTTCCGTATTTTTTTCGCTGATATGTATCAAATGTGACTTTTTTGTATCTCTATTTTTTATGCTTATCACAAGCTTTGACGCCTCGGATTTAAGGCTTTTGTTCTTGTATATAGATGCAACAATTATAGGTATTATTATAGCAGGTAGGCATACAAATGAACCTGCAAGAGCGACTCCTAGATAATGATTTCTAGTATGACTACCTTCAGAAATATTATTCATAAAGTTCGCTGTCTTTGTAGGAATATACCCTCCACCTAACATCAATAGCAAAATAAGCTCTAAAGCAAATAATCCGAAGATGATTATTACCATTTTCTTTGCTATTTTACTACAGATTTCCATTTTTATTTCCAAAAGGATTAATTCGGCATCAGGTATATTAGAAAACCATTTTTTTGCTCGTTCTTCTTTTGTCATAAGTATTTCCCCTCTCAAATTCTAATATGGCAAATCAAAACATAATATCACAGCTCACGAAAGTAGCGTTACGCACTCTGCATATGTTATCTATTGTATAATCTCCCATTTTGAGAATCTTTCACTATAATGATTTTTACCCCAAATCCCTCATTTACATAAAGCGCAATATGCCTTGAATCCCCATTTTTAACATTTTTGAATTTTCCTCAAATCCCTATTCGTCAAGGGCTATTTATTTTCTTTCCTGTGAACGGATCTATATACTCTTTCAAGCTTATCTGATCCTCTGCTATATCTTCTTGAAGTTGTGTACGTATGTATTCCTCTATTCTTTTCTTATTCTTCCCTACTGTATCCACAAAATAGCCTCGACACCAGAAATGTCTATTTCCATATTTATATTTTAAATTTGCATGTTTATCGAAAATCATCAATGAGCTTTTCCTTTGAGATAACCAACAATTTGGGACACACTGTATTTTGGTGGTATCTCTACAAGCATATGTATATGATCAGGACAACATTCTGCTTCGATTATTTGTATTCCTTTCCTTTTTCACACAGAAGCCTTAATATTTTCCCTATCTCTACTCTTATCTTTCCGTAAATGACTTTTCTTCTGTACTTTTGTGCAAACACTATGTGATACCTACAACTCCACGATGTATGTGATAAACTATTCTTATCCATTTTGGATTACCTCCCTTGTTTTGATATACGGTTGGTGACCACATTTATCTTAACATAGGAGGTATCTTTTCGCTAAAGCCCTTTAACCTTACCGGCATAGCCGGTGGTTTATTATTCATCTCACATTCGTTCGATGAATCACTGCTAAAGCAATACAAAGAAAAAAGCACCTACAAATTTTAGATGCTGGTTTAACTTACATTAACTTTGAATACTACTATTTATTTTGTACTGATATTAAATAATCTAGAAAATTGTTTAATCTCATCTCGATCTAATGTTACTGTAAGAAAATTTGCAGTAACACCTTGATGGTAAAAACACTCTCCACTCAAGTGAAATATCTATCATTTCATGTCCTGGTTTAACATAAATGACATCAGGGTTATCTCTTACATCACTTACTGGGTATAATATGAATTCAAAAATCTGGTTCCAAAAAGAAATTTCACAAATATTTGTTATCTTGTTATCTAGCAGCTGAGTCAACCCTTCTACTAAATCATCAATTTCAAAAGATAGTAGCATTGGATCATTCTTTTTATTAAAATTCAACCATTCCCCAGAAGTGAAACTGTAATCTAATTCACACCATGAGATCATATTTATCATCATCATTTTTAGGTGACTTGTAGTCTCGTATTTGTAATTCTATTTTAATTCCATCAATATCTATTTCAAAGTCCATCATGTCTCACTCACAGTCAATTTACTATATTTTTATTTTCTATATTATACCCAATAATATTAGAACCTATCAAACTCCGCCTGTCCAGCCGCTCTTGCTATATTTAACACCATCATTTGATTTTTCAGTCCAGATATCCAGTACCATACCGATTGTAAGTAAATCAAGTTCAGAAATGTTTATCCTATTTCCACGCATCTTAATAAAAATAGGGCTGTTGTCATTTCCCTGCTACTTTTTGGAAGTTTTTAGACTGAACTTCCGTCTCAAGGTTTACTCCCCTAAGTTCAAGTATTTCAGGTAGAATCTCATAAATGGAAAACATCTCAAACTGATCAAGCCAATCATCAATATTTCCAGTAATACTTCTATCTGCATGGTGAAAGTATGATGTAGGCTACATTTTCAAAATATCTCAAGGTCATCTATTTCAAATGAACCCTCACTTGCTTTGAAGGTTTTTCTAGCTTTGATATGTCCTTGAATATATCTCTTTTAACACTAGGTATGTCAAATAGTTGCGTTCGTATGTGTGAACATATCTATAACCTTTAACGATAGATTGTGGTTATCGTTAAAAAGTATTACCTGGACAAACTTTGGATTTTATTATTTCTTTTTCTTTTGGTTTTGGTGCAGGTAACTCATCATACATTGAATTAAATAAGCCGGTTAAATATTCTTTATTGTCAACATCATCTACCAATAGCATTTCCTTTTGCCCCTTCATACGACAATTCGTATTCTGCATTCGGCATATATTCTATTGCAGATTTAACAGGCTTCACTAACAATCTATCATCATAAATTCCACCTACGATTTTTCCATGATAATAAATGATATATTCGCCCATCATTGTACGATAAGTAATATCTTCCAATTCTGATAACTGCTCTAAAATGAAATTTAAATATTCCTTACTTGATGCCATACTCTTTTCCTATTTATCCTCTTGAATTGTCAAGTCAAGTTTTTAAATATGACATTGCATATTTTTAAAAATGATTTCATCTGAATAATTGCCACCAGTAGAATACGAAATATTCATTATAGTCAACGTTAATTCATTGAGGTCTATTTTATCATTTTACTAGTTTTGATAAGATTTTTACATCTTTCAAAATCTTCTTTGGTTGCTCCAAATGGCAATTTCACAGCATTCACTCCTTATGCAATTCTAAATTAAACTACCCTATAAATTCTAATTTGGTTCTATACTATATATTTAACTAACGCATGAGTTCAAGCCACTTTTGCGTTTTTCACAAGTACTATCAATAGGTGTTGTATGATTGTTTGTAAACACTTCCCACTGCCAATCCTCTCCTCAATATAGCCTAATTTCGTGTATTCTTCAAGAAATTCTGCAAAAAGAATTTGCCATTACATAACCATGTAAGTCGCTTCCGTCGTGACTTAAGTAGACTACTTTCCCATAAGACTCTTTTTCTAAATCTATAGCTAATAAATCACCATTGTCAAGCTCCTGAAATACCAGCTTATTGTGAAAAATCTCGTCATACGGATTATCATAATTAGGATAGCAAATATCTACCAAACCTTTTCTACTTTCTTCAAAAATGGAATTAAATCTATTCCAAAAATGCAAATTACCCGCAGAAAATTCCACCAACTCACTCAGTAATGGTAGTATTTCTTTTGCCTTCAATATAAATATCCCAAAAACTCTAGATGTGATGAAATTTCTTTCAATGCCTGTCTAAATTCTATTGGTAGACTGTAACCTAATTCTTCTTCAAGCTTTAGAATATCTTCTTCTTTTGCAACTTCTTTTGCAAACAATTTCTTCTGTAAATCCACCTAATTCTTTTACTCTGTTTCTAAAGAAGTTTATCTAGCCAAGTTTCAGTAGACTATTTCACACCACTCTCTGATTGTAGGAAATTTTTACAAGAGAGTTACATCTACTACGCTACTTCGTTGCTCGTACAAGCAGTGTTACGCATTCCCAGTTCGCTGTTTCCAATCGCTATGTCGCTTTGCTCCTAGCTCTTGGACAGCTGTCGCGTAGGCAGTACCATCTTTTAGTTTGCGTCAGTACCTGACTTAACTAAAAGGGTAACTGCCTCAGTATGGAACGAGTGAACACCAAGTATGTCAAGTAGTTGCGTTCGTATGTGGGAAACATATACACTAAACTATTTAACGATAGCATAAGGTTATCGTTAAAGGTATACCTCGACAAACTGGAATTTAAATTGTCGTAAAATAGCTGAGGTTTAATTCCATTCTTCTTGCACAGAAGCAATACTTTTTCTGCGATTTGAATTTTTTCTTTACTGTTTAAGCTTATATCTGAATCCATATGTTTTATACTGTCAACATATATAGCATAATCATATTCATCTCCCATACATAATTCCGAATCCACAAAATATTTTATTCCTTGTTCATCGTGATATTCGAGACCAGCTCTACCTAAAAGTACGATACAATCTCGCATAGTTCTCTCCTATAAATTGAAATTTGTCTTCGTATAAAAATAATTCCCATTGTAAATCCATAGCTCTTTTAGCAAACTTTGCTACAAGTTCATGATTAAGTGCAGCTGCTAAGGGTTCTTCATTATTATTAGCTCTTGGTGTCCAATTATATGATCCGTGCATTACATAGTCCATCTCTATGATACATAGCCTTTATTTCATATACTTTTATTTACTTTCAGTGGGTGTAATCCTTATGAGTAGTGTTAGGACTTCAATTTTGCAGTAGACGCAGCCAATCAAACTTCACCTTGCTCGTTTTCTTGGGCGTGCCTTGCATAGTACGTAGCATATCTGCTTCTACTTCGCTACTTCGTAGCTCGTACAGACAGTATTACGCATTCTACAGTCGCCTGCTACCAATCGAACTTCGATTCACTCGTTCTCTTGGGCAGGCTTTGCATGAGTCCTACATCTACTCAAATGAACTCACTTTCCTTGTGAGTAGTGTTAGGACTTCAACTATGTCATATGTGGGAACATATCCACTGGGGTTCCTTTTACATACCTCATAGCCGTTTTTCACTTAAATATTTAATATCTCTGCTCAGTGTTGCTGGATCGCAGGGAAATGTAAACAATTCTGTCTGCCTCAGTTTCTACGACTGCTTTTAGCAAGGCTTCATCGCAGCCTTTCTCTCGGTGGGTCGAGGATTACGATATCGGCCTTTTCGATCTCGCCTTCTGCTCTGAGCCTTGGGAGTTCTTCCTCGCCTTTCCTGTGTAGTAGATGGCATTTACTATTCCATTTATTACCGCATTTCTGTTTGCGTTTAGGACGGCTTCTTTGACTAGCTCAATTCGATGACCTTGCCTGCTCCTGCCTTTGCCATAAAGAGGCCTAGGGTTCCAACTCCGCAGTATAGGTCAAGTACGGTCTCTCCACCCTATTATCCCTGCGTATTCAGACTGCCTTTTCGTAGAGGCGTTCTGCCTGCACCGGATTTACCTGATAGAAAGAGTATGGTGATATCTCAAATGTAAGACCTAAGCAGTCCGTCTTCTATTACATGGTCTTCCAGCGATGATTTCTGCACGGTTTTTGTACTGTTTTGATGGCTTTGTTTTTCGCTTACATCTAGCGCAACCGACGAAAGATAGTATTCGAACCCGTCATCAAAGCCTGGTATCCTGTCTATGCTTTCTTCTGCCAAATAGATAAACTCCTCAAGATCAACATCCTTTTCTTCCACGGTCGGTACGACCATAACTTCGCCACTTGTTAACGAGGGTTTTTACGACTAGATTTTTATCTTGTTCGCATCCTCGCACTCATTAAAAGCTAGCTCTAAGCGCATCTGCTACCGCTACCACCGGTTCACTTTGAAGCCTGCACTCATGGCAGTCTATAACCCTATGGCTCATGCGCCCTAAAAAGCCCACTGAACGGGTTTTAGGGTAAATGGCAAGCCTTGCTTTATTCCTATAGAAATAAGGCTCAGACATCGAAATTATCGTTTCTAGCTTAGGAGCTTCCACGCCACCTATGCGCTCAGGACATCGCGGACATGCCTCTCCTTGAGCTCTAGCTGCTTTTCGTATTTGAGCTTTCCAAAGGCACAGCCTCCGCAGTCATCTATATAGGGACAGACATCCTCAAGTCTGTGCTCTGATGGTTCAAGGATTTCCTCAACCTTAGCGAGTGCATAGCGCTTTTTGACCTTTGTCACTCTTGCGCTTACTTTATCTCCGACTACGCAGCCTTCGGCAAAGACAATAAGGCCATCGCAGCTAGCGATGCCTATGCCGTCCTTGCTTTGATCTTTGATTGTAAGTTCAATTAATTGATTCTTTTCCATTTGTTATTCCACAAAATTCAAAAGTTCACTGACTGAAAGTCTCGCCGTTGCAGGGTTATTTGTTTCGTGATATCCCATTGCGATTATCGCTACTACCTCCTGGTCTTCTGGAAGTCCAAGGATCTCTTTAATCATGTCGTAGTCAGCGTAGCCTAGGATTACTGTTCCAACACCGTATGTGTGCGCAGCTAGGCAGAAAGCCTCTGCAGATACACCTGCATCAAACATCTCCCAGCCATCCTTCTTTGGCGTTGAATAGCTACCATCGGGCTCAAAGCCACTCTTTCCCTTTACTGATTGACTGCACTGCAATTGCAGGCGCGCGCTTAATTGTCTTCTCATTAAAAAGTGAAGCCAAGAACAGCTTCTTCAGCAATCTTCGCTTTGATTTCCTCATTTTCTACAATTGTGTATCTTGTAATCTGAGTGTTCTTCCATGAAGGAGCATATGCTGCAGACTCGATAATCTTTTCGATAGTCTCCTTTGATATCTGCTCATCCTTGTACTTACGAACACTTCTTCTTGATTTTTATGCATTCTAAGCTTCCATTTATCTATCTCCTTTATATAAGTTCTGTATTTTTCTCGTTCAAAATATTATACATTTTATTTACCGAAATAGCAAAAGGAGATAGCCTAAGCTATCCCTAGTTTTTAAATTTTCTACACCTATGGTACTACTTTCTTTCGCTGTAGCGGTGTGCATCCTCAAGAACCATGTCCTTAACCTTGATAAGCCTGATCGTGTTGTCTCTTGCAGTCTCCTCAAGCTTCATCGAAATATATTTTATATTCTTCTGAGCTTCAGGGATGATTACATGCTCAAGAGCATTTACACGTCTTCTAGTCTTCTCAATCTCAGCAGCCATAAGCTTTGCAGGCCTTTTCCTTTCTCGGCTAGCAAAATCATATCGTCCCTGATGTCGGCAAGCGATTTGATTGCACCATCAAGGTCTGAAGAAGTGAAGGCATATCCGTAAGAATAGATATCCGTCTCACTTGCAGTCTTCGTCCTTACATCAAAGACAGGAATGTTAACGCTCATGACGTTCTTTGTGCTGACGCCAAGCGTCACCTTTTGCTTAGCAGCCATCAAAGCGGTATTAAGAGTTTCGGCATCCATGCCGGCTTTGGCAACAATGAAGTTGATATTAGCCTGACGGATACCCTCTTCGACATGCTTTCTGAGCTCCATGTTCTCACGAACCATGATGAGGAATTGACGCATCAGCTCGTCTCTCTTATCTTTGAGAAGCTTATGACCCTTGCGGGCAACGGCCAGCTTATCTTTGATCCTAGAGAGCTCCATACGAGTAGGAATTATTTGACTTGATGCCATATCACGCCTCCTTATCCTTACTTCGCCTCATAATACATATCGAGCCACTTGTCATTAATTCTCTTGAGTTCACTTCTTGGAAGGATTCTCAAAAGCTCCCAGCCGATATCTAGAGTCTCCTCAATAGTTCTATCAGTGTTATAGCCTTGGTTTACATACTTGTCTTCAAACTCGTCTGCAAACTTAGCATACTTTAGATCGATTTCTGTCAAAGCAGCTTCACCAAGGATGGTCATAAGCTCCTTAGCGTCCTTACCTCTAGCATAAGCGGCAAATAGCTGGTTCATTGTATTAGCGTGGTCACCTCTTGTCTTGCCTTCGCCGATACCCTTATCCTTAAGTCTTGATAGGGATGGAAGAACGTTGATAGGCGGCTTAACACCCTTACGGTAAAGGTCTCTGGAAAGAATGATCTGTCCCTCTGTGATATATCCAGTAAGGTCAGGAATTGGGTGAGTCTTGTCATCCTCAGGCATTGAAAGGATTGGAATCATAGTGATTGAACCGTTCTTGCCGTACTGTCTTCCTGCTCTCTCGTATATCGTAGCAAAGTCAGTGTACATATATCCAGGATATCCTCTTCTTGCTGCAACTTCCTTACGAGCAGCAGATACCTCTCTCAAAGCATCCGCATAGTTTGTGATATCTGTCAAAATTACTAAAACGTGCATATCGCAGTCAAATGCTAGATATTCAGCTGCTGTAAGAGCCATTCTTGGTGTCGAAATTCTTTCAACCGCAGGGTCGTTTGCAAGATTTACAAACATTACGGTTCTATCTATCGCACCAGTTTCCTTGAAGGATTCAACAAAGAAGTTTTGATTCCTCAAAGTGATACCCATAGCAGCAAATACTACTGCAAACTTTTTCATCAGTTCCACGAACCTTAGCCTGCTTTTGCAATCTGAGCTGCAAAGATTTGCGTGTGGAAGACCTGAAAGCTGAGAAAATAGGTAGCTTCTGTCCTCTAACTAGAGTATTAAGACCGTCGATAGCAGATACACCAGTCTGGATGAACTCAGCAGGGTAGATACGCGCTGCAGGGGTTCATTGGAAGTCCATTGATATCTCTCTCTCTACAGGAAGAATTTCCGAGCGCCGTCCTTTTGGTCTTCCCATTCCGTCAAAGACTCTGCCTAGCATATCCTCAGATACGCTAAAGCTCGAGGCTCTTTCCTAAAAATCTAACCTTGCTGTCGCTAAGGTTTATACCTGCGGAGTTTCTCAAAGAGCTGAACTACCGCTGTATCGTCGTTGATTTCGAGAACCTTACAGCGACGCTTTTCGCCGTCTGCAAGCTCGATTTCACCTAGTTCGTCGTACTTTACATTCTCAACGCCGCGGACCATCATCAAAGGACCTGCGACCTCTTGAATAGTTCTATATTCCTTTGGCATTACTTAGTCCTCCTTATTCAGTGCTTCAGCAACTTCTCTGTCGAGCAAGTCGTTGATTCTTGTAAATTCATCTTCTATCTTATCTTCAGGTGTGTATTTGAACCTTCCGATAGGCTCTCTTGAAGGCATTGCGATAAGATCCTCTACATTTGCACCCTTTTCGAGTGCAGCCTTAGCCTTTTCGTAGAAGCTCATAACCAATCTCATCATGAGATACTGCTTGCGAAGTGATGAATATGTATCAACCTCATCAAAGCTGTTCTGGTTTAGGAAGTCCTCACGGATAGACTTAGCAGCTTCCATCTTGAGTCTGTCAGCAGGTGAAAGCGCATCCATACCTACCATCTGAACGATTTCATTAAGTTTTGATTCATCCTGAAGAAGTGACATCATTTCCTGACGAGCACTCATCCAACCTGGCTCAACCTCTTCGTTAAACCATTTCTCCATGCTGTCTAGGTATAGTGAGTAACTTGTCAGCCAGTTGATTGCAGGGAAGTGTCTCTGGTATGCAAGGTTTGAATCAAGACCCCAGAACACCTTTACAATTCTAAGCGTTGCCTGTGATACTGGCTCAGAGATATCTCCGCCCTGTGGTGAAACCGCACCGATTACTGAAAGAGCACCATCTCTTCCATCCTTACCTAGTGCGATAACGTGACCAGCCTCTCATAGAAACTGAGCAAGACGGCTTCCTAGGTATGCAGGGTAACCTTCTTCACCAGGCATTTCCTCAAGTCTTCCAGACATCTCACGAAGAGCCTCTGCCCATCTTGATGTTGAGTCAGCCATCAAAGCTACTGAGTATCCCATATCTCTGAAGTACTCAGCGATAGTAATACCTGTGTAAATGGACGCCTCACGCGCAGCAACCGGCATATCCGATGTGTTTGCAATGAGAACCGTTCTTTCCATCAAAGAACGACCTGTCTTTGGATCGACGAGGGCTGGGAACTCGTTAAGTACGTCTGTCATCTCGTTTCCACGCTCTCCGCATCCGATATATACAACGATGTCAGCCTCAGCCCACTTTGCTAGCTGATGCTGGATAACCGTCTTACCTGAACCGAAAGGTCCAGGAACTGCTGCTGTACCACCCTTTGCGATAGGGAAGAAAGCATCGACAACACGCTGTCCTGTAATAAGCGGCTTGTCTGGTCTTAGCTTTTCAGTATAAGGCCTGCTCTTTCTAACTGGCCATCTCTGCATGAGCTGGATTTCTCTATCGCCCTTTTCTGTTTCGATTACAGCAATTGTCTCTGTAACTGTGAACTCACCTGACTTAAGCTCTTTAACCTTACCCTTTACATCAGGTGGAACCATGATCTTCTGCTCTACAACCTCTGTCTCCTGAACAGTGCCGAGAACGTCTCCGCCGCTCACCTCTTCACCGATTTCAGCTGTAGGAACGAAGTTCCATTTCTTTTCTCTGTCGAGAGAATCAACGTGGATTCCTCTCTTTAGGTTGTTACCACAGACCTTCATAATAGCGTCTAGAGGTCTTTGAATACCGTCGTAGATACTTGTTATGAGTCCAGGTCCAAGTTCAACCGACATAGGTACACCAGTCGAAACTACTGGTTCTCCTGGTCCAAGACCTGAAGTCTCTTCGTATACCTGAATTGATGCCTCGTCTCCGTGCATCTCTATAATTTCACCCGTTAGCATCTGGTCACTTACGTGCACAACGTCAAACATGTTTGCATCGCGCATGCCTGTAGCTATTACTAAGGGGCCTGCTACTTTTTTAATCGTACCTTTACTATTCATGTACTATACTGCCTCCTGATATCAGTTATCGTGTGAAAACAAAATATCCGATCCTACCGCTCTTTCAACGGATTTCTTTACTTCGGCTATTCCTGCTCCAGTGTTTCCGTGTGTGCCTGGTATCTCAATGATGGCTGGCACAATCTTGTCCTGATATTTTGCAATTTCATCTCTTAAATCTGCCGCCAAGAATTCCGTAATATAGATTATTCCATATCCCTGATCGGCAAGCTCTGACAGCTTATGTTTTGCCTCAGCAGACTCTGTTACCGGTATGGTATCAAAGCCCAAAGCAGCAAAGCCGTAAATGCTGTCATAATCTCCTATTACAGCAATATCACGCATACATTTCCCTTACTCTTTCTCTAATCGCCTCTTCGGAAAGGTCGTTTTGCTTTCCTGTGAGTACGATCCTAACTGTCTTTATTTCGTTTAGTCTTGCAATTACATAGGCAAATATTGGACCTACTGTAAACGCATTGTACTTTTGCGGTTTTATCGCTCTTATTATGCGGTTATCACACCAGCACTCAAATATGGATTGCGAGCTTTTCAGTGCATCAACGCCATCTCTATACGGTGTTGTTGCAAGATATGCAGCTATTTCATCCTTTCCTGCTATCGCAGCCTTTATGAGTGCATCTGTGTTTATCGAATCACAGCTTGACATCGCCCTCTTCATGAAGTCGGCACTTTTACCTGTCAGCTGAGCTCTTACAGCAATCTTGATGTTCGCAACTGCGACGATAGACTCTGTGTAATCTTTGATGATATCAACCTTTGATCTGTGTCCTGCAAGGTATATCGCTTCCATGCAGGCTCTATCGATTACGATATCGCAAAGCTGTCCGTCGCCTGTGTGAACAAGACTTTCGTAGGCTTCCTTTGCGGCATCCTGCATATCCTCAGGAAGTAGCTTGTAGTTACCCTCCTGGATTGCAGCTCTCATCTCTTCGCCACTTGGATTCGTGTCGTAGTAGATGCTTATGCCCTTTGGTCTACTTACAGCTGCCTTTATCGCAGCCTTTAGATTGTGATAGAGCTTCGGAATGCTCAAAACAGCGAAGTGTTTCATATCGATTTAAACTCTTTGATTAGAGCCCAAATCTTATCTTCTTCTGCTGCGAGGATTCTATCGCCGTCACCCTTTGAGTCCGAGTTTCCCCAGGACTTTTCCTCAAGAAATTGAATGCACTGCTCATAAGTGCCGAGTGAGATAAGCTGCTCGATATCTGTATCCTTCAGGAGGGATGTCTCTAGCGCACGAATTCTCGCGACCTCGTAAACATAATTTTCTCCCATATTTTCTCCTTATAGCCTATTCTCACTAAAATAGTAATTTCTGAACAAGGTCGGAAAGCTCTTCCTTTTTGTCTGCGAAGATAGCTTCGAGTGTGCAGTTCTCTTCGATGCCGCCGTATGATAGAACAAATCCATCTTCTACATCTATGGCATCCTTTGATACACTCATATTAGCCTGTCTGCCCTCTGCGATTGCCTTAATCTTATCCTCAAAGTCCTTAGGCATTCTAGCTAGGTCTTTTGATGATAGTGAGATAACTCCCTCGCCCTCGTGTATAGCCTTATCAGCTATTTTGAGAAGCAGTGCAAAGTATTCCTCATCTGGCAATTCTCTAATCTGCGTCTTCGCGTTATCTATTATCTCAGCGATCAAAGCCTGCTTAGTCTCGAGCATCTTGCGACTACGCTCTAGCTCCATAGATGACTTTGCTCTTTCTTTGATCTGTACAAGCTGAGCTTCAGTTTTTTGAGAGATTTCCGCACATTTCTTTTCGGCGTCCGCCTTATTTTGTTCTTCGATTTGACTTGCCTTAGCCTTTGCTTCATCCATGGATGCTTTTGCAGCTTCGGCAGCTTCATCGAGAATGTTCTGTTTAATTTTATCTAATCCGGTCATTTTCTCTCTCCTTAACCTATGCTAAACAAATATACTATAGCTTGATATTTGATACTGATAGGATTGAGATAAGAAGTGCAAGGATTGCATATGTCTCTACCATTGCAGGGAATAGCATAGCCTTACCGAACTGATCTGGCTTCTTAGCAACGATTCCGATTGAAGCAACTGATGTCTTGCCCTGGTGGAATGCTGATACTAGACCTACGATTGCGATTGGCATGCATGCAGCAAAGATTGTAAGGCCTGTGCCTACGCTCATGCTTGTTACAGCTGTTCCGCCGAGAATACCAATCTTTGATAGTGTAATAAATGTTACGAGAAGTCCGTAAATACCCTGTGTACCTGGAAGTAGCTGAAGGATAAGTACCTTAGCGAACTGATTAGGATCTTCGCTTACTACTCCTGCTGCTGCCTGACCTGCTTTACCTACGCCCCAAGCTGATCCCATACCTGCCAAAATTGTTGCGAGCGCTGCTCCAAAGATTGCAATTGCAAAACCCATACTAATTTCCATGATTTCTTCCTCCTAGAATTATTTTATCTCTATATACTTACTTTCTGTTGTTAACGGTTCAAATGGCTTTCCGCCGCCCTCGTAGAACTTGCCGAAGAATTCGACAAACTGAAGTCTGTTCGTATGAACATATGCTCCGAGCACATTGATTGCCATATTCATTGTATGTCCAAATATGAACACTATTGTAAAGATGATTGCTCCAAGGACTCCGCCTCCGACCATGCTTCCCATCATATTGATAACGCTGGCGATTACACCAGTTGCAAGTCCTAGCGCAAGAAGTCTTGAATACGATAGCACATCGCTGAGCCATCCTGTAACTCCATAGATGTCGTAGGCACCTAGCGCAACTCTCAGAGCTACATTCTTGTGACCTCTTCCTGACATCAATAGAATTCCTAACATTCCTGCTATAGTGAGTACCTTTGATACCATAACTACTGATGCAGGGAACTTGATTGTCATCTGCGAGATTGATGCGAAAATATCTGTTGGTAGTAGCAAGAGGATAAGTCCAATTAGGAACATATACCAGAATACTACGTCGCAGATACAGTCGATGACCTTGCCATCCTTGAGCTCTTGGAAGCCTTTGATTGCTAGTCCTGCGAAGAGGTGAATTACACCAAATAGCATACACCAGATCAAAAGTCTCATCGGATTATCAAGCGGTGCAAACCACAGCGGCTTGATTGCGAACTCCTTGCCAAAGAAGGTCTTTGCGATGACTGTTGGTGCGTCTCCGAAATATCCTCCGAACATCACGCCCCAGAAGAGTGTTGAGAGTCCGCAGAAGCCAAATAGCTTGAGCATCTTCTTCATTCCTTCTTCCATCTTTGGGAACTTCTTCAGTACTATGAAACAACCGATTGACATCAAAAGTCCGTAGGCTGCATCTGAGAGCATCATTCCAAAGAAGAACACGTAGAAGTAGGACATCACCTTTGTTGGATCTATATCTCTAAGCTTTGGAAGTCCGTAGGACTCTAGTACGCCCTCGGCACTTGATGAGAAGGAATTGTTTTTTAGCACCGTCGGCGCCTCATCCTCATCTGTCACATCTGCAAGCTCGATTACACAATCAAAGCTTCCTTCTAACAGTTCCTTGACTCTTGAAGCCTTATCCTTAGGTATGAAGCCTGTCATTACGAAGGTTCTCTCAGATTGCCTTAGCTCTCCGGTAACCTCAACGTTCTTTAGCCTCATTCTGAAGTAGTCGCAAGCCTCTCTGAGTTTATCTCTGCTTTCTGCTGCCTCTGTAATCTTCTTCTCAAGCTCCTCGTTTGTCTGATTTATCGATTCTATATCAGCTTCAAGCTTTTCGATTTGCTCCCTTGGCGTCTTGTCATAGCCTAGCGAGCTCTTTGCAAAACCTCCGCTTCTTAGCGCATCTTCTACCTTACCTGAAACATCCTTCTTAGCGATTACCACAATGTATGCGGCATCGGAGTCCATACAGACGACTTCTAAATCGATGTCTACTTCTTCATCACACTTCTTCTGTACTAACTCGTGTATTTTCGCCTCGTCCATATCAGGCGGCATGGTTCCTATCAAAACCTTAGTTTTCTTCGTCTCTGTTAAATCAAATGGTATATCTAGCTCCTGCCAAGGTTTTAGTCCTTCAATTTTCTCGTTAATCTTTGCTACGAGAGCTTTGTTTTCACTATATTCCTTAGACCAGCTAATCACCTGTTCTGCAAGCTCTGTAATTGCTTTAGCATTCTGCATTTCCTGCATCAGCTTTTCCTTATCTATCAAAGGCTTGCCTTCAAGTGAGCTGAACATCCCCTTTGTCTCCGGAGAGAAAGTATCCATCACCTCAAGTGCCTGCTCAGTAAGGCTTAGCTTCTTGCTAAATTCTCTGCTGACTTCCTTTGTATCTGTCGTTACAAAGCCATCAAGCTCTTTAAGGGCCTTGTCGTCGCTCAGCTCTATAGTTCCGAGCGTCTGGATTTTTTCTAGGATTTCTTGCCTATCTTTTTTCAATGCGCAGATACCGATTTTTTGCATCTGCAATACTGCCATACTACATTCTCCCTTCTGAAAACATATTTTCAAATAAATATAATCGACCGTACAAAGCTAAATTAAGCGCTTACAATGAAACGAGTTTCTGGGTTCCGCGGTCTTACCATTACTGCCAAACTCTTTGCGGCCACATCCTCGATTCACATGCACTTATTTAACTTACTACTGCGTCGATTATCTTTTGAATTGCATCTTTTTCTTTGCGCTTAGCATCTTCTCTGAGCTCTTCGAGTTCAGACTCTAGTCCCTTAAGCGCTTCCTGTCTGTGTTCCTCAGCCTCCTGTTGAGCGGCTTTAATCCTCTCATCGGCCTCAGATTTTGCTCGCGAAATGTCCTGCTCACACTGCAAGCTGCTTTCGCTCTTTGTTCTTTCAATCAGTTCTAACTCGGAAGCTTTTCCATCAGCAATGATTTTATCAGCCTCCAGTTCGACTTCATGGATTGCTTTGATTGTCTCGCTAACCATTTCTTGTCCTCCTAAATTAACTGAATCATACCCAAATTATATCGTACATGCATACAATTATCAAATAAATATGAATAATTATTACTTTGACTCTTGAATACTTTTTATCATTTGGATAAGATAATATCATTATACCCCTTTAAAACAGTTTTACACAATCTTTCGGACACAATAAAGCCACTGCCTTAGACAGTGGCATTTTGATTATGTATGCAAAAAAATACATAAATTATAGATTTTTGTATGAAAATTAATACAAACTATTGTCTAGTTTTATTTTTCTATACATCCGTGCTCCTCACTAGTTTAGATATAGTTTTGCAATACATTGAAAGCGAACTCGCCATACAACGCTATTGCTATATTGTAAATCTACCAAAGGTCATCTTGCCCATCCTCATAGCTATCCCAACCACTTGTAAAATTGAGTTCTCCACTTTCTAAATCCATGGCACAGTCATCTGAGACTCTAACATATACATGCCCCTCTGTATCCATGGCCATATCATCACCTGAATCAAAAAGAAATTCACTCTTTGTAAAATTAAATATGCTCATTTAGATATTTCCTCCTTGCGTCCGCTTTGTAATCCTCTCTGATGTTAACAACTTTTTTGTGATATTGATTCACTTCTTCTATAAGTTTGTTTAGCTCACTATCATATGTTTTAGTATCAAGTTTAATTATATTTGAGAATAAGTATGTACCTAGATGCATGCCCCATACTTCTATAAATCCTTTTTCTTCACATATATCTGAACACTTCAGTCTGCTAAAAATCAATACCAAATTTTTTTCATCTTTGTAAATTTCTTCCTTAGTTCTTTCATATTTGAACTGTCTCATGGTTTTTCTTTATGCTCTCATCAATTATATCTCTAAGTCTATTGTAGACACTTTCATTGTGTTCTCTAATTTTTTTCAAGTGCTCTTTTAGCAAAAGTTATTATTGTTTTTTAATCAATATATCTACCAATTCACTCGCATATGGAAAATATAATTGTTTCAGGCTTAAAATTCTTCCACATGTTGTCCATTTCTTAAGTTTGCTTCAAAAATCATCTGTAAAATATTCGAGTGTCTCTTTTTGGCATTAGTGAGCTTTTTATACACTCGAATTTTTCTAAGTTCCTTACCCCAACTTATTAGATGAGTTCTTGGGATTTCTCTGCATGGATTTTCAAAAGCATATCTACATCGTTGTTATCAATTGCAAGCTCCATTAAATGCAGTCTGAAATTCAATGGCAATAAATATTTTTAATGAGAAAGGATCAAACTCTTTTTCATTATTATCATTTCGAGATTCAATTTTCGTTCTTGTTACAAACGTCGTATAATCCCCCACATAACCAATATCTTCTTCGATAGTTATATATCCTCTATCGATGAACAACTTAATAATATCATAATTTTTAAATTCTAACGCATAGTCAATCACGTTTTTCCCATACTCATCAGTTCTGAAAAATCAAACTATTCTCTCTAGATATAAACTTCTTCCATTCATTTTCGTCCTTTGAGAATGCAATCAGATAGTTAGTCATTCTATTGACTTCGGAACGAAGACTTCCCCTGCACTGAGTATTGCTTCACAACTCTTATCCAGCAACTTACAGAATACAGGAAGATCATAGGTCTGAACTCCTTTTTTACCCTTCAAAATCTGTGATATTTTATTTTTGCATCTTGCGGATATTTTCAGGTGATTGTTCAACATCTGTCTCTGAAAGGAACTCCTTACAAAAATTTCCTTACGGACTCATATTTCTCGTCTATAATCTTTTTTAGGTATGCTCCCTATCTCATCATTTGATTTTACTTTAAACATCGCTCACACTCCTCAATATGTTATATCAAAATTATATGACTATATATCAAAAATAGGATATCCCCAAAAATGCATATATTAAAAAATATGACAAAAATAAGTGTATGCTTTTTAGCATACACTTACATAATCATTTCCATTCAAAAAGAATCCACTATGCTCTGAGAGGCCCTTCCCGTGTCCTCGCTACCTGAGTAGTTGCTCTCATAAACAAAGATATGTCCGTGATCGGAGGCTATGTAATACTGAACAATCCTATCGCCATCCACTGTGAATTCATATTTCAAAACAGGATAGCCTTGCTTTGATGTGAATCCTGATGCAAGTATTTGACTAGCTTCATGTCCAGAGATCTGCTGATTTAATTGTAAAAAGTATGGCATGTGCAAAGCTGTCAATATCATCCTTAGAATATGGATTTGTTCCATACTGCACCGATATATTATCTAGTTTTCCTTCGCCACTATAGTTTACTGGAACAACAAATGGTTTTTCATCTGTTGAATCACCTTCGTGAAGCTTCCATCCCTCAGGAATAACAAAACTACCTTGCTTTAAATTAAATGTTTCTCCTGCCTTTGTTCCCTGCTTTTTGTCAATTGCTGTATTTGACCTTGCTTTATTATCGCTTTGAGTATCGTAGTTTTTTCGTTCTCCACAAGCTGCAAATAATGTCATAACTAGTATAGCTATAAAAACAAGACTTACTGCTTTCCATGTATTTCTTTTCATGGCCTTCTCCTGAACTATTTCAAGTAGATTTAGTTTTCTTTTTCTATGCACCCGTGCTCTTCCGCGAAAGAAAGTATCTTCTGAAGCCTGCTGTTGATTCCGGCTTTCTTGAGCGGCGGCGCACACAGCTCTCCGAGCTGTGTGAGGCTGGCGTCGGGGTTTTCCGCGCGGAGCCTTGCGGTTTCGCGCAGCCTCGGCGGCAGCTTGTCGAAGAGCCCGCGGGATTCGATGGCGCGGATGGCAGAAAGCTGCCGCTGCGCCGCGTCAAGAGCCCTATCCATGTTCGCATTATCGCAATTTGTAATGCGCACAGTGCGGTTCCTCATCTGCTTCTTAATTACCGTGTTATCAAAGCTCAAAACGTGGCTGTGCGCCCCGATTATTGCGAGCATATCCCTTATATTTGAAAGGCTCTTGACATACACAATGTATTTTCCTCGCCTCTCCATGGTCTTTGCTGTCATATCGACAAAACCATTTATTAACTTCTTTAGGTCAAGAGCAAACCTCTCGCTGTTGCAGACGAATTCGAGATGGTAGGTTTTGTCAGGATTGTTTACAGAACCACAAGCGAGGAAAACTCCTCTGAGATAGGATTTACGACAGCACTTTGTTCTTACAACATCGTCGTAAATACCATCGGAAATGAAGTTATTTCCCTCTCTTACAAGTAAGATTCCTGTTTCACGCAATATCTGCTCAGACCTTTCCTCAGGGCCTATTGTAAGAAGATAGCTCCTTTGCTTATTAAAGCCTGAGCCTTCTCCGATTTCTAACTTTGCATCAACCTTAAAATACTCTTTGATCAGGCGCTTATAATGTCTTGCTACCGCTGGTATTTCAGTGGTGACAACTATCTTAAACTTTCCCGCACCAGCAAGACGAAGACTTCCAGAAACACGTAAAAAACCTGCCAGCTCGGCAAGCTGGCAGCACTTTTTCTCTATTTCTGTTCTAGCAAGTTCATTCTTTACTTCCGTTGAGAAGCTCATAGCCCTTACCCCCTGCTGTCAATTTTATTAGCACGACTCCTTCGCCAATATCTTATGCACAGTCCTTCTTATCCGCAAGAATTTCACACCTAAGAATTTATTCCTTGATATTGCCCTCTGCAATATGTTTATCGATTATATCTTTGATGACCTCAAATAGTTCCTCTGAGCCATGTCTCGTCTTCTCCTGCCTGCGCATGATTTGCTCCTTGGTGACTTCGTGTTCCTTCCAGTCCCCGCCGCCATTTGCTTCGTGGAGAAGTACAGGCTGAAGGTTATCCATAGTCTTTGCAAACCTTGCCTCTGCAGTTTCCTGCGCCTCAAATTCATCAAATAGAGCCTCAAGCTCGCGCCCCTGGTCGCTAGGTAGCATTCCGAAGATATGCTTCTTTGCAATTTCCTCACGCTCCCTTTGGGACTTCTTTGCCTCCTCATCATATGCATAGGTATCGCCTGCCTCGATTTCAACGACATCGTGAATCAGACACATGAGAATTACCTTTGATATATCTATATCCTCGTTTGCATACTCCCTAAAAAGATAGGCCATAACAGCCATATGCCATGCGTGCTCAGCATCGTTTTCCCTACGAGAATTGTCCGCAAGGTGGTTTTGCCTGAAGATATTCTTTTGCTTGTCCATAAGCAGTGCAAATTCAATCTGCTCACGCATTCTATCGTCCATCTAGACCCTCTCAAGTTTACCCTGCGCCTTCGCTTCCTCTATCAAAGCAGCCACGCGTTTGTTTGATACACCTATTTTATCATTAGCTAGGATTACGCGTCTACATTTTTTGATGGTTTCAAGTGCCTTCTCTAGGCTCTCTTCGCTTATTTCTTCAAAAGCTGGCACCGATATTAAATCGCTCGCTAGATTCTTTGCTACATAAAAATCCACATCATTTTCGTGTAATATGCCTGTACAGAACGGAATTCCAAGCCTTGTCATCTCCCTAAAAACAGGAATGCCCTTGCCATTTCCCGCAATTACAAACACCTCTGGCTCTCCCACTGGCTTAGGAAGCTCAACGCTACCGAATGTTATGTTGTAGGAACCCTTTTCTATGCTGTAAAGTTCTCTAATGATTTCATCAGTAAATATATCATTAGGTCTTCCGAAGTGCTCAATAGAATCACCGTGAACGCATATAACCTTGTCTGAGATTTTTTGGGCAAGATCTATTTCGTGAAGCGACATCAAAACAGCAATATTCTCCTTCTTTGCCATGGTGTGAAGGATGTTCAAAAGCTCAAGCTTGTGCTTTATATCAAGAAAGGATGTCGGTTCGTCCAAGACTATAATCTTCGGCTCCTGGCAAATCGCCCTTGCAAGCAAGACTCTCTGCCTCTGTCCATCACTTATAGCGCTGAAATCCCTACCAGCAAGCTCTTCCACGTGGGCCTTTTTCATTGCCTCAGAGACCTTGACTCTATCCTTTTCATCGAGAACGCCAAGTGAATTTGTATAAGGATATCTTCCCGTTGCTACAACATCATAGCAGGTCAAAAGCTCTCCCTTGATCTTCTCCGTCAAAACTACAGACATCTGCTGAGCTAGATTCTTAAAGCTTAGGTGCGCAAGCGAAGCATCTGCGATAAAAGCCTCTCCACCAACCATTTCAAGATGCTTGGTTATGCTCTTAAGTATGGTAGACTTTCCTGCACCGTTTGGCCCTATCATAGTCACGATTTCGCCAAAGTCTACGTCTATATTTATATCCTTAATCAGCGGTTTTTTATTGTATCCGACCGTTAGGTCCGATGTTCTAAAATAAATGTTTTCCATTTGATCTCTCTAGTACTTAGTACCGTGTCTCTTAACGAGCATTCCAATAACTATAGGTGCACCAAACATTGCTGTTACAGTGCTTATCGAAAGTTCCACTGGCGCAAATGCCGTTCTTGCAACATAGTCGCAGAACATACAGAATACGCTTCCTGCCATGAATGAGCATGGAATTACAAGAATTGGCTTTGCCGTCTTAAGCCCTATTTTTACAACATGAGGAACTGCGATTCCAACAAAGGAAATCGGTCCAACAAAGGCAGTCACGCATCCAGCCAGAAGGCTTGACATCATGATTAGATACACCCTAAAGCGCTTTACGTTTACGCCCATGCTCTGTGCGTATGATTCGCCCATCTGATACGCTCCAATAGGCTTTGACATTGCAAATACTATAGCAAAGCAAACTAGTACAATTTTGCTAGAAAGACTAACGTCGCTCCAGCTTACTCCTGAAAAGCTTCCCTGTGACCAGTTGTGCAAGTTAACTATATCTGAGTCCTGAGCAAATGTAATCAAAAACTCCGTTATCGCAGAACAAATATAGCTTATCATGATTCCCGCAACGAGAAGCATAGACATCTGCTTTATCGCTCTTGCCGCAAGAAGTACAAAGCCCATTGCTATCAAAGCACCTACGAAAGCAGCCATGACTATCATCCACGAATTGGTGTGATGAACGTACTTTAATGCTACGATCATCGCAACTGCAACAAAGAGCTTTGATCCTGAAGATATACCTAAAACATAAGGCCCTGCGATAGGGTTGTTGAAAAAGGTTTGCATCAAAAATCCCGATACCGCAAGTCCTCCACCGAGTATCGCAGCTGTTATGATTCTAGGCAGTCTAATCTGCCATATGATATTTACATTTGTTTGATCGCCCTTTTTAGTGAATATTATCTTCATGATTTCCGTAAAGGAAATATCCACAGCGCCTGAATTGATATTCCATACAATCAAAACGAAAAAGGCAATTATGAGACAGATGAAGACCGCAAGGTATCTCCATCTGTCGCTGATTTTATGATTTTGCTGAAGTGTCATATTCTTCCTCTTTATTTAAGCTTAAACAGGTACTCCATCTTCTTCTGAGCTTCCTTATCTCCTGAGAATATTGCGTTCATCTCCTGTATGATGCTTCCCATTTTGTTGGTCTGCTGAAACATGCTTCTGCTTGTGCACCAAGCATTTCCCTCTTTGACTGCCTTAAAATCCTTGAGAACAGGGCTCTTATCGAGAAGCTCATCTAGCGTATAAATCTGTTCAACGATACTGCAGTTATATATTAGGATATCTGCATCCTTTGCTGTTTTGTAAAACTCTTCCATGCTCATGTTTATCGTGCTAAGTTTGCTGTCTTCACCTGTCCCTAAGTCAGAGAAAGCATATTCGCCCCCTGCAATCTTTATCATCTCTGGGACATATCCATTTGACTTATATGTTACGACATTTCCTCTAGTGTTCACATAGAAGAATACTACCTTCTTGCCAGTTGATTTTGTATCCTTGAGCTTTTCTATTTTTTCTGCCTGCTCATCAAAGACCTTGTTCGCAAGCTCCTCCTTGTCTAAAAGCACACCAAAGAACTTAATCCACTCCGTTCTTCCAAGCGGATGCGACTCATAGCTTGACTTTTCTATCATGGTCTTGATTCCGAGCTCAACAAGCTTTTCCTTAACCTCAGGATTATGAAGAATCATAGTGTTTTGGATAGCAAGCTCGCACTTTCCATTAATCAAAGTCTCATAGTCAGGCGCATTATACTTACCTGCATTAATCCACTTCTTCTCTTCAATTGCCTTTCTAGCGTTTTCTATGTACCAGTGGTCGGTACCTACGAACTTAATGTTATCTAGTGAATCGAGCGAATCAAATAGCGCCATAACCGCAGTAGAAACAAGATATATATTCTTAAGTGGCTGTTTTACAACTATGATGTCCTTATCTAGATTCTTTGGAGCTTCTTTGCCCTTAGGCACAACGAGAAGCTTATCCCCATCGACAATCTCAAGATAGGCATAACCACCTTCGTACTTATATATAGAAAATTGGTTAGCGTATTTAAGCTTAACCTTTTCCTTAAACTTCAGTCCTTCAAAAGTAGGAGCGCCGTTTTCATTTGATCCACTAGAACCTAGGGTCTGCAAATATCAAAACCATAAAGCCTATTGCTATCGCAATAGCTAGTCCCAACCACTCCTATTAAAAATAGCTTTATTTTTCTTAGCCATATTATTTTTTCTTTCCTATCTTAAGTATCATTAATATACCTACTCCTGCTACTCCTAGTGAAACAACGAGGCCTCCGATGTATAAAGGTAGCTTGCTATTCTTTGGCTCCGAAGCCTTTGCAGAAGTCTGTTTCTTATCATCAGCTTTCTTTGCTGCTTTCTTATCAGCCTTCTTTGACTTATCGCTTGCTTTGGAGTTCTTATCGTCCTTAGAATCTTCCTTAGCCTTATCATCCTTCTTATCGTCTTTCTTCTCGGATGCCTTTGCATCTCCACTAGCACTATTTGATGCTGCACTATTATCACCAGTGTTTCCTCCACCTACCGTTGGAATTGCAGAGTCATCAAAGTATAATGTATAGTTTAGAGTATGTGGAGTTGACATTGCTGTTGTTTCCATTGTTACATTAACATTTCCGAGGCTTGGAAGTGGTGCACTGTTAAATATCTGTGCATGTGCCCCATATTGCTGAGGATAAACCGTTCCAGCCGTTGTTGTAAAGTATGAGTACTGGGGAATCCCGTCATCTGAAACTCTTTTAAACACTATTGTTGCATAAATCTGACCCCCAGATATTGTCACAGAACACGGCGAAACTATAGCATTATGTGACATTCTTCCTTCGCTCAAACTTACTGGAACGCTGTATGTTCCATCCTGATATGTCGCCGCAAGCGACGGAATCGCGCTAGCCATTACGAAAACAGCTAATACCGCTGTAACGGCTAGTCTTCTAAATACCTTCTTAAAGTCTCTCACCTATTTTCTCCTTTTCTTAAATCGAGCATCGCATTTATTATTGCTCTAAAAATAAAATAACGGTGCTTCGACCGTTATCTGATAAGCGTTTTCTTCTCAATTGCATCCAAATATCATGTGGCGCAATATCAAAACCTTACTGTCGAAGCTTTGAATATCTAAATGCAAAACATCTGGTATCCTGACTCAGGTTCGTCCTCAAATGCGCCTTCCCATCTAATCATCCTGCCTATCAGAAAGTCTTAAATAGTGGCATCTTGCATTCTCGTCCCCCATACAGTAGCGCAGACTGCTACGGATTCTCACCGTATTCCCAGAAGTTCTGTTTTGCTGCACATATTCACAAATATATTATACTCGGAGAACAAAATTTCCGCAAGAGAAATCCTAATGCAAAAGTGGTGCTCGGAAACTCCAAGCACCACTTTTTTATCCACATGTATTTAAGTTTATATATATATTACCAAGTTCTCTTAGGAAGACTAAGAATCTCTCTTGCTTCGTCTGGTGTAGCAATCTCTCTTCCGAGTAGCTTTGCTAGTCTAACAGCCTTCTCTACCATCTCGCCGTTACTCTTTGCTAGAACACCCTTCTCTAGGTATAGATTGTCCTCAAATCCTACTCTTACGTGTCCACCCATTGAGATTGTAGCTGCTGCGATGTGCCATGCATTCTTACCAAGACCTGTAGCTGTCCATGTTGAACCTGCAGGAATTGATGTTGCCATGTATACTAGGTCTCTAACTGTTGCTTCCATCTGAACGCCTAGAACGAAGTCCCAGTGAAGTGGGTGAACTAGAAGTCCCTTACGGTCAGCAACTCTAAGAGCTAGGTCGATCATACCCTTGTCGAATACTTCAAGCTCAGGCTTGATTCCTCTCTCCTTAAGGATCTTAGCGAAGTTCTCGATTGTTGTATTTGTATTTGTGAAAACCTCATCTCCACCGAAGTTAACAGTACCACAGTCTAGTGTAGCCATCTCTGGTGTAGGAACAATCTCTGTTGACTGAAGTCTCTCAAGGTCTGTCATTCCAACTGCACCACCTGTTGAAGGCTGGATGATTACATCTGGACACTCCTTACGGATAGCGTCTACACATACCTGGAATCTCTCCTTGCTCTGTGTAGGTGTACCATCATCTTCTCTAACGTGAAGGTGAATTAAAGCAGCTCCTGCATCGTAAGCTGACTTAGCCTCTCTAACGATTTCCTCTACAGTGTAAGGAACCGCTGGATTCTGTTCTTTAGTAACCTCTGCACCGCAGATACAAGCGCTGATAATTAGTTTTTCCATTTCTCTCTCCTTAAATTTACCGAATTAAACCTGATATCATAAAAGTGATTCGATTTTGGTTCACTTGTTTTTATAGATTCATTATAACATCAAATGTCTCTATGTTCAAGAGTTACTCTATAACCTTTTGCCCTTAGTTCCTTTGCAACTTCATCTGCTGTAGCCACAGATCTATGCTGTCCGCCAGTGCAGCCAAAGGCTATATTTAGGTGGTATTTACCCTCTTTGATGTATGCTGGAATAAGCATTTCTAACATCTCTAGTTCAGCCTTGATAAAGTCCTGAGTAACCTTCTGTCTTAGAACATATGAGGATACCTTCTTATTGTTACCAGTGAGTCTCTTTAGACTCGGTAGATAATATGGGTTAGGAATAAATCTCATATCTAGCACTAGGTCAGCTTCGATAGGAATACCCCTCTTATATCCGAATGATTTTATATTTATCAAAAATGACGACTTGCCGCTTCCCTCTTCAAAGATTTTGCTAATCTCCTGCTTAAGTTCAGCAACCTTTAAGTTTGTAGTATCTATGATGTAGTCTGAAAGGTCTCTGATCTCTTTGAGCTCTTCTCTTTCTGCCGCGATGACCTCCTTTGTTGTACTTCCCGTCGCTAGAGGGTGGGCCCTTCTTGTCTCATTAAAGCGCTTTATCAAAGTTCTCTCTGAAGCCTCGATAAACAGGATTCTGCAGTCGATATTCTCATCGGACTTTAGGAGATTTATATACTCCTTCATGTCAGAAAAATAAGCACCGCCACGCGCATCGAAAACAAAACGCCGCCTTTTCAATCTGTTTCTTAGACGACTTCGTAAGCTCGATAAAGTTAGCAATCAAAGCAGGAGGCATATTGTCAACGCAATAGAATCCCCTGTCTTCAAACCAGTCCATAGCATTGGTCTTTCCTGCTCCAGAAAGGCCAGTTACAACTACAACCTTCATTTTTTCCATTTAAACAACCTCTTAAATATGCTCTATATTTACAATTCTATCAAAATCAAGTCCAGCGATATAGGCTCTGCCAAGCCCGCCCTCATATAGCCCCACATTCTCAGGTCTATGAGCGTCGCTGCTGATAACGAAGCTTACGTCGTACTTTGATGCTGTCTTAATTCCCTCGTAGTCTAGGAAGGGGTGCTTCATATTTATCTCAAGCCATGTTCCCTTATCCTCACATGCCCTTGCGATCTCAGCGATGTCAAACCTTCCCTTGTCTCCAGGATGTGTGAATATCTTCAGGTCGTTTTCATATATGCACTTAACACACATATCCGTGTTCTTTACAAGCATCTTCTTGCCCCAGCTTTCTGGATAAGCCTTCCTAAAATCCAGCCAGTTGTTTATGCAGTATCCGTGCAAAACCCCATAGTGGTATCCTGCATGAAGAAAGTCTAGGTACTTTAGATCCTCAGCATTTACGTCTACATGGTTTCCACAGTTTAAAACATTTGCCTCCACACTAAGGTAAAGGTCAATCTCAGGATATACTTCCTTGAGTCTATCTATCTCAGCCCTCATCACAGGGAGCGCAGACCTCTTCACTCCGTAGGTCAGATGTCCTGGCCCGTGGTCGGAAATCGCAAGCGCCTTTAGCCCCTTTGATATTGCAACCTTGACATTGTCCTCAATTGAGCCCTTTCCGTGTGAGAATGTCGTGTGCGTATGATAATCAAAGGTCATGCGATACTGCGATACCTTATTTTCTAAATCACTTAAGCTATAAGCCAATTATCCTCACCTCCGGTTCGAGCTTGACACCGAACTTATCAAAGACAGTATTTTGAACTAGGTGCATTAGATCTACTATATCATCTGCCCTCGCTCCACCTGTGTTAATCATAAATCCGCAGTGCTTGCTTGAAATCTGAGCGCCACCTACACTTACACCCTTAAGACCAGCATCCTCTATCAGCTTTGCCGCAAAGTAGCCATCAGGCCTTTTGAAGAAGCTTCCAGCACTTGGAAATTCTAGCGGTTGTTTGGAGGTTCTCTTCTTTGTTAGCTCAGCTAGCTTTTCCTCAATCTCAGCCTTATCTCCTCTTTGAAGTTTCAGAGTTGCCGAAACGACAAGTTCCTTTGTTTCCTGAAGCCTGCTGTGTCTATATGTTAGCTCTAATTCCTCTGCAGGTACAGTCTTTAGCTCCCATTTGCCCTCAGAGTTAGGGGAAAGAAGTTCTACAGATTCAAGCACATCTACGATTTCTCCGCCATAGGCTCCAGCATTCATGAAAACTGCACCGCCTATACTTCCTGGGATTCCTGATGCAAATTCAAAGCCCGCAAGACTCTCTGCGAGCGCCTTCCTAGCAATCTTTGATAAAAGACTTGCCGCCATGCATTTTAGACGAATTCCATCCTCCTCTTCGATGAGCTCTACATCATCAAAGCCCTTTCCAAGAGTAACCACAGTGCCATCGTACTCACCATCTAAAAACAGAGTGTTGCTTCCGTTTCCAAGAAAGAGATAGTTTTCCTTTGATTCTGTAATCTCATTCATAATATCTTTGAGTTCAGAAACCGTCTCACAGATTACAAGTCTCTTTGCACTGCCACCACATCTGAAGCTGGTATACTTTGACATAGGCGCGTTGTTCAATATTTCCATTAACGGAGTTCCTCCTTGTCGATTTTATATTTATTGAGATCCTCATAGCTATCAGTTCTAAATTCAAGTCCCTTTGCTTCAAGTCTCTTGTTTATGCTGCGTGAGAAATAGTAATAGATAATTGCAAACACTGGAACTCCAAGAACCATACCAATGAATCCAAAGAGTCCGCCACCGATTACGATGGAGAAAAGCACCCAAAAAGCTTGCGATGCCTGTAGTGTTTCCTAGTATTGCAGGTCCTATGATATTTCCGTCAACCTGCTGAAGAACGAAGATTAAAACCAGGAAGTACAGCGCATGGATAGGGCTCACGAGCAGAATTATTATTGCCGCCGGAATCGCTCCGATAAAAGGTCCAAAGAAAGGAATTACATTAGTTATTCCTATAATGGCACTTATTAAAATCGGATATGGGAAGCCAAAGATTTTCATAAGTATAAAGCAAATGATTCCGATGATTATAGAATCGATTATCTTACCGTTGATAAATCCACCAAAGGTCCTGTTTGTAAACTTCGCAAAATCAAATACAGCCTCTGCCTTTTCCTTAGGAAGCGTTGCTAGAATTACCTTTTTGAACTGTCCTTGGAAGCGTTCCTTGCTATTTAACATATACACACATGCCATGACTCCAATCATAACATTCATCATTGTTTTCAGAGTTAAAAGCACCTGTGTAGAAACCTGACCAACAAGCGTTCCCATGCCAGGAAGTAGCTTGGTCTGAGCAAGCTCTATCAAATTAGTTTGAGCCTGAGCATAGATTTCGCTCATCTTCATAGCTAGCCTTTTGTTATCCATCTTGCTTGTGATGTCATTAAACAAAGCGCTTAGCTGTGTCAATCTCTGAGGAAGGCTCTTCAAAATACCCGTAAGACTCTCTATAACTTGCGGAACTATCAAAGCAATCAGCCCTGCAACAGCGCCAATTAGGCAAACCACAGCAACAACTGAAGCTACTAACTTGCAGAAAGAAAAGAGCCTCTGCTTATTCTTAAAATATTTTCCAAGTAGCTTATATAGCCCCCTAACCGTCGCATTATATATCGGACTAAGTAGATATGCCATTACAAAACCATAGATAAATGGTGAGATTATGGTCTTTATCGTGCCAACACCCTCGCTAAAGGACTCGTAGTTTCCCACGATTTGATTGAAAATAATCAAAAGCGCCCCGACGATAAAAATCATAAGCATCAGCCTTGCGTGTTTGTTTTCGAGTAGTCTTTTCACCCTAAACTCCTTCTTCTTAATCAGTTAATCACTTATATCCATCAAATCAAATAGCCACAAAATCAAGTCAAAGCATCGAGTTCTTAAAATCCGTCGCTATAGTTCAGCATATCCCTAAGCTTTCCGCTTTTTTTCGCCTCGGTCCTCGCCCCGCAAACAGTTCCGTAAAGAACAATATTCGCATAGAGCTTATCACCCTCTGTCGTAATCACGGCGCAAGAATTCTCACTCCCGCCCCTAGGCTCACTCAAACTGCCAGGATTTACAATCAAAACACCATCGTGCTCCATGCACAGCGGCTTATGCGTATGCCCAAAACAAACCGCACTGCAATCATAGTCCTTTCGCCGCTTCGACTATGTCGCTAAGCCCATAGTTCACTCCATAGTCATGGCCGTGGGTCACAAAAATATCCCCGGCCTCAGTCTCAACAATCGTAAAATCCACGCCCATGTGCATGTCGCAATTGCCGCTTACTGCTACGACCTCAATATCAGAGAATCTGTCTGCTAGTTTTTCCGCATCCCTCTTATTGTCTCCGCAGTGAATTATCAGGTCTACCCCCTTGATACTATTCACAAGATTGATAGCCCTTTTGATATCGCCATGCGTATCGCTAATAACAAGTATTTTCATAAATCTATTTGCCCTGCTCGTAGTAGCTTCTCATCTCAGCTTCTGGAACCATGCTTCCGCCCGTAGCCCAAAGAATGTGAGTTGCATTCTTCATCTTTGATTTCAGATTCTTATCGCTAAGCCTTTCTAGATTTTCAGTCACGTGCATAGGCCCTGTGAATGAAGCGCATGCAGAAGGCTCGATAAATATTCCCTCAGAGTCAGCAAGCTTTGTTAGGAATGGATAAAGCTTGTCATCTTCTATTGTAAAACATGCCTCTAGTAAGGTTGACATTATATCTCCAACCAGTCTAGATGCCCTGCCTACAGCAAGTCCATCAGCAGCGGTTTTTCCGTCCAGACCTATGTCTGAGCAAGCAATGCCATCATTAAGACCTGTAGCAAGGCCTAGTGTCATACAAGGTGCGTGAGTAGGCTCTGCAAAGAGAACATGCATGTTCTTTCCATAGATTTCCTTAAGTCCAAATGTAACTCCGCCAGGCGCTCCACCGACTCCGCAAGGTATGTAAACAAAGACTGGATGCTCATCGTCACAAACTATTCCTGCATCCTCAAACTGTTTTACGATTCTCTTTGCTGCAACGGAATATCCCATGAATAGATCAAGTGAGCCCTCATCGTCAACGAAGTGGCACTTGTCGTCACCAGCTGCAATCTTACGTCCCTCTGCAACAGCCTTCTGGTAGTCATCCTCATATTCAACAACCGTAACTCCCTTAGATCTTAAAAGAGCCTTCTTCCACTCTCTCGCATCAGCTGACATGTGAACAGTCACCTTAAAACCGAGCTTTGCACTGATTATACCTATCGAAAGTCCTAGGTTACCAGTTGAACCTACTGCAACGCTGTAATTAGAAAATAGCTTCATGCACTCATCGCTCATGAGCTTTTGAGTAATCATCATCTTCCTTTAGGAGTCCGTGCTCCATAGCAACCTTCTCGGCGAACTTTAGAACCTCGTAAATTCCTCCTCTGGCTTTGATAGAGCCAGAAACAGGTAGGTGCGAGTCCATCTTGAGAAATAGTCTTCCCTCAAAATCACATCCGGTCATCTTCTCGAGTTCCTTCTTCATCTCAGGTATCTCTCTGAGTGGTGACTCGATTATTCCCTTTGATCTTTTCGGTCTCTGGAAAAAGCGGCCTGTATGTACGCAGCAAAGCGAGCTAATCTCGCCTCTGCATCTTCGATATCGCTCATTCCAAAGCTCGAGCTTTCTATCCTCGTCAGCTCTCTCATTTAACCAGAAAACCTCCTTAGCATCTGCCATATCTGCAACTACCGGATACAATATCTTTAGCTTTGTAATATCCATATTTCCACCTCGAAAAATTTTATAAAAAAGTTCCATTAATTATCGTGCATTACTACGCTTTTGATTATACCATTTATTATATTCTTTTTGATACACAGTTTCTGTTTAATTAACATATAATATGTGATATACTTTAGTAATGTTATAGCCAGTAGAAAATATGGAGGATTTAGATGACTTTCAAATCTGATATTGAGATTGCTCAGGCATGTGAAATGCAGAAAATAACCGAGATAGCAAAGCTTGCTGGAATCGACGAGAAATATTTAGAGCTATATGGTAATTACAAAGCAAAGATAAACTATAAATTGCTCAAGGACGCTGACAAGAAAGCAGGGTAAGCTAGTCCTTGTTACAGCTATAAATCCTACACCAGCAGGGTGAAGGAAAAACTACAACTACGGTTGGTCTTGCAGATGCGCTTCGCAAGCTAGGCAAGAACTCCATGATGGCTATCAGAGAGCCTTCCCTAGGACCTGTTTTCGGTGTCAAAGGCGGTGCCGCAGGTGGTGGATATGCTCAGATAGTACCTATGGAGGACATCAACCTACATTTTACTGGGGATTTTCACGCTATTGGAGCAGCTAACAATCTGCTTGCAGCTATGCTTGATAACCACATCCAGCAAGGCAACGAGCTAAACATAGACCCTCGCCGTATCACATGGCGCAGAGCTGTAGACATGAATGATCGTCAGCTCAGAAACATCGTAATTGGACTAGGCGGTAAGGCTAACGGAACACCTAGAGAGGACGGCTTTGATATAACAGTTGCAAGTGAGATAATGGCAGTTCTTTGCCTATCAAGCGATATCGAAGACCTAAAGAATAGACTCGCAAGAATAATCGTTGGATATTCATATGACAACAAGCCAGTAACTGCAGGTGACCTCAATGCTCAGGGCGCAATGTCTGCACTCCTAAAGGATGCACTCAAGCCTAACCTTGTTCAGTCACTCGAGGGCACACCAGCCTTTGTTCACTGCGGACCATTTGCTAACATTGCTCACGGCTGCAACTCTATCACAGCTACTCGCATGGCACTTGCTCTCAGCGATTATACCGTTACAGAGGCAGGCTTTGGTGCAGACCTAGGTGCAGAGAAGTTCCTAGATATCAAATGCCGTATAGCCGGCCTAAAGCCAGATGCGGTTGTAATCGTAGCTACCGTTAGAGCGCTTAAGTTCAACGGCGGAGTTCCAAAAGATCAGCTTAACAACGAGAACCTAGAAGCTCTAAAGAAAGGACTTCCTAACCTTCTACAGCACGTATCAAACATCACTGGCGTTTACAAGCTTCCTGCAGTAGTTGCAATAAATGCTTTTCCTACAGACACAGAAGCTGAGCTAAACCTCATCAGAACAAAGTGTGAAGAACTAGGTGTAAATGTTGCACTTAGCGAGGTTTGGGCAAAGGGCGGTGCTGGCGGAAGAGAGCTAGCCGAAGAGGTAATCAAGCTCTGCGAAAAACCAAACGAATTCCAGTTTGCTTACGATGACACACTTTCAATCAAAGAAAAGATCGAAGCAATAGCTAAGAAGATATATCACGCTGATTCCGTAAACTTTGTCGAGAAGGCACCTAAGCAGCTAGAGGAGCTCGAGGCTCTTGGCTTCGGAAATCTTCCTGTCTGCATGGCGAAGACACAGTATTCCTTCTCTGATAATCCAGCTTTGCTCGGAGCACCTAAGAACTTCAGTATCTCTGTTAGAAATCTCAAGGTTTCTGCTGGCGCAGGATTTATCGTTGCCCTTACAGGAGATATCATGACCATGCCTGGACTTCCAAAGAGACCAGCAGCTGAGAGAATCGATATCGATAACGATGGAAAGATCACTGGACTTTTCTAGTTTTCAGCGTTGATTTTCACAGTTTGCAGTTTCAGTTTATGCGATCTGAAGAAGCTCTGCCTTCTCAGATTTAGGGGTATAATAATGACAAAATCACATAATATAGAAGAATTTCTAGAAGTTTTATCTTCATCAAGTCCGACTCCAGGTGGTGGGGGCGCCAGCGCTCTAGTAGGTGCAATCGGTGTTTCACTTGGTCACATGGTTGGAGCCTTAACCAGTGGCAAGAAAAAATACGAGGATGTTCAGGGCGAAATAGACCTCCTGCTTAAACATGCGAAGGATTTAACCATAAGTCTTACGGATTGCATCCAAAAAGACGCTGATGCCTTTGCTCCACTAGCAAGATGCTATTCCTTGCCAAAGGACACACCAGGAAGAGACCAGATTATGGAAGGTTGCCTTCAGCAGGCTGCATCAGTTCCATTAAATATTATGCGACTAGCCGCTCAGGCTATAGAGATTCAGAGAGAGTTTGCGATCGTCGGAAGCCCACTTGTCATCTCAGATGCTGCAACAGGCGTCGCACTTTGCCGTGCCTCACTTATGGGTGCACTGGTTAACGTGAAAGGCAAACACCAAGCTCATGAAGGATAGATGCTATGCTGATATGATAAATGCAGAGGCAGAGGCCCTTGCTGAACAGTACTGCAAACTTTCAGAAGAAATTTTCTACAACATATTGGAGAGATTTTAAATGACAGATATATTAAAGGGCGCCCCTCTCGTTGATAAGCTCTGTGCTGAGCTAATCGCTAAGGTCAAGGAGCTATCAAAGCAAAACATCAAGCCTTGCCTTGCCATAGTTAGAGTTGGTGCAAAGCCTAATGACATAAGCTATGAAAACACAATTCTAAAGCGTTGTGAAAAGATTGGTGTAGTAGCAAAGCAGGTAGTGCTTGCAGAGGACATCCCTGCAGAGGATTTTTACGCTGAACTAGAGAAGCTAAATGAGGACCGCAATATCCATGGAATACTGATGTTTAGACCTCTTCCATCACATATAGATGGGGAGAAGGCTCGCAATTTGATTGCGGCATCAAAGGATGTAGACGGATCAACCGATGCTTCTCTTGCAGGCATCTTCACTGATAGCGAAGTAGGTTTCCCACCTTGCACCGCTTCTGCAGCAATGGAAATCCTAGATTTCTATGGAGTTGAGCTAAGTGGCAAGAATGCAGTTGTACTAGGCCGCTCTCTAGTTATCGGAAAGCCTGTTGCAATGATGCTTCTCAGAAAGAATGCTAGCGTAACAATCTGCCACAGCAGAACCAAGAATATAGAGGAACTTTCGCGCTCAGCGGATATCCTTATCGCATGCACAGGCCAGCCAGAGAGCGTAGGTCCTGAGTATGTTAATCCAAATCAGTGTATAATAGACGTAGGCGTCAGCTATAGTGAAGCTAAGCAAAAGCTTTGCGGAGATGTAGATTTTGATGCAGTCTCAGATAAGGTCGCTTCCATAACCCCGGTGCCTGGTGGTGTTGGTGGCGTCACATCAACCATACTAGTTAAGCATCTTGTTGAAGCCGCAGCTAAACAAGCATGCACTAGATAGAACAATAATTTGTACTAGTTTAATAAGTTTAATGTCAGAGTAGGATTTGGCGCGTTAAGTGTCGCAGGATGGGAGTTGTCTGCGAACGAAAGGAATTTATTCCTGCGGTGCCAATTCCGCATCCGCTGCCACGTTAGATTCTTCTTTTGTGGCATAGCCATGAAAGGAGTTTTTTTAATGAAAACAAACACAAAACAGATGACGCTGAATTCAGTTCTAGCCGCTATTTGCGCAACTCTAGCCTTCCTTGCAATCTCAACACAGGGAATGAAGATCACCTTTGAGAGTTTCCCAGTTCTCATCGGCGCATTGTTATTCGGCCCACTAAGCGGAGTTGCCATCGGTACACTCGGTACCGTAATCTACCAGCTGCTCAAATTCGGCATCACATTCACAACACCACTTTGGATTCTCCCCTACACTCTCTACGGGCTGTATGTGGGATTATATGCAAAGCGTCACGGCTTCAAGCTAAGCACTAAGCAGACCTTCTTCATCGTAATGTCAGGAGAGCTTCTGATTACAGTAATCAACACTATTTCACTCTACATAGATAGCCACATCTACGGCTACTACACTCCTGCTTTGATTTTAGGACTTCTGCTTCCTAGACTTGGACTCTGCGTTGCAAAGGGAATCGCATTCTCAGTAATCGCACATCAGATAGTGAAGCCACTTCAGAAAATATCAAAGTAAGATTAGAGTAAAATGGAAAACACAAACAAAAGAATGAAGGCTGAGCAAATCCTCACCTACGATGATGCGTTAAAGCTACATCGAAAACTACACATGGAGCAAGACTCGCCTAGGTCTTTCGAGAACCTACGAGCTACTTGATGCGCTCGGAAACCCACAGGATTCACTTAAATTTGTCCACGTAGCCGGAAGCAACGGTAAGGGAAGCACCTGCGCAATGCTCTCATCGATACTGTCAAAGGCTGTATTTAAGACAGGTTTCTATCTGTCTCCTCACCTTTTCAGTTTCTGCGAGCGTTTTCAGATAAATGGAAGACAAATCGCTGAAGAGGATTTCATAGATATAACAAGGAAGGTTGCAGCTGCTGCGGACAGCCTAGACGACCATCCTAGTCAGTTTGAAATTTCGACCGCCATAGCCTTTCTCTACTTCAAGACTCAGGGCTGTGACATCGTCGTTCTCGAAGTCGGCATGGGAGGAAGCCTAGACAGTACCAATGTTATAAAGGCTCCAGAAGTTGCCGTAATCTGTAACATCGGCCTAGATCACACAGATTTCCTCGGAAACACTCTTGCCGAAATAGCAGAAAACAAAGCAGGCATTATTAAGCCCGGCTGCGAGGTCGTTTGCTACGAAATGGATAGCGAGGCGCTATCAGTCATAGAAAACAGATGCAAGGAGCTAAACACTCCTCTTCATATATCAAAGTTTGATAGGCTAAAGTATCTAAACCAAAGCTTGAAATCTCAATCCTTTAGCTACGATGGCATAGAATACTCAATATCCCTTCTCGGCGAGCACCAGTGCAAAAACGCCTCTGTCGCAATAGAGGTAATTAAAGCGCTCCGCTCAAGAGGATGGACAGTCTCTGACGAGTCCCTAAAGCAAGGCCTCCGCGACGCTAAATGGCCAGCAAGATTTGAGATACTGTCACTTTGACCCTATATTCATTTTTAGACGGAGGACATAATCCGCAGTGCGCTAGCTCCATTGCCAAAGGCAATCTCAGATTATCTTCCTGAGCAAAAGCTTAAACTTGTGATTGGAATGCTTGCAGACAAGAATGTCAGCGAAGTCATAGATATAATTTCACCTAAGGTAAGTGAGTTCTACTGCCTTGCGCCAGATAGCGATAGGGCAATGGCAGCTGGCGAACTTGCAGGTTTGATTAGGTCAAAAGGATTAAACGCTAAGGCATACGCTTCAAGCGAAGATTGCCTATCTGAAGTTTTAGATACTGCAGGTGAACAGCCTGTAATGGCCTTCGGCTCACTATACCTTGCAGGAGAACTTAGAAAAAGCGCTGCAAAAGTATTTCAGAAAAAGCAAAGAAAAGAAGCTCTAGCTGCAAGAAACTCACTCAGTAGTGACTATATAGAGAAGGCATCTCATGCAATCTGCAAAAAGCTTATCTCTAGTGATGACTTTCAAATCGCTAAGAAGATATTCGTTTACAAGGCTGTAGCTTGTGAGGTAAGGCTTGATGATTTAATAGAAAAAGCATTGTCTCTTGGTAAGGAAGTCTATTATCCACTCTGCAAGAGCAAGGGCGAAATGCTTGCCCTAAAACCAGGTCCAGATACATTTTGGAAAGAGGGTTCTTTCGGAATATCAGAGCCTAGTGAAGCTGGCTCTATCGAGGCTAAACCGAGCAAGCTAGACCTCATAATATGTCCGCTGGCCGGCTTTGATGAAGCTGGTAACCGCATAGGAATGGGCGGTGGATACTACGATAGATTTCTTACAAAAGCTGGATCAGCAAAGGCCATCGGAGTCGCCTTTGATTGCCAGAGGCTAGAGAGAATACTTGCTCAGCCACATGACATTGCGCTTCCAAAGATAATCACAGAAAAATAAACTTAGCCCTGCATCAAATGCAGGGCTTCCTATCAAAAAGAGTGCATGAAAATCTCATACACTCTTATATTTTATTTTAGCTTAGGTCCTGCTGCTATAACCTCCGCATCCATCTTTGTGTACTTCTTGAAGTTTTCAACAAAGCTTGAAGCCAGCATCTGACATCTCTTCTCATAAGCCTTCTTATCTTCCCATGTGTTTGCTGGGAATAGTAACTCTGAAGGAACGCCCTCAATAGCCTTAGGAACTGCCACGCCAAAGGTCTCGTCATTAACAAACTCAGACTTCTCTATTTCTCCTGTAAGAGCAGCTGTTACCATTGCTCTTGTGTATGATAGCTTCATTCTCTTGCCAGTACCATTCCATCCTGTGTTGATTAGGTAAACATTAGCACCTGACTTTTCTACCTTTTCAGCTAGCATCCTAGCATAAACAGAAGGATCTAGCGGTAGGAACGGCTCTCCAAAACATGTTGAAAATGTTGGAACTGGCTCTGTTATGCCGATTTCCGTACCCGCCACCTTTGATGTGAAGCCGGAAACGAAATAGTACATAGCCTGGTTTTTGTCGAGCTTAGAAATCGGAGGAAGTACTCCGTAAGCATCTGCTGTAAGGAAGATTACAGTCTTAGGCACGCTCTTAGATATTCCCGAAAGCTCTGCATTTTGGATATGCTCAATAGGATATCCAACTCTTGTGTTTACTGCTAGGGAATCATCAAAGAAGTCAAACTCTCTTGTCTCCTCATCCATAACTACATTTTCAACCAAAGCACCAGCCTTAATAGCATTGTAGATTTCTGGCTCAGTCTCTACAGAAAGATTGATGCACTTCGCATAACATCCACCCTCAAAGTTGAATATTGAATCATCAGACCAGCCATGCTCATCATCACCTATAAGCTTGCGCTTAGGATCTGCTGAAAGCGTGGTCTTTCCTGTTCCTGAAAGACCAAAGAACACTGCGCTGTCATTATCTTTTCCGACATTTGCCGAGCAGTGCATTGGAAAAACATCCTTCTTAGGAAGCACATAGTTCATAATTGAGAAAACAGACTTCTTGATTTCTCCTGAGTAGTATGTTCCGCAGATTAAAACCTCATGTGATTCATAGTTTATTATGATAGCTGCCTCTGAATGTGTTCCGTCAACTTCAGGGATACACTTGAATCCAGGCGCTGCATAGATTGTATAGTCCTGCTTAAAGTTCTCAAGTTGCTCGGCCGTAGGTCTCATTAAAAGCTGATGAATGAATAGGTTCTGTGAAGCAAGTTCATTTATTATTCTGAATGACTGTCTATATCTTTCGTCTCCACCTGCAAATCCATCAAAGATGAATACTTCTTTATTATGCAAGTATGCTACTATCTTAGCTTTTAGCGCATTGAACTTCGATTCATCGATTGGGCGATTAACCTTTCCCCAAGCAATTTCATCGTGGACTGCTGGCGTATCAACGATGAATTTGTCATTTGCACTTCTTCCTGTATATTTACCAGTCTTTACAACTAGCGCTCCCGTATTTGAGATCTTACCTCGCCTCTTCTCAATGCATGCTCAGTGAGCTCGGCGGGTGATAGATTGCGATAAATTACCTTTGTATTAATAATGCCGGATGTTTCCAGTCCGTAGGTTTCCATTTGTTTCCTCCTATATCTGAGTTAAGTATCTTAGTTAAAAACTTAGTGAATAACTTCCTGCTCCCTCAAAGACCACGCTAGTCTCATAGAAGCATTTTAGCGCTTTGATCAAATAATCTGTGTCCTCACTGCCTGCCGTTTCGTATGGCGAATGCATCGCAAGCTGTGCCAGTCCTATGTCGACTGTATTTAATGATACCTGAGCGCTAGATATATTTCCGAGTGTCGAACCGCCCGCCATATCTGAGCGATTTGCAAACTCTTGGTAGGGAACCTCTGCCCTTTTACAAATCTGTTTGAACATAGCAGCTGAAACTGCGTCCGTCGTATATTTCTGGTTAGCACTGTGCTTTATCACTATGCCCCTATTCATCTCTGGTCTGTTTATTGGGTCAGCCTTTGATGAGGCATTTGGATGGACCGCATGCGCGTTATCTGCTGAGACCATCATGCTCGAAGCCACAAGCTTTGCAATCTCCGAAACACTCTTTCCGAAGGCTTCACCTATCCTGCTTATAGTATCGCTTAGGAAGGTAGATCCTGCACCCTGCTTGGTTTCACTTCCGACCTCTTCATTATCAAAGGCCGCCAGCATCGGGATAGAATCCTTGCTCTCCGCTGCTAAGAGCGCCTGCAGAGCAGAGTAAACGCACTGCAGATCATCGATGTGCGGAGCTGAGAAGAATTCGTTCTTCGCTCCCCAGAAAGTCGGCTTCGTCCTGCTATACAGAAACAGATCACTTCCGACAATATTATCCTTACATACACCGGCAGAATCCGCTACTAGCTCCATGAACTCACCCTTTGATCCCGTCTGAGAAAAAAGCGGTAACATATCATTTTGCACGTTGAACGCGATTCCGTCGTTTGCTTTACGGTTCATGTGGATTGCAAGATTTGGAATCATAAGGAGATCACGGTCGATGTTGACAAGCTTAGTGCTTAGTCTAACCTGGCCTCCTACCTCGTCACATTCCTCACTCACAACAACTCTTCCAGCAACCGAAAGCGGTCTGTCAAACCATGGAGCCATTAGCATACCACCATAGCCTTCCACATTAAGCTTGACATATAGCTCACCCTCTTCAAGCTCAGGTCTATCACCCTTAATCTTGAAACACGGTGAATCAGTGTGCGCTGAAGCAATCTGGAATCCCTTAAAATTATTTTTGGGCAGCCTAAAAGCCAGAACCGATGACTCGTTTCTGACTACAAAGTACTTGCCGTTATCTTTTTAGATTCCACGAACTGCCCTCGCTGAGTTCCTCAAAGCCCTGCTCTTTCAATATCGCGCGTACATTTGCAACGACATGAAAGGGCGTAGGAGACTTTTCTAGGAAGCCCATAAGCGCCTTCGTTGAATTTTCGTACATTTCATCCTCCAAAATCTCTATCAATTGTACTAATACTATTATACGACATTACGAAGAGATTTTTGTTAAATAAATATTAATTATTTTTGATCTATATATTTTGTTTTTGTAATTAAAATCATCAAAACCATAAATTACTTGACTACTACATCAAAACTTGCCGAGCTTAACCAAGCTATGCTTGGACTTAGGTTTCGACTTCCTAAATTCGGCACAGCTCAAGCGCACTAGTACTGGAGCATCCTGCACTAGCCCCATCCGTCGGATATTCGCAGCAAAACTTAGCTGCGCTCTTCGACTAGCGCCATTCCTACCGTTCCTACACTCGCCGTTATATTGCTCAAGAAGAGCGCAATATCGTCGTCGCTAACCGGGTAGTTCAGTTCTTTCCATAGAAAGATTGTTGCAAGCATTCCCTCCATAACAAAGGTCAGATACAAATCCATCCAAGGCATGCTCTTTTCGCTAGCCCCTGCATAGGCAATCAGGGTCGCCTTCTCCTGCTTTACAATCTTCTTGGTGAGTCTCGAATGCCCGTCAAAATACATCACAAGCCTAAACAGCTCTGGATTATACCTAAGCTGGTTAATCAGGTTCTCAAAGATAGGAAGTATAATCTTTGATAGTTCCTCCTGCTCAGCTGACATCTGATTCTTGCCCTCGTACTTTGCCATGTTCACATGAGACTTCGCTATACAATCGACCAATAGTCCGTTTAAGTCCTCTACTAAGTTATTTTCGATTTCGTCCATAACCTGATAGATATCGGAATAGTGATTATAGAAGGTTTTTCTATTCACATCCGCTTCCTTCGTTAACTCGATAATAGTAATATCGGAAATGTTTTTCTTGTCCATAAGTGTCATAAGCGCATCCTGAATCGCTTTCTTGGTCTTCTTAACACGTCTATCGCTATGCCTTTTGTTGTCATTCATACTCGTCACCTCTAATTCTGCATACTTTACACGTCTACGCCTATATTGGTCATTCAATTGTATATACTCATCATACTACTTATTTGTATAATAATCAACATCGTACAAATTTTCTTACACTTACTCCACATTATAATCAAAAAAAGATGCTTATCTTTGACGTGAAAATGCACATTTTAAAAAAATTAGATTGATATTTCTGTGAATAAGGATTAAGATGAAGTTAAGATAGGTAAAAGCTATATTTACCGCCTTTATGCATATAGATTGAGATATTTCTTTGTGAATGAGAGGTACTATTATGAAATATAATTTAGTAACAAAAAAAGAATATCGCTATTGCAGTTTTTTTATAATTCTAGTAATAATTGCTACTGTTTGTTTTTGATTATTTTCGCACCCTAAACGCAAATAATCAGCAGCTGACCAAAAATGCTACAAAGCAGTCGAGCAAAAAATCCCGTAAGTTCTGAGATCAAGGATAAGGATGGCAATAACATCACAGAAGATTTCCTAAAGAAATATAAAGAAGACTTCGAAAAAGGAGACTACAGCAAGGCCATCAAAGAAATCCGCGAGAAACACTATTCTGTTGCTGCCAGCTATAGGATTATATCTTAAAATTTGCCTAAAATTTAACTATATACAAATTTCCTATTTTACATCTTGCCCATTTTGATATATTATTTTTAGTAGCTAGTAAAAAAATTTAACAAAGCGTTTTATATCTAAAGGAGAATAATATGGAAAAAGTAGTGGGAACGGTTGTAAGAGGATTGCGTGCGCCAATTTTTAAAGCTGGCGACGATCTTGTCCAGATGATCCCCGATTTATTAGATAGATTTTTTGAACAAGAGAACATAGAGATTGGTCATAAGGATGTAGTTGCAATAACTGAGAGTGTTGTCGCTCGTACACAGGGTAACTACGTTACAATAGACCAGGTCGCTAAGGATCTTAACCCTGACTTTGCTGGTAAAGAGCTTGGAGTAATCCTTCCTATCCTAAGCAGAAACCGCTTTGCTATAGTTCTAAGAGCCATTGCAAGCGCAGATGTAGAAAAGGTAATTCTTCAGCTTTCACTTCCATCAGACGAGGTTGGAAACCACTTAATTACACTAGACCAGCTCGACAACGCAGGTATCAACCCTTGGAGAGAGACTATCTCAGAGGCTAAGTACCGCGAGCTATTCGGATACCAGAAGCACGAGTTCACAGGAATCGACTATGTTGCATATTACAAGGAGCTCGTAGAGGACTGCGGCAAGAAGTGCGAAATCATATTCTCGAACAATCCACTAGCAATCCTAGCTCACACCAAATACGTTATCAACTGCGACATCCACACAAGAAAGCGCACCAAGAACCTTCTTCTAAAGAATGGTGCTGAATGTGTACGCAGTCTCGACGATATCATGAATGCGCCAATAGATGGCTCAGGCTATAACGAAAAGTACGGCCTCCTCGGTTCAAACAAGTCAACTGAAGACCAGATCAAGCTCTTCCCTCGCGAATGTTTACCTCTAGTTGAGGCAATCCAGGCTGAGGTCAAGAAGCGCACAGGCAAAACCATCGAGGTCATGGTTTACGGAGACGGAGCTTTCAAGGATCCTGTCGGAAAGATTTGGGAACTTGCTGATCCAGTCGTATCACCTGGCTACACAAGCGGACTTGAGGGAACGCCAAACGAGCTAAAGCTCAAATACCTCGCAGACAATGATTTCAAGGATTTGCGTGGCGAGGCGCTCAAGGAAGCTATCAAAGAAGCTATTAAGTCCAAGTCAGACAACCTAGTAGGCCAGATGGCAACTCAGGGTACAACCCCAAGACAGCTAACAGACCTTCTCGGAAGTCTTTGCGACCTGACATCAGGCTCAGGCGACAAGGGAACTCCAGTAGTCTACATTCAGGGCTACTTCGACAACTATACAAATTAACATTTAGACTGGTACGTCATATCTAAGATATTTTGGCTCGTGACGCACCAGCTCTCCTTAAAAGATATTTAGGGCGACCCGGCAAGCTTAACATCTATATCGCTAGCAGGCTACTGGGTCGCTTTTTTAGTCATAGTATTTCCCATGAGCGCGCCTATCAACCCTGGGTACCCTGATTAAGAGTCAGGTGCACCGCTACTTGCCAAGCTTCTAAAGATTCTACTTTACAAAGCCCCCAATTTTTAATATAATACTTTAGGTAAGCATTATTACTTACATGCGCCATTAGCTCAATTGGATAGAGTGCCTGACTACGAATCAGTAGGTTGGGGGTTCGAGCCCCTCATGGCGCACCATATGACAAAAGCCTTGAAAATGCTGTATTTTAGCACTTCCCAAGGCTTTTTTTATTTTTATTTTTTTGCTTTATTTTTATTTGAATTATAGTCCTAAACGCCCCCAAATACCCCCTTATGTGCGTTACCCCATGTGTCACCTTATGCGTCGCCATGTCTAAAGAATAAAAAGAGCTTTCGCTCTCTTTTCATTCTTTATGAACATTATGACTTGGATCTATTTTATATATGACAAAGTACCCATCATTATTAAAAATATCCATGTACCCTGAACGGGTTTCTATCTTTTCCGTAATGAACAACTTCTCTTTCTATCCCACCAATTTTCTGCATACATTTTTTTGTTACCTTTTTGTTCTTAAAAAAATAGATTATCAGTCTCAGAAATGGTTAATTGTTTATATACCGTTTGATCTAGAAACCTTTGAAATGTCTTTATGTGGTTTTTCTTTAAGTTTAGAAAAAAACAATATTTTTTTATCTATATTGTCCTCTAATGCAACTTTAAAAACAACCTCTGCTTTTATGAGTCTCTTTGCTTGTAGTTTATCAGGAGCCGTCTTGTCCGTAAGTTTACGACCCATTATTCACCCTGACCCCCTGAGTAAATTCCCAAGTAAAAATCTCTCATAGTCTTTTTGCTTATTTCTTTTGCACAAGGTTCATATTCACCACAACCTTGCCTTGCTTCCCTCCATGGTTTTTCTAGATGTGTTAGTGCTTCTAGTTCGTTTGCACTCTTGTCTCCATATGTTAGCCATACAGATTCAAGTAACTCTTCCTCAACATCACTCAATTCAACTGTCTCGCTTGCTTTTGGGATGTTCGTCCATCCATATTTCTTATATCTGTTGTATAAGGTTTTATTCACTGGACCATGAACCCATGCCTCGAATCGACAATTTTTTATCATATCTCTTTTTAGAAGAGCTTGCCCCCACGCAAAATAATAGTAAACCAGCTTTTGCAGTTTCTTGGGCGTCATCGCTTCCTTGGTTAAAAACCAATTTGCTATGTCAAAAACAGACCTATCCATAACATTTACCTCCTAATGTATATCTATACTATACCACAAAATCATCTTTTTTGACATTTTTTGCGATATTTTTATGCTTTTTTGTATTAAAAAGTTTACAAAACGCAATATGCTTATTTCAAAAAATAAAAAAAGAGGGCAAACGCCCTCTCCACTTTTACTTATATCGCAACAAGATTTGCTTTGTTTACTGCAGCGGTAACAATAGATCCTTTGCCAATAACAACACGATTTCCACTCACCTCGATGACATCGTATGTGTCATAGTACGCAGTGAAAAGGCTGTCCATTGTACTGTATCGCATTTAATACCTTTACCTTATCGCCTACTTCGATTGTCCCCGTGCTTACTGCTCCGACCTTAATTATGGAAGATGCCCTCACGGCCGCAGTCACTGCTGCACCTTTGCCAATTACGATACGATCTCCATTTACCTCGATTACGTCGTATGTTGAGAAGTAAGCAACAAATGGCTCTCCATTATACTGCACTGCCTGGACAACTTGCACCTTGTCTCCAACTGCAAATAGGTCACTTGATGTTGTCGGTGGTGTGATCACTGGTTCTGTTGTAGGTAGTACTGCAGGCGCACCCTGGCTAAATCCATTCAGTCCAAGGTCAATCATAATGTTTAGATAGTCCTTGTAGCAGTAATTCTGATCTGTTGTAACTCCTGCCACCTGCGTGCTTCTCAAGAAGTTTGTTGAACCACCAAATTGCCACATTCCATAGTCAAGTCCTGACGGTTCTTGCGTACCCCATGAGGCAATCCACCAATCATACTTTTGGTTGAGTTCATGCCCACTGATATAGTTGTTATACCAATCTATATTCGTGTACACCCCTACATAGTATCCATTCCTCTCGATTTCGTCACAAAATGTCCTTACGAGTGAATCGAGTGTGTCTCTGCCGAGTCCTTTTAGTGATGGATCCTCAAGGTCGAGATATACAGGATATTCAAGCTGTGTCCCTGATATAACACTTAGGCATGCTCTTGCTTCTGCAAGGGCCTCTGCAGGTGTTGTTGCGTACATGTACCAATATGCTCCCACGGGAACTCCAATCGCCTTGAGCGATGCATAGTGCGTGTCGAATGCTGCATCTTTTGCGGTTGAATATCCCGCTCTCAAAATTGCGAACTCGACTCCCTCCTGCTGTGCTCTGTAGTATGGGAATCCACTCTGCCATGTGCTAATGTCTATTCCGAATCTTTTCATCTTATTCTCCTTTGTTTTCGTCTAGTTCAGGCAATCCTGCAATGCTTGTCAGTAGTGATAGTAGTCCTGCTAGTACAGACGCACTTACAACTACTGTCCAATTGACATCTGTTAGCAATGCTGTTGTTCCAATCGTTGCAATCGCGGTCTGCGCCACTGTCTTTACTGCTCGTGTTCCTGCTTTCACCGCCCAATTTTTCCAATCTCTGTTTTTCATAGTTTACCTCCTGAAAATAAAATAAAAAGGTGGCTCTCGCCACCAGGTTGATAATTTTATATTTTGCTCTCTTTGAGTGGGAGCTTTTTAACTTCGCTAATGATTTTCTCGGCCGTCCCATTTCCATTCAGTCCTTTGTAAGGGATATATAAGTAGTCGACTAAGTTTTCGTATTCATCGCGCGTGATGTATCCGCGCATGATGTAAAATTCTCCTAAATAGCAAATTCTGTCATGCCCAAGACCTCTCATCATTAGAGCGTAGTCACTCTTTCTTTCCATGTACCTCTGCACTATCATGCTTATAAAACTCCAAAGTCCCGTGCTTGCAAAAACCGCGAGTATAATTGCTCTTTCCATACCTATCTCCTTTACTTATCCTTCTCGATTAGTTCCCAATCACTCTTCTCTGGATTTGAGACATTCTTGTCTTTAAGCGATTTGTATAGTTTGTTGTAATAAATTACCATGTCGCCCTTTTTATATGTTTTGTCTGCTGCCCAATATGATGCACTTTTCCACCAATTATCATAGTCGGTCGAATTTCCAAGTTCTACTTCTGTCCATAATTCTCCATCGTTGATTGGTATATTCTCATAAGTCGAGTTGTGTTCCTTTCTAGACAAATAAAGTTTGTCATTATATGTTACATAATGCCCTAGTGGATAATAAGAACATACTTGCCATCTTTCAACCATTGATGTAACAGCCTTTTTATTTTTCTCTAACTTTAGCAAGGAGTTAATCAATCGATTGAGTGATTCCAGTCTTTGTTCTTCGAGATTCTTTGTCGTTTCTACCGTCTTTATGATGTTCGTCAAATCCCTTTCTTCAAAAGTTCCAAATACAATCTTCCCATCCTCTCTTGTCGCTGTAAATTTGTATTCTTCCCTATCTGTCTTGTTAATGTTGAGTGCTTTCATTTTATTTATACCTCCCGTCTATTTTTATGAATGGCAGCTCTGCAGGTACTTGATTCGCGGCCCATGCGGGTGTCGGCATCAACAATACAACTTGCAATACTTTTGTATTTGTTGATGACCCACATGTGTACACACCTCCGTTGCAATGGCCCGATATCTGCACATTGCTAATCGTTTTAAAAAGGTTTTCGGGTAGAGATAAGTTCCCAATCCATCTCCACCAACAAGAATTCCACTGTACCATAGCAATTGGCGTTATTTGTTTTATTTGACACGATGCTTGACACGATCCATCGCTATATCTCACCACATCAAACTGTCCTTCTTTTGTTTTTTGTATAGGTATGCAAAATCCTAACTTGCTGAGAATTTTCCCAAGGCCCACTAGTCCAAGTGATATTCCTGTAAGATTTCTCATGCTTGCCAACTCATCTGCTTTTAAATCGTATCTAACGCCTCTACAGTTAAGTCCCTCTTCAGTCGCCTCATCAAAAAATGTTACTCCATCTCCTCCTGGATATCTCGAAATGACAATTTTTCCCGTGAACATTGATGTTGTGCTTTTCGCGTGTGCATCGAATAGCTCCGCTGCAATTTCATATGTTAGTGTTGGATCAAAGCCACTTATGACTGTACTTGTATCAAACTCGTATGAATTGATTTGAACATTTTTACTTGAGAAACTCTGCGATGTTTGTTTTGCGCCACTTGACATTAAGTACGCGCAAATTAGTGTTGTTTACTGATGCGATATTTCCCGATGTGGTTATCTTTATGAATGTGCCTGATGGATCGGGTCGTCCATTTACATCGCAAAACGCAAATGTTAGGCTCTTTATTTGTGGCTCGTGATAAGGTACGACATTATAAGTGTGGATGTATTCGGTTGTCCTCCCTCTGCTGTCTGTGACTATCGTTTTTGATTTTATTTGTCCATCTGCTTTGATTGGATTAAAAATAACTTCATTCCCATCATAGCTTGCCTCTTCAAAAGTCGTCTTTATGGATTTTATCGTTGAGCCATAAATCCCTTTTGCATTGATGCTTATCTTCGGCCGTGAAATGCTTTGAACCCATAGTCCACGAAACTCTCCAGGCAGTGAAGAATTTCCCTCTGTGATAGTTTTTGATTCGATTGTAGGTGCAACACTAGTTGGCACCTTTATGGTGTATGTTTTAATCTCGTCCCATATCTTTGTTTCGCCTGCATATGTCTCCAAACTTACAGTCAAAGTGGTTTGTCCTTCGCTTGGTATTTTGGAGCATAGTTCTATTGGCACTTTAAATGAACATTGATTAATAAGACCCGTATCAACTAAAACCCATTGATGTTCTTTCTCCGTTAGAATATGCCAATATACTCTGTGAGTGAATGTGTCCGATGCAGGCGTCCACTTTATTTTGAATGTTTCTCCAAATTCGCTCCCCGATATGCTTTCCGTTTTGCTTCCTCGGGGAATTGTCGACAATGTGAGTCCATTACTAGCTGACAACCAACCGACCGATGATGGTTTTGCATCAAAACTCGCATATGCACTCACTGTCTTTGTTCCATCGCTGTTGTGTGGAACTGTGACTGTTGTTGCATATAGTACCTGACTTGATCCGTTTACATAATATGACGATGTGAATGGATGTGATTCTCCATTAATGACTAGTGCACCACTACATCCACCGTTCCATTGCGCCCAAGCACCTGGCGCTGCAGTTAGTACAACCGATGCAGTTACTCTCGAATAGTTACCTGCTATGTTTTTGTGATTCTTGTTGTAAAGCCGATTGATAAGTAATATTGCGCCATATTAACCCCCTATCCAGACATCGTTTAGTGTGTTACCAACAGTTTTGCCTTGCTTGTTTCTTATTTCAGACCCTAGCCTTGTCGCCCATTGCGATCCATATCGCATCTGTCCTGATACAGCCACATTACGAACCTCTAGAAAATCATTCGTGAATTGAGCTACTACCTGCCCTTTGTACATAAACTTCAATGCGTCGTTTGTGTATAGTGTTGTTACTTCAGAATCCACCTTTCCTATTTCGAGACCTTTGACGCTAGTTCTAAGCCATAGTTGTTGATTAGACATATATCCACCAATTTCATCAAGGCCCTTTTGTATTTCGCTATATGTAAGCGTGAGATTGTCCGCTTGCACCTGCAGTTTGCTTTGGACTTCCTCTCTAAAGTTTCCAAAATCCGTATTTGATACCCTGCTCTTTATAGCCTCTGCTATAAGTCCCTCTGCAGTGGTTTGTAATTGCAATAGCTGACTATTCATCTGTTCGATTATAGTCTCTCTATTACTAATTATTTGCCCTTCCACATCTTCAGGCGCAGGTGTCCAATCGGTATATAGAGTGCCTCGCTCAACTTTAGTCTTTGTCCCCTCTATGTATGTGTTATATGTCTTTATATATGCATCGTTTTCTTTTGCCTCAAATAGGTTTGATGTTTGCACCGCCACATTGTCTGTTCCGTCTTGTAAGTTTTCAAACCTTAGAAATTCCTTGTTTTTATCGTATACTGCTATCTTTAACCAGTGGTTAAACTGTTGCACTTGTCCAGGCTTTGGAATCCACTGCTGTATTGCAGTAGTGCCTTTTACCTCGATGAAATCACTCACCATTGTGTTTGCCTCTGCAGATGGACTCAACGATCCGTCTTCGTTAAGAACTCCTCTTGTTGTTGCCTTTTCTATATAGAGATTCCTTGCACCTGTCTTGACAACTTTCTTTAGTTCCTGGCCTATGCTATCAGTCAATGCCTTTCCAAAATTAACGATTAGTTTTCCATCTCTTACAGCGAGGACTTCTTTGTCTCCATCGACTATTCTTATTCGCTGTAGGTCAACATCGCCTGCAGTGATATGTTTTGCGTTAAGTTCAATCACATTTGCAATTGCCGTTGATATCTTTTTCGTCAGCACCTCGTCTGTGCTGATTTTGTTTACGATTTGTTTTACATCCGCGGTATCTGCCTTTTTGACCCACTGCCCACCTTGATGTTCCCATAGTTCGACATAACCACCTGCAGGTTTAAACCATATATCTCCGTCCTTTGGACTTTTCGGTTCTTCTGTGTCCATGAACATCAATCCTTGTGATGTGGCTAGTTCTTCAATATATTCGATTTTCCTCTGCAGTGGACTTTTATATTGATATGACGACTGCGATTGTGTCTTTCCCTCTGCACTGCAGTGGGAACTTAGTCCACCATCAAATGTTAGTGTCTGCGATACGATTGGGATGTCTATTTCTATGTTTGTCCCCCATACGGCTGTGATCCAATCTCCTACTTCTAAAGCAGGATCGCCTCTCCATTCAAGTGTGTATGGATAGTAGTTTAAGTCACGACATTGATTGTACACGCGATCTAGTACTGATTGTGTCATCCATGGATTTGAAAGTTTGAGTTCAGTTCCATCTATGCTTCCTGCAGTGATAACCTTCTTCTCATCTTCAAGTTTATTTTCAATTCCTCTAAATCTATATAAAATCTCGCCTCGTACTAATCCCGATGGCTTGTACATGTCCTTTGTGATGTGTTTCCCACTTTGCCTTAGTTTTATAAAATCAAGTTTGCCCTCACGATCAAAGATTGCAAAAGCACCATTGAGCTGTGCGATATAAATGATTGCTTCTCTGTAGCTGACCTTCTTAGGCATTGCAGTCATGACATCATCGATGATTGTCAATCCATCCACTGTATGTATTCCCGTTGCTAGTACAATCTCCTGCAGTATTGCTCGTGCCGATGTTGGCATTTGCAATGATGATTCATAGTTTCCACTAAGCCTACAAAACTCATTTTCGAGTTTTATTTCGGTATAGTTTGAGTTTCTGTCAAGTTTTACATCAACGACAAAAAACGAGCCTAGTTTAATCGGCTCGTAACTCCCATCGTCCTTTCGTACAGAAATAACCAAAGTGCTCGGCATCATCTCCTGCAGTCCTTCGATTATCCTTTTTATTTTTACTGTTAGTCCTGCTATATAGCCACCACCAAGAGGGAGCTGTTTATCGCCACCCAATCCCTCTTCAAGTGTGAAACTAACGATGTCTTTCTTTGTGTAGGCTTGTCCGTTAAGGACTAGTTCGCAATCAAACATCCTGCTTGTGTTGTCTATCGCTGTTTTATAAGCTGCACTCGTACTGATCATAATTGCTCCTTACTGCTGTATCAAAGACACTGACGTGCTCTTGTAATAGGTCACTCCATCGCTTAGTGTCCCGAGCAAGTTGTATTGTAATGTGCCACGATACACAGTCAGTGTCTCTCCTAGAATCACACATGGATAAAATGTTCCTGATAGTGCGTTTTTTATTTGATTTAATTCTGCTTGAGTCAGTACCCCCCAATTGATTGAGAGGTTTCGTTTTGCTGCAATGATATCCCCTGCCATTATTCCGCTTGCACTACGACCCGTGCTTGACGACCATATGATCTCGTCTGCTGCCGTTATCTCCACGGGTGATGCAAGTCTTATTCCATTTATTGTAATCTCGTTCATTCTGTCCCTCCTAAACAATAAGCGGACATTCGCCCGTGTTGACTGTGATGCTGTTGATCATTTCCACGATTTCCTTTGTCACCTTTCGTCCGTCGAGCGTTAGGTTCAGCGACATTACTGCCTTAAGCAACTGATTAAGCAGTTGTACCACTTCACGATTGTCTCCGACTTGCGAAAGTGCGGCCGCCTGCTTTGCCATTTCGAGCAGTTTATTTTCAGGCGCTACAATTTCTCCGTAGTGCATATTGTCACCAATCATTGCAAGTTGTGGTGTGTTTGCTTTTACATAGCCACCCTGAGCAAGCCTTGGCAAACTTACTGTGCTAAATCCACCAATTCTCACTCCTGGCAGTTTGTTGATTACTCTAATCGCTCCATTGAGTAATCCTATGCCTCGATTAATTGTTCCTTCCACAGTTGCTAGTACACCATTGATGACCGATCTTACTGCTCCACCGATTGCATTTCCGACCATTGTTCCGACATGGGTAAATGTGGATTTTATTGTATTCCATATGCCACTGAAGAATCCCGCAATTCCACTGAAAGCATTCTTCACCGCTTCGTATGCAGTGTTAAATATGTTTTTGAACCATTCAGGTACAATTGCAAATACATTCTTAATTGCTGTCCATTTATCACTAAACCAGGTCCCAATCGTTTCAAATGCTGCATTGATATGATCTCTTGCTGCATCAAATATGGTCTTAAAGAATAAAATCACGGGTGTGAATATGACCTTAATTTCTGCCCAAATCTTCATGAAAAGACCTAAGATGAATTCTTTGAAACCCTCCAACATTTGCTTTATTCCATCAAAGCATTTCTGCCAGTCACCCGAGAAAACTCCCGTTAAAAATTCGATGACGCCTCTTAGTATGTCAATTGCACCCTTGAACATCTGTGCGGCTGCCGAAAAGAAACTCTTTAAGTGACCCCACCATGTGTCAACGAGGGCTGCAACAATTGGCCCAAAGACCTCAATAAGCCATGATAAGACGGGTTTGCAATGTTGTCTCCCAAAATACCTTTATTAATTCTGCCACATCACCAATTAGATGTGCAAAACTCTGCAGTGCTGGCGAAACATAGTTTGTCCACATCTCAGCAAAGCCACTTCCGATTTTTGAAACTACAGGTCCTATATACTTATCCCATACATCCGACACTTTGCTCACTAACTTTGTGAGCCCACTTTCGATTGATTGCCACATAGGTCCAATCTTCTCGTCGTATACTTTTCTTATAGTATCCCATAGATTAGTCATTGACTTTGCAATGCTATCTGCTACATTACCAAGCGCACCAAAAATATCCTCAAAGATTTTTTTGAACCTTTCCTTGTTCTTTGCGAAGGGCTCAATAACCGCTGATGCGATGTCAGAACCAATCTTTGTCATTATTTCTTTGGATGCAAGCCAACTATTTGCAAATATTTCCACGATGGCCGATGTCAGCTTTACAGCACCTTCCGACTTTAATGCTTCCGCTACCGTTGCCATCAACTCGGCCGCGTCACCTGCAACATCAACTAGCTTTGTTGCACCTCTGAACCATCCCGCTATGCTTTCTTTTATAAAATCTGAGTTTCCCTCAAAATAGCGAGCTACAGCGCCCGTTATATTTTCTGCGATTGAAATGCCTATCGATGCAGCAGAGCCAACAATCCTTCCTAGACTGAATGCCGTGTGTCTTGCAAATGTATCTGCTGCACTAATAACCTCTTTGCTCGTAAAAATGTCTATGATTGCTTGTTTGATATTCTCTATGTTTGCATATGTCTTTGCGAGGCTATTACCATTTAATCCCACTTCAAATCCATCTGCAAACGCATCTTTTATTCTGTTCAGATAGTCAAGTACCCTCTGCAGTCCCTTGCTATATTCTGACAATCCGTCGCCCTCGGCAAGTTTCCCCATGTCGACATCTGCACCTTGTGGATTTGTGCTGCCTCCTCCACCACTGCCTCCTGAACCACCCGATCCACCGCCACCACCTGAACTATCTGCAAGGTCGTCTAGCTTGTTGATTTTATCAAATCCCATGAGTGCTTTCATTTCTTTGGCCGCATTCTTTATTGAGGATCCTGCTCCATCTGCTGCTTTGCCAAGGCTATCTGCTCCACCTGCGGCGCTCTCAAGTCCACTGCTTGCGCTGTCCGCGTCTTTTGCTACTTGCCCTATTCCTGAACCCTTTGTTGATTTTTTCTTCGTAATAAGTTCCGTAAAGGCCTTAAATGCATTCCCAAGCGTCATCAGTTTGCTCAACAATACATTAATCCACCTCAAAATAGGAGAGAATATATTAATAAGACCCTGACCTACACTTGCCATGAATGATTCCATTTGAAGTTTTAATATTCTCACCTGGTTCGCCCATCCATCTGATGTTCGAGCAAAGTCTCCTGAAGCAAGCGACAACTGATCCATTACAAATCTATATCGCAATGCCACCTTCTCTTGCTCTGTCATAGCTGCAGTAGTCTTGCCAAATCCGTTGGCCATTGCGTATTGATCTAGAGCACTTTGGGTCATCACTACACCAAGTTCCTTTAGTGTTTCTGTTTCGCCAGTGAACACGGATTTGAGCTTTGTGAATGCTTCGTCCTGACTTATGTTGTAGAACGATGCCACATCGCCTGCAAGACCCGTTAAAGCAGTTGACATCTCGTATGCTTCCTTTTGCCCAAATCCGAATGCCTTGCTCATCGCTCCAAATGTACCGATGTACTTCTTCGCCATTGTTTCCGACAAGCCATACGATGTTGCAGCCTTCTGCGCGAAGTCATCTATTTGTTTTGACATCGCGGGAAATGCCACATCAACTACATTTTGTACTTCCGCTAAATCTGATCCAAGCTGTATTGCTTTCTTGTTAAAATCAATCAACTTTTTGACAGCAAAAGCACTCGCAATCAAAGTTCCCGCTTTCTTGGCAAGACCCGTCACTGACGACAAATCGCGTTCAAATCCTTTTTTGTCAAGTTTCAAACCTAACGCTATATCTCCGACCTTATGCATTAATCTGCTCTCCCTTCGCTTTTTACTTTGCCATCTCCACAAACGCGCTCTTTATAGTTTCAAGAACTGCCATTAGTTCGTCATCCGTCTTTGATTGAGCAAGCCTGCTTCTCCACTCATTTCGTATTCTGTGCTGCCCTGGCGAAAAATGTTCGAGCATTTGAGGGTCTTCCTCCGCTCGTATTTGCACTATACGACCTAGTGGCGTTTCCGCCGACAATCCCACAAGTAGTGCTTTGAATTCAGGCCATTTCATTCTTTTGAATTCTGCGCTATATAGAGATAGTCCATACTGCGTTCGCATGGAGGAAATGATAAGGTCGAAGTCCTCTATTAAATCATAGTATGGATCGTCTACTCCCCCACTGTATCGTTTGATCCCACCACACTATCCATTGCTGTCTCGATTAATGCTGTGAAATCTTTGAATTTGAGTTTTAGCTTATCGATTTTCTTTCTGTCTTCCAAGCTAAAAAGTAACTCGTACATTTCAGGAATTGACTCCTTTTCAGGTTTGCCTGATGCTTGCATGATTTTTAACACCGTGCTTGCATCTGCATTAACTTCTATCTCAACGCTTTTTATTTTGATTCTTGGATTTTTCATCAAAGTTTAGTTTTTCCGTAATATCAATAATTTTAGCCATCGTATTCGTCCTCCTCGTCCTCTTCAACTATAATCGGCATCCCTGCTCTATTGTTCTCACTAGCAAGTTCATCGATTCGTTTTTCGCTCATATTTGATGTATCTACTACATCACCTGCCACATATTCGTGGCCCGTCTCTGCATCTATAAATGTAATCAATGCTGTATATCTCATTTTTACCTCGTTTCAAAAACGCATAAAAAAGAGGGCTTTCGCCCTCTTCAGTATTCCCCTGCTATACTGCAGGGACAACAATCGGTTTGCCATTTGACATTGCATCAAACGAAAGCGGTGCAACGCTTGTGCTGTCGCCTGCTCCGAATTCCTTGATATTGAGCACTGCTCCAAGGAATACCACTTTTGTGCCATCAGGGAATGTCCACTGAAAGTCTGCCTCTGCATCTCTTCCGCTCTTAAATGCAAGACCACCAACATAGTCGTTACCTGCATCGCCTACATTTCTCTTGCCACTTACAGAGATGGTCACGCTCTTTGCTGTCATCAATCGCCTTGCCCATCCTTCTTGGTCAAAAGGTTTCCACTCCTCGACGCCATTGTCAAAAGACACGGAGAAACTTTCCATGTCCGCAATCTGTACAAATGTACCACCAGTCACACTCTTTCCATCTGTGCCTGCTTTTGCCGCTGCACCAGTGTTTACCTGGAATTGGTTCTCATATACTGGATATACTCCCGTTTTCTTTGCCATTACTCTTCCTCTCTTTCTTTGAGCTCGTAATATAAATTCATTTCTATGACACGCTCATAGATTCCGTTGTCATCTGTTCCAACATCAATCGGCTCGTTCTGTAGCAATTCAATCACATTGATTCTGTGCTTGCCAATCACTACCTCGCTTTTACTTTGCTCCATGATTTGATTGTACAAGTACATTGCTCTCTTCTCTGTCTCCACAGCATTGTTGTTGTGGTGCAGTAGTATGCTGATTGATTTTACCTCAAAACTCGCATTTTCTCTGCCACCAATTGCTATGTTAGGAGTACGCTCGTCTTTGCGTTGATATACCCCTACTGAACTCTCCTTCTTGTTGTCGAGTTTTCCTACATAGTAGTTCTTAGCTGCATTGAATGTTTTGAGCCAATCTTTAATGTCTGCTAATCCTAGCATTTTTAAACCCCCGTTAATCTCTTATAAAACGATGCAAATGTCTTTGTTGCGAAGTTTTCCTTCGAGCCTCCTGGAAGCCAATCCCCATACCATTTGCCCTTTGCGTTTGGATTTTCGCTCTTGTCAAATTTGTATTCAGGATGATAATAAAGGCGTCTCGCATATACCGCGTTGTGAATAAAGTTAATCTCGCCTGCTTTTGCGGCCTCTCTATCAATCGAAAAAGATTCGTTCTGCAGGTTTCCTGATTGCCTTGGAACAACCTGCGCTTGCACCACTTCCGTGTGCAGTGCCTCTGCGGTCATTTCTAGTGCTTGTATTGATGCTTTATTCAGCTTTGCAATTGCGGGTCCCTCTATTCTCACTTTAGAATCTGCAACCATCATATGTTTACTCCAAATCTATCCTCGTGTAATTAACACTACCATCAGGGTTGCGTGCCTTCATGCCTGATGCTATGTTGCGCATCTCACCATTTACTGTCGCTGTGCCACCAGTTATTACTGCAACTCCTGGAGCGATATCGCCTTGGAAATATGCCGAACCTGTGATTTGCACTATCTTCTTTTGTGCGGTTAGAATTTCCTTTGCCACATCTTGATAGTTGCACTTTAGATCTTTTGTGACGGCCATAATAGGCGCTCCCTCTTCAGTAAGTCCCTCTTCAGTAATTTCTAAATGAATAGGTGTGGTGCATACCTTCTTCATTACAAGGCACGGATATTTCATTTTAGATCACCTTCCTTGCTAGTCCCGTCTGTTTTATCAGACTATATATGTCGCGTGGTAATGCCACTCCATCTTGTACGATTACATTCCATGATGTGCCAAAAGACATCGACACCCCATTAATGCTGTACGATGCTAATACTGATTGTATTAGATCTTCGTTTTCGTACTCGAAATCTGCAAGCCTGCATACTGCCCTTTTTATTTTTTCTTGCTGAAAAAGGGTCAGGCTATTAAAACCCAACCCTCTAATCCTATTAAATGTCAAAGAATCAATGTGCTCGCTTGCGCTTGTAATGAACCTTTGTACTTCCTCTGCAGGGAGTTTGCCGCCATATGTGTTGATATAATATTCTTTATCAACATACATGCTATCACCCCCTTATTTCTTAGAGGTATTCTTTCCCTCTTCAGGTGCCTCTGCAGTTCCATCTTCTGAAGTTTCGATTGCTTTCTTTAGCTCCTCGTTCTCTGCCTTGAGTTTTTCGTTCTCTGCCTTGAGTTCTGCTGCAATTGCCTGCTCGTTTCCCTTGCCATGCTCGATAACCTCTCCACTCTCGTCAAAAATATCGAATCCTCTGTCTAGGTAATACTTCATCTCGATTTCATCGATTAAGTAACCCTTGTTATCTTTCTCTGCGTACATCATAACTTACCTCCTACTCTGCCTCTGCATTGATGCAAACGCCTGCTGCCTTGTTCTTGATTAAGAATAAATCCATATAGAATCTGCTCTGTAGCAAATATGAATCTGCTGTCTTTGCATCATGACCAGGTGTGAACACATTGATATAAGAATACTTATCTCTCGCAACTACGCAAGATGGATGAACAAGTATTGCTCTAATCTGCTTTGCCGTAGGTGCGGGAACTGCTCCCTCTGTAAAGTTGTACTTTGTCTTAAAACGAGCGGATGGTACACTTACGATCTCAACATCGTCAATGCTGTGTACATTTCTGTTAATGTCCTTTCCCCCTGCTGAAACATCTACTGTTCTCTGAATTCCATCTGCCTTTTTGAGGAGCTTTCTCACTGCAGGTGTTACATAGAGAATTCTGCCTTCTGATGGAACACTTGCATCGTCCATCTTTTCCATTGCCTCGTCGAACCAGTCAAGCACATTTGCGGCTGTGAGTGCGGTTGTGACAATGCTTGCTCCGTTTGCTGCATAAGTCTTTGCTTCTGCATAGAGCTTTGAATAATTGTACGAATCCTTTTCAGGAATTGTCTGATCTGCTTCGAGTGTATTCTGGACGTTTGCCATTTCGAGCACGAGGTTTGTCTCATCAACGTCCATAGGATCTACTCTTAGCTCAATATCTCTGTCGTGTGTGAGTTTCTTAGGCTCCCACTCGTTTGTCAGGTTTCCTGCATTGAATCCACCCCCCCTGGCGATTGTGGTCCTTGTAACCTGAAACTGTGATTGATGGGAGCTTGATTGTCTGTGCGTTCAAAAACTTTACTCCAGGGTTTGACTGTGTTAGCGCAAACGATGTGAGTTCCCTTGAATACTTCTGCTGCAACTCGGGTGAAAACTGTTCTGCATAATTGTATACTGCCATTTTAAATTCCTCTCTTTCTAATTACCAAAAATCTTCTTGAGCGCATCAGCTTGCGAGGTGTTTGCTCCTCCCGTTGCCCCTGCGCCTACTTGCTGAAATCCTGCACCCTGCTCATCTGTCTTTTTGAGAGCAGGCACATCCTCCAAAACCTTGTTCACTGCTGCGATATAATCGTCCTCTGTAGATTCTACGGTGAGCGTACTTCTGTCAACTAGCTTTAAAACATAAGGCAAGTTGCTGATTTCTACATTCCCTTTTAAGGCTGCAATCTGCAATGCACTGTCTATTTGGGCTGCGTGAGCCATTGTCTGTGCCTGTGTTAGTCTTTCCTGCAGGTCTTGTACATTTGGTGTATTTGCTTCTTTTTGCGCCTTAAACTGCGATATAGCCTGCGTGACTTCGTCCTGACTTAATCCCTGCTGTTTAAAGTAGTTCTTTAACACCGTCTCTTCCTTCACAGTCTGTGCTCCACTCACTATGCCTGCGAGTTTTTCGTAATCAAAGTCAATCTTTGCTGTTCCCTGATTGCTTACTCCTGCATTTGTGTTCTGTGTCGCCTGATTCTGATTTCCTTCGCCTTGTGCCTGGTTATGTGTGTTGATTCCATCTGCCATTTTAAAATACCTTTCCTTTCAGTTTTTCGAGTGTCTCTCGTTCTCAGTTGTAAGGGTGTCTCCCTCTTCAGTTATTTCACGGTGTCTCCGTGTAGTTTTCTGTCTTCGGACAATAAAAAAAGAAAGCTATGTGCCTTCTTTGTTTATCGTATTCTTGTTGTGATTTGTGTTCCGTCCTCTGCAAGTGGGATGTTAATATCCTTGCTGTACACATCCATGTATACTTCGTGCTTGTCTCCGTTGTGTGTGAACTCGTAATACTTCGCACCCTTATGTGGTGCAGACATCAAGCACTTACTATTCTGCAGTGTTTTGCATGACCATACGCAGAATACATTGTCACGATCAATTTGGACATTGATGTCCTTTCTGTTGTTTTCGTACTCTGCGACCTTCCTTGCACATAGCTTTATAAAGTCTTCGTGTTTCATTTTTCTTCCTCCTAATCCTAAATATTCTTTTTCGTAAGATCGATTCCTTCGATTTCCGCCCTCACCTCTAAGCAGTACAGATACTCACCCATAGCTGCCTTTTGTTTTCTGAGCAAGTCTATGCCACACATTGGGGTGAATTCTGCTGTCTTTGCTTCGAGCTTGATTACAAGCCTGTGCAACTTGTTGTAGCGTTCCCTTGTTTGATAGTACTCTGCGCAGAATCTGTCCTTATAGTCTTTGCTCTTCATCAAGTCAATAGTGTTTGTTAATTCCATATAATCCTCCATTTTTTCTACTAAAAAAGCACCGCACTTTGCGATGCTTAACATTTTCACATGAATTTGTTGATTTAATAAAAACCTAATTCGTGTGCTATTTTGTCTGCCTTTTCACTCATTCTTTTTCTTAGCTCTTCGGGTATTACTATCTTCTTCGACTCTTCTGCACTTGGCATCTTGCTATCGTCTATTAGATCAAGCGTTACCCCATTGATTTCTTTTAACATATCCTACCTCGCTACAAAAGTTATGTGTTTTGATTTGATTAGCGCTTTAACTATTTCTCGACTAGTTTCCTCTTCGATTGCCCCTACGGGATATCCTATCATCTCTTCTTTTTTCATAGTATATATCGTATTTATTAATTTATCAACATTTTTTTGTTCCCTTTTAGTTTGCCTATTCGATATATGTCCCCATTGTGGCAAATAATAGTGGATCCACTCTGCCATTCTCTTTCAAATAGTATTCTTATATCTTCTTTAGATGGATAAGAGCTGTTCGAGTGATTATGTAGAACTTCATATGGCTTTCCCCTGCCCTCAAGAAAATCCCTCTCAAGTGTAGTAAATCCACATGCATGTGTTTCCCCCATATCGACTGCCATTGTGTTTTTAACAAGTCGCCTACCCGTGCGGGCGTCTAGCGCTACAATTTCCTCATGTAGAGTATTATTTCTTGATTTAAGTATTTCCATTGCTTCTTTGTACATTGATTCACTTACTACCTTGCTATTAACTATCCCTTCAAACTTTTTGTGAAATCCATATGAATTCACAAGTTTAAGGTTAACATGACCTGCGTCTCTTATTCCATCGTCTTTTATGTGAGCGAGTTCTCTTTCTGTGTATTCGAATTTCTTTTCTATCCACTGCTGTTCCCTTAATTTAAATATCCTCTGCTTGTCTGTGTCTAAAGAATACCTAGCAAGTCTCCCACACCTTTCTGCTTGTCGCTCACAGTATGTTGCTTTTGATTCACGCTTTGCCTCGCTGACCATCTTTACTAGATCTCGTCTTGTGATATGCTCAGGCTTTGTGCTTGTCCCTGGAAAGTATGTCGTGTGCGAATCTTTACAGTTTGGATGATATAGTCCTGCTGCAATGGCAGATGAAAGCAAAGGATAGTTCCCATCTTTGCTTGTTCCACCACTCCACACATCGTCAATGAATACCTTCCCAACGAAAGGAGCACACAATGGACATGCACTCGTGCGCTTGTTTAATATAACTGTACTGATACCCCAATCTTGGCGCATCTCCCCTTGTCCTTGTAAGTATGCTCGTTTTGTTGCTGTCCTTATGGCCATCTCAGCATACTTTGACACACTGACCCTTGCTCCGTTTTTGTACTGCACGCAGTTTATCCCTGCGCTCAAAAAGTCGTGGGTAGCCATGTCGATTGCCTTCTCGTATGTTCCCGCACCACTTGCTGCATACATTTGTGCATCAAATATGATCTTTCGGTATTGATCGTTCGCTCTTCGAAGGATTGCATATTCCGCCTTCTCCATATCGTTTGTGGTTGCGTTTATAATCTTCTCGATCTTGTTGTCCTTTTGAAAGAAGGACGAACCTCTTCGGTATGCCTTGCCTTTGCCTTTACCCTCCTTGATGGATTCCAGGATTGCCACCTCTTCATCCATCTTGCCTTGATTAAACGCTTCGTTGATTGCCTCGTCTATGTGCGGGTTGATTCGCTTGAATTCCTTATTCAGTTTTTTTGCGTATCTGCGTTTGAACTTGTCTAATTCCTGCAGTTGGACTGTTTGCCATTGCACCCACTCTAGTCCCTCTTCGGTTTCCTGCGCTCTGTGGTGCTTTAGATTCCTTATAAGCGATGCTGTGATATCGTCCTCGATTCGTGCGAGTGACCTTGCTACATCATAGTCCATTGCTATATACCTTGTATCCTTGCCTCTTCCATGCCCTTATCTCTGCTTTGAGCTGTGTTCTGCTCTCACATTTAATATTTAGCATTTGGATTTGATTTTCTTTTCTTACCGCGTAAACGCCAAAAGAGACAGAATCGGCCACTATCTTTAGCAACCCCTCTGCCTCTGCATCGCTCATTTGGTACACGCGCTTTAGTATGTGTACGATTACCATAGTTTAATCCTCTATTGCAAATCCATCAAGCGATTCGTTTGCAGATGGTTCGTCTAGTTCGATGAACCCTTGCTCGGCTTTTAGCCTCTGCACCTCTTGTGCTTTCCATTCCTCTGTTTTGGAATCGCCATATAGTTCCTCGATTGTTGCCTCTATACTTAGAATGCCTCCTGACTTTGCCTTTGCGATAGTTTCCACCTGCGACTCAAATGACGGATTTGCGTATTCACCAAATGTGATTGTGACTTCCACCTCTTCAAATGGTTTCTTTTCCATCACTGCAGCCGCGTTAATTGTCATATTGACGAGTTTTGGTATGCACGATGACAGTGCCTCGATAATTGCGTCTCGTGTATATAATGTCGCCTTTTCCTTTTCGCGCTGTGCCTCTGCATTGTCTAGCTTTTTAACATCTATTCCAAGCGTCGATGGACTGACTATTCCTTGCAGTGCTAGATCTAGTGCTGTGATGTATGTTGACAAATAGCTATCGTGTGGAATTGCAGGCTGTTCAATTTCTATCTTGTTTGACGCCCCCTCGCGGTTGTCTGTGTCGGTCTTTATAAAGCGATTATCAAACGAGTTGGGTTTCATCACCATTCCCGTGTTTGGATCGCGCGGCAAAAAGCATTCAGGAATGTACTCCCTTGTCCTGCCCGCTCTTAATGCATCCATCCATTGCGACCATGCCTCATCCAAACTATCAAAGCTGTCTGTTTTACGGTCAAAAATAGACTGTCCTCGTCCTTCCCACTTGCTTGAGCCATAGATATTAAAAGGCACAGCAAGTATGAGGTTCTCGTCGAATTTGTAATCCGACAGTGTGCTCGTGAACTGCGTGCTATTTAGATCTACCATTTGTTCATTGCGATATAACTCGTTTTTCAGATAACCATAGCCATATCGCTCTATGAGTGTGTAGTTGTGTCTTTCTTCTGTAAAGAATGTCTTTACAATCACCTCTTTGAGTCGCTTGCGATTAAATATCAGTTCCACTCTGTCCCCTGGCACCCACTCGACGATTGGCAATTTGCTTATTTTAGGATCGAACCCTATCTTGAATACCCCATCGCCTATGTACAGCGCCTCTTTGGTTGCCTCTTTGAGTACCTCTTTGATGTTATTCTCTGCAGCTATTTGCTCCCATCTATCCTCGATGTCTTTTGATTTGATTTCGATTGCGTTTAGATCCGTCAAAGTAATGCTCGTCAGCATATCAACTATAAGTCCAGGTAGTCCCGTGTGTACCCTTTTGATTTCCATTCCTGGTGTTGACCTTGCTCCCCAAAACGATACACTTGCATTCGGACTTGGAATCTGTGTGTATAGTTGCGATAGCTCGTATGCATCGCCTCTGTACCATATGCGATTCTTTGCCGCATTATCCTCAAATGTCATTGCAGCAGTTATCCTAATCACTCCTGGTATTGCTTCTTCGATTTCTAAAAAGTTTCTTAAGCTGTTTTTAATCATATTCATCAATCCCACTTTGTCTTTCTTCCTTTCCGATGATCTCCTTGTATGGCAACCACGCATACTGCGATGCATTGATTGTGTGGTCGTTTCCATCTTCAGGCATGTCTTTCTTATCGTCCCAACTGTATGTGTCTATCTCTTTTAAGTGTTCTATACAGTGGTCGCAGACAATATATAGACCCTGCGCTATCCATCCGATTTGTAGGTTGATTCGGTCTATAATTTTTGTCTTTTTATACGAACCAATGAAGTTATAAATACTTCCGTGCGTTCGCTTGTATTTGTTCAGTTCCGTCAATGTTGCCTGATCCGCGCTGTCCACAAACACATCTTTTGCAAACCCCCATTCCTTTCGGTTCTTTTCGAGGAATTTGACAAATCGTTCTGCTGTGTCCGATGGCGCGATTGGTATGTCTACAGATGCGTTGTTGTATACCTCTTCATCGAGCGTTATTAATACACCTTTTGTTGTTATCCCTTGAAATATCATCGAGATCGTATCAGGACTCTTGCTTGAGTATGCTGTGTCTAAACCCGCAGTAAAACGAGCAAACTTGACCTCTTCTAGTTTTATTTGCTCTTTTAGATAACTAGCCTTGATGGTGTGTTTTTTTTGCTCAAAGTTAATAAAGACGATGCCCATTGCTCTTCCACGCAAGCCTTGAATCTTGTTTTTGTATAGCTTTGTCCCTGGCGGTGCAGATTGTTTCTTCTTTTCAATAGCCTCTTCAGTGAGGCTTGCATTATCTTTAAAACTAAAAAACCAATACCTCCATCCTGGAATTGGTGTTTCTACTAGTTCTTTTAATATCTCTTCCGGAACATCTGCTCTGTACTTTCTGAAAGGCCTCGCGTGGTTAATAAACTCTTTGTATATAGGTAATGCAGGATTGTCGGGATTGAGTGTCGCTAGTAGGTATTCGTTTCTTACTGCCACCTCTCGCACAAATTCCATATTCGCTGTGTTTATCTCGTCTATAAAAACACAGCCATACTGTCCTCCAAGTGCTAACTTCCACTTCTGTGCGTCGTTGTAACCCAACACATAGATGATCTTGTCCTCGAACCTTATGTGAGATAGTTTATTCTCCTTGTCGCCATTTCCTCTATATTCTGCGTTCTTATGTAAATCAAGAATGCCGTTGTCCTGGTTGATGATATTCTTCTCGGCAGTTCCGATTGTTGTGCTTGCTAGTATATGCAATTTCTGTTTGCTTTTAGATACCATTCGCATGAACTTGACAGATGCACCAACTGTTGTCTTTCCCGATGCTGTAGTCCCCTCTAGAAACTCAGCACTTACCCCCTCTGTGGTGTTGATAAAATCAATATACTTTTGGCTCAATGGAAAGTTACTCTTCAAGGCCCTCACCGCCCAACTGTGTCATTATTGCATCTAGTTTGGTGCTATCCTCTGCAGTTACCGCGATGTTACGCGTATCTCTCCACAAGTGTGGTTTTCTGTTTCTTAACCAAAAAATCTGCGCAGTTGTGTCCCCCTGCACATGCTTGGTTATAATCTTCTTTCGTTTTTTTCCCTTAGAATCAACCTCTATCGTTGTCTCTTCATAGTCATATCCAAGTGCATTTTTGAGGAGCGCATTTTCGACCTCGATGTCCACAACTTCCTTGCCTTTTTTTAAGGCGTTACGAATGTCACTATATTTATTCTTCCATTCGTTGAGTGTTTTCCTCGATATTCCAATGTTGTGAGCTATCTGCTCATCTATAAGTCCGTCTCGCGCCCATCCCTCGATTTTTTTAACAATCCTTCCTTGGTGCGCCATTCGTCATATTTGCCCTTTGCCATAATGCCCTCCTTCCGTCATTTTATGTTAGCCTTTTCAGCTTTTTTTGTCCCGTTAGTTCTTCCCATCTTTTTTTACGATGACATCACAGTACCTTGGATCTAGTTCCATGGTTAAGCATTTTCTCTTCAGATGTTCGCATGCTATAAGAGTTG